>Ga0307511_10000067_pt1 | contig 86517 bp, 75 predicted proteins | sample 13_EM_MG_FD_200266 | JGI IMG/M metagenome (GOLD analysis project Ga0307511, IMG submission 200266) | Populus trichocarpa ectomycorrhiza microbial communities from riparian zone in the Pacific Northwest, United States - 13_EM | ecosystem: Host-associated > Plants > Roots > Unclassified | place...
CCGCGCTGCCGCCGTCCTTGCTCGGCTTGTCCATGTAACGCAGCGGCGTGCCGTCGCCGTTGATGTCGATCTTCTCGCCGATGAGGTAGTCGCCCACATCGGTGGAGTTGTTGGCGTAGAACTCGACACCCGTGCCGAAGATGTCGGAGGTCGCCTCGTTCAACCCGCCCGACTCACCGGAGTAGTTGAGCCCGGCGGTGTTGGAGGTGACACCGTGGCTCATCTCGTGGCCCGCCACGTCCAGCGCCGTCAGCGGGTCCGCGTTGCCGGAGCCGTCGCCGTAGGTCATGCAGAAGCAGCTGTCGTCCCAGAACGCGTTCACGTACGAATTCCCGTAGTGGACACGGGAGTAGGCGCCGACGCCGTTGTTCTTGATGCCGCTGCGGCCGAAGGTGTTCTTGTAGAAGTCCCAGGTCTCCGCCGCGCCGTAGTGCGCGTCGGCGCCGGCCGTCGCCGCGTTCGACGTGGTGCCGTTGCCCCAGGTGTTGCTGGTCTGCGAGAACAGCGTGCCGGTGCCCGAGGTGCCGTGGTTGAGGTTGTACGTCTTGTGGCCGCCGCGGTCGCCGTCGGTGAGGTTGTACGACGTGCCCGACTGGGTCGTCGTCAGCGAGACCGCGCCGCTGTACTGGGTGTTGCCGGTACCGGTGGCGTTCTCGATGCCCTGGTACTCGTACAGCTTCTTGCCGGTGGCCGCGTCGGTGATGACGTGGAGTTCGTTCGGGGTGCCGTCGTCCTGGAGGCCGCCGACGACGGTCTCGTAGGCGAGGACCGGCTTGCCGCTTGCCGCCCAGATCACCTTGCGGGCCGAGTTGGCGGCCGACTTGGTGGAGCCGAGGGCCTTGGCGCGGGAGACGGCCTGCTTCTCGGCCGCCGCCGTCGCGACGCTCGGGGTGAGGTCGGCGACCTTGATGGTGGCGTTGGTCGCCTTGATGACGCGCTCGGTGGCGCCCGACTTGGCGGTGTCGACGACCAGGTCGCCACCGAGGACCGGGAGTCCGGCGTAGGTGCGCTCGTAGCGGGTGTGGACCGTGCCGTCGGCGTCCTTGATGACGTCACGGGCGACGAGCGTCTCCTTGGCGCCGAGGCCGATGTCCTTGGCGGTGGTGGTCCGCGCCGACTCGGCGTCGCGGAGCAGCTCGGCGCGCTGCGAGGGGGAGAGCGAGAGGGCCATGTGCGCCGGATTCCCCTTGCTCGCAAGGGGTTTGGCCGGCGCGGCGGAGGAGGTCGCGCCCGCCTGGACGGCCGCGGCGAGCAGAGCGGTGACGCCGGCGACGGCGACTATGTGGGAGGTGCGTCTGCGCGAGGAATTGCTTCTCAACACTGACTCCTTCAGGACGGTCGCGGATCGCGCGACCAGGGGAGATCACAGGGATCACAGGAGTGAAGCTGTGGGGTTGCTGTGAAGCGCCAGTGGGAAGAGTGGCACCAGCTCGCGCTTTCTGTCAGGAGCGCGTCAGGAACTTGGCCGGAATTCGTTCGTTGTCCGGGTGGTCACGTCCGTTATGCGGAACTCCACTTGACGTTTCTTTGACCGTGAACAGAAATTTTCTCGGCCGACATGCCCCCGGAACCAACCCGTAAAAGATCCGGCACGATCCTGCCGTTCAAACCGGCGGTCCTGCCGGACCGCCGCTCCCACGAGGGGAGTTGACGGTTGCAGTGATTCCTTATCCCAACTGGCTGGACGCGGGCGACAACGCCTGGCAGCTCGTCGCGGCGACACTCGTCGGACTGATGAGCATCCCCGGCATCGCGATCCTGTACGGCGGCCTGGTCCAGCGCAAGTGGGTCGTGAACACCATGTTCATGGCCTTCACCGGCTTCTCGCTGGTCCTGGTCGGCTGGGTCCTGTGGGAGTTCAAGATGGGGTTCGGCGAACCCCTGGACTCCCACTGGCCCGGCATCCTCGGCGCGTTCGTCGGCCGGCCCGGCACCGTCGTCGGTTCGGCGAGCGAACAGCAACAGGCGTGGATACCGCTCGTCAACGGCAACGACCTGATGCCGAGCTTCCACTTCCCGCAGGCCACGCTCGCCTACTTCCACTTCGCGTTCGCGGCGATCACGCCCCTGCTGTTCATGGGCAGCGTGATCGGCCGCATGAACATCCGCGCGTGGCTGCTCTTCGTCCCGATCTGGTCGACCCTGGTCTACACGGTCAACGCCTTCCTGTTGTGGGGCGGCGGCTGGTGGGCGGCCAAGGGCGCGCTCGACTACTCCGGCGGCTACGTCATCCACCTCGCCGCCGGCACCTCGGGCTTCGTCGCGGCGGCGGTGATCGGACCACGCCTGGCCCGCGACCGCGCCCACGGCGTGCCCAGCAACCTCCCGATGGTCGCCGTCGGCGCGGGCATCCTCTGGCTCGGCTGGAACGGCTTCAACGGCGGCGACATGTACTTCGGCGGCCACAACGCGGCGCTCGCCGTCCTCAACACCAACCTCTGTACGGCAGTTGCCCTACTCGTCTGGGTGTTCTGGGACATGTTCGTCGGACCGCAGCGCAAGCCGACCTTCCTCGGCGGCATCAACGGCATGATCGTCGGCCTGGTGGCGATCACCCCGGCGGCCGGCTTCGTCAGCGGGATCGGCGCGATCTACATCGGCATCATCGCGTCCTCGATCGTCTGGCTGGCCTGGAACTACCTCTCCAAGGTCCCGCCGTTCAACAAGGTCGACGACGCGCTCGGCGTCGTCTACACCCACGGCATCGCGGGCCTCGCCGGCGGCATGCTCGTCGGCATCTTCGCCGACCCGGCGGTGGCCGTGTACCTCAACAAGGACGGCTCCACGGCGTTCTCCACCAGCGGCTGGCTCTACGGCAACCTCGACCAGCTCTGGAAACAGGCGGGTTCGGCCGGGACGGTCATCCTCTACGACGCCGTGATGACCTTCCTCATCCTCAAGGGGATCGGCCTGTTCGTGAAACTCCGGGCGCCCGACGAGGTGTTGGAGAGCGGCGACCTCGCGGTCCACGACGAGGAGGCGTATCCGACGGAGTCGGCGGTGACGTCGGCACCGGAACCGGTGGCGGTGGCATCCGCACCAGCACCGGCCGCGGAGAAGGCCAAGGAACCGGACTCCACCTGAAATGGCCGGAGTTGAGGACCCGTGCTGCATCATTCGGGGGACAACCCCCGGACCCCCAGCGGACCTTCACCTCACCGGCACTTCAAGTGCAGGGGGTTCTCGTGAAGTTGGTCACCGCGGTCCTCCCGCCCCACCGTGTCCCGGACGTCATGAAGGCCCTTCGGTCGTTCGGGGTGCGTGGAGTGACCGTGACCGAGGTGCGGGCCTATGAGCCGCGGACGGTCCGGGTCGAGGTCTACCGGGGCAGTGAGTACCGGGTGAACCTCGCCCCGCGGCTCCGGCTCGACATCCTCACCCTCGACTTCGACGCGACCGATCTCGTCCGGGTCATCCGCGCCGCGGGCGCCCGCGGCACGGGCGGCGGCACCGTGTGGGTGACTCCGGTGGAGGAGGTGGTACGGATCCGGACGCGGGAGCGGGGGCCGGACGCGGTGTGAGCAGTCAACTGCCGGACGGGCTCCGGTCTTTCAGCCCGTCCGGCTTTCTGTACTCACTACTCACCGACGAGACCACCAGCCCCGAGCCCGTGGCTCTACTCGCCGACCGCCCCGTCGATCGCTTCGCGCAGCAGGTCGGCATGGCCGTTGTGACGCGCGTACTCCTCGATCATGTGCGTCAGGACATAGCGCAGTGAGATGGTCTCGTCCCGAAAGGCCACCGTGTCGTCGAGGGACTCGAAGGAGTCCGTGACGGCGCGGGATCTCTCGCACGCCTCTCGCCAGTACGTGAATGATTCGTCCACGTCCGCGTCGGACACAAGGAACTCTCCGTAGACGCCGCCGACCGCAGGCCAGCGGGGCTTGAGCTGCTCTTGGTTCAGCACGAGACGGAACCAGCTGGTCTCCACCTCGGACGCGTGCCGGACGAGGCCGAGGAGAGTCAGACTTGAGGTCGGAACGGCTCGCCGCTTCAGCTGGTCGGCGTTCAGCCCCTGGCACTTCATGGCCAAGGTGGCGCGCTGGTAGTCGAGGAACGAAGTGAGCGACATCCGGTCGTCGGCCGCTTTCGAAGGTTCTGTCCGCTGGTGGTCCGTCACCGAGTGATCATGTCAAAGGCCCGGCCTGCAGGGGCACTCAGGGCCGCGAAAACCGGCTGGCGTCAGCCGCCCGACGCCCGCCCGTCCCCGTGCCACGAGTGCCACAGTGCCGCGTACGCCCCCTCCGCCGTCACCAGCTCCTCGTGCGGGCCGAGTTCGGTCAGCAGGCCGTTCTCCATCACCGCGACCCGGTCCGCGTCGTGGGCGGTGTGCAGGCGGTGGGCGATGGCGATGACGGTACGGCCCTCCAGTACGGCGGCCAGCGCGCGTTCGGTGTGGCGGGCGGTGGCCGGGTCGAGGAGGGCCGTCGCCTCGTCCAGGATCAGCGTGTGCGGGTCGGCCAACACCACGCGGGCCAGGGCGAGTTGCTGGGCCTGGGAGCCGTCCGTGGCCCGACCGTCCGCGCCCAGCGGGGTGTTGAGGCCGTCGGGCAGTTCGCGTACCCACTCCTCCGCGCCGACCGCCGCCAGTGCCGCCCACAACTCCTCGTCCGTGGCGGTCGGTTCGGCGATCAGGAGGTTCTCGCGGACGGAGCCCAGGAAGACGTGGTGCTCCTGGGTGACCAGCACCACCTGGCGGCGCAGTGTCTCCGGTGCGAGTCCGGAGACCGGCACCCCGCCCACGGTCACCGTGCCCTCGGTCGGTGCGTCGACGCCCGCCAGCAGCCGGCTCAGCGTGGTCTTCCCGGCGCCCGACGGGCCGACGACCGCCAGCCGTTCGCCCGGCCGCACCGACAGGTCCACGCCGTGCAGCACCTCGCCGCCGCGCTCGTAGGCGTACCGCACCCCGGTCACATCGATCCGGTCGTCCGCGGGAGCCGACGCGTCCCCGTCGCCCTCCGCCCGCGGCGCCCGGGCCAGCCCCTCCACCCGGGCGAACGAGGCGCCGCTGCTCTGCAGTTGCTCGACCCGCATCAGGATCTGGTCCAGGGGCTCGGCGAACTGCCGCAGATACAGCGCGGCCGCCACCACCGCACCCAGGCCCACCTCCCCGCGCCCGTGCAGCCACCCGCCCACGAGCAGCACCCCTGCCACCGGGATGGTGTACGTCATCTCGACCGCAGGGAAGAACACGGTCCGCAGGTACAGCGTGTACAGCCTGCTCCGCATGGCCGTGCGCAGCGTGTCGCGGCTCGCGGCGACCCGTTGCTCCTGGAGCCGGAACGCCTCCACCGTACGGGCTCCCGACGCGGTCGCCGTGAGGATCTCGGCGACCTCCGAATTGGCCGCGCCCTCCGCGAGATAGCCGTCCCGGGCGCGGCGCAGATACCAGCGCAGCGCCAACCCGACCGGCGTCAGCCCCAGCACTCCGAACAGACCGAGCAGCGGGTTGAGCGCGAACACCGCGCCCATCACGAACAGCGCCTGCACGGAACAGACCAGCAGCTCGGGCGCGACGTCCCGCAGCGTGGTGCCCACGGTCGCCACGTCGGAGGTGCCGCGCGCCGTCAGATCGCCCGTCCCCGCCCGCTCCACCACCGACGCGGGCAGCGCCAGCGCCCGGTCCACGAAGCCCTCCCGGACCCGGGCCAGCGTGCGCTCCCCGAACCGGTACCCCACGTATCGCGCCCAGCGCGCCAGCAGCAACTGGGCCAGCGAGCACACCACGATGACAAGCGCCAGCCGGTCCACCGCGCCGACCCCGTCCCCGGCCCGCACCTCGTCCACGATCCGCCCGAGCAGCCACGGCCCGGCCAGCCCGGCCGCGGCGGCCAGCGCGTTCACCACCAGCACGACGGCGAACGCCCGCCGGTCCACCCGGATCAGCCGGACCGCGGCCCGCCGCACCTCGGCCCGCTCCGCGATGGGGAGTTGCCCCTTGTCCGCCGTCACCGTACGACCTCCTCCGTGTCCGCATCCGCGTCCGCACCCGCGTCCCGGGCCACCAGCGCGCGGTAGCCGGGCTCCTGCGCCAGCAGCCGGCGGTGGTCGCCGCCGGCCGCGACCTTGCCGTCGACCAGGTAGAGCACGGTGTCCGCCTGGTCCAGGACCAGCGGGGACGTCGTGGTCACCACCGTCGTACGGCCCGAGCGCGCCTCGCGCAGCCGCCGGGCGACCGCCGCCTCCGTGTGGGCGTCCAGGGCCGAGGTCGGCTCCACCGCGAGCAGCACCTCGGGCTCGGCGAGCAACGCCCGTACCAGCCGCACCCGTTGGCGCTGCCCGCCGGAGAGACTGCGGCCCTGTGCGTCCACGAGTGAGTCCAGACCCTCCGGCAACCCCTGAACGATGTCGTCGGCGGCACCCGCGAACACGGCCTCCGCCACCGCCTCCGCCGACCGCTCCCGGCGCCCGGCCAGCACCTCCCGCAGCGGTCCGGCGAACAGGTCGGCCTCGTTGTCCGCGACCAGGATCCGGGACCTGACCTGGTCCAGCGGAATCGCGTCGAGCGCGACCCCGCCCCAGGTGACCCGGGACGGCGCGTACCGGCCGAGCCGGTCGATCACGGCCAGCGTCTCCCCGGGCCGCGCCCCGACCAGCGCGGTCAGCCGTCCCGGCAGCGCCCGCACACCGGAGTCGGGGTCGTGCAGGGCGGCCGGTTCGGCGGGCGCGGCCGACGTGCCCGTGTCCGCCTCGGGCTGGAGCGCCAGCAGCCGTACGACCCGGCGCGCGGCCACCACACCCCGGCTCAGCTCGTAGACCATCTGCACGAAGAAGGCCACCGGGCCCACCAGGACCGCGACATAGCCGTACACGGCGACCAACTCGCCCACGCTGAGCTGCCCTTGGGCCGCCAGCCGGGCCGCGAGCCAGGTCACCACGGCGAGGAACAGGGTCGGCAGCCCGACCCCGATCGCCTGCACCCAGCTGGCCACCGCGCCCACTCGGTAGCCCTGCCTCCGCAACCGCTGCGAGTCACGCCGGAACGCGTCCGCGAACAGCCCTTTGCCGCCAAGCCCGTTGAGGACCCGCAGGCCGCCCGACAGATCGGCGATGCGCGCGGTCAGCACGCTCTGCCGCTCCCGGTACTCCGTCTCCACGCCCTGCAGCCGCCGGGTCAGCGGCCCCGCGAGCAGCGCGATCACCGGCACACCCAGCAGGACCACGGCGGCCAGCGGCGCCGAGATCGACAGCAGCACCCCGGCCACCACGCCGTAGACGACCAGGGCGCCGAAGCCGGGTCCGACGACGGTCAGGGACTGGGCGATCGTCCACACGTCACCGACGCCGATCGTGATGACCTCGCCCGCCCGCGCCCGGCGCGACAGCACGGCGCCCAGCCGGACCGCCTGGCCCACGATCAGCTTCACCGTGCGGAAGTTGGCGTCCATGCGCACCCGGGTCATGGTGCGGTGCCGCATGATGCTCAGCCACGAGTTGACCGCCCCGACCACGAACAGCGCCCCGGTCCACCAGGCCAGCGTGCCCAGATGCCCCGGCACAAGACCGTCGTCGACGGCCCGCGCCATCAGATACGGCGCCGCCGCCATCAGCACCATCCAGACGCTCGACAGCAGCGCCCCCGACGCCGCCCGCCCCGGCTGCCGCATCACCAGCCACCACAGGAAGTGCCAGCCGCCCCGACAGTCGGGTGTCCCCGGATCCTCGTACGCGTCGATCATGTGCCTCCTTGCCCAGGCCGCTGAGCGCGGGCAGCCGTGAGCGATTCCCGGTGTGGTTGGAGACCTCGAAGATTACCGAGCGTGAGCGCGGTTGCCCATCGAATATCGGGCGACCAGGGGCCGGTGCGCAGGCTGTGTGCACCGGCCTCCAACTGGTTTGCCGATGGCGGGAGTTACTCGTGTGCGGCCGTGCGGCGGCGACCTCTCACGCCAGGCTGTCCCGCCACGCCCGGTGCAGGTCCGAGAACCGTCCTGTGCCCGCGATGAGTTCGGACGGGGGGCCGTCCTCCACGACCCGGCCGTGCTCCATGACCAGCACCCGGTCGGCGATCTCGACGGTGGACAGCCGGTGTGCGATCACCACCGCCGTGCGGCCCCGCAGGACCGTCGACATGGCCCGCTGCACGGCCTGTTCGCCCGGGACGTCCAGTGAACTGGTCGCCTCGTCCAGGATCAGCACCGCCGGGTCGGCGAGCAACGCCCGTGCGAACGCGACGAGTTGACGCTGACCGGCCGAGATGCGGCCACCGCGTTTGCGTACGTCCGTGTCGTAGCCGTCGGGCAGCGCGCTGATGAAGTCGTGCGCGCCGATCGCCTTCGCGGCCCGCTCGATCTCCTCGCGCGGCGCGTCCGGACGGCCGATCGCGATGTTCTCGGCGACCGTGCCGGAGAACAGGAACGCCTCCTGCGTCACCATCACCACCCCGCGCCGCAGTTCGGGCCCGGACAGCTCGCGCAGGTCGACGCCGTCGAGCAGGACCCGCCCCTCCGAAGGGTCGTAGAAGCGGGCCAGCAGCTTGGCCAGGGTGGACTTGCCGGCGCCGGTGGAGCCGACCACGGCGACCGTCTGCCCGGCGGGGAGGGTGAGGTCGAAGACGGGCAGCACCTCGCCGCCGGTGCGGTAGGCGAAGCGGACCCCGTCGAAGACCACCTCCCGGCCGGGCTGCTTCGACTCGAGTGCGGGCAGTCGTACGGGAGTCGAGGGCTCGGGGACGGACGGTGTCTGGGCCAGCAGGCCCGCGATCTTCTCCAGGGACGCGGCGGCCGACTGGTAGGAGTTGAGGAACATGCCGAGCCGGTCGATCGGGTCGTACAGCCGTCGTAGATACAGCACGGCGGCGGCCAGGACGCCCAGTTCCAGTGAGCCGTCCGCGACCCGGCTCGCGCCCCACAGCACGATCACCGCGACCGCCGTGTTGGCGACCAGGCGGGAGCCGGTGACATAGCGGGCCATCGCCAACAGGGCGTCGCCGTTGGACCGTTCGTGCCGCTGGTTGAGGGTCCGGAAGTCGGCGTCGTTCACGGCCTCGCGGCGGAACGCGCGCACCGGGCGGATGCCGTTCATCGTCTCCACGAACTTCACGATCACGCGCGCGATAGCCGTGGACCGCACCGCGTACACCCGCACCGCGCGCCGCTGGTAGACCCGCACCAGCAGATACAGCGGCACGAAGGACGCCACCGCGACCGCGCCGAGCCCCAGGTCCAGCCAGAGCAGCATGGCCGAGATGTAGACGAACGACAGGATGACCGTGATCAGCTCCTGGAGGCCCTCGCTGAGCAGTTCGCGCAGCGCCTCGACGTCCGTGGTGGAACGGGAGATGAGCCGGCCGGAGGTGTAGCGCTCGTGGAAGTCGATGCTCAGCGCCTGCGCGTGCCGGAAGATCCGGCCGCGCAGATCGAGCAGCACGTCCTGGTTGACGCGGGCGGAGGCGCCGATGAACGCGTACTGCAGGCCGCCGGAGAGCAGTGCACAGAGCAGATAGCCGACGGCCACGGCGATCAGCGGCCCGCGGTCGTGGTGCCGGAAGGCGGGCACCGCCCGGTCGATGGTGTACGCCACCAGCAGCGGACCCACCTGTACGGCCGCCTGCTGCAGCAGCAGGAGGAGGGTGGTGACGGTGACGCGGGCCTTCATGGGCGCGAGCAGGGAACGCAGCAGGGCGGTGGTCGCGCCCGGGGGAGTGGGCAGGACGTCGTGGTCGAAGGGGTCGCCTGCGGCGGGCGGGTGCGGGGGTTCTTCGTGGTCGTCGGTGGTGGGCGCCGATGTGGTGGGGGCGGTCATCGTTCGTCCTCCTGTTCCGGGATGGCCGACTGGACGCCCGACATCAGATGCGCGTACTCCGCGTTCGTGCGCAGGAGTTCCTGGTGGGTGCCCACCGCCGTGATACGGCCGTCCGCCAGCAGGGCCACCCGGTCGGCGAGCAGGACCGTGGACGGGCGGTGGGCCACGATCAACGCCGTGGTGTCGGCGAGGACTTGACGCAGGGCTGCCTCGACTGCGGCCTCCGTGTGGACGTCCAGTGCGGAGAGCGGGTCGTCCAGGACGAGGAAGCGGGGCTTGCCCACCACCGCCCTTGCCAGCGCGAGGCGTTGGCGCTGGCCGCCGGAGAGGCTCAGGCCCTGTTCACCGACGCGGGTGTCCGTGCCCTGGGGGAGCGCGTGCGCGAAGTCGGCCTGGGCCACGGCCAGTGCGCGGTCCAACTCCGGTTGTCCCACGCCCTCTTCGGCGCCCATCAGTACGTTTTCGCCGACGCTGGTCGAGAACAGGGTCGGTTCCTCGAAGGCCACGGCGACCATGGCGCGCAGCGTCTGGCGGGGCATGGCGGTGATGTCCTCGCCGTCCAGTGTGATGTGGCCCGATGTCACCTCGTGGAGGCGGGGGACGAGTGCGGTGAGGGTGGTTTTGCCTGTGCCGGTGGCGCCGACGAGGGCCATGGATTCGCCTGGTCTGATGTGCAGGTCGATGTGGTCGAGGGTGGGTGGGGAGTCGGCGGGGGCGTCTGGATATCGGAAGGAGACCGAGGCGAAACGGATGCCGTCGTTGTCGGGTGCGGGCCGGTGGGGGCTGGTCGCGCCCCGCGGCAGAGCCGCAGATCGATACAGCCCCGCGCCCCTAAGGGGCGCCTCCACTTCCGGCGTTTCATCCATGACCTCGAAGAATCGCTCCGTCGCCGTTGCCGCCTCCTGGCTCATTGCCAGGAGGAAGCCGATCGACTCGACGGGCCAGCGCAGGGCGAGGGCCGTGGAGAGGAAGGCCACCAGCGTGCCTGCCGACAGGTTGCCGTCCGCGACCTGGACCGTGCCCAGGACCAGCGTCGCACCGAGTGCCAGCTCGGGGAGGGTGACGATGACGCCCCAGATCGTGGCGAGGAGGCGGGCCTTGCGGAGTTCGGTGCCGCGCAGCCTCCGCGACAGTTCACGGAACGCCCGGGCCTGGCTGCGGTGGCGGCCGAAGCCCTTGATGATGCGGATGCCGAGGACGCTCTCCTCGACGACAGTGGTCAGGTCGCCGACCTGGTCCTGGGCGCGGCGCGCCACGTGCGCGTAGCGCCGCTCGAAGATCACGCAGGTGACGATCACCGGCACGGCCGGCCCCAGGATCACCAGTCCCAGCGTCCAGTCCTGGAGCAGCATGATGATCACGCCCACCAGGATTGTCACGGCGTTGACCAGCAGGAATGTGAGGGGGAAGGCCAGGAACATGCGCAGCAGCATGAGGTCGGTGGTGCCCCGGGAGAGGAGCTGGCCCGAGGGCCAGCGGTCGTGGAAGGCCACCGGGAGCCGTTGCAGATGCCGGTACAGGTCCGCGCGCATCTCCGCCTCGACCCGCGACAACGGCCGGGCCACCAGCCAGCGCCGCAGCCCGAACAGGACCGCCTCTGCGATGCCGAGCAGCAGCAGATAAAGAGCCCCGAGCCACACCCCTGCTGTGTCCCGGTCGGCGACCGGCCCGTCCACCATCCACTTCAGGACGAGCGGGAACACCAGCCCCGTACAGGACGCGACGACGGCCACCCCGGCCGCGGCGAACAGCCGTACCCGCACGGGGCGGACGTACGGCCACAGCCGCGCGAGCGTACGGGCGGCGGATCGGTCCTTGGTGGGTGCATGTGTCGTCGACATCACGGGCGAGCCTACGGACCACCACTGACAGTGCCCACCGAGTTTTGGCCGGACCCGGGTCCGCCGCTGGTCCTACGACCTGGGGGTCCGAGGGGTCGTAGTGGCGCATCAACCGATCGGTTGATGCGCGGTCGAGCGCGATGGGCGATGTGCCCGACCCGGCGTTCCCGGGACCCTCGGAGCATGTCAGCCACACCTGTCATCGAAGTCACCGCACTGCGCAAGTCCTACGGCGGCCGGGCCGTCGTCGACGGTGTCTCGTTCGCCGTCGAGGAGGGCGAGATCTTCGGGATCCTCGGCCCGAACGGCGCCGGCAAGACCACCACCGTCGAGTGCGTCGAGGGCCTGCGCGTCCCGGACGCGGGCCGGGTCCGCGTCACCGGCCTGGACCCCGTCGCCGACCACGAGCAGGTCGCCCGCGTCCTCGGCGCCCAGCTCCAGGAGAGCGAACTCCAGGCCAAGCTCACCGTCCGCGAGGCCCTGGAGCTCTACGCGGCCCTCTATCCGCACCCCGCCGACTGGCAGCCGCTGGCCGAACGCCTCGGCCTGACCGACAAGTTGACCACCCGGTTCGCGAAGCTGTCCGGCGGCCAGAAGCAGCGCCTGTTCATCGCGCTCGCGCTGATCGGCAATCCCCGGGTCGTCGTCCTCGACGAACTGACCACCGGGCTCGACCCGCGCGCCCGCCGCGACACCTGGCAGCTCATCGAGGACGTCCGGGCGAGCGGGGTCACGGTGCTGCTCGTCACCCACTTCATGGAGGAGGCGCAGCGCCTCTGCGACCGGATCGCCGTGATCGACAAGGGCCGAGTCGCCGCACTGGACACCCCAGAGGGGCTGATCCGCCGCTCGGCCGGCTCCACCGTCATCAGCTTCACGCCCTCCGCGCCCCTGGACGACGGCGACCTGAACGGACTCCCCGCGCTCACCTCCGTGGCCCGCAATGACGGCCGGATCACGCTCTCCGGCACCGACGAGACCGTCAACGCAGTCCTCACCCTGCTCGCCCGGGGCCACATCACCGCCCACCAACTCCGGGTCTCCGACGCCACGTTGGACGACGCCTTCCTGGACCTGACGGAGGTCACCCGATGAACACCGCAGTCCTGCGCGCCGAGTTGCGCCTCTTCCGCCGCGAACCGGGCGCCCTCTTCTGGATCCTGGCCTTCCCCACCCTGCTGCTGGTGATCCTGGGCTCCATCCCGGGCTTCCGCCACCACGAGGCCGACCTCGGCGGCCTGCGCACGATCGACGTGTACGTCCCGGTCGCCGTCCTCCTCGGCATGATCGTCGGCGCGCTCCAGTCGATGCCGCAGAACCTCACCGGCTACCGCGAGCGCGGCATCCTCCGCCGCATGTCCGCAACGCCGGTCCGCCCCACCGCCCTGCTCTCCGCCCAGATGGTGGTCTACGGCGCGGCGGCCCTGGCCTCCGCCCTGTGCGCGCTGATCGTCGGCCGCCTCGCCTTCGACGTACGGCTCCCCGAGCAGGCCTTCGGCTATCTCCTCGCCCTGCTCCTCGCGATCCTCGCCGCACTCGCGCTGGGCGCGGTGGTCTCCGCGCTGTCGCGGACGACGAAGATCGCGGGCGCCATCGGGTCGGCGGTGTTCTTCCCGATGATGTTCTGCGCGGGCGTGTGGATCCCGGTGAACTCCATGCCGGACGTCATGGCCCGGATCGTCGGCTACACCCCGTTCGGCGCCGCCGCCGAGGCCCTGAACCGGGCGGCGGCCGGGCACTGGCCGGGCTGGACGCACCTGGGCGTCCTGGTGGCCTGGACCGTGCTGCTGACGGTCGGCGCCTCGCGCTGGTTCCGCTGGGAGTAGGGGCGGTGGCCGTGCAGACTGGGGAGATGACCACCAGGGACCGGCAGATCGAGCGGCGCTGGGAGCAGCTGCACACCTGGGGGCCGTACGGGCTGCTCGGTATCAGTGTCGTCCTCGCGCTCGCCTCCTCCGGTCTGTTCGACTACACCGACGCCGAGTGGTACACCGGCTGGGCCCTGGCCGGTGCCGCGCTCGTCCTCCAGCTGTGGTGGCACGCCATCCGTGTCCGCCGTCCCGGCCGCGGCCGGACCCCCTCGCGGACGGGGACGGCGTACTACGTCGTCCGCTGGGCCATCGCCTTCGCCCTCACCTGGATCGAGCCGTTCTTCGCGTTCTACGCCGCCGCCGGCTACATGGACGCCGACGAACTGATCCCCGGCAGGAACCGGCAGCGACTCGGACTGGTCGCGAGCTCGGTGACCGTGGCCGGTGCGCAGGCCGGCGGGATGCCGTTCGGGAGCGCGGTCCAGTGGATCCTCTTCGTCGCGCTCCTGGTGGCCATGTCCGCCCTACAGCTGGCGGTCGCCCATCTGCAGGATGCGGAGGCACGGCGCTCCCGCGAGCGCACCGAGACCATCACCGAACTCGAACGCACCAACACCGCCCTGCAAAAGGCCCTCGACGAGAACGCCGCCCTGCACGCCCAACTCCTCGTCCAGGCAAGGGAAGCCGGGGTCGCCGACGAACGCCGCCGGCTGGCCGCCGAGATCCACGACACGATCGCCCAGGGGCTGACCGGCATCATCGCCCAGCTCCAAGTCGTGGCGAACGCACCGGACTTGACGACCGCCCGCACCCACCTCGACCGTGCCTCCGCGCTCGCCCGGCACAGTCTCGGCGAGGCCCGCCGCTCCGTGCAGAACCTCGCGCCCATCGCCCTGGAGAACGACGGACTGCCCGAGGCGCTGAAGAACACGGTCGCCGAGTGGGGCGAACGCACCGGTGTCCGCGCCGAGTTCACTGTCACCGGCATCACCGAACAGCTCCACGACGAAGTCTCGGCGACCCTGCTGCGCATCGCCCAGGAGGCCCTGTCGAACGCGGCCCGGCACGCCCGGGCCACCCGTGTCGGCGTCACCCTCTCCTTCCTCGGCGAGGACGTCATCCTCGACATCCGCGACGACGGACAGGGCTTCGACCCGCTCGCGCTGCCCGAACGCACCCGCACCGGCGGCTTCGGCCTCGACGGCATGCGGGCCCGCGCCGAGCGCATCGCGGGCACGCTCGCGGTCGAGTCCGAGCCGGGGCACGGCACCGCCCTGTCGGCTCGCGTACCGTTGGTCCGCCATGAGTGACGAGTTGCTGATCTCCCTGCTGATCGTCGACGACCATCCCGTCGTACGGGACGGTCTGCGCGGCATGTTCGAGTCCGCGCCCGGATTCCGCGTCCTGGGCGAGGCGGCGAACGGCGTCGAGGCCGTGGAGCGGGCCGCCGCCCTCGACCCGGACGTGATCCTGATGGACCTGCGGATGCCGGCCGGCGGGGGAGTCGACGCCATCAGGGAGCTGACCCGCCGCGCCGCGCGCGCGAAGGTGCTCGTGCTGACGACGTACGACACCGACTCCGACACCCTGCCGGCGATCGAGGCGGGCGCGACCGGCTATCTGCTGAAGGACGCGCCCCGCGACGAGCTGTTCACCGCCGTTCGCGCGGCGGCGGAAGGCCGTACGGTCCTCTCTCCCGCCGTCGCCTCCCGGCTGGTCTCCGCGGTGCGCGGCCCCCAGACCCCCGGCAACGAGCCGCTCTCCGCCCGCGAACGCGAAGTGCTGGCGCTCGTCGCCAAGGGCACCTCCAACCGTGAGATCGCCCGCGAACTCTTCATCAGCGAGGCGACCGTCAAGACCCATCTCACCCACCTGTACGGCAAGTTGGGCGTCAAGGACCGCGCGGCGGCGGTGGCGACGGCGTACGACCGGGGGATCCTCGGCTGAGGCTGAGCGGGGCCTAGGTCGTCGGGTAGGGCAGCAGGCCGCTCGCTATCTCCTCCCAGGCGGCCTTCAGCTCGGCGAGCAACTCGGGCTTGTCGGGGGCGAGATCGGCCTGTTCGCGCAGGTCGGCGGCGAGGTCGAAGAGGTGGTCGTCGCCGTCCTCGTCCTGGTAGTACTTCCAACCGCCGCGCCGCAGCGCCCGGTTGGCCTCCACCCGCCAGAACAGGTCCCGCTCGGGCAGTTCCGCGCCCTTCAGCAGATAGCCCGCCAGGCTCGTGCCGTCCAGCGGATACGCGGGGTCGGGGCGGGCGCCGGCCAGCTCAAGGAAGGTCGCGGTCCAGTCGGGGGAGAAGTTCGGTTCGTGGCTGACCTGGCTGCCGTCGATGCGGTGCGGCCAGCGCACGATGGTCGGCACCCGGATGCCGCCCTCCTGGAGCACGAACTTCTCGCCGCTCAACGGCCAGAGATACGACCAGCGTTCACCGCCGTTGTCGCTGGCGAAGTACACCAGTGTGTGCTCGTCCTGCCCGGACCGGTGCAGCGCGGCCAGTACCTCACCGACGGCCGCGTCCATGCTCTGCACCATCTCCGTGTACTTCGCGACCGAGCCGCCGTCCCACTGGTTGAGGGCGTCGCTGATCTCCAGCTGGCTGGTGGCCGCCCGGATCTTCGCGGCGATCTCGGCGCCGGTCTCCGCGTCGCCCTCGGCGAGCCAGGGCCAGTGCGGGGTGGTGAAGTTGAGGTTCAGCAGCCACGGCTTGTCGTGCTCCCGGCCGACGTACTCCACCGCCCGCTCGGTCAGCACCTGGGTGTAGTAGCGCAGGTCCTGGTAGGTGGCGTCGCCCTCGTAGAGGTCGTAGTCGCCGAGCTGGCCGAGCTTGGAGAAGTACTCCAGGACACCGCCGTGGTTGCCGAAGAACTCGTCCCAACCCGACTTCGTGGGGCTGTACTCGGGCAGCCAGCCGCAGTGCCACTTGCCGATCATGGCGGTGGAGTAGCCCGCCTTCCGCAGCAGGGAGGCGAGGGTCGGGTGGCTGGGGTCGAGGCCCTGGCTCCGGCTGTTGATCGGCTCGGCCAGGCCGCCCGGCGTACGGCCCGGATAGCGTCCGGTGTAGAGGCTGAACCGGGTCGGGGAGCAGGTCGCCGAGCCCGAGTACGCGTCGGTGAACCGCACCCCCTGCCGGGCCAGCCGGTCCAGGTGGGGCGTCTTGATGTGCGGGGCGCCGTAGGAGGAGAGGTCGGCCCAGCCCAGGTCGTCGCCGAGGATGACGAGGAGGTTGGGGCGTCTTCCGGAGGCGGCGGGGCGGGCCTTGAACGGGCGTTCCGCGGGGGCCTGTTCGGCGGCCTCGGCGGTGGCGGCCGTACCGGCGACGGCGGTGACGGCACCGCCGCCGACGAGGCCGCCGAAGGCACGGCGGGTTAATTCGGGCATGCGGGGTCCTTAGGAGAGGCAGTGGAATCCGAGGGGGCGTGCCCTCCATGCGATCAGCCGGCCCGCCCCGTGCCCAGGCATCTGCCCGGGAGTTCACGGAGCTGAAACGTCGCCCCGGTCGGCCCCCTCCGTCCCTCAGCCGACCTTCAGCAACAGCACCGCCCGGGCAGGCACGGTGATCGCCGACCCCGCCCGGTGCACCACCGCCGGCGCCTCCCCCTGCTCCTCCCGCGAGGTGTCGACGACCACCTCGTACCGCTCCGCCCACGGCGGCCCCGGCAGCACGAAACTCACCGGCCGGTCGCCCGCGTGCAGTACGGCGAGGAAACTGTCGTCGAGGATCGCCTCGCCGCGTTCGTCACGGCCGGGGATGTCCCGCCCGGAGAGATACATGCCCAGGGTGGCGGCGGGCGCGTACCAGTCCCGTTCCGTCATCTCCGTGCCGCGCGCGGTGAACCACGCCAAGTCCCTTATGCCGTCCGCCGATCGGGCCCGCCCGGAGAAGAACGCCCGGCGGCGCAGCACCGGATGCCGGTGGCGCAGGTCGATCAGCCGGGCGGTGAGGTCGGTCAGCGCCCGCCAGCCCGGGTCGTCCCGCAGCTCCCAGTCCACCCAACTGATCTCGTTGTCCTGGCAGTAGGCGTTGTTGCTGCCCCGCTGCGTCCGCCCCAGCTCGTCACCCGCGACCAGCATCGGCACCCCCGTCGACAGCAGCAGCGTGGTGAGGAGGTTCCTCAACTGCCTTCGCCGCAACGCCTTCACGCGCTCGTCGTCGGTCTCGCCCTCGACCCCGCAGTTCCAGGACCGGTTGTCGTCCGTGCCGTCCCGATTGCCCTCTCCGTTGGCCTCGTTGTGCTTGCGCTCGTACGACACCAGGTCCCGCAGCGTGTAACCGTCGTGCGCCGTAATGAAGTTGACCGAGGCGTAGGGGCGCCGCCCGCCCCACGCGTACAGGTCGCTCGACCCCGACAGCCGGTACCCGAGGTCCCGTACGTCCGGCAGCGCGCCCCGCCAGAAGTCCCGGACGGCGTTGCGATAGCGGTCGTTCCACTCCGTCCACAGGGGCGGGAAGGCGCCGACCTGGTAGCCGCCGGAGCCGACGTCCCAGGGCTCGGCGATCAGCTTCACCCGTCGTAGCACCGGGTCCTGGGCGATGACCGCGAGGAACGGGGACAGCATGTCGACGTCGTGCATCGAGCGGGCCAGCGCCGCCGCGAGGTCGAAGCGGAAGCCGTCGACGCCCATCTCGGTGACCCAGTAGCGCAGGGAGTCGGTGATGAGCCTCAGCACGTGCGGCTGGACGACGTGCAGGGTGTTGCCGCAGCCGGTGTAGTCCGCGTAGCGGCGGGCGTCGCTCTGCAGGCGGTAGTAGCCGCGGTTGTCGATGCCCTTGAGGGACAGCATCGGCCCCAACTCGCCTGCTTCCGCCGTGTGGTTGTAGACCACGTCGAGGATGACCTCGATCCCGGCCTCGTGCAGCGCGCGCACCATCCGCTTGAACTCGCCGACCTGGTGACCCGCCGTACCGGTCGCCGCGTAGGCCGCGTGCGGGGCGAAGTAGCCGATGGAGTTGTAACCCCAGTAGTTCTTCAGGCCCTTGCGCAGCAGATGGTCCTCGTGCGCGAACTGGTGGACGGGGAGGAGTTCCACGGCCGTGACGCCCAGTTTCACCAAGTGCTCGATCGCCGCCGGGTGCGCCAACCCGGCGTAGGTGCCCCGGAGTTCCTCGGGTATCCCGGGGTGCAGTTTGGTGAAGCCGCCGACATGCAGCTCGTAGATCACCGAGTCCGCCCACGGGGTCTTCGGGCGGCGGTCGTCCATCCACTCGTCGTCGGTGGTGTCGTCGTGGACGACGACTCCCTTCGGGACGTACGGCGCCGAGTCCCGGTCGTCGCGCACGGTGTCGGCGACCTGCTGCTGCGGCCAGTCCCGGACATGCGCGTACACCTCGGGCGGCAGCCCGAACTCTCCGTCCACCGCGCGCGCGTACGGGTCGAGCAGCAGCTTCGCCGGGTTCCAGCGGGCGCCGGTCCACGGGTCCCAGCGGCCGTGCACCCGGAAGCCGTAGCGCTGTCCGGGCAGCACACCCGGCAGGAAGCCGTGCCAGATCTCGTGCGTCAGCTCGGTCAGCGGGGCGCGGGTCTCCACCCCCTGCTCGTCGAAGAGGCACAGCTCGACCGCCTCCGCGCCCCCCGCCCACAGCGCGAAGTTGGTGCCCGCCACCCCGTCCGGGCCGACCCGGAACCGGGCCCCCAACGGCATCGGCGTCCCCGGCCACACGGGCACGGCCGGCGCCTGGTGCGGGGCGCCGTTCAGCACGGGGGCGGCACGTGGTGCCGGTACGGCCTCCACGGCACGCTCCACCGGCACGCCGTCGCCGTCGACGCGCCCCTCCTGCACGGCCTCCTGCTCGGCTGCGCTCGACACCGTCCGGCCTCCTGCGGCTCATGGAACGACGAGGTGAAGGGCGCCCGACGTCCCGGTCGCGAGCCCCTGTCCTGTCATCCTCCCCACTGTTCTGCCCAGAGCTTGGGTCGCACTCACGTTTCCCTGAGGCAGGCCCGCTCGTTGAGCACCCCGTGAGGCATGCACAAGGGCGCGCGCGGCGCGCGGGGGTCGCACTGGCCGCCGTACTGACATGGGCAGGACTGCTGGCCGGAGCCACCGGCTGTACTTCCGACGGATCGGGCGGGGGCGGTATCGACGAGCTCTTCGGCAAGGCACCGGCGCCCGAGGATGTGATCCGGATCTCGCCCGACGACACCGCCAAGGGCGTCAAACCCGACCGGCGGCTGCTGGTCAAGGTGCCCAGCGGGCGCCTGGAGTCGGTGCAGGTCGTCAAGGAGCAGGACGCCCAGGACACCCCCGTCCCCGGCCGTATCTCCGACGACGGACTGCGCTGGGAACCCGAGGACCCGAAACTCGCCCTGGCCGCCCGGTACACCGTCGACGCGGTCGCCCTCGACGGCCACGGCCGCCGCTCCGCCCGGCACACCACGTTCACGACCTACGTCCCCGACGAACGGTTCATCGGATACGTCACCCCGGAGAACCGTGCCACCGTCGGCACCGGGATGATCGTCTCCCTCGGCTTCAACCGGGAGATCGAGAACCGGGCCGCCGTCGAGCGCGCGATCCACGTCACCGCGAAGCCCGCCGTAGAGGTCCGTCCGCACTGGTTCGGCAACGCCCGTCTCGACTTCCGCCCCGAGTCCTACTGGAAGCCCGGCACCCAGGTCACCGTCTCCCTGCGCCTGCGGGACGTCGAGGGCGCACCCGGCGTCTACGGCCTCCAGTACAGGACGTTCTCCTTCACCGTCGGCCGCAGCCAGGTCTCCCTGGTCGACGCGGCCAGGCACACCATGGAGGTACGGCGCGACGGCGACCTCCTGGCCACCGTGCCGATCACCGCCGGTGCCCCGGGGCGGACGACGTACAACGGGAAAATGGTGGTCATGGAGATGCTGGAGGTGACCCGCATGAACAGCCGCACGGTCGGTTTCGGCGGCGAGTACGACATCCCCGACGTCCCGCACGCCATGCGGCTCACCGACTCCGGCACCTTCCTGCACGGCAACTACTGGGCGCCGACCGCCCCCGGACACGTCAACGTCAGCCACGGGTGTGTGGGGTTGAGGGACGTCAAGGGCGGCGGCTCGGACACCCCGGCCGGGTGGTTCTTCGACCGCAGCATCGTCGGGGACGTGGTCGAGGTCGTGCACAGCAACGACAAACAGGTCGCTCCCGACAATGGCCTCGGCGGGTGGAACCTGGGTTGGAAGGAGTGGAAGGCGGGCAGCTCGCTCAAGTGACCGGAGAAGAGGCGGGTGCCCTGTGTCAGGCGGCAGTTGAAGTTGCGACCGAACGGTGACAATCACCTGACACGAAGCTCAAATCCTGGCGGTTAATATGCGCGGACGCGCACGTCAGATGCGCAAAGGGGTGCGGGCCGGACCGGGCCCGGCGAGGGGAGAAAGTCTTGAACGTGCGACCGATATCGGGGGCGTCGGTTGACGCGCGCGGCCGGAGAAACAAGGGCTTGCTGGCGCTGATCCTCGGCGTGCTGCTGCTCGCCGTCACCGCGTGCGGAGGCGGTGGCGGTGGCTCCAACTCCGGCTCCGGCTCCGGCGATGCCAAGGACAAGGCCTCCGACACGGCCCAGACCAAGCAGTCGCAGGCGGTCGTCACCATCGCCCCCAAGGACGGCTCGAAGTCCGTCGACACCAGCGGTGCCCTCAAGATCAGCGCCGCGAAGGGCAAGCTGACCGAGGTCACCGTGAAGGACGCGGGCGGTGACAAGGTCGACGGCGCGATCACCGGCGGCGGCGCGACCTGGACTCCCGCGACGCATCTCGCCGCCTCCACCAAGTACACCGTGCACGCGGTCGCCAAGGACTCCGCGGGCCGGGTCGCCGCCGAGGACTCCAGCTTCACCACGCTGACCCCGGCAAACACCTTCGTCGGCTACTTCACCCCCGAGGACGGCTCCACGGTCGGCGTCGGCATGCCGTTCTCCATCCGCTTCACCCGGGGCATCACACACCCCGGGGACGTGAAGAAGGCCATCAGCATCACGACCTCGCCGGCCGTCGACGTCGAGGGCCACTGGTTCGGCAACGACCGCCTCGACTTCCGCCCCGAGAACTACTGGAAGTCCGGCACCAAGGTCACCGTCAAGCTCAACCTCGACGGCGTCGAAGGCCGTTCGGGCGTCTACGGCAAGCAGACCAAGACGGTCAAGTTCACCATCGGCCGCAACCAGGTCTCCATCGTCGACGCCAAGAAGCACACGATGAAGGTCACCCAGGACGGCAAGACCATCAAGACCATCCCGGTCACCACCGGCAAGCCCGGCTACGACACCTGGAACGGCCAGATGGTCATGAGCGAGAAGCTCACCGTGACCCGGATGAACGGTGAAACGGTCGGCTACGGCGGCGAGTACGACATCAAGGACGTCCCGCACGCCACCCGCCTGACCGACTCCGGCACCTTCGTCCACGGCAACTACTGGGGCGGCGACGCCTTCGGCAACTACAACGCCAGCCACGGCTGCATAGGCCTGCGGGACGTCAAGGGCGGTTACAGCAAGACCGTCCCGGCCGCGTGGTTCTTCAACCACTCGATCCTCGGTGACGTCGTGGTCGTCAAGAACTCCAACGACGCGACCGTGGCACCCGACAACGGGCTCAACGGCTGGAACATGTCGTGGGCCAAGTGGACCGCGTGACACCTTCCTAGAGACGTACTGCGGGCCCGGTGCTGTGACCGACAGCACCGGGCCCGTTGGCGTTAGCGCACGTTAACCTGCGTGCATGACCGTGAATCTCGAAGTCGCCGAGGGCGTCGGCACCATCCGCCTCGACCGCCCGCCGATGAACGCGCTGGACACCGCCACCCAGGACCGCCTCAAGGAGCTCGCCGAGGAGGCCACGCGCCGCGAGGACGTGCGGGCCGTGGTGATCTACGGCGGGGAGAAGGTGTTCGCGGCGGGCGCGGACATCAAGGAGATGCAGCGCATGGACCACGCGGCGATGGTCGTGCGGTCGCGCGCGCTGCAGGACTCGTTCACCGCGGTGGCCCGTATCCCCAAGCCGGTGGTCGCGGCCGTCACCGGCTACGCGCTGGGCGGGGGCTGCGAGTTGGCGTTGTGCGCGGACTTCCGGATCGCGGCGGACAACGCCAGGTTGGGGCAGCCGGAGATCCTGCTCGGTCTGATTCCGGGTGCGGGCGGTACGCAGCGGCTGGCCCGGCTGATCGGCCCGTCGAAGGCGAAGGACCTGATCTTCACCGGCCGTATGGTCAAGGCCGACGAGGCGCTCCAACTCGGCCTGGTGGACCGGCTGGTGCCGGCCGCCGAGGTGTACGCCGAGGCGCACGCGTGGGCGGCGAAGCTCGCGCAGGGACCGGCGATCGCGCTCCGTGCGGCGAAGGAAGCGATCGACACCGGTCTGGAGACGGACATCGAGACCGGGCTCGCGGTCGAACGGACCTGGTTCGCGGGGCTGTTCGCGACGGAGGACCGTGAGATCGGGATGCGCAGTTTCGTCGAAGAGGGTCCCGGCAAGGCAAAGTTCCGCTGAACCGGACGGTCAAATACCGCTCAGCCACTTGCAATTGACGCGGTGTCTCATACAGGTACCTCGACGGGATGGTTTATGGGAACCTTAAGGTGACCTTAAGCCTGCCTTGTCGAGGGAGCCTGTCGATTGCCGCCAACAGAGCCTTCATCGCAGGTCGGAGGGGTTGTGGCCGACTCCGAAATGCCTTTGGCATATGTCAATCGGATGTCGCGGAACGGGTGCTTCCGGGGGGCGTATTCCTCCGGAACCGCCCCGGAGGCCGTTCGGGGCGGCCATGATGGACGCATGGCGGGGCTGGAAGGTATCGGACAGCCGCGGGGACAAGGCCGTGCGACCGCGGCGCGCTGGTCGCCTGCGGTCGAGGACGAGCGGGCGCTCAAGGCGATCGAGTTGTTCGGCGATCCGACGGAGGCGGAGGTTCCGCTCCCGTCCCGCCCCGAGTCCGCCGCCGCGGCCCGCCGGCTCACCCAGATCGTCGTCCTGCGGCACTGGGGACTCAGCCCGAAAATGACCGAGGATGCCGTCCTACTGGTTTCGGAACTGGTCGGAAACGCCGTACGGCACACGGGCGCCCGGGTGTTCGGACTGCGGATGAAGCGCCGCCGCGGCTGGATCCGCGTCGAGGTCCGCGACCCCTCCCGGGGCCTGCCCTGTCTGATGCCGGTCCAGGAGATGGACTTGAGCGGTCGGGGCCTCTTCCTCGTCGACAAACTCTCCGACCGCTGGGGCGTCGATCTGCTGCCGCGCGGCAAGACCACGTGGTTCGAGATGCGCGTCGCCGATCGCTGAACGCGGGACGCTCCGCTGTGGGTGGCGGGGCAGGCCGTCGGTTTTCTGCGACGCCGTCGTGGCTGATCGCGCCCGCGCGGCGGAGCCGCATATCGATACAGCCCCGCGCCCCTTTGGGGCGCTGCCGAACCGTGTGGACGACCGTTCGAGGCGCGACCCGTGAGGGTCCCTCGATCGGGTTAATGCCCCGCTTTCTTACTCAACGCCCCTTAAATGGACCGGGTGACCACGACCGACCGCCGTACGGCGTTGCGTGCGGGTGCCGGGCTCGTCGCCGGGGGCGCACTCGCCGCCGGATGTGCCACGACCGGCCCCGCCGCAGCCCCCGCCGCGCCCGCCCGCGCCCCCGCCGCCAAGGCGACCCCGCTCACCGCCCCCGCCCCGCGCGCCTTCCCCCGGCAGCCCGCGCAGATCACCCACGGACCCCGCGACCGCCCCCGGATCGCGCTCACCTTCCACGGCCAGGGCGACCCCAAGATCGCCACCGCCCTCCTCACCGAGGCGGAGAAACACGGTGCCCGCGTCACCGTCCTCGCCGTCGGCACCTGGCTCGACACCCACCCCGAGATGGCCCGCCGCATCCTCGACGGCGGCCACGACCTCGGCAACCACACCCAGCGGCACATCGCCGTCAACGCCCTGTCCGAGGCCGACGCGCTGGCCGAGATCACCGGCTGCGCCGACCGCCTCAAGCGGCTCACCGGCTCGATCGGCACCTGGTTCAGGCCCTCGCGCGCCCCGGCCGCGTCCTCCCTCGTCCAGCGTCTGGCCCACCGCGTGGGCTATCCGCATGTGCTGTCCTACGACGTCGACTCCCTCGACTTCACCGAGCCCGGCGCCCCCGCCGTCACCCGCAAGGTGCTCGCCGACGTCCGCGACGGCTCCGTCGTGAGCATGCACTTCGGGTACGCCGGCACGGTCGCCGCGCTCCCCGCCGTACTGCAAGAACTCGACCGCCGCGGACTGCGCGCGGTGACGACCACGGAGCTGCTGAGCTGATGCGACACACCCCCCTCGCCCGCGCCCTGGTCACCGGCGCCGCCCTCGCCGCACTGGCCGCCCTCGCCGGCTGCAGCTCGCAGAACCACGCCGACGAGGCCCTCGGCAGCAAGGCAGCCCTCCAACCGCAGCAGCAGAAGAAGCAACAGCCGCAGGTGCCGAAGGGGTTGCCCGGGATGCCGCCGGTGCTCGACCCCGCCGACGTGTACGCGGCCGACCGGCCGGGCCGGCTCTCCCCAGTGGTCAGGGACTTCCCGTCCCGGGTCTACGTCCCCAACACCGGCTCCAACACGGTCTCGGTGATCGACCCGAAGACGTACAAGGTCATCGAGACCATCCCGGTCGGAGTCCAGCCCCAACACGTCGTCCCCTCCTGGGACTTGAAGACGCTGTGGGTCAACAACGACCGCGGCAACAGCCTCACGCCGATCGATCCGCGAACGGGCAGGGCGGGCAAGCCTGTTGACGTGCACGACCCGTACAACCTGTACTTCACGCCCAACGGCAGGTACGCGATCGTCATGGCCTCCCTCGACCGGCAGCTGGTGTTCCGGGACGCGCACACCATGAAGACGGTGAAGGCGGTCCCGGTCAGCTGCTACGGCGTCAACCACGCGGACTTCTCCACGGACGGCCGCTACTTCATCGTCTCCTGCGAGTTCAGCGGCGAACTGCTCAAGGTCGACACCGAGAAGATGAAGGTGATCGGGCAGCAGAAGTTGCCGTTCCACGGGTCGATGCCGCAGGACGTCAAGATCTCGCCCGACGGCAAGCGGTTCTACATCGCCGACATGATGGCCAACGGCATGTGGGTGCTGAACGGCGACACCTTCGCCAAGCCGGACTTCCTGCCCACCGGCAAGGGCTGCCACGGCCTGTACATCAGCCGGGACTCGCGCGAGATGTACATCTCCAACCGGGGCGAAGGCTCCATCTCCATCTTCGACTTCACCAAGAACAAACTGACCAAGAAGTGGCATCTCCCGCACGGCGGCAGCCCCGACATGGGCGGCGTCTCGGCCGACGGCAAGGTGCTGTGGCTGTCCGGCCGCTACAACTCCGAGGTGTACGCCATCGACACCCGCACCGGCACCCAGCTCGCCCGCATCAAGGTCGGCGGCGGCCCGCACGGCCTCGCGGTCTATCCCCAGCCGGGCCGCTACTCGCTGGGCCACACGGGCATCTTCCGCTGAAATCCAGTCAGTTGGACACGCCCCTGTACGGGTGATGATCCACGACTCGTCGCCGCGGAACCGGAATCGTGCACCGCGTGATCACGATTCCTCTGCGGCGGCGAGCCGCTGCCGCCGTCCTGTCCCTCGCGGCCGTCCTCGCCACCACGGCCGCGACCGCCCCCACCCACACGACCCGTGCGCCGGCCAGGGCCGCCGCCGCCCCGGCCTGTCCCGAGGTCGCCGACCCCGCGATGGCCGCCGTCGACCAGCGCGTCGACATCAGCCGCATCACCCCCGACCCGGTCTGGCGCACGACCTGCGGCACCCTCTACCGCAGCGACAGCCGCGGCCCGGCCGTCGTCTTCGAGCAGGGCTTCGCACCCAAGGACGTCGTCAACGGCCAGTACGACATCGAGAAATACGTCCTCGTCAACCAGCCCTCGCCGTACGTCTCGACGACCTACGACCACGACCTGTACAAGACCTGGTACAAGTCTGGCTACAACTACTACATCGACGCCCCCGGCGGCGTGGACGTCAACAAGACCATCGGCGACACCCACAAGTGGGCCGACCAGGTCGAGGTCGCCTTCCCCGGCGGCATCAAGCGGCAGTACATCATCGGCGTCTGCCCGGTCGACAAGAAGACCAAGGTCGAGATCATGAGCGACTGCGAGAGCAACCCGTACTACCAGCCGTGGCACTGACGCCTAGCGCGCGCTGAGCAGCACCGCCTCCGAACCCACCGGGCGGTAGCCCGCCGCCAGGAACGCCCGCATGCTGCGGGCGTTCCCCGGCGCGACCTGCGCCCACAGCGGCTCGGCGGTGAGGTGACGGGCCGCCGCCACCAGGGCCCGGCCCAGCCCCCGGTGCCGTACGGCCTCGTCGATCTCGACGGAGACCTCCAGCCGGCCCCCGACCCCGCGCCCCAGCACGAGCACCCCACCATCCGTAGTCCACGCGCGCACGTCGTCGCGTCGGCCGCAGGCGTACACGATCCGCGGATGGTCGCCGTCGGTGATCTCCCGCAGGGGGAGCGGAGGTTCGCCCGGCAGCGGGGAACCCACGAGCATCGCGTCGATCGTCTCCGCCCTGCGGCCCGTCCGCTCCAGCAGGGCCGTCAGGAACCGCGGATTCATCGGCGCCGCGAGCGCGTCGCACGGCACGGCGGCCAGGGTGTCGTGGACCCACCGCGGATCTTCGTCGACGAAGACGACCGCGTGCGCGGTGAAGGCGAGGACCCCCGCGTCCCGTTCGGACATCTGCGGTACGACGGTCACGCGACCGTCCGGCGGCAGGACGACACCCTGCGCCACCGCATCGAGAATGTCCCGCAGAGTCTCCATTACCAAGCTCCTTGCGCCGCTTGAGTCTCCACCCACTGGAAGGCCCACACTCGCAACATGATCGACGACGGCACCGCACTGCTCACCATCGGGGAGCTGGCCAGGGCCACCGGACTGACCGTGCGCACCATCCGCTACTGGTCGGACGAGGGCGTCCTCACCCCGGTGGCCCGCTCCGCCGGGGGCTATCGGCTCTACGACGCCGAGTGCGCCGCCCGCCTCGAACTGATCCGCACCCTGCGGGAGTTGGGCCTCGGCCTGGACGACGTACGCAAGGTGCTGGCCGGGGAGACGACGGTCGCGGAGGTGGCCGCCGCCCATGTGGTGGCGCTGGACGCGCAGATCCGTGCGCTGCGGGTGACCAGGGCGGTGCTGTCGACCGTGGCGCGACGCGGTTCGACCGCAGAGGAGATGACGCTCATGAACAAGCTGGCGCGGCTGTCGGCAGCCGAACGCAGGCGGATCATGGAGGAGTTCGTGGACGAGCTGTTCCACGGCCTCGACACCGTGGATCCGTCCATCGAGGAGCGGATGCGCACCATCGCGGTGGACCTGCCGCACGACCCGACCCCCGAACAGGTCGACGCCTGGGTGGAGTTGGCGGAGATGGTGCAGGACCCGGAGTTCCGGGCGCAGATGCGGAAGGTCATGGAGTTCAACTCGGCGGACCAGGGCCGCAGCGTCGCACCCGGGCGTGCCACCTGGTTCCCCATGCGCCTGGTGCAGCTGGGCGGGGAGGCGCTGCAGCTGGGCATCGCCCCCGAGTCGCCGGAGGCGGAGGCGATCGTACGGGAGGTGCTGGGGGACGGCGGCGACCCGGCCGTCGTGCTCGAACGAATGGAGTCCGCGGCCAACCACCGGCTCGCCCGGTACCGGGAACTGCTGTCCACGGTGAAGGGCTCCGGGCCCGCGGGAGCGCACCGGGAGGAGTTCGCCTGGGTGGTCGCCGCACTGCGTGCGCGGGCGGCCGGATAATCTGGCCTCCGTCAACAGGCAGTAAAGCGTTACGAAGGGGCGGATCCGGTGGCGGACATCGAGGAAGCACGCAAGCATTTCCAGCGGATCGACACGGACGGTGACGGCTTCATCACCGCGGCCGAGTTCAAGACCGCCCTGGCACAGGGAGGCGACTGGAACGTGACCGAGGCGGTCGCCGAGGCCATCATCAAGACGCGGGACCTCAACGGGGACAAGGTCCTGTCGTTCGACGAGTTCTGGGCCCACCTGAACAAGTGACCCGAGAGCAACCCGAGCGGAAGGGGCGCCCGTCCTTCGGTGGACGGGCGCCCCTCTCGTCATCTCCGGCGCCTGATCCGCACGCTCCAGCGGCCCTCGCGCCGCTCCAGGACCAACGGCAGGTCGAAGCACTTGCCGACCTGGTCACCGGTGAGGACCTCGGTCGCCGGGCCCTGCGCGAGAGGGCGGCCGTCGAGCAGCCGCTCCCGGCCCGGCAGGTCGAGGCCCGTCGCCGGTTCGTCCAGCAGCAGGAGCCGGGGCTCGGGCATCAGCGCGCGGGCGATCAGGGTCCGGCCGCGCTGTGGGAGAGCGTGGGCCGGCGGGCGTCACGCAGTTCCGCCAGCCTCATCGTCTCGATCAGCCGGTCCGCCCGCGCCGACTGCTCGGACGTCGGCCGCCAACGGGGGAGCAGGGCGACGGAGTTGGTCAGCCCGGTGAGGACGACCTCGCGGACCCGCAGCGGTTCGCCGAGCGGATGACGCGGGTCGACATGACCCACGTACGACCGCAACTCCCGTACGTCGACCCGGCCCAGCCGGCGGCCGAGCACCTCCACCGTCCCGCCGGTCGGGTGGACCCGCGCCCCGAGCAGGCTCAACAGGGTTGATTTTCCGGCACCGTTGGCGCCGAGGAGCGCCCAGTGCTCGCCGGTCCTGACAGTGAGGGAGACGTCCGCGAGGATGGGCCGCCCGTCCCGTACGACCCGCACGTCCTCGGCGCGCAGCACCTCGCTCATCGGACCGCCACCCGGTTCACCGCGGAGAGCACGGCCCGCCCGGAGGCCGACGGACCCTCGGCGGCACCCCACACCGTGACGCCGTTCACCCGGCACTCGGCGTAGGCGGCCGTCCCGTCCTCGGTCAGCTCCAGTACGTCCACCGCGCATCCGGTCCCGGCGAGCGCCCCGACCAGGGCGGCGGGGTCCAGGCCCGCCGACTCGGCCTGCTCGGGCGGTCCTTCCACCACATAGGTCTCCCGGAACAGCTCGTACAGCTCCTTCGGTGCCGCCTCCCGCCCGCTGGCGTCCGTCGCCTCCTGGACGATCCGGGAGAAGTCGGCCCGCATGCGCGGCGGCAGGTCGAGGCCGTGGTGGATGCGCAGCAGATACGCCGTTCCGCCCTTGCCCGACTGCGAGTTGACGCGGATCACCGCCTCGTAGGAACGGCCCACGTCGGCCGGGTCGATCGGCAGATAGGGGACGGACCAGGGGGCGCGTTCCTCGGGCATCCCCAACTCCGCCGCTGTGCGGGCGTGTTGCTCAAGCCCCTTGCTGATCGCGTCCTGGTGGGTGCCCGAGAACGCCGTGTACACCAGGTCACCGGCGTACGGGTGCCGGGGGTGCACCGGCAGCCGGTTGCAGTGCTCGACGGTCTCCCGGACCGCGTCGATGTTCCCGAAGTCGACCATGGGGTCCACTCCTTGGGCGTACAGGTTGAGCGCCAGGGTCACCAGGTCGACGTTGCCGGTGCGCTCCCCGTTGCCGAACAGACAGCCCTCGACGCGCTGCGCACCGGCCAGGACGGCGAGTTCGGCGCAGGCCACGCCGGTGCCCCGGTCGTTGTGCGGGTGGACGGAGAGGATCACCGAATCGCGCCGGGAGAGGTTCCGGTGGGCGTACTCGATCTGGTCGGCGTAGACGTTCGGTGTCGCGATCTCGACCGTGGCCGGGAGGTTGTGGGTGACCGGCCGGTCGGGGCTCGCGTCCCACAACTCGGTGAGCCCGTCGCACAGTTCGAGGACGAAGTCGGGCTCGGTGAGGTTGAAGGTCTCAGGGGAGAACTGGAAACGGATGCCGGGCGCGTCCCCGGCCCGGCGTGCCATGTGCTCGGCCGCCGCGCGCACGGTCGCCCACACCTCGCCCCGGTCCCGGCCGAGCACCACCTCCCGCCACACCGGCGAGGTCGCGATGTACAGGTGCACCACCGCACGGGGCAGTCCCTCGATCGCGTCGAAGGTCCGGTCGATCAACTCCCCTCTGGCCGGGGTGAACACGACCGGCGTGACATCTTCCGGCACGACCCCGTCGGTCACCAGGTGCCGTACGAAGTCGAAGTCGGTGCGGCTCGCGGAGGGATAGCCGCCCTCGATCTCCTTGAACCCGGTCGCCACCAGCAGGTCGAACAACCGGCGCTTGCGGGGCGTGTCCATCGGCTCGGCGAGGGCCTGATTGCCGTCGCGCAGATCGACGGGGACCCAGAGGGGAGCTCGCTCGATCCGGGCGGAGGGCCAACTCCGGTCCCCGGCAGGGACGCTGACGCGTTCGTGGAAGGGGCGGTAGCGGTCGTACGGCATCGGGCTCGGGCGCTGGGGATTCCAGCGGAAGGCGGGGGCGATGGTCATCGTCTGCTGACTGCTCTCGGCTCGGTCGGACGGTGACCGGCAGCACGGCGACCCGCGGCGGGGTGCCGGTCGCGTCAGGCGCTGTATTTTCCGCGGCTCGCCTCCGGGGCGCCGAAGCCTGTGTCGAGAGGCCGACCGTGCTCAGCCCTTCGGGCCTCCGCGCGCTCGGCCTCTCGACACAGTCGCGCCCCTTCGGCTCACTCGCGGGCGCGGCAGCCGAGAAGAAGGAGACCGCGAAGCGTCATACCGGTACGCTATCCACACCTCAGGTCCTCAGACAAGTGAGAATCTCCTCAACCCGAGTTGGTGAACCGCCGTGCCGCTGGGCCCCGTCCGCCCCAGTCCCCTCGTCGAGCAGGCCGCCGCCCGGCTGCGCGCGCAGATCGCCGCCGGTGAGTGGCCGGTCGGCGGCAAGCTGCCCGGCGAGACCACGCTCGCCACGGAGTTGGGCGTCGGCCGCTCGACGGTCCGCGAGGCGTTGCGGGCGCTCGCCGGGGCGGGCCTGGTCCGGCCGCGGCAGGGCGCGGGTGTGTTCGTGATCGCCACCGAAGCGGCCGAGGACTGGCCCACCCGGCTGCGGCGGGCCGCGGTGACCGACGTCTACGAGGTGCGGATGGGCGTCGAGGTCCAGGCCGCACGGCTGGCTGCGCGCCGCCGTACGCCGCAGGACGTGACGGCGATGGAGCGCGCGCTGGACGGGCGGAGGGCCGCCGCCGGCGCCGACGACACGGCGTTCGTCGACGCCGACATCGCGTTCCACGCGGCCGTGGTCGCCGCCGCGCACAACCCCGTACTCGCCGATCTCTTCGGTCAGTTCAGGCCGGTGCTGCGTGAGGGCCTGGTGGATCTGCTGGCGCTGACCGGGCTGCGTGAACGTGATCCGAACACCGGGGACGGGGCTCACGAGGCGCTGGTCAGGGCGGTCGCGGACGGTGACGCGGAGACGGCGGCGGAGGTGCTGCGGGCGGAGTTGGAGGATCCGTTCGGGGACTAGGCGGTTTCCTTCTCCGGCTGGTCGACCGCCTGTTAGCGTGCGCCGATGGAAGATCTGGGAACCGTGGCCTGGCCGCCCGAGCCGATCAGGACCGAGCGGCTGCTGCTCCGGGAGTCCGAGGCCCGGGATCGGGCCGTGTTCGTCGAACTGCTCGCCTCGCCCGAGGCGAACGCCTATCTCGGCGGCCCCCGGCCGCGTGCCGAGCTTGAGCGTGAGGTGCCCGAGGTGCCCCAGCGGTGGCCCGGGAGCTTCGTCGTCGAGCTCGACGGGTCGATGATCGGGCAGATCCTGCTCAGGAGGGCGACGGGGCACAGTCGCCCGGCCGCCGTGGGGAAGGCCGATCTGGGCTATCTGTTCCTGCCGCGGGCGTGGGGATTCGGCTACGCGGCCGAGGCGTGCGCTGCGGCGCTCGACTGGCTCGCCGGAGTGCTTCCCGGAGTGCCGGTGGTGCTCACCACACAGACCGCCAACGCCCGCTCGATGCGGCTCGCGGCGAAGCTGGGGTTCACCGAGGTGGAGCGGTTCGAGGCCTGGGACGCCGAACAGTGGCTCGGCATGCGGCCCCCTGCCGTCCCCTCCGGTCACCCGGACGGCGGCGGCCTGGAATAGCGGTCGACCGGCCGGGGTTCTCGCCCCCAGAAGTATGCGTGTGCATTGATTCTGGATCGGCGAAGGGTCCCTCATGAAGATCGGCATCATCGGCGCGGGCAACATCGGCGGCAACCTCACCCGGCGGCTCACCGCACTCGGACACGACGTCTCCGTCGCCAACTCGCGCGGCCCGCAGACACTCACCGCACTCGCCGAGGAGACGGGCGCGACCCCCGTACCGGTGGCGGAGGCGGCGCGCGGGGCCGAGGTCGTCGTGGTCACCGTCCCGCTGAAGGCCGTCCCGAACCTGCCGAAGCGATTGTTCGACGGCGCGGCTGAGAACGTCGCCGTCATCGACACCGGCAACTACTACCCCGGTCGTGACGGCAGGATCGCCGCCATCCTCGACGACGGCCGCACCGAGAGCCGCTGGACGTCCGAGCAGATCGGCCACACCGTCATCAAGGCCTTCAACGGCACCTACGCCCAGGACATCCTGGACCGGCACCGCCCGGCCGGCGACCCGGACCGCCTCGCGCTCCCGGTGGCCGGTGACGACGAGGCGGCGAAGCGCGTGGTCAGGGCCCTGATCGACGAGCTCGGCTTCGACACGGTCGACGCGGGCAGCCTGGACGACTCCTGGCACCAGCAGCCGGGGACTCCGGTGTACGGGATGCGTGGGGGCGTGGACGCGATCACGAAGGGGCTGGCGGAGGCTTCGCCGGAGCGGACGGGCGACTTCAGGGGCTGACAACTTCCCTGGTCCTCTACGGTTGTTGTCGGATCGCAGCTCGGAGGCTGAGGGAGGCCCCGGTGGAGGTCGATGCCCTGCCCCACGTCGACGAGCACGCGACGGTGGTCGCGGCGGGCGTCGACGAGGTCTGGCGCGCCCTGACCGAGACGCTGGACCGTGCCTACTCCCGCCCGGGATGCGCCCGTTACGCGCGGCTGGTGGGGTGCGCCGACCGGACGGCCGCCGGGCCGCGGCCACTGGCGGTGGGCTCGGTGTTTCCCGGCTTCCGGGTGGTCGGCGCGGTTCCGGGCGGGGAGTTGGTCCTGCGCGGCTCCCACCGGTTCTCGGCCTACGCGTTCGTCTTCCGGCTCGACGAACTCGCTCCGGGGCGGACCCGGCTGCGGGCCGAGACCCGGGCGGTGTTCCCGGGCCCGGCCGGCGCCGTCTACCGCCTTCTCGTCATCGGCAGCGGCGGCCACGCGGCCGGTGTGCGCCGCCTGCTGGCCGGGATCCGCCGCCGGGCCGAGTGAGCCTCAGGCGCTCTTGGCCCACGCCTGGAGGGCCGCCTTGCTCGCGAAGTCGGCCACGTCCTTGTCGTGCGGGTCGGACGTGTACTGGTGGAACTTCCAGTCGGCCTCGATGCGGGGCTTGCCCGCCGTCGTGTAGTCGGCGATCCACAGGCCGTCGCCCGCGTAGGAGGTCTTGTCGATGTTCAGCCAGAAGGTGCGGTTGCAGTAGAGGACCACCCGGTTGTCCGGCCGCAGTGCCTTCACCTTGCGGATGAAGCTGTCCTTCTCCGCGTTCGTGGCGTGGGTGCCGTCGCCCGTGGTCTCCCAGTCGACGGCCAGCAAGTCGCCCGCTTTTTCAGGGGCCTTGCTCACGAAGTACTCCGCCTGGGCCGTGATGTCGCCGGGCCAGAGGAAGTGGTAGAAGCCGACGACCAGTCCCGCGTCACGGCCCGTCTTCGTCTGGGCGGTGAGTCTCGGGTTGACGTACGAGCGGCCCTCCGTCGCCTTGATGAAGACGAAGGAGGAGCCGGTCGTGCTGTACGCCGTGGACTGGTACGCGCTTACGTCGATGCCATGCAACATAGGGGGACTTGTGCCCTGTCCCCGGCATTCGGAACCTCAGCTTCTGGTGGCCACCGACGACAGGACCGACGCCGATTTCGCCGACCAGTCAGAGGTGATCACACTTGCGTGATCGGCGGCCAATAGTGCCAATTTGGCGGCTACTTCCGCGTCCGTGGGGGCGGTCGAGGAGATCGCCGGAGCCACCGAGTACGCGTCCGTCATGATCAGGATGTAGTGGTTCGTGGAGTAGAACGACGTGTCGTAGGCGTTGTTGACGTACGTCGCCGCGTCCCCGTCGAAGAACACGAACCAGGGGCGGATCGAGGTGTCCGAGGTCCAACGGGTCGATCGTGGATCGCCGTTCGCCGCGCCGAGTACGGCCGGGAAGGCCTGCGCCTGCGCGATCGTGCCGGCCGCGTACAGGTCGCGGAGATGGTCGCCGTACTCCTGGTCGGTCCAGTAGTGGTCGAAGGGGTTGGCCTGCTCGACCGTGCCCGGGATCAGTTCGAAGATGAACTTGCCCTTGAGGTCGTCACGGGAGGGCCACGCGTTCGCCTTGGCCGCCGCGTCGAGCGTGGAGTACGAAGAGCCGAGCAGGTCGGCGGGCTTGTAGACGCTGCTGCCGAGCTTCTGCGAGACCAGGGTGTCGAACGCGGTCGGGCCGAGACCGATGGTCTGGTTGAAGCCCACCTTCATCTCCACCTTGACGATGATGGGCGCGTGGTCCGGGTGCAGGGTGTTCCAGGCGGCCATGTTGTCCAGGCAGCTGCCGAGATCCTGGTTGCGGTCCTTGCTGTACAGATCGGCGGGGGTGCTCGCGTACTCGCAGTTGTTGTCGTTGGAGAACAGGTCGCTGTGGCTGACCCGCCACCGCTTGCTCAAGCTGTCGACGTAGACGTCCAGTTCGAGGAGTGAGGCTCCGGAGTCCAGCGCCTGCGCCCAGTACGTGTACTTGTCCTTCTCGTACGCGTTGTGCGTGCCGATCGTCGTCGTCTCCGAGAACTTCGGTGCCGCCGCGTGGGCGTTGCCCGCGGCCCCGGTCATCAGCAGCCCGGCCGCGCCCAGCAGCGCCGCCAGCCGTCTTATCGCCTTCATGGGTCAAGTCCCCTTCACTGCGGCCTAGTTGGAGCCTTGGTGGCGGCAGCAGCGTAGAGCGAAGCGGTTACTCCCGGGTAGCCCCTGGAGGAACATCGGCTTCCGCAACGCTCGTTGAGAATGTAATTATCTTTCTCTGTGTGTTGCGTTCTGTTTCAGGAGAATCATATTCTCGGACGATGAATCGTCCTGGCAGCCTGGAGTTCGCGCTTCGCTTCGACTTCCGCAATCCCGAGTCCGCCGGCACGTCCATGGCGGACCGGTACGCGGCGGCCCTGGACATGGCCGAGTGGGCCGACGGGCTCGGCTGCACACGGATCACCGTCTCCGAGCACCACGGTTCGCCGGACGGCTATCTGCCCAGCCCGGTCCAGATGCTCGCGGCAATGGCCGCCCGCACCAAGCAAGTCCGCTTCCTGGTCGCCGCGTTGATCGCGCCGTTCCACGATCCGCTGCGCCTCGCCGAGGAGTTGGCGGTCCTCGACAACATCAGCCGCGGGCGCGTCGACCTGGTCGTCGCGGGCGGCTATGTGCGCGAGGAGTTCGCCATGTTCGGCGTGCCGATGAACGAGCGCGCCAAGCGGGTCACCGAGGTGGTGACCACCCTCAAGGCGGCTTTCAGCGGTGAGCCGTTCACCTACCGGGGCCGCACGGTACGGGTCACGCCCGCGCCGTACCGGCCGGGCGGCCCCGCCGTGCTGCTCGGCGGCAGCAGCGAACCGGCGGCGCGGCGGGCGGCGCGTATCGCCGACGGGTTCGTGCCCTCCGTGCCCGAGGTGTGGGAGCACTACCGGGACGAGGTCGGCAGGTTGGGGCGCCCCGACCCCGGCCCCAGCCCGATCGGGCCGAACCGGGTGGTCGCCCTCGCCGAGGACCCCGACGAGGGCTGGGAGCGGATGGCGCCGTACTTCCTGCACGAGACCAACGCCTACGGGGTGTGGCAGGCCCAGGACGACGTGGCCGCGCCCTTCCGTACGGCCGAGGGGCTGGCGGAGCTGCGGCGCGGCGAGCAGTACCGGGTGCTGACGCCCGAGGGGTTCGTGCGTGAACTGAAGGCCGCGCCAAGGCCGTTCACCCAGTTCCATCCGCTGTGCGGGGGCATGCCGATGGAGTTGGCGTGGTCGAGTCTGAGGTTGTTCGAGCGGGAGGTGTTGCCGGCCTTCGGCTAAAAGGCCTGGAACGCGGTGTGTTCGGTGAGGACCTCGGTGAGCTGGCGGGTGGTCTGGCGGGCGACGTGGGGGTCGGTGGCCGCGTGACTCGTGTAGGCGTTCAGGCCGGTGGCCAGGGCCCAGCCCATGCCGCGGGTCCAGGTGGCGTCGTCCGGGCCGAGGGCGGAACGGAAGACCGGGCGGGTGGTGGCCGACAGCAGGGTGTATGCGATGACCAGGTCGCAGGCCGGATCGCCCATGCCCACGCCGCCGAAGTCGATGACGGCGGAGAGGCGGCCGTCGACGATGAGCAGGTTGCCCGTGTGGAAGTCCCCGTGGCACCACACCGGTTCGCGTTCCCACGCGGGGGCGCGCAGCGCGTTGTCCCAGACCTCGGTCATCGCGGCGGCGTCGAACACCCCGGCCACCGCCTCTATCGCCGCACGGGTCGCCTTGTCGCGGTCGGTCAGCGGAGCGCGGACCAGCTCGGGGTGGGCACCGGGGACCAGCTCCCCGGCGGGCGGGATCTCGTGCAACGCCCTCAGGAATTCGACTAGTTGACGGGCAGTCAGGTTCGGGTCGGTGAGGCCCTCGACAGTCGCGGTGGTCCCGTCCAGCCAGCGGGTGACGGACCAGTTCCACTGGTAGCCGCAGCCCGGTGTGCCGAGCCCCAGGGGTTCCGGGACGGGCAGCGGCAGACGGGGGGCCAGCTGCCGGAGCCAGGTGTGCTGCTTGGTGGCCTCGCCGTCCGCCCAGTCGCTGCGCGGCAGCCGTACGGACATGGTCTCGCCGAGCCGGTGGATGATGTGATCCGAACCGCCCTGCTCCACCAGCGTCAGCGGCAGTTCGGCCCACTGCGGGAACTGTGCGGCGAGCAGCCGGCCGACGAGTGCGGAATCGATGGTCATCTTTCCCCCGAGTGCCAAGTGCCGGTTGATCGCCTCACGTTACCGATCAACTCGGCGGCGGAGACAGTCGAGTTCGGCTTCCCGGGGGCGGCCTCGGGATGACGGGTCCCATGGCGGGTACCCGGAGCACGGGGAACGTACAGAAGGAGTGGGAACCATGCTGCACGCAGCGGATGTCCGGGAGTGGCGCGAGCGCGATGTCGTGGACGCGGAGTCCCACAAGATCGGTGTGCTGGAGGCCGTGTACGTGAACACCGCCACCGACGAGCCGGCCATGGCCACGGTCCGCACCGGACTGCCCACGCGGCACCGGCTCACCTTCGTCCCCCTGGACGACGCGATCCTGGGGCCGGACTACGTCAAGGTCGGTTACCCCAAAGCGCTGGTGAAACAGGCCCCTTCGATCGGCACCGACGACGTGCTGCCCGCCGGCCAGGAGGAAGCGATCTTCAAGCACTACGGCCTGCCCTACAGCCCCGGCGCAGGCGGCGAGCGCCAACTCGCGCGCCGCTGACGCCACCTGGCGCCGGGAGGTTTCAACCCGGCTTTCCGGGCCACCCGTTGAACATGTCCACACGCTACGGCGGAAGCCCCGCGGGGACGGTCATCTCCGTCATCGCAGACATCGCGGCACTGATCCTGATCCTGTGGATCGGCCTCTACCTGTTCGACGCCAACACCGCGAACAGCTCGGTCGACTGGGTTCACCACGCGGCCAACTGGCTCTCCGGCTGGTCGCACAACCTGTTCACCATCCACTCCGCGGACTGGCGCACCGTGGTCAACTACGGCCTGCCCGCGCTGGTCTACCTGTTCATCGGCCACGCCGTGGCCACCGGCGTCAACCGGAGCTAGACCCCCGCGTGCGGGTACACGGCCGAACGGTGCTGGAAGGAGAGGATCTTCGGGTTCTGGACGACACCGTCCCGGATCTCGATGGCCTTCCGGACCGTGACGTCGTCGTCCCACGCCGTGGGCCCGCTCATGACCTTGCGGAGATACGGCAGGAGCGCCTCGCTGATCTCCCAGGTCGCGGAGTTCCAGAGGTGGGAGGGGCTGTGGTCCACCGCGTAGTAGTGGCAGCCCGGACCGACCGTTGACATCGGGTCGCCGAAGCCGCTCGGGCGGGCCCACGCGAAGCCCATGCCCTCGTCGCAGGCCACGTCGATGAAGAAGGTCCCCGGCCGGAACAGGGCGAGTTCCTCGTCGTCGACGAACATCAGCGGTGCGTCGGTGTCCTGGAGGACGCAGTTGACGACGATGTCGAACCCGGCGAGGTACTGCGCGAGCGGCACCGGCCCGAGCCCGGTGACGGCCTCCAGGCGCGAGGGATCGTCCTCCCGCTCCTGGAAGTGGCCCATCACGACCGACGGCATCGGCGAGGCCACCGCGGCGGCGGCCCGCTGGGTGAGCACCGTGACGTCGGAGACCCCCATCGCGCCCAGGCCGGTGACCGCGCCGCGCGCCGTGGCGCCGAAGCTGATCACGCAGGCCCGCAGCCGGCGGCCGTAGCTGCCGGTCAGCCCGCCGAGCTGGAGGGCGTGCAGCACCGAGCAGTAGCCGGCGAGCTCGTTGTTCTTGTGGAACACATGGACGCTGAAGGCGCCCGTCGACGTCCAGTGGTTCATGGCCTCCCAGGCGATCAGGGTCAGCCGGCGGTCGATGCCGATCTGCGTCGTCTTCTCGTCCTGGACACAGTGCGGCCAGCCCCACAGCACCTGGCCCTCGCGCAGCTCGGCGAGGTCGTCGTGCATGGGCTTGGGCAGCAGCATGACGTCGCACTCGGCGACCAGCCGCTCACGGGACCGCAGGCCCGCCACGAGTGGTCGCAGCGCGTCGTCGGCGACGCCGAACCGTTCGCCGTAGCCCTCTTCGAGGTAGATCCGCTCCCGGAGATCCGGGGCGATCCGTTCGAGGTGGCTGGGGTGCAGGGGCAGACGGAACTCGTTCTCCTTGCGGGAGGAGGCGAGTACTCCGAGGCTCATCAGACTCATGTGGGGCGGCTCGATTCCGGCCGGACACGTAGACGTTCCGGCCTTGCCGTTCCCCGAGGGCGACGCCGAAACGGCTGACGGCGTGCGAGGTGCGCTCGGTACTGCCACCGTACTCCGTCCCCGCCGGGACCGGATCTACGCGCCGCTTCGCCTGCCGATCAGGTCCCGGTACAGGGCCGCCTGCTCCTCATGGGTCTTCGCCTTGGCCAGTTCGGACTTCCAGTCCTTCTCCAGGGCCTTCAGCCGCTGCATCCAGTTGCCGAACTTCGTGAGATCGACGAGGCGCTGGTTCTTGTCGAGGGGAGCCTTGCCGCCGAGCTTGTCGCTCTTGTGCCCACCGAACTGGCTCACGGGGTTGTTGTTCTTCTCGCTGCTCGTCAGGCCGTGCTCGTAACCGTCGGGAGTCCTGCCCCCGGGCCCGGCGGTCTCGATGCCGACCTGCAGCGCCCCGTCCCGCTCTTCGGTCGGCGGCTTGTACCCCATGAACATGTGCCCGTACGACTCGTTCGGGAGGATGGTGTCGCCGTGGTAGTCGGTGTTCCCCATGCCGCCGACGGCGAGCGGGAGGCCGTAGAGGTGGCTGTGGGGATCGCGCCAGTTCGCGATGGTGGCGCCGATCTCGCCCTGCTCCTCGAAGGAACCCCGTGTGCCGTCCGCGCTGTTGTCGCCGATCTTCATGCGGTGCGTGCCGAACGCGCGCCGGTACACCGGCTCCTCGGGCGTCGACCTGGGCTCCCAGGGCTTCCGGTTCTCCTTGGTGATGTGCAGCCACTGGGGCAGCTCGTAACCGTGCTGGCCGTCGGCGAGCTGCGGAATACGGATGTTGACGCGTCCGCCGTAGGCCAGGGCGTGGGCGACGTCGCCCTCGAAGTCCTCGTGGGCGCCCGCCTCCGGGTTGTAGACCTCCAGCAGCTCGTTCAGGATCAGGAAGATCTTGGTCAGCACCTCGGTACCGCGCTCGACCCGCTCCCGGTGCTTGCGGGCGTCCGGTACGGCGTCGCCGATGCCGGGCGGGAGCATGGTGCCGACGAAGGTCTGGAGGATCTGCTCGTCGCGCTCCCCGGTGAGCTGGTCCTTCTCGTCCTGCGGGGTGCCCTCGGCGTGCATGGCCATATGGCGGCCGAGCTGGTAGTCGGGGCGGGTGGGTTTGTCCGGTGCCTTCCCCTGGCCGCGCTCCTCGATGTTCTGCTGCCAGCGCAGGGTGGCCACCAGGAGCCGCATGCCCTCCGGCTGCTTCAGCCAGCTGCGGAAGTCACCCGCCTTGATGTACGCCAGCGCCTCGGCGTGCGTGCAAATCCCCACGGTCTTCAGCCACTTGGGGTCCTCGGCCGCCGCCGCCCGGATCGCCTGAAGCTCCTCCTCCGAGAAACTCGGCCCACTGCGCACCCGCTTGTGGATGACGTCCTGTACGTCCTTGTTCCGGAACGCCTTGCCCTCCCCGACGATCAGCTGCGCGAGCCGGGCGCCGGCGGAAGGAGAGGCGGAGGGCGAGGGCGCGGTCGTCGTCGCGGGGCCGGGGCGGTCCGCCCGCTGCACGGGGACATCGCCGTCCGCGCTGCGCTGCACCGCCCCGGCCGCTACGGCGGCTCCGGGCAGGGCGAGGTCGGGGGCGGCGCCCCGGGCCAGCTTGCGGCCGTTGGCGCCGGCGCTCCGCTCGAACGGGTCGTCCGGGTGGGAGACCTTCTCGCCCGTGCTGTTGAGGGTGCCGGGCACGGGCCCCAGGGCCTGCTGACGTACGTGGTCGACCTCCTCGTACATCACCTCGTCGTCCACCCGGCCGCCGCCGAGCACGATGTGGGAACCGGTGGTGTAGGCGAGGGCGCCGAGTTCCTCGGCCGAGCGCCGGGCGACCGGCCCGCTGTGCACGCGTACATGACCGAAGTCCATGCGGTAGGCCTGCTCGGCGCGCTGGAGGATGCGGGGCTCCAGGGGGTGGCCGGGGGAGCCGACGGCGTCCGGGACGGACGACCGCCGCTGAACCGGCGCGGCCGTCCCGGCCCCCGCACCTTCCGGCTCCACGGCGTGCTCCTCGTCCCGGGCCCGCTGGATCGCGAGGGTCACCGCGGCGTTCCCGGCGGCCCGTTGGAGCGCGGCGAGGGGAGGCAGGGCGGCGGTCGGCCGGGGCGCGGGGCGTCCGCGTCCGCCCGTCCGGTCGGCGCCGGAGTGGTTCTCTCCCTGGATGCGCATGCGCGGTTCCCCTTCGCTCGACCGGTGCCCTTCCCTCTTACCGGACGGGCACCGGGTGGCGGGAAGTCCGCAGGGGCAGAACCGGGGGCAGACTTGGCGGCGTGGTGGGCGCGCGATCGTGGGTGGGGTGGGCTCGGGTCAGCGTGAAATCACCCAGTCCGGTGCTCGGTCCCGGTGGCGGCTTCCCCGCCCGGCGTGGGGGCGAGGTGGGCGGCCGGTGTCGGCTGGGGGGCCTGGTCCTGTCGGACGGATGCGGGGTGGAGCGGAGTGCGCCGGGGCAGATGTGTCGTCGTCGTAGGCCTGGGTGATCTTCGGTGGGGCGTGCCCGGTCAGCGCCGAATGACCCAGCCCGGTGTCCAGGTTCCAGTGGTGTTCTGGTCGTTCGTCGGGGCGCCGAGGTGGGGTGGGCTCGGGTCAGCGTGGAATCACCCAGTCCGGTGTCCAGGTTTCGGTGGTGTCCTGGTCGTTCGTCGTGGTGGCGAGGTGGGTGCGGAGGGCGGGCAGCGCCGGGTGGGGGTTGTCGCGGTGCCAGAGGAGTGAGTGCGGGTACACGGGTGTCGGGTCGGTCACCGGGATGCGGCGCAGGTCGTGGCCGGCGGGCCAGACGAGGCGGGTCCGGGCGGTGGTGAAGGTCGCCAGGGCCGGGGTGTCGGCGATGGTGTCGAGGAGCGCGTCGGAGCCGAAGTTGGGGCCGGTCGCCTCGACGGTGAGGCCGAACTCGGCGACGAGGTCGTCGTAGTAGGCGGTCCACTCGGTTCCGGGGACGAGGCCGGGCATCCAGATCCGGTGCCCGGTGAGCTCGGCGAGGGTCACCGAGCGGGCGTCCGCCAGGGCGTGGGCGGGGCCGGTGAGGAGCTGGTGCGGCTCGTCGAGCACCCGGACGGACTCGATGTCCTCGGGCAGGGGGCGGCCCGGCATGGCGACGGCGCGGAAGGACGCGTCGACCGCGCCGGACCGGACGGCGGCGACGGCCGTGTCGACGTCGGACAGCATCACCACGTCGAGGTCGATCTCGGGGTGTGCCCGGTGGAAGTCGCGCATCAGGGCCGACGGCGCGACGCGCGAGGCGATCACATCGACACGCAGCGGACGGCGGCCGGGGCGCACGGACGCGCTCGCGCGCTCCGCGACGCGCAGCAGCTCGCGGGCGTGGGGCAGGAACGCCTGCCCGTCGATGGTGAGTTCGGCGCCGCGGGGGGCACGCGTGAACAGCCGCACGCCGAGAGCGCGTTCCAGCGCGGCGACGCGTTTGGAGACGGCCTGCTGGCTGATCGACAGGTCGGCGGCGGCTTTCTGGAACTGGCCCGCTTCCGCGACGGCGACGAAGGTGCGTACTGCTCCGAGGTCCACGGCGACCCACCTTAGGGAACGCCCCCACGTCAGTCGGTGACGAGGTCCTCCGGTGTGGAGCGGGCGAGTTCGGCGAGGGTGCCGAGGGCCCGGGAGAGGGTCTCCGGGGCGGGGGTGGCGAGGCCGAGGCGGACGGCGTTGGGGGAGTGGTGGGGGCCGACCGTGAACGCGGCGGCCGGTACGACCCCGATGCCGTGCCGTGCGGCCGCCGCGACGAAGGTGTCCGCGCGCCACGGGCGGGGCAGTTGCCACCAGCAGTGGAAGGAGCGGGGATCGCTCCGCACGGCGAACCCGGCGAGCTGACGGGCCGCGATCCCCTGTCGTACGGCCGCTTCCTTCTGTTTGGCCGCCACCAGCGCCTTCACCGTGCCGTCCTGCTGCCAGCGGTGGGCCACCTCCAGGGCGAACCGGCCCGGGGTGCAGCCGCCGGACCGCAGGGCGGAGGCGATCCCGCCCGCCAGGGCTCCGGGCGCCACCGCGAACCCGAGGGTCAGGCCGGGGGCGACGCGCTTGGACAGGCTGTCGATCAGGACCGTCAGTTCGGGGGCGTACGCGGCGAGGGGCGGCAGTTCGTCGCGGAGGAAGGCCCAGATGGTGTCCTCGATCGCGGGGATCCCGAGCGCGAGCAGTACCTCGGCCAGCCGCTCGACGCGCTCGGCGGGCATGGTGAGCGAGAGCGGGTTGTGCAGCCTCGGCTGGACGTAGACGGCGTGCAGCGGGGCGGCGGTGTGCGCCTCCTGCACGGCTTGCGGGACGAGTCCGGCGTCGTCCATGGCCAGCGGGACGAGGGTGATGCCGAGGCGGGCGGCGACGGCCTTGACGACGGGGTACGTCAGCTCCTCGACGCCGAGCCGGGCACCCGGCGGTACGAGCGCGGTGACGGCGGCCGAGATCGCCTGCCGACCATTGCCCGCGAAGAGGATTCGCGCGGGGTCCGGGCGCCAGCCGCCGCGGGCGAGCGTGTCGGCGGCGGACTCGCGGGCGGCCGGGAAGCCGGAGGTGCCGACCGGCCGCAGGGCGGACCCCAGGGCGTCGGGCCGCAGCAGACCGCCGAGGCTTTCCGCGAGGAGCGCGCTCTGCTCGGGCACGACCGGGTAGTTGAGCTCCAGGTCGACGCGTCGGCCGTCGGCGGGTTCGGTGAGCGCGGGGGCGGAGCCGGCCGGGTCGGCGGACAGCGCGCGGACGAAGGTGCCACGGCCCACCTCGCCCACCGTCAGGCCCCGGCGGGCCAGTTCCCGGTACACGCGCGTGGCGGTGGAGTTGGCGATGCCGTGCCGCCGGGCGAACTCGCGCTGCGGGGGGAGCCGGTCACCGGGGCGGAGGGCGCCGGACCTGATCTCCCCGGCCACGGCGTCGGCGACGCTCTGGTAGTCCCGCACCGTTCTCCCGCCCTGCTCGCCTTCTTGCCTTTTCGATCGGGAGCCAAGCCAATCATTGAATTGCGCCGAGTGCAATATAAACATTGCATCGAGGTGCTGGTCTTGAATACGCTCCGAGCATGGTCGAACTGAGCGGCATACTCGGCGTGACGGCGGTGGCTCTGGGCATGGTGCTCACGCCCGGCCCGAACATGATCTATCTCGTCTCCCGCAGCATCACCCAGGGCAGGCGCGCCGGGATGGTCTCCCTCGGCGGGGTGGCACTCGGCTTCATGGTGTACCTGCTCGCCGCGAACCTGGGCCTGTCGGTCTTCTTCGTCGCCGTGCCCGAGCTGTACTTCGCGGTGAAACTCGCGGGTGCCGCGTACCTCGCCCATCTGGCCTGGAACGCCCTGAAGCCGGGCGGGGTCTCCGTCTTCGCCCCGCAGGACGTACCGCACGACTCACCGCGCAAGCTGTTCACGATGGGCCTGATGACGAACCTGCTCAACCCGAAGATCGCCATCATGTACCTCTCGCTCATCCCCCAGTTCATCGACCTGGACAAGGGACACGTCCTCCTCCAGGGCCTCGTCCTCGGCTCGGTCCAGATCGTGGTCAGCATCGCGGTCAACCTCGCCATCGTCCTGGCCGCCGGCGCTATCGCCGTCTTCCTCGAACGCCGCCCCTCCTGGCTCAAGGTGCAGCGCTACGCGATGGGCACGGTGCTGGGCACGCTCGCCGTCTCCCTGGCCGTCGACAACTCCGGCCCGGCCAGGGCGAGTTGATGCCATCTCAGGCGATCGTCCGCGTCACACCTCGACCGGCAGGGACGTGAGGCCGCGCGTCAACCGTGTGTGCCGCCACTCCAGTTGCTCCACGGGACGTGCCAGCCGTACGTCGGGGAAGCGGGCGAAGACGGCCCGGAGCGCCAGTTCGCCCTCCGCCCGCGCGAGCGGTGCCCCCAGGCAGCGGTGGATGCCGTGGCCGAAGGCGAGGTGCCCGGGGGCACCGCGGTCGAGGTCGACGCGGTCGGGGTCGGGGAAGCGCGCGGGGTCGCGGTTGGCGGCGCCGGGCGCGATGAGCACCGGAACGCCGGCGGGGATGTCGGTCCCGCCGAGTGTGAGCGCTTCGGCGCTGTAGCGGAACGTGGCGATCCCGACCGGCGAGTCGAAGCGCAGCAACTCGTCCAGGGCGGTGCCGAACAGTTCCGGCTCGGCCTTCAACCGGGCGAGGGATTCCGGGTGTTGGAGCAGTGCCAGGGCCGCGTTGCCGATGAAGTTGGTGGTGGTCTCGTGCCCGGCCACGAGCAACAGCACGGCGAGCGACACGAGTTCGTCCTCGGTCAGCCGGTCCTGGCCGTCGCGTACCGCGATGAGATCGTCGAGCAGACTCTCGCCCGGGAAACCGCGCCGGGCGGCGACGAGGTCCGTCATGTACGTGCCGACGGCCTGCGAGGCGACGTCGATCCGCCGGGGATCTCCCGCGGCGAACAGCTCACCGGACCAGGCGTGCACCTGCTCGCGGTCGGCTTCGGGCACCGCCAGCATCTCGCAGATCACCGTGACCGGCAGCGGTACGGCGAGGCCGGCGACGAGGTCCACCGGCCCGTGTTCCGGCCAGGCGTCGAGCAGTTCGTCGACGAGGCCGGCGATGCAGGGGCGCAGCTTTGCCACGGCCCCGGTGCTGAACGCCTTTGTCACCAGGGCCCGTAGCCGCGCGTGCTCCGGGGGATCGGTGGCCAGCATGTTCTGCGAGACCGCCGGATGGAGGTCGCGGTCGGACAGCCGGCCGGCGAAGAACCGCGCGGTGTTCTTGGAGAGCCGGGGGTCGGTGAACGCCTCCCGCGCCTCCGCGTAGCCCGTGACCAGATAGCTGAAGCGCCCTGCCGAACCGGTGGGCACCTGCTGCACCGGCGCCGCGTTCCGCAGCCGGGCGTAGGTCGGATAGGGGTCGGCGAAGAACCGGGGGTCCTGCAACGGGTCGGTCACGCTTGAAGGTCCGTTCCTGCGGGGGCAGTTCGTCGGCGACGCTAACCGGGATCTCCGTATGCCGTTGAGGATCAGGCGGACGCCGCCGTGTCCGACGAGTGCCGCCAGGCGAGCCGGGCGGCGAGCGTGAAGGGTTCGACAAGGCTCGGGCGCGAAGAGTCCTGGTTGAGGTGGCGGAACTCCGTGGAGAGGGTGATGGCGAGCCGCTCCGGCAGGCCGAGGCCCGGATAGCGGTCCTCGTCGATGAGGATGCGGGCCGCCTCGATCGGGGTCTTGCCCTGACCGTGCAGCAGGAGCGCCTGGTCGGAGAGGTCGTCCAAGTACGCGATGTACGTGCGCAGTTGCTCGGGCGTCATCAGCGGGCCGTGGCCCGGCACGATCCACTCGGGGTCGAAGGCGAGGATGCGTTCGCCCGCCGCCGAGATCCGGTCGAGCGGGCCGGCCCAGTGACAGGGGTGGTCACCGGAGAAGACGATGTCGCCCGCGAACACGACCCGCTGCTCGGGGAGATGGACGACCAGGTCGCCCACGGTATGGGCGGGGCCGACCTCGTGGAGTTCGACGGGGATCCGGCCGACCGTCAGATCGTGGCGACCGGTGAAGGTCACGGTGGGCGGCAGGACCCGTATGCCCGAGAAGTCGAACTTCCCGAAGTGGCGGCGGAAATACCAGCCCAGCGGCTGGTCCGGATCGCTCTCCCACACCAGCGTGTGCAGCTCCTGAGGCGTCGGCTCCACGCACTGGTGCTCGAGCGCCGCCTCCGTCGCGAGGATCTCGCTCCCGGTGAGGCACTGATTTCCCCAGGTGTGGTCGCCGTTGGCGTGCGTGGCCACCACGGTGCCCGGCGCGGTGCCGCCCGTCACCCGGCGGGTCGCGGCGAGAAAGGTCTCGGTGAGTGCGGGGGTGTACGGCGTGTCCACGAGGAGGGCCTCGCCGTCCGAGTGGACCAGGCCGCAGTTGGCCAGACCCCAGGTGTCCACGCCGTCGGGGGCCCACATGTGCACGCCGGCCGCGATCTCGTGGAGCTGGGTTGCATCAGTCATGGGGACGCATTCTTCCCGGACCGGACTTCAGGCGGCAACGGGGCGCTGCGAGGGCTCGAAGACGAGGAACAGGAACCGGGCCCCTGGTGAGCCGAAGGGCTGCGCCGCACACATCGTCACCACTCCCAGCTGCGACACCTCGTGGTGCTCGCAGCAGCGGTCCCTGCGGTCCTCCGCGCCCTCCGGGGCGAGATATCCCGCGTGGCGCATGAGACGTGAGTCGCCGTCAGGATGGACGTAGGCGACCTTGTGGTTGCGGTAGATGGGGCCCGCGACCGGGTCGTCGTTGACCTCCTGGTCCAGCTGCTGGAGGTCCTTGTTGTCAGGGTGCGAGGCCACGGCCGTGCGCAGCTGGGCGGCGACCGGTTCGGCCCACCGCTTCTCCCACTGCACCAGATGATGCTCGCGGGCGTCCTCGCGCAGCAGCATCCAGCGGATCAGGTTCTGCTCGGGCAGGCGTGCGGCCTTGCCCGGTTCCTGCGGGAACATCCGGATGAAGTCGTCGTTGGCCGCCAGGACGTTCCAGGCGACGTCATTGGCGTAGCAGGGCTGGCCGGAAACGCGCTCGATCGCCGTCTGCCAGGCCGGGGCGACGCTGCTGCCCGCCAGCGGGTCCATGGGGAACGGCGGTTCGTAGCCCAGGGCGTAGACGTACAGGGCGGTGCGCTCGCGCTCCTCCATCCGCAGGGCCTGGGCGACGTTGTCGAGGAACTCCGCGGCGGGCGACGGCATTTCACCTCGCTCGAGGTCGGCGTAGGTGCGCTCGGAGACGTACAGCACCTGTGCCACCTGTGCCTGCGACAGACCCGTGGAACGGCGCCCCCGTCCGCTGCGCTGCGGCCACCCGAGCTCCACCGGGTCTATCTGGGCCCGCTTCCAGCGCAGCAGCCTCTGCAGCGCCTCCTTGTTGTCCAACTCAGAACCTCTCCCGTGGCGCCCGCCGGGCCGCCAACTCAATTACCGGAAAGCCCTTTTCCTGAAAATCCGGAACCGGAAAAAACAGAGCCTGGTGTGCTCGACGCCGATGCAGAAGGATCACTCACCGGGCCGCTCGCGTTGCTGGGGACGCGGGGTCCCTGACTGCGAGGGGGGCGTGGTTCGACGTGCGGCGGCCGATCCGACGTGCCGACGGGCGAGCCCGGTCGCGTGCACGCTGCGCACCGCACCGTTCCTTCCTGCTCTCGGAGTCCATGAGAACTGTCATGTTCAATCATTCATCACCTACAGTGACGGCTCAACTGATCTCGTTACAGTCGAGTACTGGCCAGATTGCCGTCGCTTACCGGCCGCACCTCTCAGACCGGAAAGGCATTCTGTGTCCCGTTCAGTCCTGATCACCGGTGGCGGTCGCGGTATCGGCCTGGCTGTCGCACGTCGTATGGCAGCCGCCGGTGACCGTGTCGCCGTGACGTACCGGACGGGCGAGCCGCCCGAGGGCCTGCTCGCCGTGCGGTGCGACATCACCGACACCGACCAGGTCGACCTCGCTTTCAAGCAGGTCGAGGCGGAACACGGTCCGGTCGAGGTCCTGATATCCAACGCCGGAATCATCAAGGACCAGTTGCTGCTGCGCATGTCCGAGGCGGATTTCACCGAGGTCGTCGACACCAACCTGACCGGCGCCTTCCGCGTCGTCAAACGAGCCAGCCGGGGAATGCTGCGCGCCAAGAAGGGCCGCGTCGTGTTCATCTCCTCCGCCGTCGCCCTGCGGGGCGAGAGCGGGCAGGCCAACTACGCGGCCTCCAAAGCGGGGTTGATCGGATTCGCCCGCTCGATGGCCAGGGAACTCGGCGTGCGCGGGATCACCTTCAATGTGGTCGCACCCGGTCTCACCGAGACCGCGATGAGTGAGAACCTCACAGAAGAACAGCGCACACACTTGACCGGCCAGATTCCCCTGGGCCGCCTCGCCAGGCCCGAAGAGGTCGCCGCGGCCGTCGCCTTCCTCGCCTCCGACGACGCCGGTTACATCACCGGTGCCGTCCTGCCGGTCGACGGGGGAGCCGGGATGGGGCACTAGGTCCTGTCGGCACATTCCCCAACGGGCGGGTCGGGTATGTGCCAAGTGCTCTCCGTCGACTGTTCCTTCCTCACCCACCGCCAAGGAGTTTTGCGTATGCGCGGGCCGACTGCGCGGAATATGTATCACTTGACCATCGACGACTTCACCGACGAGGACGTGGCCGAGTTCCACCGTCTGATGAGCGAGTTGCTGACGAAGTGCGCGTCGATGGGGGAGCAGCACGCGCCGGAAGGAACATGGGCTCCTTCCACCGCCGGTCTCTTCGACCAGATGGCCGAGTCCATGCAGCTGGTCGCGGAGGTCTCCCGGGCGCTCAACCACACGCGCGCCGGCATCCGCCGGGTAGGCGGCCGGGCGCGCCAACGGCTGTACGACCGCGTCTGCGGCAGTCACGAGGGTCCCGCCGGACTGGCCTGACCGGCATCACCGACCACTCTCGGAAGTGCTCGGGCTTTCCCGCGAAGCCCTGAAGTCGCCGAGAGTGCATGTCCCGGGCGGGGGTCGGCCGGCAGGAGGGAAGCCTACCGGCCCCCGCCCGATTTCCCGCCCCGCGCATTTCCTGTTCCTGCCGGGGCGGGCTTCCTGGTTTCCGCATTCCTGGAATCCGTTGGAATCCGGCGTGGCGTAAAACCGTCAGGCCCATTGGGCCCGAGTGTCTGTTTTGGTGGGGCTTGGGGGGCTGTTGTTGAGCTTGGGGATTTCATAGAATTTCCACAAGGTAGCCGTGACCAGCTACTGCTTTAGGGGGAGTTTTGCGTGCGACGACACCAGAGGTCGAGGAAACGGACCAGCGGATCCTGGAGTTGCTCTACCAGGGACTGGTCGACGCGGCCGTAGCGAGAAAGCTGGGCCTGGGGCACCGGACCGTGCAGCGCCGGGTGCAGAATCTCATGGAGTTGCTCCAGGTCAGAGGGCGCGTGGCGCTGGGCGCGAAAGCGCAGGAGCTCGGGCTGCTGCCCGATTCGCGGAGTTCCGTCGGGCCCACGGGGGCTTTCAGCTGCGCGGAGTGAGGCCCTGGGCGCATCGGATGCGCGGCGCTTTCTCCGCGATCACGGGTAATGGGCGTCATTCATCCCATGAGTAGTCCATGGGCATTCTATGAGCATTCTCTTGGGGTTTTTATGTGGAATTCCATGGGCTCGGAAATCCGAAGAAGGGAAATGCGAAGTGCGCAGAATTCTGGTGGGTCTCGTTGCGTCGGCCGCCGTGGCGGCAGGTGGTCTCGTGGCCGCCCCGTCGGCCTCGGCCGCTCCTGCCGGTGCCTACGGATGTGCCGGGTCCGAGATCGACACCTACAACATCAAGGACACGGACGGGAGCGTCTGGGGAACGATCCACCTCTACTACTCCAGCGCCGACGGTGGCACGAACTGCGCGGTCAACGTGGCCAGAAAGTATTCCGGGCAGCGGCACATGATCGAAGTCGTCATCAGTGACGGAAGCCGGACCGACGCGGACAAGAACCACTACTACTACGAGTACGCGGGCCCGGTGAGCCTGAACAAGATGAGCGGGAAATGCGTCACCGTCAGCGGCTGGGTCACATCTCCCAGTGGCAGCAAGTCGGTTGGCGACCAGTGGGCCAATGTCCACTGCTGAGGAAATCGGATCCGCGAAGGAAAGGAACCCCATGCGTAGAACACTGACCGGTACCGGCCTCGGTGCCGCTCTGCTCGCCGCCGTCGCGCTGCTCGCCACCCCGGCGTCGGCCGCCTCGTCCGGCTCCGACTTCAGCGTGATCTTCCCCGGGGACAAGCCGGCCACCGCCTACCACGTGGAGAACACCGCGGGCGTGGCCAACGGCAGGATCACGGCGAAGTCGGTCGTGAGCTGGGAGATCCTGGAGGACCAGGTCATCGACAACAGCAAACGCTTCACCAGCTTCAAGATCACCGCCCGGCTGGAGTCCCGTCCCGGCAAGGACAACCCCGATGTCGTCGAGACCTCCAAGACGTGCGACCTGACTCAGCTGGTCAACGACCACTACACCTGGCTGCTCAACGAGCCCGTGAACACCTGCACCGCCCCGTCGACGATCTACGACGGCGAGGTGTTCTGGTCGTCGGACTCGACGATCGTCTACGACATCGAGGGCGACGGAAAGGGGCCCGTGACCCAGGAGCTCCTCGGCTCGCCCCTGGTGCACGGCTGATCTGACGGACGGAGCGGCCCCGGGGATCCCCTCCGGTACCGGAGCCCGCCCGCAACTCCCTCAAGACCGCCGCCGCAGCCCGTTCTTTCGTACGGGCTGCGGCGGCGGTCTCACGCATGCCCGAAAACGGAAGGGGACACTGTCCTGAGAGCGTCCGGACCCTGTTCGACGTCGATCTCGCGGAGCCCGAATACCGCAAGGTTTCCCCAAATGATTCGCGCGAGTGGCGGAGGGTTGCGTTCCGCTGTCACGATCCTGCCAGGGCAGCTTGTTGCATCGGTCTTACGTGGATATTTCCGGTGCGTATCGGAAAGAATTGCGGTGACCGGTCGGCAAGGATTTGCTGGAGAATTTGGAAGCGTTCTTTCCTCTGGGGGGATTCTTTACATGCGAAAGAGCCTGTCGCGTGTCGGTGTCGTCGTGCTGACTCTCGCCGGTGTGGGTGTGCTGAGTGTGGCCGGTGCCACGGTGTCGATCCCGGCGGTAACGGGTGGGGTCGCGGTGGCGACGGTAGCCTCTGCGCAGGATCCGATTTGGGGTGGAGTGTCCGACGAATCGGATGCTGTGACCGACCCGCAGGACCCCATCTGGGGTTGATATTCGGCCATCAACGTCTGGAAGAGCCCGCTCCCTCGGAGTGGGCTCTTCTTGTGCTTGCGGTCCACTCCCGGTGCGCTCCGCATATTCGTTGCGGATCCTTTTCGGGCTATACAATAGTGGTTTGGTACCTGCTTACGCTCACGGGGGAGTGGTGTGATGCTGGACCTGCTTGGGTTGCCGTCTCGTGTGTCCGAGATGTACCGATCCATGCTGAGAAACCCTGATTGCAGCCTCGATGAACTCGCGACCTCACTGGGATGGTCACGCGAATCAGTCCGTTCAACGTTGGACGAATGTGTCCGCCTTTCTCTTGTGAAACCCTCCTGGGGCGCGCCGGAAAATCTACGAGCGGTGAGTCCGGATGTCGCTCTCGAGGCGCTTCTGGCCCATCAGGAAAACGATCTTCTGGAGCGGCAGCAGCAACTGGCGGACGCGCGCACGGAAGTGGCCCGGTTCGTCGACGACTACAACGCGGCCCAGCAGGATCTCCGGGGCGCGATGGTCGAGCGGCTCAGCGGCCTCGAGGAGATACGCATACGTATCGAGGAGCTGACGCAGAAGTGCGAGTCGGAGTTGCTGGCCTTCGCGGCCGGTGGTCCGCAGAGCGAGGCGAGCCGTGAGGCGAGCCGACCACTCAGCGAGGACCTGACCGTACGCGGTGTGGTCATGCGCAGCATCTACCTGGACAGCGTCCACAACGACCCGGCGACGGTGGAACATCTGCGCTGGCTGAGCTCACAGGGCGACGACGTGCGGACCACGGCCTCGCTGCCGTGCCGGATGCTGGTGTTCGACCGCGCGATCGGCGTGCTGCCCACCGATCCCGACGACTCCGCCGCCGGCGCCCTCGTACTGCAGGGCCGTGGCGTGATCGTCGCGCTCTGCGAACTCTTCGAGCGGGTCTGGGAGAACGCCATCCCGTTCGGCAGCAGACCGCAGCACAGGGAGCGCACCGACGGCGAGCTGTCGCCGCAGGAGAAGGCCATACTGCGGCTGCTCGGCGAGGGCCTCACGGACGAGGTCGTCGCCCGCAAGCTGGGCGTCTCGGTGCGCACGGGGCGCCGGATCACCGCCGAGCTCATGAGCCGGCTCGGCGCCCGCAGCCGCTTCCAGGCGGGACTGCGCGCCGCCCAGTTGGGCTGGGCCGCAGAAGCAGAAGCCGTATAGGCCGGGTATAGCCGCCCATTCCACTCTCGACCCATCACCAGGACGGCGGAGTCGCAGGACTCCGGCACCGATCCCTCATTGGAGTCGAGATGACCAACGCGAGCGTGACGAACGGCCTCGATGCTGCCCGCAAGCAGGAGATCAAGGAGATCGTCTGCGACATTCTCGAGATCGACGAGGACGAGGTCACCGAGACCAGCCTCTTCAAGGAGGAGCACGACGCGGACTCGCTCCGCGCCATCGAGATCCTCGCCGCTCTGGAGCGGACCCAGAAGGTGACCATCGACCAGGCCGAACTCAGCCGCATGGTCAACCTGGAAGGCGTGTACGTGGTGGTGGCCGAAGCCGCCAAGCACTGATCGCCGTCCCGACCGCCAGATGGGTGAGCTTCGATGAGCGCTTCGATCAGCACGGACGCACGAGGTCACAGCGGCCCCCCGGACCCGCGCCCCGGGGCCGGGGGACGCCGGGTGGTGATCACCGGACTCGGGGTGGTCACCAGCATCGGCATCGGTGTCGAGGCCTTCACCGCCGGACTCCGTGAGGGACGCAGCGGCGTCAAGCCGATCACCGCGTTCGACACCACCGGATTCGCCCACGCCAACGGCTGCGAGGTCACCGACTTCGAGCCCGGACGCTGGATCACGCGGCAGCAGCCCGAGGAACTGGGCAGGGCGAGCCAGTTCTCGGTCGCCGCCGCGCGGATGGCGGTCGACGACGCGGGCCTGACCGCGGCGGACGTACGGTCCCGCCGCTCCCTGGTGTCCGTGGGCACCACCGACGGTGAATCCCGCGACCTGGACCAGCTCGTCGCCGCGGGCATGGAGACCGGTCCCGACGCGTACGACCCCGGCGTCGCGCGGCGCGTCCCGGCCGGCCGGCTCTCCTCGGGCATCGTGCGCGAACTCGGCCTGGAGGACGTGGAGGCCGTGACGATTCCGACGGCGTGCGCGGCGGGCAACTACGCGGTCGGCTACGGCTACGACGCCCTGCGCAGCGGCGACGTCGACATCGCCCTGTGCGGCGGCGCCGACGCCGCGTGCCGCAAGACGTTCACCGGTTTCTACCGGCTGGGCACGGTGGCCCCCGAGGTCTGCCGGCCCTTCGACAAGGACCGCGAAGGCATCCTCACCGGAGAGGGCGCGGGCATCCTCCTCATGGAGAGCCTCGACTCCGCCGTCGCCCGCGGGGCGCGGATCTACGCCGAGGTCCTCGGCTACGGGCTCGCCTGCGACGCGCTGCACCCCGTGGCCCCGGACCGCGACAGCATCGCGCGGACCATGCAGATCGCCCACCGCAACGCGGGCGTCACCCCGGACCGGATCGACTTCGTCTCCGCGCACGGCACCGGAACCAAGGCGAACGACATCACCGAGGCGGGCGCCATCCGCCAGGTCTTCGGCGCGGACACCATGCCGCGCACCGTCTCCATCAAATCGATGATCGGCCACAGCATGGGCGCGGCCAGCGCCGTCGCCGCCGCGGCCTGTGCGCTGGCGATCACCGAGGGATTCATCCCGCCGACGATCAACCACCGGGAGACCGACCCCGAGTGCGCCGTCGACTGCGTGCCCAACAAGGCCGTCGAGGCGGAGCTGAACATCGTGCAGAACAACGCCCTGGCATTCGGGGGCAACAACGCCGTCCTGATCCTCGGCGCGTACCGGAGCGCGGCATGAGCTGGATCGTGACCGGGATGGGCGCCGTCGCGAGCATCGGCGCCGATGTCCGGGAGATCTCCGACTCGCTCGCCGCCGGCCGCAGCGGACTGGCGCCGCTGCGCGGATACGACCAGGACAGGTTCCGGGCACGGATGGCCTACGAGATCGACGACCGTCCGGCGCCCGGTGTGGACGTGCCGCTGCGGGCGACGCGCTGGCTGGAGCAGGCCGTCGCGGCGGCGGCGGAGGACGCCGGGCTCGGCGACGATCTGTCGCGCGTACCGGTGCTCGTCGGCACCACCCTGCGCGAACTGCGCTCGGTGGAACTGGCCTGGCGGGACGGGATCCCCTTCGACGCCTCCGAGCTGCACTTCGGCACCATGCTGCGGCGCCGCTTCGGCGCGGTGGACACCCACACCGTGGCCAACGCGTGCTCGGCCTCGCTCTACACCATGGCCCTGGGCGCGGACCTGCTCGACCTGGGCGAGGCCGACACCGTGGTCGTCGCGGGCGTCGACACCATCACCGAGAGCACCTACGGGCTGCTGGACCGCTGCTACCCCGAAGCCCCCGACCGGGTACGGCCGTTCGACCGGGGCCGGCGGGGCATGCTCCAGGGCGAGGGCGCCGCCGCCGTGGTGCTGCGCAGGGAGGCCGACGGTCCCGGCCCGGGGACCCGGGTCCACGCCAGGCTGCGCGGGGTCGCCGTCAACTGCGACGCGTACCACCCGTCGGCACCCGACGCCAAGAGCATCGCCACCGTGGTCCAGGAGGCACACCGGCGCTCCGGTGTGCGGCCCGCGGACATCGACCTCGTCATGCTGCACGGCACCGGCACACCGCTGAACGACGAGGCCGAGTCCACCGCGCTGGGCTCGGTGTTCGCGGGGATCGCCCCCTCGCCGTACATGACCGCCATCAAGTCGATGACCGGGCACACCGCGGGCGCTTCGGGGCTGCACAGCCTGGTCGCGGCCGTCGACGTGATGCGCACGGGGATCGTGCCCCCGACCGTGTACCTCGACGACCCGGTGGCCGCCGTGGCCGGCTTCCGCCTGGTGCGGGGCACCGCCGAGCGCTCGCGGCAGCCGCTGCGGCTCGCCCAGATCGACTCGTTCGGGTTCGGCGGGCTCAACGCCGTGGCGGTCGTGGAGCGGCTCGGGGATCCCGGCGACGGTGCGGGGCACCCGGAAGGGGCGGACCAGTGAGGAGCGTACGCACGGCACACGCCGTGATCACCGGACTGGGCACCGCCGTGCGCGGACTGCCGGGACCGGAGGGGCTGCTCGGGCCGCTGCCCGCGGACCACCGCCGGGCGGCGGACCCGGTCTCCCGGCTCACCGGACGGGGCCTGCGCTACAAGGACCGGGCGACCAAGCTCGCGCTGGTGGCGGCCCGGGACGCGCTGGGCGCGGCAGGCCTCACCGACGAGGCCGGCGCTCTGACGGTCCCGGGCGAGCGGGTCGGCGTGAGCGTGAGCACCAACTACGGCAACGTCGACACGGTCTGCGAGACCGTGGGGACCATCGCCGAGTCCAGCTACCTGGCGACCAGCCCCATGATGCTGCCCGCCACCTCCAGCAACGTCGTCGCCTCCTGGGTCGCCATCACCCACGGTCTGCGCGGCGCCAACCTGACCCTGTGCAACGGGCCGACCTCCGGTCTCGACGCCGTCAACTGGGCCCGGCTGCTGATCGGTTCGGGCCGGGTCGAGCGGATGCTCGTCGTCGGGGTCGAGCCTGACAACCCGGCCGTACGCCATGTCACCGACCGGCCCGGCCCGGACGCGGACGAGACCGGCGGCGCCCCCGACCTGTTCGACGGAGCGGTGGCGCTCGTGGTCGAGTCGTCCGCGTCGGCCGAGGCCCGGGGCGCGCGCCCGCTGGCCGCGATCGGCGCCTATGCCCGCAGGGGCGGTCACGCCGACGCGGTCGCCGAGGTGCGGGCCCTGCAACCGGGCCCGGTCGGACTGTGGTGCGTGCCCGAGCATCCCGAAGGGGTACGCGCTCCCGCGCCGGCCCTCGGTGCGGCGGCGGGCAGCGTTCCGGTCCACGACCTGTCCGCGCTCCACGGTGCCGCGTCCGGCGCGCTCGGCGTGCTGCAGTGCGCGGCGGCGGCCGTATGGCTGGACGGGCGCGGCGCGGCGGGCGACGACATGGTGCTGGTCAGCGCGGGCACCGGTGACGCCGGCGGCGACGACGCGGGCGCCGCCCTGATCCTGGCCGCGCCGGACGCCGTCGCGCCCCGGCTCGCGGGCAGCACGCGATGAGGGCGCGGGGCACGGGCGGCGAGGACGCCGCCGTCGAAACCGGCGGGCTGCCGGGACCTGCCGGGCACCGCGTTCCCGCCGTCCGCCGGCGGCGCGCCGCCCGCACCTCCGGACCGCCGGTGCGGATCCTGCTGCTGCACGGCCTCGCGGGCAGTACGTCCGTGTGGCGCGCCTACGACCGGCTGGCGCCCGACGGCGTCGAGACCTGGGAGGCCCTGCTGCCCTGGGGCGCCGAGGGCGACCCCGGGTGGAGCCTGCACGACGACCCGGCGGACCACGTGGAGCGCGCCCTGGACGGGGTGCCCGGCGGGGCGGACCTGGTCGTGGTGCACTCCTTCACGGCGGGACCGGCCCTGGAGGCGCTCGCCCGCCGGGACCCCGGGCGCGGGCCCCGGGCCGCCGTGGTGGTCGCCCCCTTCCACCGGCGCAGCCCCGAGGACTTCACCTGGGACGACGCCCTGTACTACCTCGGGGGCTTCCACCGCATCCTGGAGGAGGGGCTGCGGATCGGCGCCGGGGACCGCATCACACCCGAGCTGCGCAGCGCGATGGCACTGCGGGTGCGGGACCGGATCGGCCCGTACGGCTGGCAGCAGTTCTTCGACGTGTATCTGCGCAGTCCCTGGCTCGACGTCGACGCGCTGCGCCTGCCGGTGCTCGTGGTGGCCGGCGCCGACGACTTCGCGGCCCCGCCGGACGACGCCCGTGCACTGGCCCTGGCCCTGCCCGACGGCAGGCTCCAACTCATGGAGAACTGCGGCCACTTCGCGATGGCGGAACAGCCACAGCTCTTCGCGGACGCGGTGAACGGACTGCTGGGCGAGGTCTTCCCGCGCCTCGGCCCCGGTACCGCGCCCCCGGCCCGCGCAGTCTCCTGACCCATCTCTCCTTCCCCAACTCCACCTCTACGCACCGGAGTCGACGTGACCACCCACACCGCTGACCTCGCCGCCTCGGTTCTCGCCCTGAAGGAACCGAGCCGGCTGGAGATCCGCCCCCGCTACGAGGGCTCCAACATCTGCACCTGGATCGGGTTCAAGCACGTCAACTACCTCGTCGAGGAAGCCGTCCTGGACCACCTCAGGCAGGCCGGGCTCGCCCCGGGCACCCTCTACGAGGTGTACGGCCTGTGCACGGACATCGTCGACATCGACACCCGCATCCTGCACGCCTTCCACATCGACGACACCGCCGTAGCGGAAGTGAGGCCGCACCGCCGGGCGAAGGACGGCGAACTGGCCTTCGCCGTCACGCTGCACGTGCGGCGCGAGTCACTGCTCAAGGCCGTCACCTCGACGGTGAAGGTGCAGCTCCGCCTCGACCCGCGGGGCGGCGGCGCGGAACAGGTCCCGGCGGCGCTCGCCCCGTTCACCGTCGACCGGCTCGCGGCGGTGCCCGGCTGGACGCCCGAACCCGTCGAGGTCGACCTCTCCGCCGACGACGTGGTCAAGGAGCTGACGGCCGGGCGCAACGCGTACGCCTGGAAGTTCCGGATCCCGTACTGGTACTGCCACTTCACCGAGCGCCAGCAGATGTCCGGCTATCTGCGCCTGATGGAGGAGGCCAAGGACCGCCTGGTCGCCGACCGCGGCGTGTCCATCAAGACGCTCCTGGACGAGCGGAACTGGATCCCGGTGGTGCCCCACTCCCGGATCACCGTCCTCGACGAGGCACGCATGGAGGAGGACCTGTATGTGGTACTCACCGTCGAGAGCGTCTTCAAGGGCTTCACCTACGACTCCCGCATGGACACCTACGTGGTGCGCGACGGCCGGCTCGTGCAGACCGCGACCGGCCGGATCACCCACGGCTACGCGGTCATCGAGAACCGCCGCGACTGGTCCCTGGTGGCCTTCGACGACCGTATGAACGCGGCCCTGGAGGGTCGTACGGCATGAACCGCGAGGTCGAGGTCGTGGTCACCGGGGTCGGCGCCGTCACCTGCCACGGTGCCGGCGCGGACACGCTGTGGCGGGCCATGACAGCGGCCGGTACCCGCCTGCCCGACCGGCCGGCCGACCCGCTCGCCCGGATGGACCTGCCGCTGATAAGTCTGGTGCCCGACCCCGACCTGACGGCCGAGCGCGCGACACGGTTCGCCTCGCTCGCCGCCGCCGAGGCACTGGCCGACGCCGGGCTCGACGCCGCCTCCCTGGACACCGCCCGCACCGCCGTGGTCCTCGGCAGCTGCATGGGCGAGCCGGGGCCCAACGAGCGCGGCCGGGGCGACGGGGACTGGTCGCCGCCGTTCCGCCTCGCGGCGGCGCTCGCCGCGGAGCTGGGGCTGTTCGCCACCGTCCACGACATCGCCAACGCCTGTGCGGCGGGCGCCTACGCGCTGGGCATCGCGGCCGACCTGGTGCGCGCGGGCGAGGCGGAGATCGTGCTCGCCGGCGGTTCCGACGCGTACTCGCGGGTCGCGCTCGGCTGCTTCAACCGGCTCGGCGCCGTCGACCCCGAACGCTGCCGTCCCTTCGAGAAGGACCGGGCCGGCACGGTCTTCGCGGAGGGCGCGGGCGTACTCGTCGTCGAGTCGGCCGCCCACGCCAGGGCGCGGGGGGCACTGCCCCAGGACCCGGGCGCGCCGGAGGGCCCGGACCGCGCGCTGCGCCTGGCCGGTGTCGCGTGGAGCTGCGACGCGGACCATCCGACCGCTCCCCGGCCCGACGGCGAGCAGATCGTACGAGCCATGCGCGAGGCCGTGGGCGACGCGGCGCACGAGGTCGGCTGCGTCGTCCCGCACGGCACCGGCACCCGACTCAACGACGTACTGGAGAGCCGCGCCCTGCGCCAGGTCCTCGGCGAACGCACCGCGCACGTGCCGCTGTACAGCCTCAAGGCACTGCTCGGCCACTGCGGCGGGGCGTCCGCCGCGCTCGCCGCGGTCGCGGCGGCGCTGATCCTGCGGCACGGCGCCGTCCCGCCGAACGTGCCGCTCAAGGAGCAGGACCCGGAGTGCGAGGTGCTGCTGCCGCAGGGCGCGGCCGTGCCGCTGCCCGCGAGCGCCCGCCGGGTGCTGGTCAACGCGTACGGGTTCGGCGGGAACAACGCCTCACTGGTACTGGCCGCAGGGCCCGGACCGCGCGAGGGGGGTGACCGGCGGTGAACACATGGCATCCGGCACCGGCCGAACTGGCCGTCACCGGTATGGGGGTCGTCTCCCCGTGGGGCGACGACCCGGAGCGGGCCGCGGCCGGCGGGGCCGCTCCGCTCCCGGCCGGAGAGTGGTTCGACCACCGCACACGACTCGGCCCCCGCGGCTACAAGTACCTTCCCCCGGCAGCCCAGTACCTCCTCGCCGCGGCCCGCGCCGCACAGGCCGACGGAGGGTGCCCCGAGGCGCGTCCGGCGGCCCGGCGCGGCCTCCTGCTCGCGACCAACGCCGGGCTCGCCGGGCTCTTCGACAGCACGGACGCGACCCTCGCGGCCGAGGGCGCGGCCGGCATCTCTCCGGCCTCGGCCCCGTACTTCGCGGTCAACGTCCTCGGCAACCGGCTGGCCGCCGAACTCTCCCTGAACGGCTTCGCCCTGACGTTCGGCACCGCCCGTACGGCCGCGGTGGACGCCCTGTCCGCCGGCGCGCTCGCGCTGGCCTCGGGCCGGTGCGACACGCTGGTGCTGGCCGCGGCCGAGGAACTCGTCCCGGCCGGCCGCGGAGGCGGCGGCGAACAGGGCGCCGTCGCGCTCACGCTGGAACCGGCCGCCGCGGCCAGGGCCCGCGGCACCGCGGTGCGCGCGACACTGCGGGCCCGCTCGCTCTTCCTGCCGCCCACGGTGCTGGACACCGTCCAGGGACGGGCCCGCGCCGACCGGGTCCTCACCGCCGCGCTGACCCAGCTGCTCCCGTCGGCGGGCCCGCCCCCGACCGTCCACCCGGACCTGGACTCCTCCCCGGTCTCCGCGGCGGTGGCGGCGTCACTCGACGGCATCGCCGTACGCCCGCCGGTGCCGTCCGACCCCCTCGCCGCTCCCGGCCGGACCGGTTGCCTCGGCCCCGCCCTGGCCCTCGCCCGGGCCGTCACCACAGCAGTGGACGGCGACCGGCTCGTCGTCTGCGCGACCCGTGCCGGCCATGTCGCCCTCGTCCGGGTCAGCCCCGAACCGCCCACCACACCACAGGAGTCACCGCATGCTGAAGCCGCTTGAGGGGAGCTGGTGCCTGGTCCTCGGGGCCTCCAGCGGTATCGGCCGGGCCATCGCCCTCGGGCTCGCCGACGAGGGCGTCAACATCGCCGGCGTGCACTTCGACACCGCTGCACGGACCGAGGAGGTCGGCGAACTCGTCGCCGGCCTGCGCGGGCGGGGCGTCGAGGCGCACTTCTTCAACGCCAACGCCGCCGCCCGCGCCACCCGCGAACGGCTCCTGCCCGAACTGGCCGAACTGACCGGTTCCGGCGGCGGCATCCGCATCCTGGTCCACTCGCTGGCCTTCGGCACCCTGGTGCCCTTCCTGCCGCGCGAGGGCTGGGAGAAGCAACTCACCCCGAGGCAGCTGGAGATGACCCTCGACGTCATGGCCCACAGCCTCGTCTACTGGACCCAGGACCTGTGCGCCCACGGCCTGCTCCGCACCGGCTCGAAGGTCTACGCGCTCACCAGCGCCGGCACCTCGCAGCACCTGCCCAGCTACGGCGCGGTCTCCGCGGCCAAGAGCGCCCTGGAATCCCATGTCCGGCAGCTGGCATGCGAGTTGGCGCCCAGCGGCATCGCGGTGAACGCCCTGCGCGCGGGCACCACCGACACCCCGGCCCTGCGCCGCATCCCCGAACACGCCGGCTACCTCCGACGCGCCGCCGAGAACAACCCGCACGGCCGGCTGACCCGCCCCGAGGACGTCGCGGACGCCGTCGCGCTGCTCTCCCGTACCGAATCCTCGTGGCTGACCGGCAACACCCTCGGCGTCGACGGCGCGGAACTGCACGCCGCCGCCGGTGCGTGGGGCTGAACCCGGCCGCCCGGCCTTCCGCACGCCTTACCCGACCTCCCACCTTCAGGAGCAGACAGCGATGAGTGTCACTCTTGCCACCGGGGCGGACCCGGACACCCTGGTCGTGTCCGGCTGGTCCGCCGCCTCGCCGTACGGGCTCGGTGCCGAGGCCTTCACCGAGGGCGTGCGGGGCAACCGCCCGGCGGTGCGGGCCGACGACGGCACGACGGACCTCGGCCCCTACGAACGGGCCGGCCGCCTGCCCGACTTCGACGTGCGGAGCGTGCTGGGCCGCAAAGGGACCCGGGCGATGGACCGGGCCACCGCGCTCGCCGTGGCCACCGCCGGGCTGCTCCTGGAGGAGGCCGGACCGGGCCTCGCCCAGGACCACCCGGAAGCCGTGGGCATGGTGCTGGGCACCGGGCACGGCAGCGTGCAGAGCATCATGGACTTCACCCGGGACTCCCTGACCGGCGAGAAACCCTTCCACGTCGACCCGGCGCTGTTCCCGAACACGGTGATGAACCGGGCCGCCGGCCAGAGCGCCATCTGGCACCGGCTGCGCGGACCCAACACCACGGTGGCGGGCGGCGCGGTGACCGGACTGCTCGCCCTCAGCTACGCGGCCCGGCTGCTGCGGCAGCGGCACTGCGAGGCCGTGCTGTGCGGTGCCGTCGAGGAGTTCTCGACCGAGCGCGCCTGGCTGGAGTACCGGGCCCGTACCGGCGGGCCGCACCGGCAGCCCGCCGGGCCGCTCGGCGAGGGCTGCGCGCTCTTCCTGCTCGAACCGCTCGGCCGGGCCGCCGCGCACGGCCGCACCGCCCTCGCCGCCCTGGCCGGCACCCGGTTCATCTCCTTCAACGACCCCGAGCGGGCCGGCGAAGCCCTCGGACGGGCCGTCACCGAGGCCCTCAAGGAGGCCGACGTACGTCCCGAGGAGGTCGGCCTGCTGGTGCCCTCCGACAGCGGCGGGCCGCTCGGCGCACGCGAGGACGCGGCGCTCGCGGGCGTCTTCGGCGAGCAGCGCCCGCCCCGGCTGCGGCTGCGCCGGCTCACCGGCGACTGCGGCGCGGCCGCCGCCTCGTTCCAGCTCGCCGCGGCCCTCACCGCCAAGGCGGACCGGCCGGTACTCGTCACCTCCGTCGACCCGGACGGCCAGACCGGCGCCGCCGTCCTGCGCACCGGCACCCGGTGAGAAACCGCCCGTACCCGTACCCCCACCACCCGAAAGGACGCGTGCCCACCATGGCCGACACCACCACACCCGGGCTGGACAAGGAGCAACTGCGCGACCTGGTCGCCGACATCCTCGATTTGGACGTGGCCGAGGTCACCGACGACGCCCACTTCACGGAAGACCTGGACGTCGACTCCCTGATGGCACTGGAGATCACCGTGCGGCTGGAGAAGGAGTACGGGGTGCGGCTGGCCGAGACCGAGCTGGCCTCGATCACCTCCCTCCAGGGCACGTACGAACTGCTCGGGCACAAGCTGCGGGAGACCCGGTGAGCGCCGCCTCGCCGCTGGGCGACCTGGAACTGATCCGCACCGGTGCGCTGGGCGCCGCCACCGCCTTCGACGCCCGGGCCGACGATCCCGTGCTCGACGGTCACTATCCTGGATTCCCGGTGCTGCCCGGTGTGTTCCTCATCGAGGCCGCCGACCGCACGGTCCGCCAGTGGGCCAGGACGCACGCGCCCGCACCGGACGGCGGCGACGTCGAACTCGCCGCCATGGAGCGCTGCCGTTTCCACCGGCCCGTCTTCCCGGGCGACCGGGTCCTGTCCGACGTGTCCGTCGTCGACAGCGCGGCCGGACTGCTCTTCAAAGCGGTCGTCGCCACCAACCGGGGCAAGGTCGCCGACATGCGTCTGCGCTATCGCGTAGGGCCCGCACACGACCAGGAAGAGAGCACTTCGTGACCGGGTACGGCGTCGACCGGATCAAGAACACCATCCCGCACCGGGGGGAGATCCTTCTGGTCGACCGCGTCACGGAGGTGGTGCCGGGGGAGACCCTGGCCGCCGTCAAGGCGGTCTCCGGCAACGAGCCCTGCTACGCCGGACTCGGCCCGGAAGCCGCCCCGGCCGACTACGCCTACCCCGTCTCCCTCGTCATCGAGTCCTGGGCGCAGTCGGCGGTGCTGCTGTCGGTGTGGGAGAACCCCAACCCGGACGTGCTGGCCGGGAAGGTCGAACTGGCGGGCTCCATCAACGAGGTGACCGTAGGCGCGCGCGCCTACCCGGGTGACGTCCTGGAGCACCGGGTGCGCCTGGTGAAGTCCGCCGGCGAGACGGCGGTCCTCGCCGGTGAGTCGTACGCGGACGGCCGCGAGGTCCTGCGGGTCGGCACCTTCGTGGTGGCGCTGCGCGACGTCGGGGAGCTGCGCCCGGTGGCCGAACGCACCGTGCTGAACGTCTGAGGGAGGGGACACATGTCTGTACAGGACGCGCAGTCCGCGCGGAGCGACAAGGTGGCGCTGGTCACCGGAGGTTCGCGCGGCATCGGCCGCGCGGTCGTCGAACGGCTGGCCAGGGACGGCTACGACATCGGCTTCTGCTACCGCTCCGACGAGCAGGCGGCGGCCCTCGTGGAGAAGCAGGTGCGGTCGTTGGGGCGCCGGGTGCTGTGCCGCCGTGTCGATGTCACGGACCGCGCCCAGGTGCGGGACTTCGTCGCCGCGGCCGAGGAGGAACTCGGCCCGCCGTCGGCCGCGGTCACCTCGGCCGGCATCACCCGCGACAGCCCGCTGGTTCTCATGCCGGACGAGGACTGGGACGCGGTCGTGCGCACCAACCTCGACGGCACCTACAACCTGTGCCGTGCGGTGGCCTTCGCGATGGTCAGACGCGGCGGCGGCACCGTGGTCACGCTCTCCTCGGTGGCCGGGGTGGCCGGCAACGCGGGACAGACCAACTACTCGGCGTCGAAGGCCGGGATCATCGGTTTCACCCGCTCCTTCGCGAAGGAGGCCGGGCGGCACGGGATCCGCGCCAACGCGGTGGCGCCCGGATTCATCGACACCGACATGACCTCGCAACTGCCGCCGAAGAAGGCCAAGGAGATGCTGGGCCGCATCCCGCTCAAGCGCTTCGGCAGCGCCGCCGATGTCGCCTCCCTCGTCGCCTTCCTGGTCTCGCCCGAGGCGTCGTACATCACGGGCCAGGTGTTCCAGGTGGACGGCGGCATCGCCCTGTGACTGCCACGGCCCGCGCGAACCGCCGCACCCGGCGGCCCCCGCGCTTCTACTTCTCGCTGCGCAGCCCGTACTCCTGGCTCGCCTACCGGGACCTGCTCGGGCGGTACGCACGCACCGCCGCCGCCGTGGAGTGGGTGCCGTTCTTCGAACCGGACGAGCTGAGCCGCACACTGCTGACCGAGGCGGGCGGCGCCTTCCCCTACACCCCGATGTCCCCGGAGAAGCACCGCTACATCCTCCAGGACGTACGGCGCCTCGCGGCCGAGCGGGGGCTGGAGTTCAGCTGGCCGGTGGACCGGGACCCCGTGTGGGAGGTGCCGCACCTCGGGTACCTGGTCGCGGCCCGCCACGGCAGGGGACCCGAGTACATCGCGCTGGCGGCCCGGGCCCGCTGGGAACGGGGGCAGGACATCTGCGACCGGTCGGTGATCGCCGGGTTCGGCGCCGAACTCGGCCTGGACCCCGGGGAGTTGGCCACCGCCGCCGACGACCCGGGGAGGCGCGCCGAGGGGGTACGGGTCCTGCTGGAGATACAGCGCGACGGTGTCTTCGGCGTCCCCTTCTTCGTCGACCACTACGACAAGTACTGGGGCGTCGACCGGCTGCCCGCCTTCGTGGCGGCACTCGCGGCGAAGGACCCGTCCCTCGCCGAACTCCCGGACAGCCGGCGCGACTCGGGGCCCCTGGCCGCCGGGCCGGAACGGTCCGTCGACGACGGGCACGCCGGCGGCTGCGGCTGAGCCGGCCCGGCCCGCATACCGCCATCAGGCCATAAGACCGCATATAGGAGCCGCATAGCGGACCCCGGTTGGCTGGCGCTCATACCGCTGCTGTGCGAACGCGGCCCGACAAGCCGCAGAGGGTGAGTAGTTGGGGTGACCGATTTCCAGAGCTTCGTCGGCGCGCTGCGCCTCAGGGCCGCACAGGCGCCCGGGCGCACCGCGGTCCGCTGCGTCAGCGGGCCGACCGAGGAGAACCTGTCGTACGGGGAACTCGATCACGGCGCCAGGGCCGCCGCGCAGTGGCTCGGGCGGCGGACGGCCCCCGGAGAGCGGGTACTGGTCTCCTGCGGCCCCGGCAGCGGGTTCGTCCGCGCCTTCCTCGCCTGTCTCTACCTGGGCGCGGTGCCGGTGCCGGTGCCCCTGCCCGGCGGGTTCGGGCGCCAGGAGTCGCGGATCGGCGCGATCGCCGCCGACACCGGGGCCCGGCTGGTGCTGACCGACGAGGCGGGACTGCCGGCCGTGACCCGCTGGCTGGAGAGCGGGCGGACCGGACCGCCGGAGCTCTCCGCCGCGTCGGTGGAGACCGCCGAACTGACGGGCGACGCCGGGGCGTGGACCGAACACCCCGTGGAACCGGGCACGTTGTGCTTCCTGCAGTACACCTCCGGCTCCACCAGTGATCCGAAGGGCGTGATGGTCCCGCACGGCGCGCTCGTGCACAACCTGCGGCTGATGAGCGAGAGCCACGGCTGGCACGGCGGGATGACCTGGTGCAGCTGGCTGCCCGCCTACCACGACATGGGGCTCATCGCGATGATGCTCGCCCCGCTCCACCTGGGCGGCACCGCCGTGCTCATGCCGCCCACCGACTTCCTCAAACACCCGGTCTCCTGGCTGCGGTTGATCGACCGGTACGGCGCGCAGGTCAGCTGCGCCCCGAACTTCGCCTACGACCTGTGCGCGCGCCACCTCACCGACGAGCAGACCGCGGGACTCGACCTCTCCCGCTGGACGTACGCGTGCAACGGTGCCGAACCCGTCGACGCCGCCACCCTGGCCCGCTTCGCGGAGCGCTTCGCCGGCACCGGCTTCTCGGCGCGGTCCCTGCTCCCCGGCTACGGACTAGCCGAGGCCACCCTCTACGTCGCGGGCACCCCGGCCGACGAGCCGCCGACGATCCTGCGGGCCGACCCCGCGGCCCTGGCCCGTGACGAGGTGGCCGAGGCGGGGCCGGGAGCGGCCGTGCGGGAGCTGGCGAGCAGTGGTGTCGTACGCGGCCTCGACGTCCGGGTCGTGGACGCCACGACCGGGACCGAGCTGCCCGAGGGGAGCGTCGGCGAGATCTGGGTCCGCGGCGGCAGCGTCGCCCTCGGGTACTGGAACCGGCCCGCGGAGACCGAGCGGACCTTCCGCGCGACGACCGCCGACGGCGCCGGGCCCTTCCTGCGCACCGGAGACCTGGGGGCCCTGCGCTCCGGGCAGCTGTACGTCACCGGCCGCCTCAAGGAAATGATCATCGTGCACGGGCGGAACCTGTATCCGCACGACATCGAGCGCGAACTGCGCGACCTGGACGCGGCCTTCGCCGAACTGCCCGCCGCCGTCTTCGCGTCCCGGCCCGGCGCGGGCGCCGCCGAGCAGATCGTGGCCGTACAGGAGGTGCGCGGCCGGGGCCGCGAGGCCGGCGAACTGGCCGCTCTGGCCCGCGCCGCGCGGGCCGGGCTCGCCCGGCGCCTCGGGGTCAGGGTCGGCGGTGTCGTGCTGGTCAGGCCGGGTCGGATCAGCCGCACCACGAGCGGCAAGATCCGGCGCACCCGGATGCGGACGCTGTTCGAGAGCGGCGAACCGGCGCCCCTGCACGAGGAGTTGTCGGCCGAACTGCGCACCGCCTTCCGCGCCCCGCGCAGCTCCGCCCACCGGCTGGACGTGCCGGTCGCGACGGCCGGCGCGGACTGGGACCCCCTGGCCCTGGCCAGGGAGCTGGAGGTGCGCCTGGGCGACCCGCGCGACGCACGCCGGGAGTTCTCCTACGCGCGGGTCGCGGAGCTCGACCGGGCGGAGGAGTTCCCCGAGGCGGTCTGCCGGGAGCTGGACGCGCTGGGCCTGCCGCGCTGGTTCGTGCCCGCCGAGCACGGTGGCGAACTCCGCGGCAGCGAGGAGCTGTCGCAGCTGATCAGGATCCTCTCCCGCCGCGACTTCACCTCCGCGCTCGCGCATGCCAAGACCTATCTGGGTGCCGTGTCCGTGTGGGTGGCGGGCCGCAGGGAGCAGGCCGAGGCGCTCGCCGAACGGATCGGCCAGGGCGCCGTCGTCTCCCTCGCGCTCACCGAACAGGCCCACGGCAGCGACCTGTTGGCGGGCGGACTGCGTGCCGAACGCACCCGGCACGGCTGGCGGCTCGACGGCGAGAAGTGGCTCATCAACAACGCGACCCGGGCCGACCTGGTCTGTGTCCTGGCCCGCACCAGTGCGGACGGCGGCAGCCGCGGCTTCAGCCTCTTCCTGGTCGACAAGGCCCGGCTGGCCGACGGCAGTTGGCGCGCGCTGCCGCACGTGCCCACGCACGGGGTGCGCGGCGCCGACATCAGCGGCATCGCCTTCGACGGCGCCGAGATCCCCGCCGACGCCCTGGTCGGGGCGGAGGGCGAGGGACTGGAGACGATCCTCAAGGGCTTCCAGATCACCCGCACGCTGTGCTCCGCGATGTCCCTGGGCATGACGGACCACGCACTGCGGATCGCCGTGGACTTCGCCCGCGGCCACCTGCTCTACCGGCGCCCGCTCGCCGAACTCCCGCACGCCGCGCGCACCCTGGCCGAGTGCCACGCCGACCTGCTGGCCATGGAGGCCGTGAGCCTTGTCGCGACCCGCTCCGTCCACACGCTGACCGAGGAGCAGAGCGTGGTGTCGGCCGCGGTCAAGTACCTGGTGCCGACCCTGGGCGACGAGGTGATCGGCGCGCTGCGCGGGCTGCTCGGGGCCCGGGCGATGCTGGTGGCGGACTTCGCCGACGGCGCGTTCCAGAAGCTGGAGCGGGACCACCGCGTCGTCGGCATCTTCGACGGCAGTACGGCCGTCAACCTCAACTCCCTGATCAACCAGTTCCCCGTGCTCGCGCGCGGCTGGCGCAGACGGCTCGCGGACCCCGACGGGGTCGCCGCCGCCGCCCGGCTCGACGGGCCGCCGCCCGCCCTCGACCACGGCCGGCTCTCCCTCTACGCCCGGTCCGGCGCCGGTGTCGTGCAGTCGCTGCCCCAGGCGGTGCGCCGCATCGAGGAGACGGCGCCGCCCCCGGTGGCCGACCGCGCCCGGACCCTGCTGGCCGTCGCCGCCGAACTGCACGAGGAGATGGCCGCCCATCGGCACAGCGCGCGCGCCGTGCCCGCGGCGGCCTTCGACTCCGCCCGCAGGTACGCCCTGGTGTACGCGGGTGCGGCGAGCCTGCACCTGTGGCTGGAGAACACCGGCACCGCCCGGGCGCGGGGACCGCTGTGGGAGGACGCCGCCTGGCTGGACGCCGTACTGGCCCGGCTGCTGCGTCGGCTGACCCGGGAACCCGACCTGGACGACGCCGACGGTCCGGCCCTGGACCGGCTGCTGCCCGCGCTGTACGCGCAGGCCGGCCAGGGACTGCTGTTCTCGCTGCTGCACTGCCCGCTGGCCGGGAGCGGGACGGCGCCGGACGGCCCGCCGGCCGACCCCATCCGCTCGACGAAGGACGCGGCATGACGGACCTGCTGACCACCGGCGCGACCCGGCTCCCGGTGGAGTCCGACGCCGCCCTGGAGCGCATCCACCGTCTCGAGAGCCTGCTCGGCGATCCGGACGACCCGGACAATCCGCTCGGCCTGCGGGCCGTTCTCGACGCGGACGAACGGGGGGAACTGCTGCCCGAGGGGGAGCGCGCGCTGGCCCGGTTCGGGCTCGGCGCCGAGTTCGTCCCGGCCGCGCTCGGCGGACGCTTCGAACGCGCCGACCGCTTCGCGCTGCTCATGCGGAGCCTGTTCCGGCGCGACTGCAGCCTGGGCATCGGCCACGGCATCACCAGCTTCATCGCGGGACTGCCGGTCTGGGCCGACGGCAGCGCCGAACAGCGGCGCCGCGTGGCCGAGCTGCTGTGCGGCGGCGGCCGGGTCGTCGCCGCGTACACCGAACTCGACCACGGCAGCGACTTCGCCCGCGTCTCGCTCGCCGCGCGGCCCGCACCCGGCGGCTATCTCCTCGACGGGGGCAAGCAACTCGTCAACAACATCGGGCGGGCCGAGGCCGCCGTCCTGTTCGCCCGGACCGACGACCGGCCGGGCAGCCGGGGCCACTCGCATCTGCTGATCGACCTCGAAGGGCTGCCCACAGGCCGGGCCGGCCGCTCCTACCGGTACGCCACCTCGGGGGTGCGCGGCTGCCTCCTGGGCGGAATCGGCTTCGAGGACTGCCCGGTACCGGCCGACACGCTGCTGGGCCAGGAGGGCGGTGCCATGGAGACCGTACTGAAGGTCTTCCAGGTGACCCGGTGCGTGCTGCCGGGGGTGGTCGTGGGCGTCGGGGACACCCAGCTGCGCACGGTCCTCGCCTTCGCCGGTGAGCGCCGGCTGTACGGCGGACCGGTGAGCGCGCTGCCCCTGTCCCGCTCCGTCCTGACGGACGCCTTCGTCGACCTGCTGATCTGCGACGCGCTGTCCATGGTCGCGGCCAGGTCCCTGCACCTGCTGCCCGAGGAGGCGAGCGTCCGGTCGGCGGCCGTGAAGTACCTGGTGCCGAAGCTGCTGCAGGACAACTCCTACCGGCTGGGTGTGCTGCTGGGCGCCCGCAGCTACGTACGCCAAGGCCCCTACGCCGGCTTCCAGAAGGCGGCACGGGACCTGCCCGTCGTCGCCCTCGCCCACGCGAGCGAGGCCGTGTGTCTGTCGAACATCGTGCCGCAGCTGCCCCGGCTCGCCGAACGGGCCTGGCGGCCGGCCCTGGACCGCGCACGCGACGCGCCCGCGGCACCCGAAACACTGTTCCGCCTCCACGACCCGCTGCCCGAACTCGACTTCTCCCGACTGGAGTTGACCACGCACGGCGCGGACAGCCTGACCGGCGTGCTCCCGGCGCTCGCCGACGAACTCGCCCGGGAGGCGGCGCACCGGCCCGAAGTCGCCGAACTCGCGGCGCTGGCCGCCGCCTTCACGGACGAGCTGGCCGACCTGGCGCGCCGGGCCGGCTCCCTGTCGCCCCGGGACCGCACCCTGGTCGCGGGCCGGCCCGCCTTCCTGCTGGCCGAGCGGTACGCCCTTCTCCTCGCCGTCGCGGCCTGCCTGGGGGTCTGGCGCGCGGCCGGCACCCGCGACCCCTTCCTCGCCGATCCGCTCTGGGCCACCGCGGCGCTGCGGCGGCTCGCCGAACGGCTCGGCCCGCGCCGCGATCCACAGCCCGAACCCGTCGTCGAGGCCCTCTTCGAGGAGCTCGACGGACGGCGACGGGACGCCCTCACCTTCGACCTGTTCCGTACCGGGCTCGCCACACGGGCCGTGCCCGCCAAGGGAGTTGACCGATGACCGAAGCCACTGTGCCGTCCGCCGCAACCTCGTCCGAGGCGATCCGCGGCTGGCTGCTCGACCGCGTCGCCTACTACCTGGAGTGCCCGTCGGCCGAGGTCGACGCAGGCGTGCAACTCGCCGAACTGGGCCTCGACTCGGTGTACGCGCTGAACCTCTGCGGCGACGTCGAGGACCACTTCGGCCTCGCCGTCGAACCCACCATGGCCTGGGACCACCCGACCATCGAAGCCATGACCGCGTACCTCGCGGCCGAACTGGCCGCGTAGCACCGCCCGTCCTGTCGTGACTCCTCCGGGAAGGGGCGACGTGCCCGAGAACACGGTCCCAGGAATTCTGTCGACGGTGGGGAACACCCCCCTCGTCGGACTCGAACGACTCATACCCCACTTCGACTCGCGCATCTTCGGGAAGATCGAGCGGTTCAACCCGGGCGGCAGCATCAAGGACCGGTCCGCCCTGGGCATGCTGCTCGCCGCGATCGACAGCGGCGAGGTGGAGCCCGGCCGCTCCGTGATCGTCGAGTCCAGCTCCGGCAACCTGGCCGTCGGACTCGCCCAGATCTGCTGCTACTTCGGACTCCGCTTCATCTGCGTGGTGGACGGCAAGACCACCGAGCAGAACCTCGCCATCCTCAGGGCGTTCCGCGCCGAGGTCGAGGTCATCACCGAACGCGACCGCACCACGGGCGAGTTCCTGCCCGTCCGGCTGCGCCGGGTGCGGGAACTCGTGGCGCGGATCCCGGACGCGTACTGGCCCAACCAGTACGAGAGCCTGCTCAACCCCAAGGCCCACGAGACGACCATGCGGGAGATCGAGGAGAGCCTCGACGGCCGGGTCGACTACCTCTTCTGCGCGGTCAGCACCTTCGGCACCCTGCGCGGCTGCCGCGACCACATCAGGGCGCGCGGACTGGACACCACCGTGGTGGCCGTCGACGCGATGGGCAGCGCGATCTTCGGGCAGGAAGCCACCCAGCGGCTCATCCCCGGGCACGGCGCCTCCGTGGTGCCCCCGCTGATGGACGCCTCCGCCGCCGACGAGGTCGTCCACGTCTCCGACCTGGAATGCGTCGTCGCGTGCCGTCGGCTCATCGCCCGGGAAGCGGTGCTCGCCGGCGGCTCGTCCGGAGCGACCGTGGCCGCCCTGTGGAAGATCCGGCACCGCATTCCCGAGGGCTCGAACTGCGTCCTCGTCTTCCCCGACGGCGGCGACCGCTACCTCGACACCATCTACTCGGACAGCTGGGTGCGTGAGCACTTCGGCGACGTCTCGCACCTGTGGAAGGACTGACGCTCCATGCTCATCTCAGCGGGGCAGGAAGCGCTCTGGCTGGCCCACCAACTGGACCCCGGCAGTTCCGCGTACAACGTCGTGCTCGCGGTGCGCCTGCGCGACCCGGTCCGCACCGACGCCCTCCAGGACGCCCTGACGGCCCTGGTCGTCCGCCACGAACTGCTGCGCTCCCGCTTCTCCGTCACCGACGAGGGACCGTCGCGCCGTACCGAACCCGCCGCGACGGTACGCCTGGACGTCCGTGAGGTCCCGGGGGCCGGCGAGGCCGAGCTCTTCCGGCTCGCGGGGCTGGCCGGCCGGGAACCCTTCCGGCTCGCCCGGGAGAGCGCCTTCCGCGCGGTCCTGCTGCGCCGGGCCGCCGACGACGCGGTCCTCGTCACGGTCACCCACCACATCGTCAGCGACGCCACCTCGCAGTGGCTGCTCGTCCGTGACCTCTTCGCCGAGTACGGGGCGCGCACGGGGCATCCCGCGGGAGCCGCACCCGCGCCACCGGCCGACTGGGACGAACAGGTGCGGGCCGAACAGGACTTCGTCGCCTCGCCGCGCGGCCGGCGGGCCGCCGCGCACTGGCGGGCCGTGTGCGGGGGACTCGACGCGGCGGCGCTGCCCACCGACCGGCCCCGACCGCCGCAGCGCTCCCTGAACGGGGCCACCCACGAGGTCGTGCTCGACCCGTCGGCCGCGCGGCGGCTGCGGGAGGCCTCCGCGGAGCGGTCCGTGACACCGTTCGCCTGGCTGCTCGGCACCCTCCAGGCCGCGCTGCACCGGTCCGGATGCGGTGACGGCTTCCTCGTCGGCTGCCCGGTCACCACCCGCTTCACCCCCGGCTCACGGCAGGCCGTCGGCTACTACGTCAACGCTCTTCCGGTCGCCGGCCGCTTCACCCCCGCGACGACACTGCTGGAGACGGTCGAGTCCGTGCGGGGACAGCTGAGCACCGGCCTGGCCCACGCCCGCCACCCCGTCGAACTGCTGGGCGGCGGGCCCCAGTTCCGGATCTCCTGCACGCTGATCGCGGCCGACCGGCTGCCGATCGGGGGCCTGTACGAGGGTCTGGTGCGGCTCGGCGGACTGCGGGCCGAGCTGTGCGACGTACCGCAGCAGGAGGGACAGCTCGACCTGACCGTCGAGATCCTCCAGGACGCCCGCGGATTCCGGGCCGTGCTGCGCTACAACACCGACCTGTTCGACGCCGCCACCGTCGAACGCTTCGGCGCCACCTGGCAGCGCCTGATCGGCGTCTCGCTCGACGCGCCCGGCACCAGGGTGGCCGATGTCGCCCTGGTCGACGAGGACGACCTGGAGTTCCTGCTGACCCTGGGTTCGGGCGCGTCATGACCGGGACGGCACCGGGAGCCGGTGCGGATCCGGTCCGGCAGCAGTTGTCGGACGGTCCCCCGGTGTGGTGCACCAACGGACCGGCCGCGGCGGCGATGTGGCGCGAGATGCTCCCGCCCGGCGCCTACCACAGGGCGGCGGACCGCCTGCGCGACGGCGACACCGTCCTCGACATCGGCGCCAACATCGGGCTGCTGTCGGTGTACTGCGCGCTCCTGCGGCCCGGCGTCCACATCGTCGCGGCCGAGCCGGCACCCGCGCTCCACGCCTGTCTGGTGCGCAACCTCGCCGACCACGCGGGCACCCGCTGGCGCACCGAGTGCGCGGCCGTCACGGACCGCCCCGGCCGCCTGCGGTTCACGTACTACCCCGAGGCGCCCGGCAACTCCGGTCTGTACGCCGACCGCGAGGCGGACGACGAGATCACCCTGGCCTTCCTGCGCAACAGCGGCGTCGAGGCCGAGGACGGGGCCGAACTCGTCCAAGGGCTGCACGAGGGCGTCGAGTTCACCGTCTCCGCCCTCACCGTGTCGGACCTGCTGCGGCTCCACTCCGTCGAACGGGTCGACCTGCTCAAGGTGGACGTGGAACGCGCCGAGCTCGACGTGCTGCGCGGTGTCGAGGACCACCACTGGCCCCTCGTACGCGCCGTGGTCGCCGAGGTGCACGACGACGACGGCAGGCTGGCCGCCGTACAGGACCTGCTGCGTGCGCGCGGATTCGAGGTCCGGGTGCGGCAGGAGCCCCTGCTCGCGGGCACGCCGCTGTACGACGTCGAGGCCGTACGCGCCGTATAGGGCGCATATAGCGCCGGAACCCACCATCTCTCCGTCACCAAGGCTCTGTCCCCGCCCGTTCCGCAGAGAGGGAACCCCATGCTGATCCTCCGACGCACCGACGTGACGGATGTCCTGTCCGGCCGGGAGACGGAGATCATCGACCTCGTCGCCGACACCTACCGGCTGCACGACGCGGGGCGGACCTCGCTGCCGCACTCGGTGTTCCTGCGTTTCCCGGAGGAGCACCACAGCCGCGACCGCATCATCGGCCTGCCCGCCTACCGGGGCGGTGAGCGGCCGGCCGCCGGAATGAAGTGGATCTCCTCCTTCCCCGGCAACGTGGCCGCCGGGACCGAGCGCGCCAGCGCCGCCGTCCTGCTCAACTCCCTGGCGGACGGCCGCCCGGTCGCCCTCGTCGAGGGCGCGGTGATCTCCGCCGTACGCACCGCGGCCAGTGCCGCCCTCGCCGCCGCCGAACTCACCGCGACCCGGCCCCCGGCCTCGGTCCTGCTCATCGGCTGCGGAGTGATCAACCAGGAGATCCTGCGCTTCCTCGCGGCGGCCCTCCCGGACCTGCGCGAGGCCGCGCTGTACGACACCGACCCGGCGCGCGCCGAAGCCTTCGCCGCCCGGTGCGCCGAGACGCTGCCCGGGGTGAAGGCACACCCCGTGAGCGACCTGGCCGCGGCGCTCGGCGCGCACCGCCTGGTCTCGCTGGCCACCACCGCGGCGGCCCCGCACATGGACCTCGCCGCCTGCGGCCCGGACACCACCGTGCTGCACGTCTCCCTGCGGGACCTGACGGCCCAGGCGATCCTCGGCGCGGTCAACGTGGTCGACGACGCCGACCACGTCTGCCGCGAGCGCACCTCCCTCGACCTCGCCCAACAGGCCGCCGGGAACCGGGACTTCGTCGCCGCCCCGATCGGCGCGCTGCTGCGCGGCACCGCCACCCTGCGCCGGGAGCCGGAACGGCCCGTCGTCTACTCGCCGTTCGGCCTCGGAGTCCTCGACGTGGCCCTGGCCGAGTTCGTGCGCGAGGAGGCCGAACGGCGCGGCCTGGGCGTCCGCGTCGACGACTTCCTGCCCGCCTGACCCTCCTCCACGGGCACCGCGCCCCGTACCGATCCACCGCACCGCCACCCCGGCCACGACCGCCGACCGCATCCACGAAGGAGTTCCCATGACCGCCGAACAGACCGAAGGCCCCCGCCAGCGCGTGGTGTTCAACGACGAGGAGCAGTACTCGCTGTGGCCCGTCGGACGGGAGCTGCCCGCCGGCTGGCACGCCGAGGGCACCGAAGGCACCCGCGAGGAGTGCCTGGCCCGGATCGCCGAGGTGTGGACCGACATGCGCCCGCTGAGCCTGCGCCGCCGCATGCACGAGTCCTCCGCGGCCTGACACCCGCGCCCGCCCGACACCCAGGTCCCTGACAGGAGTTGCCGTGAACGCCGAACTGCTTCCGGAACGCTTCGCCGAGCAGGCGTTCCGCACGCCCCACGCCATCGCCGTCGTCGACGGCGGGCGGACGGTGACGTACGAGGAGCTGGACCGGGCCTCCGTACGCCTGGCCCACCGCCTGCGGAACCTGGGGGCGGGGCCCGAGACGCCGGTCGGGGTGGCGCTGCCCCGGAGCGTCGACCTGGTGGTCGCGCTGCTGGGCGTCTGGCGGGCGGGGGCGGCCTACGTCCCGCTCGACCCCGCCCAGCCGCCGGCCCGCCTGTCCGGCCTGATCCACGACGCCGGGACGGATCTGGTGCTCGCCGGCCCCGACCTGGCGGCCACGGTGGACGCGGCAGGGGCCCGGCGCATCGGTCCCGGGGAACCGCCGGACGCCCCGGAGCAGGACACGAGTGCGCCGTTGCCCGCCGTCGACCGGGACAACGTCGCCTACGCCATCTTCACCTCGGGTTCCACCGGAAAGCCCAAGGCCGTCGCCGTCACCCACGCGGGTATCGCGGGCCGGGTCGGCTGGACCGTGGAGCGCCACGCGCTCGGTGCCGCGGACCGCGTACTGCAGAAGACCACCATCGCCTTCGACGCCGCCGGCTGGGAGATCTTCGCCCCCCTGGTGAGCGGCGGCACCGTCGTGCTCGCCCCGGCGGGCGCCGAGCGCGACCCGGCCGCGCTGCTGCGCGCGGTCGCCGACCACGACATCACCGTGCTCCAGGTGGTGCCGTCCGTGCTGCGCCTGCTCGTCGAGGACGACCCCGGGCGCGGTACGGACGACTGGGGACGCTGCGGATCACTGCGGCTCCTCTTCTCGGCGGGCGAGGCCCTGCACGCGGAACTCGTCGCCCGGGTGCGCGAGAGGGCCGGCACGGACCTGGAGATCTGGAACACCTACGGCCCGACCGAATGCTCCATCGACGTCACCGCCCAGGCCGTCGGCACCGCCCCCACGACCGGACCGGTGCCCATCGGCCGCCCCATCCCCGGCCTGCGGGTCCTCGTCCTCGACCCGAACGGCGCCCCGGTGCCGGTCGGGGTCCCCGGCGAGCTGTACGTCGGCGGCACCGGCGTCGCCCGCGGCTATGCCGGCCGCCCCGACCTGACCGCCGACCGGTTCGTCCCCGACCCCTACGCCACCGAGCCCGGCGCGCGCCTCTACCGCACTGGGGACCAGGTGCGCTGGCGCGCCGACCACACCCTGGAGTACCTCGGGCGCCTCGACCACCAGACGAAGGTGAACGGCGTCCGGATCGAACCCGGTGAGATCGAGGCCGTCCTCGCCGCCCACCCGTCCGTCACCGGCGCCGTGGTGGCGGCGTACCGGGCGCAGGACGGCGGCACCCGGCTGGCCGCGCACCTGACCGTGAGCGCCGGCACCGACCCCGCCGAGCTGCGGGTCTTCCTCGCCGAGCGGCTGCCCGAGAGCCACGTCCCCGCGTTCTTCCACGTCCTGGAGACCTTCCCCCTGCTGCCCAGCGGCAAGGTCGACCGGGCCGCGCTGCCGAGCCCGGACGAGATCGCCGCCGCGCACCGGACCGACGTCACCGCCCCGCGCGACGCGTCGGAGGAACTCGTCGCCGGTGTCTGGGCGGAGCTGCTCGGCCGCGAACGGGTCGGGGCCCACGACGACTTCTTCGCCCTGGGCGGCACGTCCCTCCAGCTGACCCGGCTCGCCGCACGGCTGCGCGCCGCGTCCGGCGAGAAGATCTCCCTGCGCGGTCTGTTCGCGGCCACCACGGTCGAGGCGCAGGCGAAACTGATCGGCGCCGCCGCGACGGCCGGTGACGAAGCGGGCATCCGCCCGGTGCCGCGCGACGGGGAACTGCCCTTGTCCTCGGGCCAGCGCCGCCTCTGGTTCCTGGACCGGATGCACCCCGGCAGCTCCGAATGGGTCGCCCCGCTCTTCCTGCGGCTCCCCGCAGACATGGACCCCGCGGCCGTGAGCGGCGCCCTGGACACCCTCGCCGCCCGGCACGAGCCGCTGCGCACGCGGTACGTCGCCGAGAGCGGCGGGGTGCGCCAGGTCGTCGACGCGCCGGATGCCACCGCCGTCGAACTGCTGGTGGCCGACGCCGCGCGCGAGGAGGTGCCCGCGCTCTTCGGCGAGCAGTTCGGGCGCGGCTTCGACCTGGCCGCGGGTCCGCTGTGGCGGGCGCTGCTGGTGCGGCTGCCCGGTGAGGACCACCTGCTGCTGCTGACACTGCACCACATCACCTGCGACGGATGGTCGACGGTGCTGCTGGAGCGCGAGCTGCGCGAACTGTGCGCGGCCCACCTGGCCGGGCGGGAGCCCGAGCTGCCCGCCCCGGCCCTGCAGTACGCGGACTACGGCGCCTGGCAGCACGCCCGGCTCACGAAGGAGACCGTCGAGCACGAACTGGCCCACTGGCGGGCCGCCCTCGACGGCGTCGCCCCCGTCGACCTGCCCGCCGACCACCCCCGGCCCGCGATCCGCGACCCGCACGGAGCCGTCGTGCCGTTCCGGGTTCCGGCCGGGACCGCCGAGGCCCTGACCGAACTGGGCCGCGCGCACGGCGCCACGCCCTTCATGACGCTGCTGACGGCGTACGCGACGCTCGTGGCCCGCTACAGCGGTCAGTGGGACGTACCGGTCGGCACCCCGGTGGCCGGCCGCACCCGGCCCGAGACCGAGAACATGGTCGGCTTCTTCCTCAACTCCCTTGTGGTGCGCTGCGGTCTGACCGCCGAACTCGGCTTCTCCGAGGCCCTGGAACGGGTCAGGGACGCCGCCCGCGCGGCCTTCGTCCACCAGGAGCTGCCCTTCGAACGGCTCGTCGACGAGCTGCAGCCCGAGCGCGACCTGTCCCGCACCCCGCTCTACCAGGTCGCCTTCGACCTGCACAGCGAGGGCGTGACCAGCGTCGTCACCCGCGACACCGACCTGGCCGCGTTCGTCGAGGCCTGGCAGGTGGCCAAGACCGATCTGTCGCTGTTCATGCGGCAGACGCCCGACGGCGCCCTGGACGGCGTCCTGGAGTACGCCACCTCGCTGTTCGAGCGCGCCACCGTCGAGCGGATGGCCGGCCACTTCCTCACCCTCCTGGAACAGGTCGCGCACCACCCCCAAGTGCCGCTCGGCGCCGTGGAGTTGCTCGGCGAGGAGGAGCGCCACCGGCTGCTCACCGACGGGAACGACCACGACACCGCGGCGCCGGCCGACGACCGTACCGTCTTCGAACTCTTCGAGGACCAGGCCCGCGGCGGCCCGGAGCGCGTCGCGCTGGCCTCCGGCGAACGCACCGTCCGCTACGGCGAACTCGACACCGCCGCCAACCGGCTCGCCCAGCACCTGCGCACCAGCTGCGTGGGCGCCGAGTCCCGGGTCGCGGTGCTGCTGGACCGCGGACCCGAGCTGGTGACCGCGCTGCTCGCGGTGTGGAAGGCGAGCGGCACCTATGTGCCCATCGACCCCTCGTACCCGGCGGAGCGGATCGCCGCGATGTGCGAGGCGGCCGGCGTACGCACGGCGGTGACCTCCTCCTCGTACCGGCAGCGGTTCACCGCGCCCGGGGTGCGCGTGGTGTGCGTCGACACCGACGCCGACCAGATCGCCGCGCGCTCCGGCGCCGCGCCCGCCCGGACCAGGGACCTGGACCGGCTGGCGTACACCGTCTTCACCTCCGGCTCGACCGGCGTCCCCAAGGGCGTCGAGATCACCCACCGGGGGCTGGCCAACCATGTGGCGTGGGCCGCGCGCGAGCTGGCGGTACACGACTGCGGCGGCGCGGCGCTGCTCTCCTCGGTCGCCTTCGACCTCGTCGTACCCAATCTGTGGGCACCACTGGTCACCGGCCAGCGGCTGTTCCTGCTGCCCCAGGACACGGACATGTCGGAGCTGGGCAAGCGCCTGGCGGAGGCCGCCCCGTTCAGCTTCCTGAAACTGACGCCGGGCCATCTGGACATCCTGGCGCACCAGCTCTCCCCGGCCCAGGCGAGCGCGCTGACCCCGCTCACGGTGGTGGCCGGCGAGCCGTTCACCCGGGCCGCGCTGGAGCGCTGGCGGGAGCTGGCCCCGGAGATGCTGCTGATCAACGAGTACGGCCCGACCGAGGCCTCCGTCGGCACCAGCGTCTACCCGGTGCCGCAGGACGAGGCGCCGGTCCCGGACGTCCTGCCGATCGGCCGGCCGCTGCCCGGCATGACCATGTACGTGCTGGACCCCGGACTGCGGCCGGTCCCGGTCGGGGTCACGGGCGAGCTGTACGTCGGCGGCACCGGCGTGGCCCGCGGCTACGCCGGCCGCCCCGAGCTCACCGCCGACCGGTTCGTCCCCGACCTCTACGGCGGCGGGACCGGTGCCCGCCTCTACCGCACCGGGGACCTGGTCCGCCGGCTGCCGGACGGGAACGTGGCCTTCCTCGGACGCCTGGACGACCAGGTCAAGATCCGCGGCTACCGCGTCGAACCCGGCGAGATCCGGTCCGTCGTCGAGCAGCACCCCGCCGTGCGCGAAGCCGCGGTCACCGTCCACCGGCCGGCCGGCGGCGAACCCGCGCTGGCCTGCTACGTGGTGCCGGCCGAGCCCGGCGCCCCGCTGCCCGACCTCGCCACGCACTGCGCGGGACGGCTGCCCGAGTACATGATCCCGGCGACCTTCACCGCCCTGGACGCCCTGCCCGTCAACGCCAACGGCAAGGTGGACCGCGCGGCCCTGCCCGAGCCCGGGCGGGCCGCCGACGGGGCGCACGTCCCGCCCGTCGGGCCCGTCGAGGAACGCATCGCGGAGCTGTGGACCGACCTGCTCGGCGTCCGGGCCTCGACCCGCGACAACTTCTTCCGCATCGGCGGCAATTCGATCCTCGCGATCCGCCTGATCTCGCGGATCCAGCAGGAGTTCGGGATCGACTTCGCCGTCCGCACCGTCTTCGAGGGCCCGACGATCGCCCAGCTCGCGGCCACGGTCGAGGAGCGCGTCACGGCCGAGGTGGCCGCGCTCTCCGACGACGACCTGCTGAACGCCGTCGGCCCCCTCGCCACGGCCGACCTCACCCCGCCGACCAAGGAGCACCAGGCATGAGCAACGGGGACATGGAGCAGCCCGTCGACATGGGCACGGACGCCGACACGCTCCGCGCCGAGCTGCTGCGCCGCCGACTCGTCGGCCACCGCGGCGCCACCGGGCACCGCACCGGGATCCCCCGTGCCGACCGGGACGCCCCGCTCCCGCTGTCGCACGGCCAGCAGCAGATGTGGTTCCTCAGCCGGCTGGAGCCCGACAGCCCCGAGTATGTGGTGCCGCTGGTCCTCAGGCTGCGCGGCGACCTCGACACCGGGGCGCTGGAAGGGGCCTGGCAGAGCGTGCTGGAGCGGCACGAGATCCTGCGCACCCGCTACGTTCTGGCGGGCGACGAGCCGGTCCAGGTCGTCGACGCGCCGGGGCCGCTGCCCCTGGAGCGGTCCGAGGCGGCCGACGACGACGCCGTGCGCGCCCTGGTCGAGGCCGACCTGGCCAGGACGTTCGACCTCGGCCGCGACTGGCCGGTGCGCGGCCGGCTGATCCGGACCGCCCCCGATGAGCACGTACTCGCCGTGGTGTTCCACCACATCGCCTGCGACGCCTGGTCCACCGGGCTCTTCGGCCAGGAGATCGGCGCGGCGTACTCGGGCGCCGCCCCGGCCCCGCTCGCGGTGCAGTACGCCGACTTCGCGGCCTGGCAGCGCTCGGCCACGACCGGCGAGGTGGTCACCCGTCACCTCGACTACTGGACCGGGCAACTATCCGGACTGGCACCCCTGGACCTGCCCGCCGACCGGCCGCGTCCGGCCGCGCGCGACGGCGCCGGGGACTCGGTGCCCTTCGACGTGCCCGAAGAACTCGCGGACCGACTCCGCGCACGGGCCGCCGCACACGACAACACCCTGTTCATGCTGTTCCTGGCCGCCTTCCAGACACTCCTCGCCCGCTACACCGGCCGCTCGGACATCCCCGTCGGCACGGTGGTCTCCGGCCGCGGCCGCCCCGAACTCCAGGACATGATCGGCTACGGCATCAACAGCCTCGTGCTGCGCGGCGACCTGTCCGGCGACCCGACCTTCACCGAACTGCTGGCCCGCACCCGCACCACCGTGCTGGACGCCTACGACCACCAGGACGTGGCCTTCGCCCGGATCGTGGAGACGATCGCCCCGGAGCGCGACCTCTCGCGCACCCCGCTGTTCCAGGTCGCGTTCACCATGCACGGCGACCGCGGCGCCACGTTCGAACTGCCCGGCGTCGACGTGTCCCTGTTCGAGGGCTCAGGCCGGCACGCCAAGTTCGACCTGGACCTGCAACTGCGCGAGGGCGCCGACGGATCCCTCGGCGGACACCTGGAGTACGCGACGGCGCTCTTCGACCGTGCGACGGTGGAACGGCTGCGCGGTCATCTGCTGCGGCTGCTCACGAGCATCGCCGACGACCCCGGTGCGCCGCTGTCCGCGCTGGAGTGCATCGACGACGCGGAGAAGGTCCTGCTGACCGGCCCGCCCCGGCAGCCGCTCCGGGTGACCCGGCGGGTGCACGAGCTGTTCGAGGCGCAGGCCGCGCGCACCCCGGACCGCGTCGCCGTCTCCTACGACGGCACCGACCTGACGTACGCCGGGCTCAACGCGCGCGCCAACCGCATCGCGCACGCCCTGATCGCGCGGGGAGCGGGCCCCGAGACCCTGGTCGGCCTGAGCCTGGAGCGCGGCCCCGACCTGATCCCCGCGCTGCTCGGCATCCTGAAGTCCGGTGCCGCCTACCTCCCCCTGGACCCGGCGAACCCCGCGGACCGCATCGCCTACATCGTGCGGGACGCCAAGGCGCCGGTCGTCGTCACCACCCGGGCCCACGCCGAACTGTTCGACGGAGAGCCGCTGTTGCTCGACGCGGACGCGGAGCTGATCGCGGGGCAGCCCGACACCGACCCGGCGGTCGCCGGCAGCCCGGAGAACCTGGTCTACACGATCTACACCTCGGGTTCGACCGGCAGGCCCAAGGGCGTCGCGCTCACCCACGCCAACGTGGCCCGCCTCATGGACCGCGGCCACGAGCACTTCGCCTTCGAACCGGCCGACGTGTGGACGCTGTTCCACAGCTACGCCTTCGACTTCTCCGTCTGGGAGATGTGGGGAGCGCTGCTGTACGGCGGGCGGCTGATCGTCGTCCCGGACTCCGTCTCGCGTTCCCCCGAGGAGTTCCTCGGCCTGCTGGTCCGCGAACGGGTCACGTTCCTCAACCAGACGCCCACCGCCTTCCGCGCCCTGGCCGACACCGACGCGGACCTGGCCCTGCGCGCCGTGGTCTTCGGCGGCGAGAAGCTGGAGGTCTCCGAACTGCGGCCCTGGGCCGACCGGTTCGGCCTCGACCGGATCGCCCTGGTCAACATGTACGGGATCACCGAGACCACCGTCCACACCACCTACCGCCGCCTCACCGAACGGGATCTGGACGCGCCGGCTGGCAGTCCGGTCGGCCGGCCGCTGGACGACCTGCGGATCGTGCTGCTGGACGGGGACGGCCGTCTTGTGCCGCTCGGCGTGCCCGGCGAGATCTGCGTCGGCGGCGCCGGAGTGGCGCGCGGCTACCTCAACCAGCCCGGCCTGACCGCGCAGCGGTTCGTGCCCGACCCGTTCGGACCGCCCGGCGCCCGGCTGTACCGGAGCGGCGACCTGGCCCGCCGACTGGCCGACGGCGGCCTGGAGTTCCTCGGCCGTATCGACGACCAGGTCAAGATCCGCGGCTTCCGGATCGAGCTCGGCGAGATCGAGAACGCCCTGGCCGCCCACCCGAAGGTGCGGGACGCGGTCGTCGTGGTGCGCGAGGACGCACCCGGGGACAAGCGTCTCGTCGCCTATGTGACCCCGGCCGACGAGACCGCGCCGGACCCGGGCACGCTCCGCTCCCACCTGGCGGACCTGCTCCCCGGGTACATGGTCCCGGCGGCGTTCGTCGCCCTGGACGCGCTGCCCTCGACGACCAACGGCAAGCTCGACAAGCGCGCGCTGCCCGCTCCCGGCCGGGACGCTTTGGACGCAACGGGCCATGTCGCCCCGCGCACCGTCGCCGAGGAGCGGATCGCCGCCGTGTGGGCGGACGTCCTGGGCCTCGAACGCGTCGGTGTGGAGGACGGTTTCTTCGACCTGGGCGGGCACTCCATCCGCGCCGTCGCGCTGGTGGGCCGACTGCGGGCCATCGGCTACGACCTCGCCGTACGCGATGTGTTCGAGTACCGCACCGTCGCGCGGATCGCCGAACTGGTCACCGGGCGTCCGGCGCCGGCGGACGCGGACCGCGTCGTCGAGCCGTTCGCGTCGATCACGGCGGAGGACGCGGCGCGGCTGCCCGAAGGGGTGGTCGACGCCTATCCGCTGTCACAGGTGCAGCTCGGCATGGTCGTCGAAATGCTGACCGACGACGGCAAGCACCCCTACCACAACGCCACCTCGTTCCGGATCCGCGACGGCCTGCCCTTCTCGGCCCAGGCGCTGCGCGCCGCCGCCGCGGTGGTCACGGACCGCCACGACGTGCTGCGCACCTCGTTCGACCTCACCGGTTACTCCGCGCCGATGCAGCTGGTGCACGCGACCGCCGAGCTGCCCGTGACCGTGCACGACGTCTCGCACCTGTCGGAGGACGAACTCCGGGCGGCGCTGCGGGAGTTCGTCCGCCAGGAGCGCGCCGACCTGTTCGACCTGACCGCTCCGCCGCTGCTGAGGCTGACCGCGCACGTGGCCGGCGACGGCAGCTGGTGGATCACCAACACCGAGTGCCACGCGATCCTGGACGGCTGGAGCCACCACTCGCTGCTGATGGAACTGCTCGACGAGTACGGCCGTATCCGTGACGGCCGTGAGCCCGCCGGGCCGCGTCGCCCCGCCGTCCGGTTCGCCGACTTCGTCGCCGCGGAGCTGAGCGCCGTGGAGTCCCAGGACTCCCGCGCCTACTGGCAGTCGGTCGTCGACGGCCACGCGCGGCTCGCCGTCCCCGCCCCCTGGCGCGGCGACCCGGACGACACCGGCGTTCCCTACCGGGTGCCCGTGCCGTTCCACGATCTGGAGGACCGGCTGCGCGCACTCGCCGCGAAAGCGGGCGCCTCCCTCAAGAGCGTGCTGTTCACCGCCCACCTCAAGGCGCTCGGCCAACTCACCGAGGAGGAGCGCTTCTTCACCGGACTGGTGTGCAACGCCCGCCCCGAGGTGCTCGGCGCCGACCGGGTCTACGGCATGCACCTGAACACCCTGCCGTTCGCCTACGACCGCTCGGCGGCGACCTGGCGCGAACTGGTCGCCGCCGTGTTCGCCCGCGAAGTGGAACTGTGGCCGCACCGGGCCTTCCCGATGCCGCTCATCCAGCGCGAACTCGCCGACGGCGAGCGGCTGGTCGACATCCGGTTCAGCTACCACGACTTCGACCAGGTCGACCACGAGCAGGTCGACTACCTCGCGAGCATCGACGACAGCCCCACCGAGTTCTCGCTCGGTGTCTCGGCCCGCATCGGCCACCTCGTCCTCACCGCCGCGCCACGGACCCTGAGCCGGTCCGGCACGGACCGGCTGGCGGACATGCTGCGCCAGATCCTGGAGGCCATGGCCGGGGACCCGGAGGGCGACGCGCGCGCCGCGTTCCTGCCGGCGGGCGAACGGCACCGGCAACTGGTGGAGTGGAACGACACGGCCCGGGAGCAGGGATCCGCCTCGGTGCTCCGGCGCTTCGAGGACCAGGCTGCCCGCACCCCGGGCGCGATCGCCGTCGAACACTCCGGCACCACCGTCTCGTACGGCGAACTCGACGCCCGTGCCAACCAGTTGGCCCACCACCTGCGAGGCCTCGGCGTGACGGCGGAGTCCCGGGTACTGGTCCGGCTCGACCGCGGGCCCGACCTGCTCACCGCGCTGCTCGGGGTGTGGAAGGCCGGCGGCGCGTACGTACCGGTCGACCCGTCCCACCCTGCGGCGCGCGTCACCGCGATGAGCGAGGCCGCCGAGGCCGTGCTGACACTCACCGAACTCCCGGACCCCGCGGAGCTGGCCGCCCTGCCGGTGTCGGCACCAATCCGCCGGGACGATCCGGACGGTCTGGCGTATGTGATCTTCACTTCGGGTTCGACGGGTGTGCCGAAGGGGGTGGAGGTTCCGCATCGGGGTCTGGCGAATCATGTGGCGTGGGCGGCGCGTGAGTTGGCGTCGCGTGGCTCGGGCGGTG
>Ga0307511_10000068_pt1 | contig 85766 bp, 83 predicted proteins | sample 13_EM_MG_FD_200266 | JGI IMG/M metagenome (GOLD analysis project Ga0307511, IMG submission 200266) | Populus trichocarpa ectomycorrhiza microbial communities from riparian zone in the Pacific Northwest, United States - 13_EM | ecosystem: Host-associated > Plants > Roots > Unclassified | place...
AAGGCATGGACGGGGCCCTTCCGGGCGTTGAACGCCAGGAAGGGCCCCTTCCCATCAAACTCTGAGCTGGCGCTCAGGCAATGGTGGGGTACAACGGGAACTGCTCGGTCAGTGCGACGACGCGGGCCCGCAGCGCGGCCGCGTCGAACTCCGGCGCGAGCGCGTGCGCGATGATGTCGGCCACCTCGCGGAAGGCCTCGTCGTCGAAGCCGCGCGCGGCCAGCGCCGGCGTGCCGATGCGCAGCCCCGAGGTCACCATCGGCGGCCGCGGGTCGAACGGCACGGCGTTGCGGTTCACGGTGATCCCGATGTCGTGCAACCGGTCCTCGGCCTGCTGCCCGTCCAGTTCGGACTTGCGCAGGTCGACCAGCACCAGGTGCACCTGGGTGCCGCCGGTGAGCACGGTCGCGCCCGCGGCCACCACATCGTCGCCCAGCAGCCGCTCGGCCAGGATCCGCGCGCCGGTCAGGGTGCGCAGCTGCCGCTCCCGGAACGACTCGCCCGCCGCCACCTTGAACGCGACCGCCTTGGCCGCGATCACGTGCTCCAGCGGACCGCCCTGCTGGCCGGGGAACACCGCCGAGTTGATCTTCTTGGCCAGCGCCTGCTCGCACAGGATCACGCCGCCCCGCGGGCCGCCCAGCGTCTTGTGCGTGGTGGTGGTGACCACGTGCGCGTGCGGCACCGGGCTCGGGTGCAACCCGGCCGCCACCAGCCCGGCGAAGTGGGCCATGTCCACCATCAGGTAGGCGCCCACCGAGTCGGCGATCCGCCGGAACTCGGCGAAGTCCAGCTGCCGCGGGTACGCCGACCAGCCGGCGATGATCAGCTTCGGCCGGTGCTGCTCGGCCAGCCGGGCCACCTCGGCCATGTCCACGTGGTAGTCGGACTCGCTGACGTGGTAGGCCACGACGTTGTACAGCTTGCCGGAGAAGTTGAGCCGCATGCCGTGCGTCAGGTGCCCGCCGTGGGCCAGGTCCAGCCCCAGGATGGTGTCGCCCGGGTCGAGCAGCGCCATCATGGCCGCCGCGTTGGCCTGCGCCCCCGAGTGCGGCTGCACGTTGGCGTGCTCCGCGCCGAACAGCGCCTTGACCCGGTCGATGGCCAGCTGCTCGATCACGTCCACGTGCTCGCAGCCGCCGTAGTAGCGCCGGCCCGGATAGCCCTCGGCGTACTTGTTGGTCAGCACCGAGCCCTGGGCCTGCAACACCGCCAGCGGCGCGAAGTTCTCGCTGGCGATCATCTCCAGCGTGCCGCGCTGGCGGGCCAGCTCGGCGTCGACCGCCGCGGCGACCTCCGGGTCCAGCTCGGCCAGCGGCGCGGTCAGCTCGACCGGCGTCACTCGCCCTCCTTGATCAGGGCGGCGTACTCGTCGGCGTCCAGCAGGCCGTCGGGGTCGCCGTCCACCCGCACGGTGAACAGCCAGCCCTCGCCGAACGGGTCGCCGTTGATCAGCTCGGGCTGGTCGGCGATGTCCGCGTTGATGGTCACGACCTCGCCGCTGACCGGCGCGTACAGGTCGCTGACCGACTTGGTGGACTCCAGCTCGCCACACGGCTCGCCCGCGGTGACGGTGTCGCCCTCGGCCGGCAGCTGCACGTAGACGATGTCGCCGAGCTGCTCGGCGGCGTACTCGGTGACGCCGACGCGGGCGACCCCGTCGGAGACCGCCACCCACTCGTGCTCGGCGCTGTACCTCAGGTTGTCGGGGATGGTGCTCATGCTCGGGCCTCTCAGGACGAACGACGGTAGAAGGGCAGCTCGACGACGTCGACGGGGGTGATCGTGCCCCGGATGTCGACGGCGAGCGCGGAACCGGGAACGGCGCGGTCGGCGTCGACGTAGGCCATCGCCACCGGATGGCCCAGCGTCGGCGACGGCGCGCCGCTGGTGATCTCGCCGATCCTCGCACCGTCGGCCGGATCCACCACCGGGTACCCGTGCCGCGGCGCGCGCCGGCTGTCCGTGACCAGGCCGACCAGCTTGCGCGCGGGCGTCTCGGCCGAGGCCTTGGCCAGCGCCGCACGGCCGACGAAGTCGTTGGGCTTGTCCAGCTTGACCACCCGGCCCAGGCCCGCCGCGTACGGCGTCAGGGCGGTGGTCAGCTCGTTGCCGTAGAGCGGCATGCCGGCCTCCAGGCGCAGCGTGTCGCGGCACGACAGTCCACACGGGAGGACCTCGCCGGCCTCGGCCACCGCCGTCCACACCGCCTCGGCGTCGTCCGGGGCCACGAACAGCTCGAAGCCGTCCTCGCCGGTGTAGCCGGTGCGGGCCAGCAGCGCGGGCCGGCCGGCGACGGTGGTCGGGTAGGAGGCGTAGTACTTGACGGTCGCCAGGTCGGTCGGCGTGAGCGGGGCCAGCAGCGACACCGCTCGGGGGCCCTGCAGCGCGATCAGCGCGTACTCGGTGGACGCGTCGCGCACCTCGGTGTCGAAGTCCTCGGCCCGGTCCACCAGCTCGCCCGCGACCAGGTCGGCGTTGCTGGCGTTGGCCACCACCATGTAGTCCTGCTCGCCGGTGCGGTAGACGATCAGGTCGTCCAGGATGCCGCCGTCGTCGGCGCAGATCATGGTGTAGCGGGCGCGGCCCACGCCGATCGCCGAGGCGTGCCCGACCAGGGCGTAGTCCAGGGCCTGGCCCGCCTGCGGGCCGGACAGCAGGATCTCGCCCATGTGCGTCAGGTCGAACAGGCCCGCCCCGGTGCGCACGGCGGTGTGCTCGGCCACGTCACCGGTGTAGCGCAGCGGCATCTGCCAGCCGGCGAAGTCGGTGAACTTGGCGCCGAGCCGCTCGTGCACGTCGTGCAGCGGCGTTCGGCGGATGTCGGTGCCCATCAGGAGACCCCTCGTGTGGTGGAGTGAGCCTCCCCCTCTGTCATGGGCCTGAGAGTTTCACCGGCGGGGCCGGCTTTCCCCTTGGGCGAGGCGCGATGGGCACGCCTGCTTTTCAGAGTCGCCTGTCCCGAGCGGTAGGGGGGCCTGAGAGATTCCGGGGAGGATTTGCTCCTTCGGCGCCTGCCCGACATCGACAGGTCTCTCCCGCACGGTATGAGCAGCGAAGATGTACTTGTGGCGGCCACCGTATGAGGAAGTGGCCGCCACGGTCAAGATTCAACAGTCTCGCCCAGGTCCTTACCCCTTCAGATCACACCCGATCGCATGGCGTACGCCACCGCGTGCGGGCGGTTGCGCAGACCCAGCCGGTTCATGACCGCGTAGACGACGTTCTTCACGGTGCGCTCCGAGTAGGAGAGCTTGGTGGCGATCTGGGCGGTGTCCCAGCCCTCGGCCATCAGCCGCAGCACGTCGATCTCCCGCGGCGCCAGGCCGGAGGCGGTGAGGCCGTTGGGCCGCAGCACCTCCTTGTGCAGCCGCTCCACCTGCGCGAGCAGCGAACCCAGCAGCGTCGGCGGCATGTCCCCCATGCCCCGCTTGGCCGCCAGCACCGCGTGCACCAGGCGCTCGCCGCTGGCCGCCGCCTTCGGCAGCACCGCGACAACGCCGCATTCCACCGCCGCGAGCAGATCCGCGTCGTGGAACCGGTCGGTGACCAGCACGATCTTCACCGGCGTCGCCTCGGCGGTCCGCCGCAGCAACCCCATCACGTCAGCGTTGACCGCGTCCGCGCACACCACGAACACCTGGGCTTCGGACAGTCTGCGTTCCGGCACCACCTGGAGCTCGGCCCGCGCCCGAAGGCAGCTGATCGCGCCGGCCAGGGTGATTGGATCGCCCGCGTGGACGGCTACCCACACTCTGTCCATGGTGTCCTCCTCGCTGTGTACCCCCAGGAACACACTCTGCAACGACCTTCTTCAGAGGATCTTCACGACGCCTCCATGTCGTAGAGAAAGTCCTGACCAGCGGTTTTGTCGAAGTCCACTCGAACGGGCTAGTGACTCAAGGGAGAAAAGGGCAGCCAGCCGCCACGATCGGGCAGAGTCCGGGGTCCGCGGCCCTTGAAGTTCCTGGTTGACCGGGGAGCGTCTCCAGTACGCTGGCCGGCATTCCCCCGCGCGAGCAGGAGGAGCCTTTTGGTCGTCGAGGATGCCGCCGCCACCGTCTCCCGGACCACCGCCGAACGGGCACGACAGCCCGAACTGGCCGAAGTTCTCGCCGCCTGCGCCGGCCACCTGTCCGACGAGCTGCTCACCGCCGCGCGGTTCTGGCTGGCCGAGGGCCGCTTCCTGGACGTGGCCAGGGCGGTCTCCTTCGCCGTTGTCCATCTACACGTTCCGGTGACTGCGCAGCACCATCGCACATTGGTCGACGCACTGGTGACGGGCGGTCATGATCCTGTCGCAGTCCGTGGCGTGGAGCCGGCCCGCTGGCCGCCGGCGCTGCCGTTCACCTTCGTCGACGGCGGCTGGTCCGGTGATGATCGGATGGATGAGGCCGCGGTCGGCGCGGTGGCCGGCTATCCCGGCGTGCACGGCGTCTGGCGGGCCTGGCGGATGCCGCTGGACGGCTCGCCCTGGCCGGCCCCGAAGCGGGTCTACCTGGTGCAGGCCGGCGAGCAGGTGGACGTGGTGGCGGTGACCGCCCGGACCCAGCAGGCGCTGGCCGCCGCGGGCGAGCCGGCCCCGCAGGTGGAGTCGTACGCGGTCGGCTCGCGGCTGGCCGCCTACCAGCTGACCGTGCGCCGCAACGGCCTGCTGCTGTGGACCTGTCAGACGACTAATGTGGACCAAATCACATCTTGACGCGCCGGGTCTGTTCCCTCTTGTGCGTGTACCAGGAAGAATGGCGGCGGGGGTACAACCCCGGCCAGACCAAGCGCCTGGCCGGGCTGGGGAGGAAGCTGGATGTCCGACAACGGTGTCCGCGGCGCTGTTCTCCGGGTTGCCCTGCTGGGCCCGGTGCGCGGCTGGGCCGGGGACCGCGAGTTGGAGCTGGGCGCGCCGATGCAGCGCGCGCTGTTCGGCCTGCTCGCGCTCAGCCCCAACCGAATGGTCGCCCGCTCGGAGCTGATCACCGCGCTGTGGGGCGAGCACGCGCCGGCCAGCGCCGAGGGCAGCGTGCACACCTACGTGGCCGGCCTGCGCCGCGCCCTGGAGCCGAACCGGACACATCGTGCGCCGTCCACCATGCTGGTCAACGCCGGCCCCGGCTACATGCTCCGGATGGAGCCCGACGACCTGGACGTCACCCGGCTCAACGCGCACCGCGACCGGTCCCGGATGCTGCGCGGCGAGGGCCGGCGCGAGCAGGCCGCCGCCGAGCTGGACGCGGCGCTGGCCCTGTTCCGCGGCACCCCCTTCGACGGCCTGTCCTGCCCGTACGTCGAGCAGGAACGCCCGCGGCTGGCCGAGCTGCGGCTGCTGGTGATCGAGGAGCGGGCCAGCCTGATGCTGGAGCTGGGCCGGCACCACGACCTGGCCGCCGAACTGCCGGCGCTGGTCCGTGAGCACCCGCTGTGGGAGCGGTTGCGCGGACTGCTGATGGTCACCCTCTACCGCTGCGGCCGGCAGGCCGACGCGCTGGAGGCCTATCAGGAGGCCCGCCGGGTGCTGGCCGAGGAGCTGGCCATCGAGCCGTCCCCGGAGCTGCGCCGGCTGCACGGCAAGATCCTGCGCAACGACCCGGAGCTGGCCGCGCCGCAGCCGGCCCGGCCGGCCGCGGAGCCGGCCGGCGGCCCGGTGCCCGCGCAGCTGCCGCACGACGTGCCCGGCTTCACCGGCCGCGCGGCCGAGATCGCCGAGCTGGACCGGTTCCTGGACGAGACGTCCAACTCCGTGCTGATCTCGGCCATCGACGGCGCCGGCGGCATCGGCAAGACCGCGCTGGCCGTGCACTACGCGCACCGCATCACCGACCGCTTCCCGGACGGGCAGCTCTACGTCAACCTGCGCGGCTTCGACCCCAAGCTGCCGCCGCTGATGCCCGTGGACGCGCTCGGCTCGCTGCTGCGCGGGCTGGGCGTGCCGGCCCGGCAGGTGCCGGCCGATCTCGACGACCAGGCCGGCATGTACCGCAGCATGGTGGCGGGAAAGCGCATTCTGGTCGTATTGGACAACGCGGCCAGCACCGACCAGGTGCGGCCGCTGCTGCCCGGCTCCCCGTCCTGCGCGGTGATCGTGACCAGTCGCAACCGGCTGAGCGGGCTGGTGGCCCGCGACGGGGCCCGCCGGATCACGCTGGACGTGCTCAGCACCGAGGACTCGGTGCGGCTGATGGCCGGCATGCTCGGCGACAAGCGGGTGGCGGCCGAGCCGAGGGCCGTCACCGAGCTGGTCCGGCTGTGCGGCCACCTGCCGCTGGCGCTGCGCATCGCCGGCGACCGGGCGGCCACCCACCCGCACCTGATGATGTCCGACCTGGCCGGCGACCTGTCCAACGAGCGGGACCGGCTGGACGTGCTCGCCCCCGACGACGACGAGTCGACCGCGGTCCGGGCCGTGTTCTCGTGGTCGTACCACGCTTTGAAACCGGACTCCGCCCGCGCGTTCCGGCTGCTGGGCCTGCATCCCGGCGCGGAGTTCAGCACGACCGCCGCCGCCGCGCTCACCGGCCTGCCGGTGCCGATGACCCGGCGGCTGCTCACCGACCTGACCGACCGGCACCTGCTCGGCGAGGTGGACCGCGACCGGTACCGGCTGCACGACCTGCTGCGGGTGTACGCCGCCGAGGAGGTCGAGCGGGGCGAGGACGAGCGGGACCGGACGCTGGCCGTGCAGCGCATGGTCGACTGGTACCTCTACACCGCCAGCAACGCCGACAACGGGCTGCGCGGGCAGGCCAACGACATGCCCATCGGCAACCCGCCGCGGGAGTGCGCGCCGCTGCCGTTCGGCGGCTACCTCCAGGCGTTGCAGTGGTTCGACGCCGAGAACGAGAACCTCGCGGCCCTGGACCGGCTGGCCGGCGAGACCGGCCAGCACCTGGCCGCGTGGCGGCTGGGCGTGGTGGTGTGGGAGTACCACCGGCTGCGCCGGGACTTCGACCAGCTCATCATCTACTCCGGGGTGTCGGCCGCCGCCGCGCGGGCCCTGCGGGACCCCATCGGCGAGGCCCTGGCCCAGAGCTGCATCGCCTCCTCCAGCGCGCTCCTCGGCCGGCAGGCCGACGCCCTCGCCGCGCTCAAGCGGATGCCGCCCGTCGAGTACGGGGCCGAGGACACCCACCGGGAGATGAGCACCCTGTCCAACCTGGCCGAGGCGTACCGCGGCAGCGGCATGATCGGCGACGCGCTGGCCCACTACCGCAAGGCGCTCGGGCTGGCCCGCATCGCCGGAAGCCGTTGGCACGAGGGCGATCTGCTGCGCGGGCTCGGCGAGACCTACCTGGAGCTGGGCGAGCTCCAGCACGCCCTGGACTGCTGCCGCTCGGCGCTGACGATCTTCCGCCAGCTCGGGGACCTCTACGCGCAGAACAACGTGCTGCAGAACCTCGGCGGCACGCTGCTGGCGCTGGGCCGGCACGACGAGTCCGTCGGCTCCTTCGCCGACGCGGTGGCGATCGCCCGCCGCATCGGTCACCGGCACGCCGTCGACCAGGGCCTGCAAGGACTGGCCGCCGCCAAGGCCGAAGCGTCCTAAGCGGACCGATCGGCGTTGGCCATGATGGCGTCGTGCACGTACTGGGACAGGCCGTGGTTGATCTCCGCCAGCTCGGCGCGGAGCTTTTCCCAGTCCTGCTGGGTGTATCGGGCCGTGCGCTGCTGCCGTTGCGTGAACTCCTTGGTTTCGCCCCAAGTTCGGCGGGCATCCTCCGCGTGGGTGACGAAGTTGTTGTCCCTGAACACTTCTCGCCGCTGCTGGGGGGTAGGCCAATGTTGGCGGCTTGGGCGGTCGGCACCTTGTCAATCATCGGCACCATGGTCGTGAAATGTGAGATGTGCTCGGTCATTGGCTCTCGTTGCCGCCCGCAGTGCTGACTGTGTACTCGCTCATGGCATCACTGTGCGGCCTCACGTCGCGTGAGGGTCAAATCCGTTTGCCATGGCTGCTGACAATGGAGCCATGACCACTCTCGCCACGCTGTCGATGTGCCCCTCCGCTGTCGCGGGGCGGGGCCAGCAGCAGCGGCGCCGTCGGGGAGGCTCGACTCCGCCCCGCCCGTGACCGCGGCGCTGGTCGCCGGGCTCGTCGCCGGCTATGGCATCGCCATCCCGGTCGGCGCGGTCGGCGCCTATCTCCTGGCCCTCACCGCTCGGACTTCGCTGCGCATCGGCGTCGCTGCCGCCCTGGGCGTCGCCACCGCGGACGGCCTCTACGCCCTGATCTCCACGCTCGGCGGTTCCGCGCTGGCTCCGCTGATCCAACCCGTCACCGGCCCGCTGCGCTGGGTCTCCGCCGCCGTGCTGGTCGCGTTGGCCATCCGCGGTGCCGTCAAGGCCCTCAGCGGCTACCGCCGGCCGGCCACCGTCGACCGCGACCTGGCCGATCCGGTCCGGGCCTACGCCGTCCTGCTCGGCATCACCCTGCTCAACCCGATGACCCTGATCTACTTCACCGCCCTGGTGCTCGGTGGCCCGACCACCGGCGACGGCGCCGTGTTCGTCCTGGCCGCCTTCGCCGCCTCCGCCAGCTGGCAACTCCTGCTGGCCGCCGGCGGCGCGCTGCTGGGCCGGCTGCTGACCGGCCCACGGGGCCGCCTGACCACCGCCCTGGCCTCCAGCGCGGTGATCGTCGGGTTGGCGGTGGGTCTAGTCGTCTCCTAAGGCCCTGATCGGAGGAGAGATGCGAGGTCGCGCCGGTCTCTGGAGCCGCGGGCCGGGAAAATCGCGTCTGTTCAGCGATTTTTCCGGCCAAGGCGAAGAGACCGGCTTAGGAGCGACCTCGCCCCGCGCGGAACGCGCGGCATGTCACAGCGTGATGCCCCTGGCGTTCAGCCACGGGACGGGGTTGATCTTCTTGCCGGTCGGGTCCCAGACCTCGAAGTGCAGGTGCACGCCGGTGGACTCGCCGCGGTCGCCCATCCGGGCGATCTGCTCGCCGGCCTGCACGTGCTGGCCGACGTGCACGGAGAAGGTGTCCATGTGGCCGTACACGTTGATGGTGCCGTCGGCCAGCTGGACCCGCACCCACAGGCCGAAGCCGCTGGCCGGGCCGGCGTCGATGACCACGCCGTCGGCGGCGGCGACGATGGGGGTGTCCATCACGTTGGCGATGTCGATGCCGTAGTGGAACGCACCCCAGCGGCCGCCGAAGCCGGACGTGAAGATGCCCTGGGCGGGCTTCACGAACAGCGGCCGGTGCTCCTCGGCGTACTTGGCGGCCGCGGCGGCGGCCAGGTCCGAGGTGACCTTCTCGCTGGCGGTGAGCTTCTGGGCCTCGCCGGCGGCGTCGGTGCCGCGCACGATGGGCAGCACCTCGGGCGCGCCGACGGCGTCGCCGCCGATGCCGAACGCGGCGTTGGCCTCGCGGGCGTCGGCCAGCGGCCGGACACGGTCGGTGGTGTGGGAGGGGGTCAGGGTGCCGCCGTAGGCGGCCGCCGTGAACGCGCCGAGCGCGACGGCGGCGACAGCGACCCGGCCGCGCAGCGCGGCGGGGGGTGCGGGAAGCCGGTGGGAGCCACGGGCGCGCGGGGTCGGCACTCGGGGGACCTCGTTGTGCTCGTCACGCCTCGGGGTTGGCGCGGTCGAGCGTTTCGAGCCGCCGGGGGAGCGGTACTGCGTCAAAGCCTGCCCTTCCGCCTCGGGGAGCCCGGTCACTGCGATCCGGGCGGGGGTTCCCGGACGGCCGCATCGGGGTAGCGGCCGCGTGTCGCGTACGTGATCGGACCGTGACAACGGACCGCGAGAAGGTAACGAAGTCGATCCCCTAGGGGCAAGCCCTGGCTCGGGCCCTCGCTCGAACGGGTCTCAGCTGGATAGCTCGGACGTGGCGCTATCACCGTGCGTGTACGGCAATGTGCGGAGAGGGTCGTACCCGCTGGTAGCCCGTTCGGACCGACGGTCGTGCACACGAACGAGGCAGTCCGCGACCAGACGTGACGCGCGCGAGTCCACGGGCAGGGCCCAGTGACCGACATCACGCAGGCAGTGCTCCTCGATGTCCAGGTCCGGGTGCGTGAGCCGGGCGTTGGACTGGGGCAGCACGATCTGGTCGGCGGGCGTCCACACCGACACGAACCGGGTCCGGCAACCCGGCGCCGGCTCGTCCAGCTCGTCCAGCAGCTGCGACCCCGGGCGTAACTGCCGAGCCAGCCCGGTCGGCAGCAGGTACGCCGCGACCGTGCCCCGATGCGGCGTGCCCAGCGTGACCAGCGTCTGGACCCGCTCGTCGCCGCCGCGCCGCTGCACGTAGTAGCGGGCGATCAGACCCCCGAGCGAGTGCCCCACCACGTGCACCCGGTCCGCCCCGGTCAGCTCGCAGACCTGCTCGACCTGCTCGCCGAACATCGACGCGGCCGTCCTGACGTCCCCGGTCACGGCGGTCAGCACGCTGTAGTTCACCGCGTGCACCACCCCGAATCCCCGTCGGCGCAGCGCGGCTCCCAGCACCGTGAACACGGACCGGTTGTCGCCTATTCCGTGCAGCAGCAGGATCGGGGTGCCCGCCGCGTCCATGGCCGAAACCAGCAGCCCACGGGCCCGCGGCGACAGGTCGTCGGTCCGGTAGTGGACGTACGGTCCGTCCGGGTGGAGGCGTTCCGCCACCGCGCCCCAGGGGTAGAGTGCGGCGTGCGCGGCCAGCCATGCCGATTCGACGGCAACACCCCGCAGGGTGCTGGCCAGTCGACCGAGCACGCCGTTACCCATACGTGTGACGGTAAATTAACTGTGCAACTTTTGCGATACGTATCAGTTCACGATTAGTCATCTCCTTGCTACACACTGCCCGTTCGTGCGGTGTTGTACGGTCGCCCCCGTGAGTGAGCGGCCGAGGTCCCCACACCCACGTCTCGCCGATCGGCGGGCCGCGCGTGTCAGTGAGCCGGAACCGGAGCTGGAGCCGCTGGACACGGGCCTGCGACCGGCCATCGCCGTCGCCGCGGCCGGCGCGGTCCTACAGGTCGTCGGCCTGATCGTCGGGGTGGTGGACGCCCCCGCCGGCTACACCTCCTGGCCCCTCGCGGCCGTGCTCGCGCTGCTGCCGCCGATCGCCGCCGTGGTGTTTGTCGCCAACCGGCGCCCGACCGCCGCCGGCGCGCTGCTGGTGGTGTTCGCCGCCGTCTCCGTCGGCCGCGCCGTCGACGCCGTGCAGCTGGCCGTGGACGCCGGCCGTGTCTCCCGGCCCGACCTTGTGGTCGTGTCCGGCACCGTGCCGCCGAGCCCGTCCATCGGGTTGTGGCTGCTCATCCTGGGTTTTGTCGTCACGGTGGTGGCCGGCGGGCTGGCCCTGGACCGCGGCCAGGCCGCCGACGAGGAGCCGCGCCGCGGCCTGGTCATCGGCGCCGCCGGGCTCGGCCTGCTGGTGGCGGTCGGCCTGGTGATGGCCCCGTTCTCGTCCAGCAACCCGCTGCTGCCGGCCGACGGCGTGTTCGACGCGCCGGCCCTGGCCCTGATCGGCGGCCTGCTGGTGGCCCTGGTGCTGCCGGTCGGCGCGGCCGTCGCGGCCAGCGCCGGCGACGCCGACACGGTCCGCGGCGGCATCGTCGGCGTCGGGCTGGCCGCGCTGGTGGTCGAGCTGCCGCCGGCCGTCGCCGGCTTTGTCCTGCCGGAGCTGCACCCGTCGGCCGGGCCGTGGATCACCCTGGTCGGCGTCGCGCTGCTGGTGCCGTTCGCGTTCGTCTCGGTGGGACGGCCGGAGCGGAACCTGGACGAGGACGTCGACCTGCCGGGGCGGGGCAACCTGCACCTGGGCGCCGGCATCGTCGGCCTGCTCGCGGCCGTGTCCGGGCTCGTCGCGGTGGCACTGCCGCTGCTGTCCCTGCCGGACGGCGCGGCCGTGCCCGAGAACTACGCGATCCGCCTGCTGACGCCGGCCAGCGTCCTGGTCGGCCTGCTCGCCGTCGGCCTGCTGGTGCCGGCCTGGGCGGCGCTGGTGCGGCCCGCGTTCGTGGTCGCGTGCGCCGGCATCGCGCTCACGGTGGCCAGCGGCTTCGACACCGTGCTGTCGGCGACCGGCGTGATCACCAGCAAGGCGACACCCGGCGCGGGTGTCTGGTTCGGCGCGCTGGCGGTGCTGCTGGCGCTGGTCGCCGTGATCATCGCGACCCTGGCCGGCGCGCTGGAGCGTGAGGACGTCGACCTGTCCGAGCTGGAGGTGCGGCCGGTCCTGGCCTGGGTCGCCGGCCTGGCCGCGCTGCTGGCCGTCGGCGCGTTCGGCTTCCCGGCCGTCACCGGCCCGGGCTACGAGTCCACCGGCCTGTGGACGTTCCGGATCGGCTCCACCGGCTCCGTCGTCGCCCTGCTCGCGGTGGTCGTCGCCGCCGCGCTCGCCGCGCGCTCCCGGCCGTCACGGGCGGCCGCGCTGCTGTTCGGCGCGGCCGGGCTGGCCGTCGTGCGGGCGCTGGAGTTCGTGTTCACCGGCGGCCGCGTCACCGGCGCCGAGCCCGCGCTCGGCACCTGGCTGGCCGTCGGCTGCGCGCTGGTCCTGGTCGTGGGCGGCGTGCTGGCCCTGTCCGGAAAGAACGATTCGACGGCCGGCGAGGTCTAGTGATCGCCTCAGTCGTGATTGACCTCACGGCCGTTGTAAGGCACCTCACCGCTCCCGCCCGCACGGCGGGTTCCGCAGGCCGATAGGGTCGGGCCAGGCCGTTGTCCAGTGGTTTTCTCGGGTGTTGACCGCCCCATTGACCTAGCGCGCGGCCGCGTCCGACACCGACGTCGCAGGAGACCCGAGTGGACCTGTACGAGTACCAGGCGAAGGACCTCTTCGCCGCCCACGGAGTACCGGTGCTGCCGGGCTCCGTGGCTGCCACCCCCGCGGAAGCCCGCGCCATCGCCGAGCAGCTCGGCCAGACCGTCGTCGTCAAGGCGCAGGTCAAGACCGGCGGCCGGGGCAAGGCCGGCGGCGTCAAGCTGGCCGAGACCCCCGACGAGACGCAGGCCAAGGCCGAGGCCATCCTCGGACTGGACATCAAGGGCCACATCACCCGCAAGGTGCTGGTGACCCCCGCCTCGGACATCGCCGAGGAGTACTACGTCTCCTTCCTGCTCGACCGGGCCAACCGCACCTTCCTGGCGATGGCCTCCGCCGAGGGCGGCATGGAGATCGAGCAGCTGGCCGTGGAGCGCCCCGAGGCGCTGGCCAAGATCCCGGTGGACGCCGTCAAGGGCGTCGACAAGGCCAAGGCCGCCGAGATCGTGGCCGCCGGCAAGTTCCCGGCCGAGGTCGCCGACCAGGTGGCCGACGTGCTGGTTCAGCTGTGGGCGACCTTCGTCGGTGAGGACGCCACGCTGGTCGAGGTCAACCCGCTGGTGCGCGACCCCCAGGGCAAGATCGTCGCCCTCGACGGCAAGGTCACCCTCGACGAGAACGCCGCGTTCCGCCACGGCACCCACGCCGAGCTGGTCGACCACGAGGCCGAGGACCCGCTGGAGGCCAAGGCCAAGGCCAAGCACCTCAACTACGTCAAGCTGGACGGCCAGGTCGGCATCATCGGCAACGGCGCCGGGCTGGTCATGTCCACCCTGGACGTCGTCGCCTACGCCGGCGAGAAGCACAAGGGCGTCAAGCCCGCGAACTTCCTGGACATCGGCGGCGGCGCGTCGGCCGAGGTGATGGCCAACGGCCTGGAGATCATCCTCGGCGACCCGGACGTGCGCAGCGTGTTCGTGAACGTGTTCGGCGGCATCACCGCGTGCGACGCGGTGGCCAACGGCATCGTCAAGGCGCTGGAGATCCTCGGCGACGAGGCCACCAAGCCGCTGGTCGTCCGGTTGGACGGCAACAACGTGGTCGAGGGTCGCGCCATCCTCGCCGAGGCGAACCACCCGCTGGTGACCGTGGTGGACACGATGGACAACGCGGCCGACAAGGCCGCCGAGCTCGCAGCTGCGGGGGTGTGACGGTGGCTATCTTCCTCACCGCGGACAGCAAGGTCATCGTCCAGGGCATGACCGGCTCCGAGGGCATGAAGCACACCAAGCGCATGCTCGCCTCGGGCACCACCATCGTCGGCGGCGTGAACCCGCGCAAGGCCGGCGAGAAGGTGGACTTCGACGGCCACGTGGTGCCGGTGTTCGGCACCGTCGCGGAGGCCATCGAGGCCACCGGCGCCGACGTCACCGTCGTGTTCGTGCCGCCGGCCTTCGCCAAGGCGGCCGTGATCGAGGCCATCGACGCCGGCATCGGCCTGGCCGTGGTGATCACCGAGGGCATCCCGGTGCACGACACCGCGGTGTTCTGGGCGCACGCCGTGGCCACCGGCAACAAGACCCGGATCATCGGCCCGAACTGCCCGGGCGTGATCAGCCCCGGCAAGTCCAACGCCGGCATCATCCCGGCCGACATCACCGGCCCGGGCAAGATCGGCCTGGTGTCCAAGTCGGGCACGCTGACGTACCAGATGATGTACGAGCTGCGGGAGATCGGCTTCTCCAGCGCGGTCGGCATCGGCGGCGACCCGATCATCGGCACCACCCACATCGACGCGCTGCAGGCCTTCCAGGACGACCCGGAGACCGCGGCCATCGTGATGATCGGCGAGATCGGCGGCGACGCCGAGGAGCGGGCCGCCGCGTACATCTCCGAGCACGTCACCAAGCCGGTCGTCGGCTACGTGGCCGGCTTCACCGCGCCCGAGGGCAAGACCATGGGCCACGCGGGCGCGATCGTGTCCGGCTCGGCCGGCACCGCGGCCGCCAAGAAGGAGGCCCTCGAGGCCGCCGGTGTCAAGGTCGGCAAGACGCCGAGCGAGACCGCCCAGCTCATGCGGGAGATCATCGCCGCGCTCTGAGTTTTCTTCACGTCTGCTGCTGGGGCGGTCCGCGGTGCGGGCCGCCCCACAGCTGTTTCTCAGGCGATCCGGAGAACCCGCCGTGGTCGGCATACGTCCTACGGGGTGAATCCGATAGCGTTTTCACAACGCGCCGTCCAGACCTAGGGAGAGCACACCCATGACCTTCCCACCCGGTGGTCCGGCACCCACCCCGGCCAAGCCGGCGGCGGCGACCCAGGAACTCGACAAGCTGCTGCACATGGCCGCCGCGGGACTGTCGGTGCTCGTCCTCGTGGCCAGCTTCTTCCCGTTCTCGCCCGGGTTCTCCGCCTACGCCGCCGGCCTCGGCTGGATCCCGGCGCTCTACCTGCTGGCCGGCGGCCTGTCGGCCCAGGTGCTGCTGCCCAAGCCGGTCAAGCCCGGCATCCTGCCCGGCCTCGTCGCCGTCGCCGTCACCCTGCCGCTGCTGTTCACGGTGTTCACCGCCGGCGCCACCACGTGGGGCGCCTACGTGCTGCTGGTGCTCGGCGTGCTGACCGCCGCCGGCTCGGTCGGCGGCTACCTGGTCGAGGCCGGCCTCATCTCGCCGCCGGCGCCCAAGCCGTACCAGCCGCCGCAGCCCGGCCAGTGGAGCCCGCAGACCGGCGGCTTCCCGCAGCCCCAGCCCGGCCAGCAGCCCGGCGGTCCGTTCGCCGGCTTCGGCCAGCCCACCCAGGTGGTGCCGCAGCCCGGCCAGCCGGGCCAGTTCGGCGCGCCGCAGCAGCAGCCGCCGCAGCAGGCCCCCGCGCCGCAGCCCACCCAGTTCATGTCCCACCCGGGCCAGTTCAGCGCGCCCATGCCGCCGTCCACCCCGGGCCAGCAGCCCGGTCAGCAGGGCCAGCAGCCCGGCACCCCGCCCAGCGGCTTCTCCGCCCCGCCCCAGGGCTAAATCCTCATCTTTTGCGGGTTGGGGGGCTTACTCCGCGTGAAGCCGGGGTGTTCCGGCCGTGTTCGGCGTGGCGCTCTTCGGACGTCGCGGCATGGATGCGAGAGTGGAGACCGTGCCGGTCATCCAGTCCACCCAGGCCCGGCCCGCCTCGCCCGCCCGGCGTCCGGCCCGATCGCGCCAGAGCCGGGTGCGTGTGCTGGCCTACGCCGCGATCGCCCCGATCATCGGCGGCTACGCGGCGGTCGCCACGGTGCTCGCGGTGGTCATCGCCTCGGCGTCCAACATCCAGCTGTCGTTTCCCGGCGTGCTGCTGGCCGCCGTCCCGGGCTGGCTGGCGGCCCATCACGTGCCGCTGGGACTGGGCACGCACTCGTTCGCGGTGCTGCCGCTGCTGCCGACGGCCCTGCTGATGCTGATGGTCGCCCGCTCGGCGAACCGGGCGGCGGCGCGGCTGCACCTGCACGAGCCGACGCAGGCACGGCTGGTGGTGTTCCCGATCGCGGCGGCGCACGCGGTGGTCGGCGTGACGATCGCGCTGGTGCTGGGGACCGGACCGGTGACGGCGAGCCCGCCGGCGGCGTTCTTCGGCTGCGGCGCGCTGTCCGCGCTGGCGGCGACGGTCGGCGTGGCGCGGCGCTGTTGCCTGCTGGACGCGGCGTTGTCGCGGGTGGACCCGGTGGTGGTCCGCGGCCTGCGGGCCGGTGTGATCGGCGTGGCGGCGATGTCCGCGGCCGGCGCGCTGGTGCTGGCCTTCGGCCTGGTCGCGCACTGGACGACGGCGACCACGATCTTCGAGCAGAGCGGGTCCGAGCTGGGCAGCGAGTTCGGCATGCTGCTGCTGACCATCGCCTACCTGCCCAACGCCGTCGTCGCCGCGCTGGCCTTCGCCATGGGCCCCGGCTTCACCATGGGCACGTTCTCGGTCGCCCCGCTGCACCTGACCCTCGCCAAGGCGCCGGCGGTGCCGCTGTTCGCCGCGCTGCCCGAGCACCAGAGCCGCACGCTGCTGGGCCTGATGATCGCCCCGCTCGCCGTCGGCGTGTTCCTGGGCTGGGTGTCCCGGCGGATCGCGCCGCGGCCGCTGGGCCGGCTGCGGGCGGTCGCGGTCGCGGCGGCGGTGGTCGGCGCGGTGGTGTTCCTGCTGGCGGCACTGACCGGTGGACGGCTCGGCGGCGGCGCGTTCAGCCCCGTCACGGTGCCGGCGGGCCTGGTCGGCGCGGTCGCGCTGGGCTGGGTGCTGGTGCCGGCCGCGCTGGTGGCGTGTCTCGCGGGCCCGAAGCCCGCACGGAACGTGCGCCCGGTTCCGGTCGCTGGCTCACCCGAGCCAGTTGCCGAAGTGGAACCCGAACCCGAGCTCGAAGCCGGTTCCGAGACCGGTTCCGAGGCCGAGCCCCAAGCCGACCCCGAGGCCGAGGCGGAAGCCCTCGCCGAGGAACCCGACTCCGACCCCGACTCGGAAGCCCTCGCCGAGCCCGATCCCGACACTGATCTCGACGCCGACGCCGCCACCCATTCCGGTTCCGACGCCGCTCTGGATCCCGACACCGACTCCGCTCCTGAGGACGACACCGAACCCGACGCCGAACTCGATGTCGACGCCGTCGCCGAGGACGACATCCTCGCCGAGTTGGAGGCCGAGGCGGACGCCGAACTGGCCGCCGAGGACGCCGCCGCCGAGGCCGACGGCGATGAGGATCACTCGTCGGCCCGGCCCGGCGACAAGTAGCCGGACCTGGGCGTGAGCCCCCGAACCCGACCACTTACGCTGGCCATGACCGTGACCCGGCTCGCCAGGAGTTGACCCTGAGCACTCTGCACCGCGCCCGCGTCGTCGTGTTCGTCTCCGGTTCCGGCACCCTGTTGCAGGCCCTGCTGGACGCCGCCGCGACCGACGACTACCCGGCGGACATCGTCGCCGTCGTCGCCGACCGGGACGGCATCGAGGGGCTGGCCCGCGCCGAGCGCGCCGGCGTGCCCACGCACGTCCTGAAGCTGCGCGACTTCCCGGACCGGCCGACCTGGGACCAGGCGGTGGCCGATCTGGTCGACTCGCTGCGTCCGGACCTGATCGTGACTGCCGGTTTCATGAAGCTGTTCGGCGAGCCGTTCATGGACCGGTTCGGCGACCGCATCATCAACTCGCATCCCGCGCTGTCGCCAGCCTTCCCCGGCGCGCACGCGGTGCGGGACGCGCTGGCCTACGGCGTGCGGGTCACCGGCTGCACGGTGTTCCTGGTGGACCGGGGTGTGGACACCGGGCCGATCCTGGTCCAGGAGGCCGTGCCGGTCGAAGTCGACGACGACGAGGCCGTGCTGCACGAACGCATCAAAAGGGTGGAGCGGCGACTGCTGGTCGACGTGGTCGCCCGGCTGGCCCGCGAGGGCTGGACCCTTCACGGACGAAAGGTGAGCATCCCGTGACCGAGGCAGGAACCGCGCAGCGCCGTCCCGTGCGCCGCGCGCTGATCGGCGTTTCGGACAAGGCCGGACTGCTGGAGCTGGCCACCGGGTTGCACGAGGCCGGCGTGGAGATCGTCTCCACCGGCGGCACCGCCAAGGCGATCGCCGACGCGGGCGTGCCGGTGGTGCCGGTAGAGCAGGTGACCGGCTTCCCGGAGTCGCTGGAGGGCCGGGTCAAGACGCTGCACCCGAGCGTGCACGCCGGCCTGCTAGCCGACACCCGCAAGCCCGACCACCTCCGGCAGCTCGACGAGCTCGGCATCGCGCCGTTCGACCTGCTCGTGGTGAACCTGTACCCGTTCACCCAGACCGTCGCCTCCGGCGCGGCCCCGGACGAGTGCGTCGAGCAGATCGACATCGGCGGGCCGGCGATGGTGCGGGCCGCCGCCAAGAACCACCCCAGCGTCGCCGTGGTGGTCGACCCCGCCCGCTACGAGTGGGTGCTGGACAGCGTGCGGGACGGCGGGTTCACGCTCGCCGACCGGCAGCGGCTGGCCGCCGCCGCGTACCGGCACACCGCGTCCTACGACGTGGCCGTGGCGTCCTGGATGGGCAACGTGCTCGCCCCCGACGATGAAGGCTCGGGCTTCCCCGGCTGGGTCGGCGCCACCTGGGCGCGCTCCTCCGTGCTGCGCTACGGCGAGAACCCGCACCAGAAGGCCGCGCTGTACGTCTCCGGCGACGGCCGTGGCGGGCTGGCCACCGCACAGCAGCTGCACGGCAAGGAGATGTCGTACAACAACTACGTGGACGCCGACGCCGCGTGGCGCGCCGCCCATGACCACACCGCCGCGTGCGTGGCCATCATCAAGCACGCCAACCCCTGCGGCATCGCCATCTCCGAGGACATCGCCGAGGCCCACCGCAAGGCCCACGCCTGCGACCCGGTCAGCGCGTTCGGCGGCGTGATCGCGGCCAACCGCGAGGTCACCGTGGAGATGGCCGAGCAGGTCGCGGAGATCTTCACCGAGGTCGTGGTCGCTCCGTCCTATGCGGACGGCGCCGTGGACGTGCTGGCGCGCAAGAAGAACGTGCGGATCCTGGTCGCGCAGCCGCCGGTGCGCGGCGGGGCCGAGTTCCGGGCCGTGTCCGGCGGGTTGCTGATGCAGACCGTGGACACCATCGAGGCCGACGGCGACGACCCGGCCAAGTGGACGCTGGCCACCGGCGCCGCCGTGGACGAGCAGACCCTGGCCGACCTGCACTTCGCGTGGCGGGCCTGCCGGGCCGTGAAGTCCAACGCCATCCTGCTCGCGCACGACGGCGCCACCGTCGGCGCCGGCATGGGACAGGTCAACCGGGTCGACGCCGCTCGCCTGGCCGTCGCCCGGGCCGGCGACCGCGCCAAGGGTTCCGTCGCCGCGTCGGACGCCTTCTTCCCGTTCCCGGACGGCCTCCAGGTGCTGCTGGACGCCGGCGTGAAGGCCGTCGTGCAGCCCGGCGGCTCGGTCCGTGACGCCGAGGTCATCGCCGCCGCCGAAGCGGCCGGCGTCGCCCTCTACCTCACGGGCACGAGGCACTTCGCCCACTGAGGACTCAGTGCGGGTAAGGCGTCCTTCCCTGCGTTCAACGCAGGGAAGGACGCCTTCACTGCATCTCTCGTAGCTCCAGCACGAACTCCGCCGCGCAGGCCGCCGTGCACGGCCACTGCTGGCCGCAGACCGCGCAGCTGGCGTCCGCGCACTGGTGCGTCGTCAGCACCTCGGCCGCGTGGCGTCGATAGCGCGCCAGCGAGTCGTTCCAGGCGATTGTCGTTGCGTTCGGTGCGGGCTCTAGCGCCATCACGACCTCCCCACTCGGGTGAGCTGTGGTCAGTGTGCTCCCGATCACTCACGGGTGTCTGGATGATCACTCCATAGGCGTGTCCCGACCGCTTGACGGCCCCTGTCGCGGTGGTGTCTACTTACCCCATCGGTTCGAACGTGAGTTCGAACCGGGAGGTGGTCGGATCGGGGTCCGGTCAGCTCGACAACCACCGTCTTCCCCACGGTGGGCCGCTGGTGCAGGGGTGCGCACGCGGTCTCGGCAGTGGGTGAGGAGGTGGCTGGTGTCCGGGTCGGCAACGGCGTCGTTGACCGCGCTCAACGGGGTGAGCGCAGCCAGCGAGCTGGCCCAGGCGCCAACGATGGGGAAGGCTTTGCCGGTCCTGGAGGGACTGGCCGGCCTGTTGCCGTGGGGCGGCCTGCGGCGCGGGAGCACCGTGGTGGTGCGCGGGTCCACCACGCTGTTGCTCGCGCTGCTGGCCGCCGCCACGGCCGAAGGTTCCTGGGCGGCCGTCGTGGGCCTGCCCGATCTCGGCCTGGTGGCCGCGGCCGAACTCGGCGTGGTCGTGCACCGGCTGGTCCTCGTGCCCGCTCCCGGCTCCGAGCTCGTCCCGGTCACCGCCGCCCTGCTGGACGGCCTCGACCTGGTGGCCGTGGCCGTGCAGCCCCGGCCCGCCGAGGCCCGCCGGTTGTCCGCCCGAGCCCGACACCACGGCTCTGTGCTCCTGCCCGTCGGTGGCTGGCCCGGCGCCGACCTCGAACTCGAGGGCAGCGGCCGCTGGCACGGGCTGTCCGACGGCCACGGCCGGCTCCGCACCCGGGAGCTGACCGTGCGGTCCCGTGGCCGCGGCTCCGCGGCCCGCGGCAACCAGGTGCGCCTCACCCTGCCCGGCGGCCAGCTGGTCGACCTGCCCACCGACGGTCCCCGGTCGCTCGCCAGCCGGAGCGTCGACCACCACACGGAGCGATCCGGACCGGCCTCGCCGACGTGGCAGCCGGAGCTGGTTGTGCCTGCGGATCGGGCCGGGCTGCCGGGGTCCGTCGACGAGCTTGGTGCCGACGGGCCTGAGCCGCCCCTTCCCGCCGACAAGCCCCGGCTGCGGCGGGTGGTCTCGTGACGGCCGTGCGCACGATGGTGATCTGGTGCCCGGACTGGCCGGTGCTGGCGGCGACCAAGGCGGCCGGCCTGGCGTCGGACGTGCCGGCGGCGGTGTTGGCCAACAACCGGGTCGTCGCCTGCTCGGCGGTGGCCCGGGCGGAGGGCATCCGGCGCGGGGATCGCAAGCGCAGTGCCCAGGGGCGCTGCCCGGGGCTGGCGGTGTTCGAGGAGGACCCGGCGCGGGACGCCCGGGTGTTCGAGCCGGTGGCGGCGGCGGTGGAGAAGCTGGCGACGGGCATCGAGGTGGTGCGCCCGGGCATCGTGGCGCTGCCGGTGCGCGGACCGGTCCGCTACTACGGCTCGGAGGAGACGGTCGCGGAGCGGCTGATCGACCAGGTGGCGGCGCAGTGCGACCTGGAGTGCCAGATCGGTGTGGCGGACGGCCTGTTCGCGGCGACACTGGCGGCCCGGCGCGGAATGCTGGTGCCGGCCGGGGGCAGCGCGGCGTTCCTGGCCCCGCTGAGCACCCTGGAGCTGAGCCCGCCCGGCGGACCGGACCGCGGTGACTTCGTGGACCTGCTCAAGCGGCTCGGGCTGCGCACGCTCGGGGCGTACGCGTCGTTGAGCGAGCGGGACGTGGCCTCCAGGTTCGGCGCGGACGCGGTCGCGACCCATCGGCTCGCCCGCGGCCTGGAGGAACGGCCGCCGGCCAGGAGACGAACGCCACCCGAGCTTTCGGTAACGCATTCGCCGGATCCGCCGCTAGACCGCGTGGACGCGGCTGCGTTCGCGGCGCGTGCGCTGGCGGAGCTGCTGCACGAGAAACTCGCGGCCCGGGGGCTGGCCTGCACCAGGCTCGGCGTCCACGCGAGCACGGGAAACGGTGAGGAGCTGGGCAGGGTGTGGCGTTGTGCCGAGCCGCTCACCCCGACCGGCATCGCGGACCGGGTGCGCTGGCAGCTGGACGGCTGGCTGCGGGCCGCGCCCCCGGCCCGGCCCAGCGCCGGCATCACCAAGCTGTGGCTGGACCCCGTCGAGGTGGTCGACGCCACCGCGCTGCAGCTGGGGCTGTGGCACGGCGGCAGGGAGGATCCGGGAACCGGGGCGGAACGCGCCAGCCGGGCCCTGGTCAGGGTGCAGGGGCTGCTCGGTCCCGATGGCGTGGTCACCGGCGTGCTCGGTGGCGGACGCGGGCCATCGGACCGGGTCCGGCTGGTGCCGTGGGGCGAGGAACGCCTGCCCGGCGCCGATCCGGATGCACCGTGGCCGGGCCGGCTGCCCGCGCCGTCCCCGGCGACCGTGCCGGCCGCACCGGTGGCCGCCGAGGTGCTCGACGCCTCGGCGGCCCCGGTCGGCGTCAGTGCTCGGCAGCGGCTCACCGGCCGGCCGTCGGCCGTGTCCGTGGCCGGCGGGCCCGCGCGGCCCGTGGTGGCGTGGGCCGGGCCGTGGGCGGCCGAGGAGGCCTGGTGGGAGCCGTCCGGCGGGCGCCGCCGGGCCCGGCTTCAGGTGCTGCTGGACGGAGTCGAACAGACCGCGCTGCTGCTGGTCCGCGAGGGCCAGGGATGGGCGGTGGAAGGGGTGTACGACTAATGAGCGACGACCAGTGGGAGACGGCGTTCTGGGAGACCACACCGGACCCGTGGTTCACCGAGCCGGCCTGGCCGACCCGGCAGCCCGCCCTGCCGGCGTGGTCGGCCCGCGAGTTCGGGCAGCAGGCTGTGATTCCGACGCCCCGCACGTCCATGGAGTGACGAACTTCCAGGCCAAGTCGACACGACAAGGGCGGGGAAGGTGTTTCCTTCCCCGCCCTGGCGTCAGTTCACTTCGCGATTACTGGACGCCCCAGGTCTGCTGGCGGCGGTCCTGGCTGAGGGAGACGCCGAAACCGTCGCTGCTCAGGTGGGAGCCGTCGGAGAACAGCAGGTCGACGTGGATGTTGAAGCGCCAGGTGTCGTGGCCGTTCGGGTCGATACGGAGCGTGGACGTGCCCTGGTTCAACAGGTCCCAGCTGCTCTGGTTGGTGATCTGCAGCGGGAACGAGTTGTCCGAGTTGTCGTCGAAGTGGGCGAAGTCGCTGGAGATGAAGGCCGCCGTGGTGTTGTTCTTGTCCCGCACCCACAGCGTGACGTGGGTGTCGTCGTCCTTGTCCTCGTCGTTGGTGTGGAAGAAGACGGTGGCCTTCGTCAGCACCGCGCCCGGCCCCGCCGGAGCCGCCGAGGCCGTGCCCGCCGAGGTGAGCGTCGCACACGTGAGCAGGCCCAGCGCCGCCACCGCGGCAGCGATCTTGTTGCGAACAGTCATGTTCCTCTTTCCCTTCCCCAGTAAGTCCGAGCGACATCACGCTATCCGCGGGGAAGGGTAGGAATCATCGGGGCGGGCCCCCAAGTGTTCCGGGCGATTTTCCCGGGCGAGCCGGGAAAAGGTGACGATCGATCGGGACCTGTGCATCCCTCAGATCGGGTATGAGGCCTGGAAGGCAAGCCACCGGTCAGAGCCGGCGGCGATGCCAGCGGCTAAGGAAGGCGCCGGTCACGAGCGGCCTCGCCCCGCCCGGGACGGGCGGCACAAGCGCTGTGCACGGCCCGCAGGTGGCGGCGAGCCGGGGCGGGGCGTCGAGGCTGACCAGCAGCTCCGCGGCCCGGGTCGGCAGCGGTCGGAGATCGGACTCGGTCAGGGCGCGGCTCAGCACACCCTCGAAGGTAACCCGTTTGCGCCAGGCTTTCGGCTGATTGCCGGCCACTGCGCCGAACGCCAGCCTGTACGCCATGTCGAGCGACTTCCAACGCCGCAAGGTCGTCGGCGTCTTCGCCGCCATGGATGTCGACGGAGACGGCTTTCTGACCGAACAGGACTTCCGCGCGCTCACCGACCGGTGGACCGGGATCCGGAGCTGGGCCTCGGGAACCGCGGGACACGAGCAGTTGAGCGCGGTCATGATGGGCTGGTGGCAGACGCTGTGGGTGGAGTTCTGGGCGGGCGACAACCCGGACGCGCCGGGGAGCCTGGTGTTCGGGAGGGTGTGAGTCAGCGAGCCACCGGCAGCTTCACCGAAGTCCCGGCCAGGTCGACCGTGAACCAGAAGCCGTCGGCGCCGCCGATGACCAGGCCGATTCGGTGGCCGGCGGGCACGATGTGGTCGAGGGCGCCGCCGACGATCGCCCACACTCTGGTGTGCCCATTGGTTGAGTATGTGCTGGGGCACAACGGTTTGCTATGGTTCTGCCCCCTCGGGCAGCGCGGCCGGCTGCCAGCCGTAGTCGCGCGGCCAGGCCTCGCCGCGCGCCCAGGCCACGAACAGCTCCGCCACCTCGGCCGGCTCTTCCAGTTCGGTCCACAGGTCCTGGCCGTCGCGCCGCTCGATCAGGAACGGACTGTCGGCCTCGCGCCAGGTTTGCAGGTATGTGCCGCTTTCACGCTCGGCCACGGCGAATCGGTCGCCGGCGCCGCCGATCCGGTCCAGCAGGGCGCGCAGCGTCGGCACGGTCGGCCCGGACAGCAGGGATCCGTCCTCGGTGGCCACGGTGATCGGCAGGGGGTCGTTCACGAGTTCCACCGACCTATTTTCCCAGCCGGGCCGGGGAAATCTCCACCATCCCGGCAAAACGGCCCTGACCTGCGGTGATCATCAGGCCGCTGTGCGGCTCGATGCGTGCCGGCGCTGGCGGAGATGGGCGGCCGCCGCGGGACCCGGAGTCGGGGCTGTGGCGTCGCTACCTGGGGTTTTGTCGACAGCCCGCTTGACATGGCGAGCTCAGGAACGCATAGTCGAACATGAGTTCGGGAGGTGTGTCGCGTGGGCTGGAACAATCCGCCGATCCGCTGGCGTGACCTCGAACGCACCCTGTCCGGTCGGCCGGGGGTGATCGCGGACGGCGGCGACGCTCCGGGCTACAGCCGCAAGCGTGATGGCTACGAGAGGCCGGCCGACATGCCGGCCCAGCTGTCGCCGGAGACCACGGTGTACGGCGACCGCGAGCGCGTGCCGTACGCGGAACTGCACTGCCACTCCAACTTCAGCTTCCTGGACGGGGCCAGTCATCCCGACGAGCTGATCGAGGCGGCCGGCCGGATGCGGCTGGACGCGATCGCGCTCACCGACCACGACGGCATGTACGGCGTGATCAGGTTCGCCGAGGCGGCCAGGGAGGTCGGCATCCGGACGGTGTTCGGTTCGGAGCTCAGCCTAGGACTTTCCATGCCGCAGAACGGGATCGCCGACCCGGAGGGCAACCACCTGCTGGTGCTGGCCCGAAACCCCGACGGCTACGCCGCGCTGTGCCGGTGCATCACGCACGCCCAGCTCAAGGGCGGACAGAAGGGCCGTCCGGTCTACGACCTGGACATGCTGGCCGCCGAGGCGGACGACAACTGGGCGGTGCTCACCGGCTGCCGCAAGGGAACCGTGCGCACGGCGCTCGACCGCGAGGGTCCGGAAGGCGCGGAACGCGAGCTGCGGAGGCTGATCTCCCTGTTCGGCCAGCGAAACGTGTTCGTGGAGCTGACCGATCACGGGCTGCCGGAGGACACCGACCGCAACGACCTGCTCGTCGAGCTGGCCGGCAAGTGCGGCGTGAAGTACCTGGCGACGAACAACGTGCACTTCGCCACCCCGGACCGCCGGCGGCTGGCCAACGCGCTGGCTGCGGTGCGGGCGCGGCGCAGTCTGGACGAGATGGCCGGCTGGCTGCCGGCCTCCAGCGCCGCGAACATGCGTACCGGCGAGGAGATGATGGCCCGCTTCCACCGCTATCCGGAGGCGGTGCACAACGCGGCCATCCTGGGCGTGCAGTGCGCCTTCGACCTGGAGCTCAAGCCGTTGGCGCCGAAGCTGCCGCCGTACCCGGTGCCGCCGGGGCACAGCGAGAACAGCTACCTGCGTCTGCTCGCGATGCGTGGCGCGCGCAAGAAGTACGGCCCACGCAGCGCCAGACCCGAGGCCTACCAACAGATCGACCACGAGCTCAAGGTGATCGGCGACCTGGGCTTCCCCGGCTACTTCCTGATCGTCTGGCACATCGTGGACTTCTGCCGGCGCAGCGACATCATGTGCCAGGGCCGGGGATCCGCGGCCAACTCGGCGGTCTGCTACGCGCTGGGCATCACCAACGTCGACGCGGTCAAGTACAACCTGTTGTTCGAGCGGTTCCTCGCGCCGGCCCGGGACGGGCCGCCGGACATCGACCTGGACATCGAGTCCGACCGCCGCGAGGAGGTCATCCAGTACGTCTACGAGGAGTACGGCCGGACCTGCGCCGCGCAGGTGGCCAATGTGATCTCCTACCGGGCCAAGTTCGCCGTCCGCGACATGGCCCGCGCGCTCGGCTACTCCTCGGGTCAACAGGACGCGTGGACCAAGCAGATCGACCGCTGGGGTCCCCTACAGAAGACGACGGAGCAGCAGGACGCCGAGGAACGGGAGCACGACATCCCGGACCTGGTGGTGGATCTGGCCAACCAGCTGGAGGGCTTCCCGCGGCACCTGGGCATCCACTCCGGCGGCATGGTGATCTGCGACCGGCCGGTGAGCGAGGTCTGCCCGGTGGAGTGGGCCCGCATGGAGAACCGGTCGGTGCTGCAGTGGGACAAGGACGACTGCGCGCTGGCCGGCCTGGTCAAGTTCGACCTGCTCGGGCTGGGCATGCTGTCCGCGCTGCACTACGCCGTGGATCTGGTGTGGGAGTTCGAGAACACCAGGGTCGATCTGTCCACACTGGACCTGGACGACCAGCGCGTCTACGACATGCTGTGCCAGGCCGACACCGTGGGCGTGTTCCAGGTGGAGAGCCGGGCGCAGATGGCGACGCTGCCCCGGTTGAAGCCGCGCGAGTTCTACGACCTGGTGGTGGAGGTGGCGCTGATCCGGCCCGGCCCGATCCAGGGCGGCTCTGTGCACCCCTACATCCGGCGGCGCAACGGTGCGGAGGCAAGAACAGTCGACCATCCGTTGCTGGAAAAGGCACTGAAGCGAACCTATGGCGTGCCACTGTTCCAGGAGCAGCTGATGCAGATGGCGGTGGACGTCGCCGACTTCAGCCCGGCCGAGGCCGACGAGCTGCGCCGGGCGATGGGGTCCAAGCGGTCCACGCAGCGGATGGAGCGGCTGCGGGAGCGTTTCTACGACGGCGCGGCGGCCAACGGCATCACCGGCGAGCTGGCCGACGACATCTTCCGGAAGTTGTTGGCGTTCGCCAACTTCGGCTTCCCGGAGAGCCACGCGCTCAGCTTCGCGCACCTGGTGTTCTCGTCGGCGTACCTGAAGCTGAACCACCCGGCGGCGTTCTGCGCGGCGCTGCTGCGGGCCCAGCCGATGGGCTTCTACTCCCCGCAGTCGCTGGTCGCGGACGCCCGCCGGCACGGCGTCACCGTGCACGGGCCGGACATCAACGTCAGCCTGCCGCACGCCAACCTGGAGCATCCCGGTCCGGCGGTCCGGCTCGGCCTCGGCACGATTCGCACCATCGGCGACAAGCTGGCGGAACGGATCGTCAATGAGCGGGAGGAGAACGGGCCGTACCGCGGCATGGTCGAGCTGGCCGGCCGGATCGGGCTGACCACGCCGCAACTGGAGGCACTGGCCACCGCGGGCGCGTTCAAGAGCCTGGGACTGGAGCGCCGCGCGGCGCTGTGGGCCGCCGGCGCGGCCGCTCGGGAGCGCGCGGGCCGGCTGCCCGGGACCGTGGTCGGCACGGACGCGCCGATGCTGCCCGGTATGGACGAGGTGGAGGTCGCCGCCGCCGACGTGTGGGCGACCGGCGTCTCGCCGGACAGCTTCCCGATCCAGTTCGTCCGCGAGCAGCTGCGGCGGATGGGCGCGATCCCGGTGGCGGACCTGTCCGAAGTGGACGACAAGACCCGGGTGCTGGTCGGCGGCGCGATCACCCACCGGCAGCGGCCGGCGACCGCCGGCGGCGTCACGTTCCTCAACGTGGAGGACGAGACCGGCATGCTGAACGTGGTGTGCACCGAGGGACTGTGGCGGCGCTACCGCCGGGTCGCCCGCACCAGCTCGGCGGTCGTGGTGCGGGGCGTGCTGGAGAAGGTGGAGGGCGTGATCAGCCTGCGGGCCGACCAGTTGCGGCACCTGGACATCCGCGTGCCCTCCACCTCCCGAGATTTCCGCTGACCAGGTTTGGGTGTCTTCAGGACTCATGGCCGACTTTGTTTTCTCGCCGACGAATTTATCTTTATTTCATTTGCGAATGGGTGTTGGCGGGCGGGTGGCGCGACCATTAGCGATGATCATCAGGTCATCGGATGACCGTGGACGTGCTTCATGTGTCGTCCGCTATGTCCGCCTCGACCGCGATGGACAACCACGCGGCGTGCGCCTCGCTGGTCGCAGGGGAAATTACTATGACAAACGGTAGTTGTGCGACGCGCGTCACATTCGATCGAGCGGTCGCTTTAGTGATCAACATCGTCGTTGGCCGGCATGAGTGCCACCAAGAGTTGATCATTATGAGGAATTGCCGCGCTTGTCGACCCGTGTGGGTGAAAGATCAACTTTGGCCGCTGTCTTTTCGGCTGCGTGGTTTACCCGCTGCTACTCTTCCGGGCAACCCGATTCGGGTTGTGATTTCCGCAGGCCATCGGAACTTCCCTCTCGCTCGACCGGTTGGTTCGCGCTGCCCTTCGCACCTCCCGGTTGGCGATCGCACCTTCAGAAAAGGCGATCCGTGACGGACACAAGCCAGCGTGGCACCGGGGAACCGATGCCACCGCAGATCGGACAGCACGTAGCCGGCACGCCGCGGTGGCACGTCACGGCGTATCTCGCGCCGCTCGACCGGAACGGTGACCTGGCCCTGCTCGAGTCGATGCGCGAACTCAGGGCACGGATCCTTTTCGACCACGGCCGCCGACCGGCCTTCGCGCGCGCCGACGGCACGCACGCCGACGACCAGGACCTGGATTTCGGCGCCTGGCACTTCATCGCCCGGCGGGAGCCGGACGGGCCGCCACTGGGCTACATCAGGCTGTCCACGCCGGCGACCGGCGACTTCTTCCAGTCCCGCGCCTACCTGGGCGCGCAGCGGTATGAGGAGCTGTTGCTGTCCGAGGGCGTCGCGGTGCGGGACGCGTTCGAGCACAGCCGGCTCGTTGTCGAGCACCGGGCGCGCAAACTGGGGCTGGGCCTGTACCTGAACGGGCTGGCCATCGCGGCGGCGCACTGCCTCGGCGCGCGGGCGATGATCGGCACCTCGGGCACCAAGGACGGTCAGGACCGCTTCCACGAGCGGTTCGGCTTCCGCGGCATGCCGGGTACCCGTCGCTACGTCGAGCAGTACACCGAGGACGTGGTGATCATGTTCCATCGCGTCGCCGACGGCGCGGGCCAGTACGCCGCACTCGTCGACCAGCTTCGTGAGAAGTTCCCCGCCCTCGCGGTCGCGGGCCACGCCCAACTGGTGTCCGGGTTGTCGTCGGGCCGTCCCGCGCCGGTGGGCCTGGCCGACGCGGGCCGCGCAGACCGCAGCGCGTGGCGGCCGGTGTTGTTGGAGCCCAACCGGATCTCCGATGCCGACGCGCTGGCCGCGCTGCTGGCTTCTGGCGACGTGCGCGAGGTCCACGACACGATCGACGAGCAGCTCACCGAACTGGTCCGCAGTCGTGAACCCGGCTGCGTCGACCCGAACGAGATCCAGCGCCGCAAGGACGAACAACTGGCCGGGTTCGCGCCGTGGGAGTACGGCGCCTGGGTCTGGTACCCGTGGTCGCAGCGGCTCGTGCACGTGCTGCCGCGCGAGGAGTTCCGCCTGGTGCGCACCGACCGCAACCGCGGCAAGATCGAGCGCCCCGAACAGCGCCGTCTGCTGGGCAACCGAATCGGGATCATCGGACTGTCGGTCGGCAACAGCGCCGCCGTCACCTTCGCGCTGGAAGGCATCGGCGGCGCGTACAAGCTGGCCGACTTCGACGATTTCGGCCTGTCCAACCTCAACCGGCTGAGGGCGGGCGTGCACCACCTGGGCGTGAACAAGGCAGTGATCTCCGCCCGGCAGATGTTCGAGATCGATCCCTACCTGGACATCGAGATCTACCGGGACGGCCTGACCGAGCACAACATCGCGGACTTCTTCACCGGTGGCGGCGGGCCGATCGACCTGCTGGTCGAGGAGTGCGACACGCCGTGGGTGAAGATCGCGGCCCGGGAGCACGCGCGTGAGCTGCGCATCCCGGTCGTGATGGACTGCAACGACCGAGGCATGCTCGACATCGAGCGGTTCGACCACGAGCCCGACCGGCCCCTGCTGCACGGGCTGCTCGGTGATGTGAAGTCCGTGGACATGCTGGACCTCAGTCGCGAGGACAAAGTCAATCTGATCCTGGCCATGGTCGACGAGACCCGGATCAGCCCGGAGCTCGCCGCGTCCTTCGGGCAGATCGGCCGCACCCTCAGCAGCTGGCCGCAGCTGGCCTCCGGTGTCGCCCTGGGCGGCGCGCTGACCGGCGAGGCGGCCCGCCGCATCCTGCTCGGTCTGCCCTGCGGGTCCGGCCGCTTCTACACCGACCTGGAACTGCAACTCCGGCCGGAACGCGACACCACCGCCGGACGCGCCCGGTGACCGCGCTGATCGACCGGCCGGCCCGCCTGGGCCTGTCCGTGCCCGTCACGGTCGCGGGCACCGGACTGCACCTGCCGCCCACGACCGTGACCAACCACCAGCTCGCCGAGACGCTGGACACCTCCGACGAGTGGATCGTCAGCCGGACCGGCATCCGCGAGCGTCGCTGGCTGGCTTCCGACCAGGCCACCTCGGACATGTGCGAGTCCGCGGGCCGAGCCGCGCTGGCCGCGGCCGGGCTGACCGCCGGGGACGTCGACACGATCATCGTCGCGACCTACACCAACGACCAGCCGCTGCCGGCCACCGCGTTGATCGTCAAGGACGCGCTCGGCGCGCACCGGGCGCTCACCCTCGACATCACCCAGGCCGCGTGTGCCAACGGCGTGCAGGCGATGCTGCTCGGCGCGCACCTGTTGCAGACCGCCGCCGCGGAAGTGGTCCTGGTCATCGCGGCGGACTGCGCGTCGCGGGTGACGGATCCGCGGGAGCGCACAACGCGGGTGTTCTTCGGTGACGCCGCGGCCGCGGTCGTGCTGACCAGGTCGTCGGCCCCCGGCGCCGGTCTGCTCGGCTGGGACTTCGGGTCGGAGCTGTCCTACGGCGTGCAGATCCCGGCCGGCGGTTCGCGGCTGCCCGCCACCGCGCAGACAGTCGTGGACCGGCAACACTTTCTGGCAATGGACGGCCGGGCCGTGTGGGACACCGCGACCAGGCGCCTGCCCGAAAGCATTCTCACCGCGGTCGACCGGGCCGGGCTGTCAGTCGGCGAGATCACTCATTTCTTTGTCCACCAAGCGAATCTGAACATCATCAACGCCACGATGGACAAGCTCGGCGTCCCCGGGCACCGGGCGCCGATCACCGTCGACCGACTCGGCAACACCGGATCGGCCGGCGTGTTCACCGCACTGCACCAGTCCTTCAGCCAGCAGCTGGTGCGGCGCGGCGACACTTACGTCATGTCGGCCATCGGCGCGGGATTCCAGTGGGGATCCCTGTGCCTGCGCCACGGATGACCTGAAAAGCGCCGCTGACCGCCACAAACCCCGCGCGAGGTCTGTGGCGGTCAGCGACCGATGGAGAATCCAGCTAGGGGTAGCTGACCAGGTTGCTGGGCACGGTGCCGGAGGGTGTCACCGCGCCGGTGTCGTTGATGATGTGCGTGATGGTTCCCTGGTAGTTCAGGGAAACCGTCAGCAGGTCATGGAACTTCACGCCGGCGTTGTTGGGGACCTCGAAGGCGTGGTAGGCGTTCACCGCCGGATTGACGTTGAAGTAGTTGTAGCTGCCCAGTCCCCACGCCTCGTGCGAGGTGACGTTCGCGCCGACCTTGTAGGCGGCGTAGCCGTTCACGCCGCTCGGCGCCATCCAGGAGGCCTGGTTGGGCACGTCGTAGGGCATCTCGTTCTGGAAGAAGATGGTCCGGCCGCCCTGGCCGTTCCAGGTCACCTCGTACTTCTGGTAGTGCTCGACAAAAAGCCCGGTCGCCAGCACGTTGGCGCCGTTGACGATCACGCCGTTGTCGGCCGTGTTGACGGTCCAGCCGACGGTGCCGCCGTTGCCGTGGTCGGCCCGCCAGGCCCAGATGTGGTCGATCAACGTGTTGGCGCTGTTGACGATCAGGCTGGCGGTGGCCTTGCCGGCGACCTCGCCGCCGACGCGGAAGAACACGTCCTGGATCGAGGTCGGGTTGGACGCGTGGCCGGCCGAGGATCCGGACGGGCCGACGGTGAGCAGCGCGGCCGAGTTGGTCGTGCCGGCGTCGAACAGCAGGCCCTTGAGCCGCACACCGTCCACATCGGACACCTGCATGGCGTTGACCCCGTTGTCCGGCACCAGGGTCGGGTAGCCGACGCCCAGCACCACGGTGTTGGCCTTGGTGACGTTCAACGTCTGGCTGAGGTGGTAGACGCCGGGCGTGAAGAACAGGTTGCAGCCCGAGCTCAGCGCCGAGTTGATGGTGGCGGCGGTGTCGCCGGCCTTGACCACGTAGAACTGGCTCATCGGCAGCGACGAGCCGGGAGTGCTGCCGCTGGCCCAGCTCGGCCCGGAGGCGTTGGTGCGCAAGGAGGGCAGGAACACCCGATACTTGCCGGTGCCGTCCAGGTACAGGTACGGCACGTCCCGCGACACCGGGGTGGTGCCCAGCGTCGTCTCCGGCGGGGTCGGGAAGGTGTTGGCCGGCGCGCCGTTCACACCGGAGAACACCATGTTCCACACGCCGCCGGACCAGCTGCCGAAGCTGGAGTCCCGGGTGTACCACTGCTGCTGGGAGATGGACGCGGTCTGGCCGGACACCTTGGTGTCGGCGACGTAGCCGCCGCTGGCCCAGCCGTAGCTGGCCGGGTACAGCTGGAGGTCGCCGCGGATGTCCATGCGCCGGAACGGCGCCGCCTGCGCGACGGCCCAGCGGTCGCCGCCGGTCGCGTTGACGGCCATGTTCTCGGCCGAGCGCCAGAAGTTCTGGGTGGCGTTGCCGGCGTCGGAGGCGTTGAAGGCGTCGACCGTGACGTGCCCGTTGATGGTGACGTCGTCGGGGTTCTGGCCGAGGCCGGCGACCGAGGTGTAGAAGCCGACGTTGTCGTTCACGCCGTAGGTGCCGGGCTTGAACAGCTCGGCCACCCGCCGCTCGGCGAACTGCGCGGTCTGGGTGTCCTTCTGGGCGTTGAAGTCGGCGTCGAGCTGCGCCTGGATCGTCGCCGCCGACATGCTCGGGTCGAAGATGTGCACGTTCGGCCCGAAGTTCGGCGTGTCGGACTGGGTCGGGCAGGACGTGGGCGTGGTGGCGCCGATGTTGTACACCGCGCTGCCCACCGCCGAGTTCGCCAGGCCGGAGGCGATGGCGATGGCGTTCAAGGTCTGGCTGGACGACACCGTGATGGGGCCGGTGTACTGCGTGGAGCTCGCGGTCGGCGTCGAACCGTCCACTGTGTACCGAATGGTCGCGCCGGCGGTGGTGTCGGAGATCGTCACCGTCTGCGTGGTGGTGTAGCTGCCGCCGGGCGGGCTGAAGGTGGGCGTGGCCGCGGCCGGGGTGGTGCTGCCGCCGCCCTGGGTGTAGCTGAAGTGCGGGGTGTCGTACTGCGGCCCGCTCTTCTCGTAGGTGAACCAGTAGTCGAGCACGTTGCCGGTGGACAGGCCGTTCACGGTCCACTGCCAGGTGCCGGCGTTGTCGGTCATCCGGACGTTCTGCTGGCCGACGCCGGGCACGCCGGTGTAGTGCACGTCCACGTACAGCGAGGCCGTGGTGGGCGTGAAGTCGATCCGCGCCTGGCTGGCGCTGGTCTGCGTGACGGACTGCGTGTAGTCGGTGGCTGCGGCGGCCGGCAGGGTGGACGCCGTGGTCAGGGCTACTGCACCGATTAAGGCGAGTAGCAGTGTTCTCCTCATCTGAGCACCTCCGAGCAGGGGCAGGGTCTGCCGGACACAACACTGTGAGAGCGCTCTCAAGCGTCGTGACGATAAACCGCCGCGCCCGTGCTACGGAAGAGTGAACGGCGAAATTCAGGCCCCTGCGTCAAAAAACGGCTGGCAGCGGACCGGGCTGGCCGGGTCGAGCGTGTTGAGCACCAGCGATGCCACGTTCGGGTCGATCGCCTGGCCGAGGTGCGGCAGGTTGGCCAGCGTGGGGCCGGGCACGGGACCTTCGCGGCAGGGTGGCGTGACCTGGCTCACTTCAAGTGCAACACGCTGACCTGTTTTGAACAAGAAAGATTTTCCAGAACCGGTTCCGTAGCATCGCCGCATGACGCGCAGCGGCCGCACCGTTCGGGGACTCGACGCCGAGCAGCGCCGGGCGCGGCGGCGTGCGGACGTGTTGGCGGCGGCGCTGACCCTGTTCGGGCGCAAGGGTTTCGCCAATGTGCCGATCGAGGAGATCTGCCAGACGGCCTACGTCGGCACCAAGAGCTTCTACGAGCTGTTCGACAGCAAGGAGGCCTGTTACCTCGCGCTGTTCGAGCAGCTCGCGGCCGACCTGTCGGCCCGGATGCGGGCGGCGCTCGGGGAGGCCGAGGGCATCGACGGCCTCATCGAGACGTTCGCGCGGGTGCTGGTCGACGACCTTCGGGTGCCGCGGGTGCTGTTCGGCCAGTCCGCCGGGGTCTCGCCGGCCGTGGAGCGCCGTCGCCGGGACAACCGGCGCTGGGCGGCCGGCTTCGTCGAGGCGGTCTGGCGGCAGCACGGCCTGGTCGGGCTCGGTCGGGACGCCCGGCACCTCGCCCTGGCCACCGTCGGCGCGCTGTTCGAGCTGATCACCGACTGGCTGTTCGACGAGGGCGAGGACGTGGACCGGCTGATCGGCCGCATGGTGGGGTATCACCGGATCATGAGAGCCGGCCTGGAGTCCACTGTGGACGGTGTATCGTCCGACCGGTGACAACAGTGTCGCTGACCCTGCACGGTGATCCCGAGGACGTCGACGGCCAGGCCCGGCAGCTGCGGACCGAGCTGCTCGACCTGGACGTGGACCGCGTCGACTTCGCGCCCGGCGGGCCGCCGCCGGAGGCCAGCAAGGGCGCCGACGCCGAGACCGTCAGCACGATCATCGTCGCGCTGAGCACCTCGCCGGTGCTCATCCAGCTCGGCCGGGTGCTGCGCGACTGGGTCACCCGCGGCCAGCACCGCAAGATCGAGGTGCGCGACGGCGAGCGGTCCATCGTGCTCACCAACACCACCAGCGCCGACAACCGGGCCGCCATCGAGGCGTTCTTCCGGCACGAGCCCCGGGACTGACTACGATCCGTGGCGTGCAAGAAGACGCCGTGCCTGGGTTCGAGATCGGCAAGGACGGGGTCGGCAGCATCGTCGTCGGCGTCGACGGCTCGCCGCCGGCCGTGAACGCGGCCGCCTGGGCGGCCGGGCTGGCCCGGCGCGAGCGGGCCCGGCTGGTGCTCGTGTACGTCGAGCCGCTGGCCAGCGCCGCCTACTGGACGTCCATCGGCATGATCAACGCCGCCGAGGCGGCCAACGACTACGTGGCCGAGGTGCGGCGCGAAGCCGCCAAGTTCCTCGACCAATACGGCATCGAGTGGGACCTGCTGCACCATCGCGGCGACCCCGCCACCGCCCTGGAGCAGATCGCCGAGGAGCTGCGGGCCGACTGCATCGTCGTCGGCCGGTCCCGGCACGGCGGCCACCTGCTCGGCTCCGTGCCGAAGACCCTGGTCACGCGGGCCAAGCGGCCCGTGGTGGTGGTTCCGTGAGCGAGCTTGCGAGCGAGCCATTCAACGCAGAGCGTCCGCGAACGCGGACACCGAGCGCCAGCGAGGTGCCGCAGTGAGTGTCGAGACCGGCGAGGACTACGCCGACGCCGTGCTCACCGGGCAGACCTGGGAGCGCCGCTCGTTCGAACGCTGCGACTTCACCGACGCCGACCTGCGCGACCTGGTCACGAAGGCGTGCACCTTCACCAACTGCGACTTCACCCGGGCCGACCTTGGCGACACCAAGCACACCGGCACCGCGTTCCGGGGCTGCACCTTCAACCGGACCGTGTTCGCCTCCTCCCGGTTCGAGGGCTGCACCCTGCTCGGCTCCACGTTCACCGACTGCCGGCTGCGCGCCTGCGTCATCCGGGACACCGACCTGACGCTCGCCGGCCTCGGCCGCGTCGACCTGCGCAAGATGGACCTGTCCGGGCTGCGGCTGCGGGAGGCCAACCTCGTGGAGGCCGACCTCCGGGAGGCCGACCTCCGGGACGCGGACCTCTCCGGCGCCCGGCTGCTGCGGACCCGCCTGGAGGACACCGACCTGCGCGGCGCCCGCCTGGACCCGGACGGGCTGCGGCAGGCCCAGCTGGTCGGGGCGAAGATCGACCTGGACCAGGCGGTGCGGTTCGCCGCGGCCCACGGGCTGGTGGTGGAGGGGTGAACCCCCAGAACTGAAGCGGGCCGCGCACCTGGAGGTGCACGGCCCGCTTTTGTCACTGTCCGGTCGGCGGCGGTGTGCCCTGGCGGACCTCCACCAGCGTGCCGTCGGAGACCAGGTCGTCGATGGACTTCGGCAGCAGGTACGCGGTGCCGCCGCCGGGCTGGCCGAACCACGGCACGGCGACGCCGGCCAGGGCCTGCAGGGGCTGCTGTATGCGGTACACGTGGTACGGCCGGGTGACCCACTCGGGCACCAGCGAGCGCAGCGGGAACGGCGTGCCGCCGGCGTAGGTGAGGTTGCCGTCGGGCTGGCCGAAGCGGTCGATCTCGACGCCCTGCGGCAGCTCGATGACCCGCTTGCCCCGGAACAGGGTCAGCGGCGGCTCGCCCCGGAGCGGCTGGATGGGCCACTCGTCGGCGCGGGGCGGCTGGCCGCCCTGCTGTTGGCCGCCCTGCTGTTGACCGTTCAGCTGCTGGCCCATCGGCGGCTGGCCCTGGCCGGCCATCGGCTGACCCATCGGCGGCCGGTCACCCATGGGGGGCTGCCCGCCGCCCATCGGCGGCTGACCCATGGGCGGTTGCGCGGGCATGGGCCGGGGCGGGGTCATCGGCGGCAGGCCGGGCTCGGGCCGCGGCTCCATCCGCGTCGCCGGCTCGCCCCGCGGCGGCAGGTCCAGGGGCGGCAGGTCGGGCTGCTGCTCCTGGTGGGCCGCCCGGGACGGCACGTCGAGCGGCGGCAGATCCGGCTGGCCCGGGCGGTCCAGCGGCGGCTGCTCTTGGTGGGCGGCGCGCGACGGCAGGTCCAGCTGCTGCTCCTGGTGAGCGGCCCGGGACGGCAGGTCGAGCGGCGGCAGGTCCGGCTGGGCCGGGCGGTCCAGCGGCGGCTGTTCCTGGTGCGCGGCCCGCGAGGGCAGGTCCAGGGGCGGCAGGTCCGGCTGGGCGTGCGGCGGGATCGGCACCGGCGTGGGCGCGATGTCCACCGGCTCCGGCTCGAGTTCCGGCTCGGCGTGCCGCTCGAAGTGCTGGTTCTCGACCGGCGGCTCGAAGTGCTGGTTCTCGGCGTGCCGCTCGGCGCGCGGGCTCTCGAAGTGCTGCGGGTTCTCGACGGGCGGCTCGAAGTGCTGGTTGTCGACGTGCTGGTTGGCGAACTGCTGGTCCTCGACGGGCTGCTCGACCGGCACGGGCCGGTTGAGCAGCAGCTTGCCCAGCAGGAACGCGGCGGCGTCGTTGTCGTCGTCGAACAGCATCGGCGTGCTGAAGCCGTGCTCGTACCAGCCGACCTGCCAGCCGTCCTCGACCCGCTCCAGGTACCAGGTGTTCGGCGACGGCTCGCCGATCCGGTACACCGACGACGGCACGTTCAGCTCGTCGAGCAGCTCACGCAGCAGCTCGATGCTCGCCCCGCCGACCGGCTCGGGCTGGCCGACCGACGGTTCCGGCTCGGCGACCGGCTCGGGCTCCGGCTCCACGAACTGGTCCACGACCAGCGGCTCGGGCTCCGGCTCGGGCTGGGGTTCCGGCTCGGGCTCGGGCACGATCTGCGGCGGCTCCGGCGCCGGCATCATCTGCGTGGCCGGCGGCTGCGGGGTCGGCGGCTGCTGCGCGGGCACCGGCCGGCCGTTGGGGACCATGGTGCTCAGCAGGGCCACGGCCTGGCCGCGGGTCGCCTCGTCGACCTCGGGCGCGAGGAAGTTGACCGCGCGGATGTGCTGCACCAGGTCCGGCTCGGGCGGCACGCCGTAGCGAGCCAGGTAGAAGATCACCGCGGCCGGCCAGATCCAGACCCCGTCGGTGTGGAAGGCGAACGGGATGGACTCCGGGTTCTCGTGAGCCAGCCGGTCGCTGTCCATGCCCTGGGCGGTCATCACGACCGGGGCCGCCTCCAGGTAGTCCAGCACCTTGCCGACCTCGGCCGGGTCCAGCGGCGGCCGGTTCACCGTCGGCCGGCCGTCCGGCCCGGGGCCGTCGAAGATCCGCGCGGTGCGCAGCCGGCCGGGGCCCTGGTTCGGCGGGGGCATCGGCGGCCGGGCCGGCGCGGGCGCCTGCAGGCGGCCGGCCAGCCACTCGGGCACGTTCTCGTCGGTGCGCGGGAAGAACCGCATCTCGTCGGTGTAGGCCATCGGCGGCGGCGGGTTCTGCCACTGCGGCTCGTCGCGGTCGAAGTCCAGGTTGTAGCTGGACGGCTTGTCGAGCTGGTAGCGGGCGTTGAACCAGGTGCCGCGGCCCTCGCGGTACATGCCGGCCCGTAGGCGCGCGAACAGCGACGCGGTGTCCGCGGGCGCGGTCCAGGCCCTGCTCTGGCCGTCCTGGTCGGTCACCTCGGCGGACAGCTCGAAGTAGCGCCCGGCAGCCCGGTAGTAGGCCCTGACCTGCTCCCAGTCCTGCGGAGCGGCCTTCATCAGGGCCAACCCGATCTGCTTGACCAACGCGTCCTGTTCGACTGGGTTCAGCGGGGTCGGCTGTGACACACGCTCATCCTCTCGCGTTCCGTTGCGATCTGACACCCGCCTCACACCGGGTGTGGCCCAGACCTCCCTGCCGTCGTCACGACCAGCATTGATGATTGCCCCCTCGTTTGGCCAACGGGGGGGCAATGCGCGATCGGGCGACGGTGAGTTATGAGATCGGTAGTCGTGCGGTCGGTCAGTCCGGCCGAAGGGATGGTTTCCAGGAGATCGCGAGGCCGCGCCGGTGCCTGGACCGTCGCCGGATTTCGATCGCCGCACCCGACGCGACCCACCACCCACGCCGACGCGGCGATCGACATCCGGCCAGGGAAGGCACCGGTCACGAGCGGCCGAGCCCCGCGCGGGACGCGCGGCACAAGCAGGGCAGAATGAAATCCGTGACGGCCACGATCCTCGACGGCAAGGCCACCCGCGACGCGATCTTCGACGACCTGCGGGTCCGGGTCGCCGCGCTCAGCGAGCGGGGGGTGACGCCGGGCCTGGCCACCGTGCTGGTCGGCGACGACCCCGGCTCGCACGCCTACGTGCGCGGCAAGCACGCGGACTGCGCCAAGGTGGGCATCACCTCGATCCGCCGGGATCTGCCGGCCGACATCTCCCAGGCCGAGGTCGAGGCCGTGCTGGACGACCTGAACGCCGACCCGGCCTGCACCGGCTACATCGTGCAGCTGCCGGTGCCCAAGCAGCTGGACACCGGCTCGCTGCTGGAGCGGATCGCGCCGGCCAAGGACGCGGACGGCCTGCACCCGGTCAGTCTGGGCCGGCTGGTGCTGGGCGAGCCCGGCCCGCTGCCGTGCACGCCGAGCGGCATCGTGGCTCTGCTGCGCCGCTACGAGGTGCCGATCGCCGGCGCGCAGGTGTGCGTGGTCGGCCGTGGCGTGACGGTCGGGCGGCCGCTGGGCCTGCTGCTGACCCGCCGCAGCGAGAACGCGACCGTGACCCTGTGCCACACCGGCACCAAGGACCTGGCCGCCGAGGTGCGCCGGGCCGACATCGTAGTGGCCGCGGCCGGGGTCGCCGGCCTGATCACCGCCGACATGGTCAAGCCCGGCGCGGCCGTGCTGGACGTCGGCATCACCCGTACGGACGAAGGGTTGCGCGGCGACGTGCACCCCGACGTCCGCGAGGTGGCCGGCTACCTGGCGCCGATGCCGGGCGGCGTCGGCCCGATGACCCGGGCGATGCTGCTGGCCAACGTGGTCGAGGCCGCGGAGCGCGAGCTCGCGGCGCGGTCGTGATCACGGTGACCGGCCGCCGCCGGTGGACCGAGGAGATCGGCCGGTACACGCCGTTCGTGCTGGTGCTGGCCATCGCCGCGGCCGGCATCGGGCTGATCTTCGCCTACCACTGGCGGATCGGCTCCGGCCTGATCGGCGGCTCGCTGCTGGTCGCGGCCGGGCTTCGGCTGCTGCTGCCGGAGAAGCAGCTGGGCCTGATCGCGCTGCGCCGCCGGTTCACCGACGTGTTGCTGTACGGCGGCTTCGGCGTCCTGATCGTGTTTGTGGCGGCCACCATCACCGGCGGCCCGTTCGAGGCCTGACCCCGGCGAGTCCCGCTCTGCGACACACCGAATTCGTGAACCCGGATTCAGCAATTCGCTCTGCCGGAGAGCGGGACTCGCGGGGGTGTCCCTGGCCACCTTGCGACGCTGCTCACGGCCAACGGTCGGGGATCCGCGCACCTTGGTAATCTGCGGCGACCGGGCGACGCGCCCGGTGCGCGGTCCCGGTGCTGAGGCCGCCGGACAGGACTCCTGCCATGGTGGTCGCACCCGTGGACGTGATGCAGACTGCGGATCGGGAGGATCTTCCCTGTGGCACGCTCCGTCAACGTGACCGTCACCGGTGCGGCTGGCCAGATCGGCTACGCACTGCTCTTCCGGATCGCCTCGGGTCAACTGCTCGGCCAGGACACCAAGGTCCGACTGCGCCTGCTGGAGATCCCCCAGGCGGTCAAGGCGGCCGAGGGCACCGCCATGGAGCTGGCCGACTGCGCGTTCCCGCTGCTGGACGGCATCGACATCACCGACGACGCGAAGACGGCGTTCGACGGCGTGAACGTCGCCCTGCTGGTCGGCGCCCGGCCCCGCACCAAGGGCATGGAGCGCGGCGACCTGCTGGAGGCCAACGGCGGCATCTTCAAGCCGCAGGGTGAGGCCATCAACGCCGGCGCGGCCGACGACGTGCGGGTGCTGGTGGTCGGCAACCCGGCCAACACCAACGCGCTGATCGCCCAGCAGCACGCGCCGGACGTGCCGGCCGAGCGCTTCACCGCGATGACCCGGCTGGACCAGAACCGCGCCGTCTCCCAGGTGGCCAACAAGCTGGGGGTGCCGGTCACCGAGGTCAAGCGGCTGGCGATCTGGGGCAACCACTCCGCCACCCAGTACCCGGACCTGTTCCACGCCGAGGTCGGCGGCCGCAACGCGGCCGAGACGGTGGACGACCAGGAGTGGATCGAGAACACCTTCATCCCGACCGTGGCCAAGCGCGGCGCGGCGATCATCGAGGCCCGCGGCGCCTCCTCGGCCGCCTCGGCCGCGAACGCCGCCATCGACCACGTCTACGACTGGGTGAACGGCACCGCCGAGGGCGACTGGGTGTCCATGGCCGTGCCGTCGGACGGCTCCTACGGCGTGCCGGAGGGCCTGATCTCCTCGTTCCCGGTCGTCTGCAAGGACGGCGGGTACGAGATCGTGCGGGACCTGCAGATCGACGCCTTCTCCCGGGCCAGGATCGCCCACACCGTGGCGGAGCTGGAAGAGGAGCGCGACGCGGTCCGCAAGCTGGGCCTGATCTGACGTAGGCGAGAACGACGAAGGCCCCGCCGGTCGGCGGGGCCTTCGTCGTGTCAGCCGCCGGTCACCAGGCGACGGGCAGCGTGTCCGTGCCGTACACCACGGACATCTTCCGCAGCTTCACCTCGCTCGGGTCCGCCGCCAGCCGCAGGTTCGGGAACCGGTCGAACAGCTCGCGGAACGCGATCTGCATCTCCACCCGGGACAGCTGCTGGCCGAGGCACTGATGGATGCCGTGCCCGAACGCCACGTGCGTGCTGTGCGTGCGGGTGATGTCGAGGATCTCCGGGTTGTCGAAACGCGCCGGGTCCCGGTTGGCCGCGGCCAGCGAGCACACCACGGTCTCGCCCTTGCGGAACTGGTGCCCGCCGACCTCGACGTCCTCGAGCACGCCGCGCCTGGTGCCGAACTGCACCACCGACAGGTAGCGCAGCAGCTCCTCGACCGCGCCGTTGAGCAGGCTCGGGTCCTCGCGCAGCTTGGCCAGCTGGTCCGGGTTCTGCAGCAGCAGGAACGTGCCGAGGCCGAGCATGTTGGCGGTGGTCTCGTGGCCGGCGATGAGCAGCAGCAGGCCCATCTCCGAGACTTCCTCGTCGGTCAGCGTCGGGTCCGACTCGAACAGGCCGCTGAGCATGTCGTCGCCGGGCTCGACCCGCTTGCGAGCGACCAGGCGGCCCATGAACTCGCGGATGCCCTCGCCGGCCTTGCGGACCTCCTCGATCGGCAGGTCCACCCGCAGCAGCCGGTGGGACCGGTGCTGGAACTCCTCGCGCTCCTCGTAGGGCACGCCCAGCAGCTCGCAGATCACCAGCGACGGGATCGGCAGCGCGAACTTGGCCACCAGGTCGGCCGAGTCGCCGGCCGCCTGCATGGCGTCCAGGTGCTCGACCACCATCTGGTGGATGCGGGGCTCCAGCGCCCGCATCCGGCGCACGGTGAACTGCCCGGTCAGCAGCTTGCGGTAGCGGCCGTGGTCCGGCGCGTCCATGGCGATGAACAGGCCCGGCGGGACCTCGAACCTCTCCTCCGGCGCAATCACCCGCATGGGATCGGTGATGTTCTCCGGCCGGGAGCTGAACCGCGGGTCCGCCATCACGAAGCGGACGTGCTCGTAGCTGGTCACGAGCCAGCCCAGCGAGCCGTCCGGCATGGCCAGCCGGCTGATCGGCTGGTCCTCCCGCAGCTTGCGGTACTCCTCGGGTGGATCGAACGGCGTCGGCCGCTCGACGGGCAACGGCGCTGCCTCGATGGTCACTGCAGTCTCCCCTCAACCTCGTTGTCCCCAGCCAACCCGGTCCGGCTGACCGCCGACTCCCACGAACCTGACGAAAGCCTGACAGTGAAGACACTGCCCTCGCCCGGTCGGGTCGCCAGGTCGACGGCGCCGCCGTGGGCCAGCACGATCGAGCGCACGATGCTCAGCCCGAGCCCCGTGCCGCCGGTGTCCGGGCTCCGGGCCTGGTCGGCCCGGAAGAACCGCTCGAACGCCCGGCTGGCGGTCGCCTCGTCCATGCCCGGTCCGTTGTCGGCCACAACCAATTCCACCCTGGCACAGTCGCCGGTCACGCGGACGTCGACTTCCGTGCCCGAAGGGGTGTGCACCAGGGCATTGCTGATCAGGTTCTGCAGCACCTCGCGCAGCCGGTTCTCGTCGCCGGACACCAGGGTCCGGCCGCGAACCGTCAAACGGATCCGCCGCCCCGGGGCGGTGACCTGGGCATCGGCCACGGCGTCGGCCGCCAGGACGCCCAAGTCAACCGTCTCGGTGACTGGCTCGTGTTGCTGGTCCAGCTGAGCCAGCAACAGGAGGTCGCCCACGAGGTCCTGCATGCGGGCCGACTCCTGCTGGATCCGGGACAGCGACAGCGCGGTCAGCTCCTCGCCGGCCAGGCCGTGCTGGTGCATCTCGGCCCAGCCGCGAATGGTGGTCAGCGGCGTGCGCAGCTCGTGCGAGGCGTCGGCGACGAACCGGCGCAGCCGTTCCTCCGACTGCTGGCGCGCGTCGAAGGCCTCGTTCAGCGCCACCACGACCTGCCCGACCTCGGTGCCCTCGTTCGGCGCCTCGATCCGCTGGTGCAACTCGCCGGCGGCGATGCGCCGCGCGGTGCGAGCCATGTCCCGCAGCGGATGCAGGCCCACCTTGAGCGCCACAAAACTGAGCAGTCCTATGCCGGCCAACGCCACCGCGGTCGCCAGCAGTTCGAACAGCAACAGCTTGCTGAGCGCGTCGTCGGTCGGGTCGAGGCTCTCGGCCAGCAGCGCGCCGCCGATCGGCACCGACTGACCGTTCGTGCTGGCGTAGCGGACGTCCGAGCCCACGGTGAACATCAGCGCCCGGTACTGCGGACCGCCGGCCGAGGGCAGCGTGGTCGGCGTCGTCGCGAAGTCCTTGCCCACCATCGCCGGCAGCGTGGGCGGCGCGGCCGGGTTGCCCAGCGAGTCCACCACGGGCGTCTGGTCGAGGAGCCGGCCGTCCGTGCCGAACAGCGTGATCACATAGCCCGGTTGCAGCAGCACGGACAGATCGCTCTTCGTGACCAGCACCGACGTGTGGTCGATGGCCTGCGCCACGCGGGTCTTGGTGTCGGTCAGCCAGGTGTCGGCACGGTCCCGGAAGTACACCTGCAACGCGACGATCGACGCGGCGTCCACGATCACCATGCCCAGCGCGGCCAGCGCGATCACCCCGAAGACCAGCCGGCCGCGCAGCGACGTCACGCGGCGCACCTCAGCCCTCCCGCAGGCTGTAGCCGAAGCCGCGAACCGTGTGGATCAGCGGCGCGCCGGTCGCGTCCAGCTTCTGCCGCAGCCTGGACACCACCTTCTCCACCACGCCGTCGCCGAAGTCGTGCCGCCACACGTGCTCGAGCACCTGGCCCTTGGACACCACCCGGCCGGCGTTCACCATCAGGTAGCGCAGCAGCCGGTACTCGGTGGGGGACAGCTCGACCAGCCGGCCGTCCCGGGTCACCCGGCGCGAGCCCTCGTCCATCACCACGCCGCCCACGCTCAGCACCGGCTCCTCGTCGCCGCGGCGCGCACGGCGCAGCAGCACCTGAACCCGGGCCAGCACCTCCGGGATGCTGAACGGCTTGGTCAGGTAGTCGTCGGCGCCGGTGGTCAGGCCGGTCACCTTGTCCAGCACCGAGTCCCGGGCGGTCAGCAGCAGAACCGGCGGCGCGTCGGGCAGTTCGGACACCCTGCGGCACACCTCGAAGCCGTCCACGTCCGGCAGCATCACGTCCAGGATGACCAGGTCCGGCGGCTCGGCGGCGACCCGCCGCAGCGCCTCGCGGCCGGTCGCCGCGGTGCGGACCTGGTAGCCGGCCAGGCCCAGGGTGGTCGCCAGCATCTCGGTGATGCCCGGCTCGTCGTCGACGACCAGCAGCTGCTGGCCCTGCCCGTACACCAGCGGCGGTTCCACCCCGGCTGAACGAACCACGCGGTTGTCACGTTCCTTGGTGACCTGAGTCACGTTGTCGAACCGGTGCCGCGGACACCCCGTTTTGGTGGTCGATCGGTTCGGCTACCCGCCCAGGAGAAGACCATGAACCGTGTGACGACGGCCCTCGCCCTCGTGTCCGCCCTCGCCGCCGTCGGCGTCGCCGCCCAGTCCACGCCCCAGCCGGAGGTGAGGCCCGTTGCCCAGCGGGAGGTTCCCGCGCCGCCCGCGGTCAAGGTGCCCGCCGGCAACGAGATGATCGCCGCCTTCCAGGGCAACGGCGTCCAGATCTACCAGTGCGCCAACGCGGCGTGGACCCTGCTCGAACCGGCCGCCACCCTCTCCGACCACGGCAAACCGGTCGCGCTGCACTTCAAGGGCCCGATCTGGGTGTCGACCGTTGACGGCAGCGAGGTCGGCGCGACGGCGGTGCCCGGCGCGTCCGCGCCGCGCCCCGACGCCGTGCCGGAGCTGCTGCTGAAGGCGTCGGAGAACCGCGGCAAGGGGCAGTTCTCCGACGTCACCTACGTGCAGCGGCTGGCGACCCGAGGCGGCCTCGCACCCGCCGGCCAGTGCGCCGACGGGGCCCAGACGTCGGTGCAGTACGCCGCCACCTACGTGTTCTGGGCCGCCGCCCACTAACCAGACCGGCATTGGTCCAGTCGACACCCCCGTTTTGACGCTTGGAAGGGGGCTTTCCTGTCATCGGAGTGGAGGAAGGGCCCCTTCCAAGCGTTGATGAGGCGGGGATTGGTCTGGTCAGCTTGAGCAGGCTTGGCGCACGACGTCGAACTTGGCCGCCTCGTTCTGGGCCCATTTCGCCAGGTCGCCGTCGGTGAGGTGCTTCAGCGTCGCCTCGCCGGCGGTCTGGGCGGCGTCGGCCAGGGCCTTGGCCAGCTGCTGGTCCTGGGCCTGCACGGACAGCTGCTGCAACTGGTCGGCGACCTGCTTGGCGTGGTCGGCGCTGCTCTGCGCGGCCTCGCCGAGCTGGCCCAGCACCGCCGACCCCAGCGCCTGGGCGCAGATCTCCGACTTCGTCCGCGGTGTGCCCGACGCCGAGGCGCCGCAGGCCGCCAACACGACCATCGACGACAGCGCGAACACCGACGACAGCGCGACCGTCACGACCAATTTCGCCCTCATCACACCACATTACCGGTGATACAGAGACCGGACGACGTCGTCGATGTCCGGTTCGATCACGGCCACGTCGTGCACCGGCGACCGCTTGGCGATCATGGTGATCAGCGCCGCCGCGGTGGTCGCGTCCCGGCGGAACGACAGCTGCTGCCGCAGCCCGTTGGCCTCGACCTTCACCTCCCGCACCCCCGGCAGCCCGGTCAGCTCCTCGCACGGCCGATCGAAGTCCACCACCAGCACCCGTTCCGGCGTCACCTCGTCCCGCAGCTCGGCCAGCGGGCCGTCGGCCAGCACCCGGCCGTGGTCGATCACCATCATCCGCCGGCACAGCCGCTCGATGTCGTCCAGATCGTGCGTGGTCAGCAGCAACGTCGTGCCACGGTTGGTGTTCAGCTCGGCCAGGAACTCCCGCAGCCGCTCCTTGGAGTCCAGGTCCAGCCCGATCGTCGGCTCGTCCAGCACCAGCAGCTCCGGCCCGTGCAGCAGGGCCGCGGTCACCTCGCCGCGCATCCGCTGCCCGAGCGAGAGCTGTCGCACGGGCGTGTCCAGAAACGCTTGCAGCCCAAGCAGTTCCGTGCACTCCTGCAACTGCTTGGCGTGCTCGCCGGCCGGCACCCGGTAGATGTGCCGGAGCAGCTCGAAGCTCTCGGCCAGCGGCAGGTCCCACCACAGCTGGCTGCGCTGCCCGAACACCACGCCGATCCGCCGGGCCAGCTCGGCCCGCTGCCGGGACGGGTCGAGCCCGCAGACCCGGACCCGTCCGGTGGTCGGCACCAGGATGCCGGTGAGCATCTTGATGGTGGTGGACTTGCCGGCCCCGTTGGGCCCGATGTAGCCGACGGTCTCGCCGGCGTCGATGTCGAACGACACCCCGCCGACGGCCGTCACCTCCTGGCTGGTCCGGCGGAACCGGCCGGCCTTGCGGGTCACGGTGAACGTCCGGCCCAGCTCGCTGACCTCGATCATGATCCCGTTCCTCGGTAGTGGCGGACGGCGGAGCGCCAGATCAGGCCGGCGAGCACGGCGGCGAGCACGGCGACCGGGGTGTCGAGCCAGCCGAACCAGGCCGGCGCGCCCAGCGGGTCGGCGTGGTCGAGCAGGGTGAGCCCGGGGTAGTAGGCGACAAACGCCCCGGGCACGAGGTAGGCCAGCAGGGTGCGCATCCAGCCGGCGTAGATGTTGATCGGGTACGAGGTCAGGTAGCTGCCGCCGTAGGTGACGGTGTTGGCCAGCTCGCGGGCGTCGACGAACCAGAACGACACCGAGTTGGCGGCCACGAAGATGGAGCCGAAGATGGCCGCGCCGGCCACCGGGGTCAGCACCAGCAGCAGCGCCTTGGCCGGCGACCAGTGGATGTCCGAAGTGGACAGCACGTAGACCAGCACGCCGAACGCCGTGAGCACGCGGCCGATCCGGCGCAGCTGGAAGTCGCTGGCGAACAGCTGGAGCAGTGTCCCGAGTGGACGCATCAGCACCACGTCGAAGGTGCCGGTGCGGATGTAGTCGGGCAGCCGCTCGATACTGCCCACGGCCATGTCGGCCAGCCCGAACGACATGCCGGACAGGGCGTAGAACAGCAGCACGGCGCGGATGTCGAAGCCGCCGAGGCTGGCCACCCGGCCGAACACGATCAGGATCACGACCAGGTCGTTGGCCTGGGCCAGCGCCTGCCCGAAGCAGTTCATCACGAAGGAGCTGCGATAGCTGAGCTGGCCGCGGACCTGGGCCCGCGCCAGCCGGGCGAAGATGGCCAGGTCAGCCACCCTGCACCACCACCTTGTGCATGGCCCGGGCCAGCACCAGCCGGCCGGCGGCGGCCAGCAGGAGCACCCACAGCAGCTGCTGGCCCAGCGTGGCCAGCACCGATCCGTCCTGCACGAACACGTTGATCGGGTACTGCAGCATGGACGGGAAGGGGGTGAGCATGAGCGCGTTCTGGGCCCAGCCCGGGAAGTAGGACAGCGGGATCTCCAGCCCGGCCAGGGTGCCGGAGACGACCCCGTACAGGCCGCGCACCCCGCGCGAGTCCAGCAGCCAGAACGTGGTCATGCCGAGCAGGAACCGGATGTGGAAGCTGACCAGCACCGCGAGTACGGTGCTGACCAGGAAGGCCGGCGCGACCAGCGGGTCGGTCGGCCAGCGGAACGGGAACAGCAGCGCCCCCAGCAGCAGCTGGGGGATGAAGCGGGCGACCGCGCTGTAGCCGGCGCGGCCCAGGTCGTTGGCCAGCAGCGCGGCCTGCATGTTCCACGGCCGGGACAGGTCGACGACGACGTCGCCGGTCCGGATCCGCTCGGACAGGTCGTCGGAGCTCCAGAAGTCGACGACGCCGAGCAGGCCTTGGCCGAGCCATACGTAGGTGATGGAGGTGGTCAGGTCATAGCCGCCGATCGAGGCCCCATCGCGCGCCAAGTACACCGCCGTCAGGATGCCGACCTTGATCAGTCCGAAGACGACATTGGTCGCGGTCCCGGCGAGCACGGCTTGGCGGTAGGTGGAGTACCTGTGGAATCCGGCGAGCGTGATGCGGAGATAGCAGCCGATCACAGCGGACACGTGTATCCACGCTAGGGGCGGTGGCAACTCATTTATCCGGGTAATTCCCCGATTCGGACCGGGGTCGGCCGCGCCTAGCATCGATGCCATGGTGAACGGGGTGAGCAGCAGGGAACTCCGCGTCTCGGACGCGGAGCGGGAACACGTGATCGGGTTGCTGCAGAAGGCGATCGGCCTGGGACTGCTCACGCTGGAGGAGTTCACCGACCGCACCGACGTGGCGCTGTCCTCGCGGACCCGCGCGGAACTGAACGTCGTGCTGGCCGACCTGCCCGGCATGACGCACCCGGAGATGCGGGTCCGCCGCGGCTGGGGCCGTCCGGCCGCCGACCGGCCGCCGTTGCCCGGTGAGCCGCTGGTGCTGACCAGCGGCTGCGGGTCGAGCGTCAACCGCAGCGGCGAGTGGCCGGTGCCGCGGTCGATGATCATCCGCTCCAAGTGGGGCGCCGGCATCAACCTGGACTTCAGCGCCGCCGTGTTCGAGCACGACCAGCTGGACCTGCGGCTGGAGGTCACCGGCGGCGCCGTCACGCTGCGGCTGCCGGCCGGCGGCGGCGTGAGCCTGGCCGACCTGAACACCAAGATGAGCTCGGTCAACGACAAGGTCGGCTACCAGGGCAGCCAGGGCGTGCCGCACATCGTCATCAGCGGCGACCTGAACATGGCCGCCCTGAACATCAAGGGCCCCAGGCGCTAACCAACGCTGGGGGCCATCTCGAAACAGTCCGGGCAGTGCTCGCCGGCGGCCTCGCCGCTCGGCGGACGCACCCAGGACCGGCAGACGGCGACGATTGCCTCGCCGCCCGCGTGACGGATCGTGCGCGGTCGACCGGCGACCGTCTCCGGCAGATGCATGACGTGACCCTGCACGACCGAGGGCCACCAGGTAGCGGCGGGCATGCGGCTATCGTCGCGACCGGTTTTGACGAGCCGGTTACGGCCGGTGAAAACCCTCAGACACGCGGGGCGGCGAGCACGCCGTCGAGCAGTCCGGGGAACAGGGCGTCCAGGTCCTCGCGGCGCAGGGTGTTGACCTTGGACGTGCCGACCGGCCGCTGGTGGATGACGCCGGCGTCGCGCAGCACCCGCCAGTGGTGGGTCAGGGTGGACTTGCTGACCGGCAGCTCCAGCACGCCGCAGGCCATCTCGCCGCGCTCGGCGATGGCCCGCACGATGCGCAGCCGCACGGGGTCGGCCAGGGCCTGGAGCACGGCCTCGATCCGGATGCTCTCCCGGAGCGGGTGCTCAAGCGTGGTGCCCATATCCCCATTGTACGAACATCGTCGAATGGCCTAGTGGCCCGCGACCACGGCCGGCGTCTGGTGCAGGGTGAGCAGGTCGAACGGCACCCAGGTGGCGACGCCGGTGCGCTGCAGCGAGGCCAGCGACAGCCACACCCCGAGCACGGTCAGCACCGGCAGCACCATGCCCAGCTCGACCCGGCCGCCGGTGCGCATCCGCATCGGCTTGGGCAGCGCGACCGGGTACCAGGTCTTGCCGTTGAACGGGATCGGCCAGAAGATCGGGCAGCCCTGCTCGGTGATCGCGTCGCCGAGGCAGTGGGCCAGGCAGCCGGCCGCCACCGCCACCGCGCACCACATCGCCTGCTCCGCCGGGCCGACGTCGATCCAGTGCCAGCACAGGACCGTGAGGCCCAGCGACAGCACCGTGACGCCGAGCACGTGTCCCTTCGGGGTCCACTCGTGCAGCAGCCCGCGGACGGCCAGGGCGCAGAACAGGAACAGCAGCGGTAACAAGGCGATCTTGTGGGCCCACTCCACCACCGCGTAGGTGCCGGCGCCGGCGGCCGCGGCGAACAGCAGGGTGTGGGTCACGCCGCGGTGGCCGCCGTGCCGGTTGGCGTCGCTGCGCAGCCGGGTGCCGCGGTAGACGAGGTGGCTCAGCCAGTGCACGCCCTTGGACAGCAGCCAGGTGACTTTGCCGAACGTGTGCGCGACGGTGGCCTCGGGATGGTCCAGGTCCGGCAGCAGCGCCGCGCCGCTGCACAGCGCGGCCCCGACGACCCAGGTCTGGGGCGTCATTGGCAGGTTGTTGGCGATCGCCACGATGGACACCCCGCCCCACATCATCAGCCCGCTCATCGCGTGCGTAGGTCCGGTCGACACAACGCCCCCCTGCTGCAAGATCACTTATGCCGGCGAGGCAGGCTACCCATCGGTGACGTTGACGGGGCGGCGACACGGCGGGTCGACTGTGCAGTGTCTTTGGGCAAGTGTCCTTGGCCACGCCCCTGAAGCGATCACGAAGGGTTAGCAGTACACTCGTACTGCTTGCATTGTCGCGAGAGGAGAGCCCGGCGTGGGCAAGATCAAGGTCGAAGGCACCGTCGTCGAGCTCGACGGCGACGAGATGACCCGCATCATCTGGCAGTTCATCAAGGACAAGCTGATCCACCCGTACCTGGACGTCAACCTGGACTACTACGACCTGGGCATCGAGCACCGGGACGCGACCGACGACCAGGTCACCATCGACTCGGCCAACGCCATCAAGAAGCACGGCGTCGGTGTGAAGTGCGCCACCATCACGCCGGACGAGGCGCGGGTGGAGGAGTTCGGCCTGAAGAAGATGTGGCTCTCGCCCAACGGCACGATCCGCAACATCCTCGGCGGCGTCATCTTCCGCGAGCCGATCGTCATCTCCAACATCCCGCGGCTGGTGCCGGGCTGGACCAAGCCGATCATCATCGGCCGTCACGCCCACGGCGACCAGTACAAGGCCACCAACTTCAAGGTGCCCGGCGCCGGCGAGCTGACCATGACCTTCACCCCGGCCGACGGCTCCGAGCCGATCCAGCACGTCGTCGCCAACTACGGCGCCGACGGCGGCGTCGCGATGGGCATGTACAACTTCCGCAAGTCCATCGAGGACTTCGCCCGCGCCTCGCTGTCCTACGGCCTGCAGCGCGAGTACCCGGTGTACATGTCCACCAAGAACACGATCCTCAAGGCCTACGACGGCATGTTCAAGGACGTGTTCCAGGAGATCTTCGAGGCCGAGTTCAAGGCGGACTTCGACGCCAAGGGCCTGACCTACGAGCACCGCCTGATCGACGACATGGTCGCCGCCGCGATGAAGTGGGAGGGCGGCTACGTCTGGGCGTGCAAGAACTACGACGGTGACGTGCAGTCCGACACCGTGGCCCAGGGCTTCGGCTCGCTGGGCCTGATGACTTCCGTGCTGATGACGCCGGACGGCCGCACCGTCGAGGCCGAGGCCGCGCACGGCACCGTGACCCGGCACTACCGCCAGCACCAGCAGGGCAAGCCCACCTCCACCAACCCGATCGCCTCGATCTACGCGTGGACCCGTGGCCTGCAGCACCGCGGCAAGCTGGACGGCACCCCGGCCGTCAGCGCCTTCGCCGAGGCCCTGGAGCAGGTTGTCGTCTCCTCCGTGGAGGCCGGCGCCATGACCAAGGACCTGGCCCTGCTGATCAGCAAGGACCAGCCGTGGCAGACCACCGAGGACTTCCTCAACACCCTCGACGAGAACCTGCAGAAGCGCATGGCCTCCGCCTGAGTGGCAGCGCCTGACTCCTTTGGGCGTGACCAAAAGGGCCCCGTCGCACGACGGGGCCCTTTTGTGAGCCGGTCACGGGTTACCGTCCGGCCCATGGGGAAGAAGCTCCTGCTCGCGGCGTTGACCGCGATGCTTGGTCTCACGCTCGCCGGCACGGCCTCCGCAGCCGCATCGCCCGGCTACGTCGCCCTCGGCGACTCCTACGCCTCTGGCGTGGGCACCAGGACGTACTTCGACACGACGTGCGACCGCTCCGTGTACGCCTACTCCGAGCTGCTGGCCAGCCGGCTCGGCCTGGCGCTCAACCTCCAGGCCTGTAGCGGGGCCAAGACCGCGGACGTGGTCAAGAACCAGGTCGCGGCGTTGTCCACGTCGACCAAGTACGTCACGATCTCCGTCGGCGGCAACGACATCGGCTTCTCCAGCGTGATCGAGAAGTGCGCGCTGCCGCTGTACGACTGCACCGGCGACATCAACAAGGCGGTGGGGCTGATCTCCAGCACCCTGCCCGGCGCGCTGGACGGCGTGTACACGCAGATCCACACCCGGGCGCCCAGCGCCACGGTCGTGGTCGTCGGCTACCCGCGGCTGTTCAACGGCGTCGCGTGCAACGCGCTGGCCCGGATCAGCCCGACCGAGGAGGGTCAGCTCAACGCGGCCGCGGACACGCTGGACAACGCCATCAAGGCCCGGGCCGCCGCGCACGGCTTCACCTTCCTGGACCCGCGGTCGGCCTTCACCGGGCACGCGGTGTGCGACAAGGTGGAGTGGCTCAACGGCCTGTCCAACCCGGTGTCCGAGTCGTACCACCCCAACCGCGACGGCCACGTGGGATTCGCGAATCTCCTTCAACCCCTGCTGTGACGTTTTGTGACGGGCTAGCCCGGTAGGGAGCCCCGGCCGGGTGGATTCCGGGTCGGGTGGTTCTGCGGCGCCCCGTCCTCCGGTATTGCTGAGATGTTCCGCCCAAAAAGGAATCGGCGGTGTCTCGGTGAAGGGAGGACGGGGTGTTCGGCATTCCGGTGATGAAACTGGCCGTGATCGGCGGGGTCGGCGTCGCGGCGTTCGCCGTGCTGGCGCACCAGAACGCGGGCGCGTCGCAGAGCAATCCGCAGTGCGCCTTCACCGTCAACGCCGACGTGCTCAACGTGCGGGCCGGGCCCAGCACCGCCGACCGGATCGTCGGCCGGCTGGTGCAGAGCCAGGCCGTCACCGCGCAACCCTTGGTGCAGAACCGTTTCCGTCAGCTGGACGGGACCAGGTGGGCGTCGGTCGACTACTTGGTGGCCGCCTCCGGCAACACCTGCTGAGTCATCCAGCCCTGGTCGGCCAGGCCGATGTGGTACGGCACGTTGACCACCACCACGCCCGGCGTGAACAGCAGCCTTGCCTTGAGGCGCAAGGCACTCTGGTTGTGCAGCAGCTGCTGCCACCAGCGCCGCACCACGTACTCGGGGATGAACACGCTGACCACGCCCCGCTTGTCCCGAGCGTGGATCCGGGCCACATGCTCCACGATCGGCTTGCTCACGTCCCGGTACGGCGAGGACAGCACCACCAGCGGCACCTTGATCCCGCGGCGCTCCCATTCCCGTTGCAGGCCACGGGTTTCCTCGTCGTCGGTGGCGACCGTGACCGCCTCCAGCCGGTCCGGCCGGGTCGCCTTGGCGAAGGCGAGGGCCTGCATCGCCGGTTGGTGCAGCCGGGAGACCAACACCAGCGCGTGCACTCGCGGCGGCAATGTGGTGGTCAGCTGGACGTTCGCGACCTCGCGCTCGAACCGGCGGTAGTAGCGGCTGATCGCCCGCATCACGATGAACAGCACCACCATGGCCAGCACCGCCAGCCACGCGCCGTGCACCACCTTGGTGGCGAACACGACGATCAGCACCACCGCGGTCAGCCCCGCGCCGAAGGCGTTGATGGCCTGCGAGCCGCGCATCCGGGTCCGCTTGCCCGGGTCGGTTTCCTTGGCCAGCTCCCGTTTCCAGTGCACGACCATGCCAGCCTGGCTGAGCGTGAAGCTGGTGAACACGCCGATGATGTAGAGCTGGATCAGGGCGTCGATGTTGGCGTCGAAGCCGATGATCAGCACGATCGCGGCCGCCGCCAGCAGCAGGATGCCGTTGCTGAACACCAGCCGGTCGCCGCGGTTGTGCAGCTGGCGCGGCAGGTAGCGCTCCCGGGCCAGGATCGAGGCCAGGCCCGGGAATCCGTTGAACGCCGTGTTGGCGGCCAGGATCAGGATGCCTGCGGTGGCTGCCTGGAAGAGGTAGAACAGGATCGAGCCGCCGCCGAACACGCTGCCCGCGACCTGCGAGATCACCGACGGGTTGCCGTCCGGCTCGGCGTGCGCGTTCAGGTGCACGGCCAGCGCCGTGATGCCACCGAACATCGACACCGCGATGACGCCCATCATCACGAGCGTCATCGCGGCGTTGTGGGACTTGGGTTTGCGGAACGCCGGCACGCCGTTGCTGATCGCCTCCACGCCGGTCAGCGCCGTGCAGCCGGACGCGAAGGCCCGCAGCGACAGGAAAATAGCGCCGAAGCCGGCCGTGCTCTCGGTCTGGTGGAACGGCAGGTTGGCCGTGGACGCCTGCGGCAGGTCGCCGGCCAGGCCCCGGATCGCCGCCACCGCGAACATCAGGAAGGTCAATACGATGAACGCGTAGGTCGGGATCGCGAACGTCCGGCCGGATTCCTTGACTCCGCGCAGGTTGGCCAGCGCGATGACGGCCACGAAGCCGACCGAGATGCCCACCGCGTAGTTCGCCAGCTCCGGGAAGGCCGAGGTGATCGCCACGACGCCGGAGACCACCGACACCGCCACCGTCATCACGTAGTCCACCAGCAGTGCCGCCGCCGCGGTCAGCGCCGCCGACTCGCCCAGGTTCGTCTTGGCCACGACAAACGCGCCGCCGCCGCTCGGATAGGCGTAGCAGGTCTGGCGGTATGAGGCGACCACCACGATCAGCACGATCGCCACCGCCGCCGCGACCGGCGTGGACAGCGACAGCGCGCCCGCGCCGCCGACCGCCAGCGTGAGCAGGATCTGCTCGGTGGCGTAGGCCACCGACGAGATCGGGTCGCTGCAGAAAACCGGCAATGCCAACCATTTCGGCAACAGCGTGTCGCCTAGTCGCTCACTGCGCAGCGGGCGGCCGACCAGCAGCCGTTTCACGACGTCGAACACGCTCTCCCTCTCCCCGGGCTCTCGTCTGAAGCCTCCGTGGCCTTTACGCCCGCACCGCCGGCCCTGATGCGTTCTTAACGGCGTCGAGCCCCGCGTTTACGCGTTCCTGATGCCGCTAGGCTCGGGGTGTGCTGACCGTCTCCACTGTCAATGTCAACGGGCTCCGCGCCGCCGCCAAGAAGGGCTTCGTCGAGTGGCTCGCCGCCACCGAGGCCGACGTCGTGTGCCTGCAGGAGACGCGGGCCGAGCCCGACCAGCTGCCGGCCGAGCTGCTCGAACCGGCGGGCTGGCACACCACCCTGGCCGAGTCCGAGATCAAGGGCCGGGCCGGCGTCGCCCTGCTGTCCCGCACCGCCCCCGACGCCGTCCGCGTCGGCTTCGGCTCGGCCGAGTTCGACCGCAGCGGCCGCTACGTCGAGTACGAGCTGGCCGACGTCGTCGTGGCCAGCCTCTACCTGCCCAGCGGCGACGCCGGCACCCCCAAGCAGGACGAGAAGTACCGCTTCCTCGACGCCTTCCTCGCCCACCTCGTCGAGCTGCGGGCCAAGGCCGAGGCCGACGGCCGCGAGGTCCTCGTCTGCGGCGACTGGAACATCGCCCACCGCCCCGAGGACCTCAAGAGCTGGAAGACCAACCAGAAATCCGCCGGCTTCCTGCCCGAGGAGCGGGCCTGGCTCGACCAGCTCTACGCCGCCGGCTACACCGACGTCGTGCGCGCCCTGCACCCCGACACCGCCGGCCCGTACAGCTGGTGGTCCTACCGGGGCAAGGCCTTCGACAACGACTCCGGCTGGCGCATCGACCTCCACGTCGCCACCGCCGGCCTGGCCGACAAGGCCGTCTCCGCCGTGACCGAACGGGCCGCCACCTACGCCGAACGCTGGTCCGACCACGCCCCCGTGACCGTCCGCTACGACGTCTGAACCCCGCGAGTCCCGCTGAGCGTCACCCCGAATGTGTGAAACGGATTCGTACATTCGCTGTGACTGTGGGCGGGACTCGCGGGGGTGATTTATTCCCGCTCTCCCTGTGAGAGTGGTCTCCCTACGCTCAGCGACGGTTCGGCGCGAAAGCCGACTTACGCTCGGCCGGTGGTCAACGACACCCCGCGCCCGAGCGAATCGGCCCTCCGCAGGGCTCTTCGCCGCGCCGCAGACGGTTCGACGCTGGACGCCACCGAGGCGGCGGTCCTGCTGCACGCCCGTGGCGATCACCTGGACGAGTTGCTGGCGATCGCGGGCCGGGTCCGCGACGCGCACCTGAGGGCCGAGGGCCGCGAAGGCGTCATCACGTACAGCAAGAACGCCTTCATCCCGCTGACCCGGCTGTGCCGGGACCGCTGCCACTACTGCACCTTCGCGACGGTGCCGCACCGCCTGCCGGCGGCGTACCTGGAGCGCGACGAGGTGCTGGACATCGCCCGCGAGGCGGCGGCCCAGGGCTGCAAGGAGGCCCTGTTCACGCTGGGCGACCGGCCGGAGGAGCGCTGGCCGGCGGCCCGGGAGTGGCTGGAGGCCCGCGGCTACGGCTCGACGCTGGACTACCTGCGCTCGGTGGCGATCGCGGTGCTCGAGGAGACGGGCATGCTGCCCCACCTCAACCCGGGCGTGCTGAGCTGGGAGGAGTTCCAGCGGCTCAAGCCGGTGGCGGCCAGCATGGGCATGATGCTGGAGACGACCGCGACCCGCCTGTGGAGCGAGCCGGGCGGCCCGCACTTCGGCAGCCCGGACAAGGAGCCGGCGGTCCGGATGCGGGTGCTGACCGACGCCGGCCGGGTGGGCGTGCCGTTCACCACCGGCATCCTGATCGGCATCGGCGAGAACCTGGACGAGCGGGCCGACTCGCTGCTGGCCATCCGCGGCGTGGCCCGGCAGTACGGCAACATCCAGGAGATCATCGTCCAGAACTTCCGGGCCAAGCCGGACACGGCCATGCGCGGCATGCCGGACGCCGACCTGCACGAGCTGGCGGCGACGATCGCGGTGGGCCGGCTGCTGCTGCCGTCCAACGTGAGCGTGCAGGCCCCGCCCAACCTGGTCGGCGACGAGTTCGAACTGATGCTGCGCGCCGGCATCGACGACTGGGGCGGCGTCTCGCCGGTGACCCCGGACCACGTCAACCCCGAGCGGCCGTGGCCGGCCATCGACGAGCTGACCGCCGTCACGGCGAAGTCGGGCTTCCAGCTGCGTGAGCGGCTGACGGCCTACCCCCGCTTCGTCAAGGCCGGCCAGCCGTGGATCGACACCCGCATCGGCGCGCACGTGGATGCATTGGCCGACAAGGAAACCGGCTTGGCCAACGAGTCGGCCGTCCTGAGTGGACGGACGTGGCAGGAGCCGGACTACGCCCTGGAGTCGCAGGGCCGCACCGATCTGCACGAGACCATCGACACCACCGGCCGGACCGGCGACCGCCGCGGCGACTTCGACAGCGTGTACGGCGACTGGGAGTCGCTGCGCCGTCAGCTCGACACCAGCCCCACCTTCAGCAAACTGCCCAGCGACGTCCTCAATGGACTGAAGATCGCCGCCGAGAATCCGGGCGCGCTGCTGGAGGAGCGCAACGCGGACGCGGCGCTGGCGCTGCTCACCGCGGACGGCGAGGCGCTGGAGACGATGACCCGGCTGGCCGACCAGCTGCGGGCCGAGGTCAACGGCGACGACGTCACCTACGTGGTGAACCGGAACATCAACTTCTCCAACGTCTGCTACGTCGGCTGCCGGTTCTGCGCCTTCGCGCAACGGGAACGCGACGCCGACGCGTACCGGCTGACCGTGCAGGACGTCGCCGACCGCGCCCAGGAGGCGTGGGACGTGGGCGCCACCGAGGTGTGCATCCAGGGCGGCATCGACCCCAAGCTGCCGACCAGCTTCTACGCCGACATGGTGCGGGCGATCAAGACCCGGGTGCCGGGCATGCACGTGCACGCCTTCAGCCCCATGGAGATCGTCAGCGGCGCCACCAAGGCCGGCGTGAGCGTGCAGGAGTGGCTGACCGAGCTGCGTGACGCCGGCCTGGACACGATTCCCGGCACGGCGGCGGAGATCCTCGACGACGACGTGCGCTGGGTGCTGACCAAGGGCAAGCTGCCGACCAAGACCTGGCTGGAGGTCGTGGGCACCGCCCACCGGCTGGGCATCCGCTCCTCGTCCACCATGATGTACGGCCACGTCGACCACCCGGGCCACTGGCTGGGCCACCTGCGCACGCTGGCCCGGCTGCAGGACGACACGGGTGGCTTCACCGAGTTCGTGCTGCTGCCCTTCGTGCACCGCAACGCGCCGATCTACCTGGCCGGCGTGGCCCGCCCGGGACCGTCCCGAAGGGACAATCGCGCGGTGCACGCGATGGCGCGGCTGGCGCTGCACGGCCGGATCCACAACATCCAGTGCTCCTGGGTGAAGCTCGGCGACGAGGGCACGGCCGAGATCCTTCGCGGCGGCGCCAACGACTTCGGCGGCACGCTGATGGAGGAGACGATCAGCCGGATGGCCGGCTCCGAGCACGGCTCGGCCCGCACCATCGAGCAACTCGAGGCGATGGCGGCGCTGGCCGGGCGGCCCGCTCGCCAGCGAACCACGACCTACGGCCGAATTGCGGCAAGTGGACCCGTTCGAGTGAGCCTTTCGGAGCAGTAACGTTACGTCGAATGGGTAGCTTCTGAGGTTGCCTCAAGCAACACTCCGCCTCGGAAGGACACCCCCGTGCGCAACAGAAGAGCGCTCGCGTTCCCCCTGGCCGTGATGGTGGCCGGGACGATCATTGCCGGCGCCGGGGCGGCCATGGCCGCGACACCCGGCGCCATCTCGCCAAGCGACATCGGCCCGGCCGTCCATGCGGCGGTTGACCACGCGCGGGGCAACCCGCCGTGCGAGGAGCGGGTCGGCCGGGGCAACCCGCCGACCTGCGAGTCCACCACGACGCCGCCCACCTGTGAGCCGGCCGGCTACAGCCGCGGCCTGCCCCCGTGTGAGACGACGACGCCGCCGACGAGCACGACCACCGCTACGACGACCACCACGCCGTGTACGACGACCACCACGCCGCCGAGCACGACGACGACAACCGGGTCGACCACCACGACAACCGGGTCGACCACCACGACGACTGAGTCGACGACCACCGGGTCGACGACCACCACGACCGAATCGACGACCACGGGGTCGACCACGACCACGAGCCCGTCGCTGTCGTCCACGACCGCCCCGCCGTCGTCGTCGACGACCACGACGACCGCCCCGCCGGTGACCACCACCGACACGGTCCCGCCGGGCATGCAGCCGCTGGCCTACACCGGCACCACCGCCGACACCGGCATGCTGATCGGCCTCGGCCTGCTGCTGGTGGTGGGCGGCGGCCTGATGCTGCTGGTCCGCCGCACCCCGTCGCCGCGTAAGTGAGCGATGCGGGGCGCCCTGCCCGCCCGGGGCGCCCCGCGAAGTACGACACGTCACATCTGCCCGAACGGACACGACAACCGCCTCGGGGCGGGGCCCACGGGCGCAAAGGCGCTGGTCCTGATCTTGTGGGACCCGGCGCGGGGGTCGATAACGACCGCCGTTATTCTCGCTCCTCGTGATGGACCGCACAGTCCCCGGAACGGGTGGGGTTGACACGTTCGGTAGTTTTCCGAACGACAGCCACCGCTCGGTTCACTCTTTCGGGGCGACCTCACTGTCGGGAGACGCTGCCTTGCGTAACCAAGTTCGGCACCTCACGCGTTTCACCCTGACCGCCGCCTGCCTGCTGCCGGCCACCGCGCTGCTGACCGCGGGCGTCGCCGCGGCGGACACCGACCCCAACGTCGAGAGCCGGGTTCCGGTCACCCTGGACGGCTTCGCGCTGCTGGCCATCCTGCTGGGCTTCGGCGGACTGATCGCCGGCCTGCTGCGCCACCGCCACCGCCTGGCCCGCGAGGCCAAGGCCGCCGCCCAGGCCGCCAAGGCGGTCGTCGAGGAGAGCGCCGCCGCCGCGGCCGCCACCAAGCCGGCCCCGCTCCCCACACCCAGCCAGCTCTGACCCGTTCCATCAACGCTTGGAAGGGGGCTTTCCTGCGCTCGGAGTGGAGGAAAGCCCCTTTCCAAGCGTTTGGGCCGGTCTGAGTAGTTCGACGCTCTGCGACCGTCGGCACGCACCGTTACCGTTATCGGGTGGCGGACAAGGAATCCCTGCTGACCCGGCTGCGCGAGCGGCACTCGTGGCTCGACCACCTGCTGCGCGCCGGGGAGCGCTATGTCGACCGGTACGGCGACCACTACGCCGCCGCGATCACGTACTACAGCGTGTTGTCGCTCATCCCGCTGCTGATGCTGGGCTTCTCGGTGGCCGGCTTCGTGCTGGCCGGCAACGAGCAGCTGCTGGGCCAGATCCGCACCGGCATCGCCACCGCGGTGCCCGGCGCGCTCGGCGACCAGGTCAACACGATCGTCGGCAAGCTGATCGACTCCCGCGGCTCGGTGGGCATCTTCGGTCTGCTCGCGGCGCTCTACTCCGGCCTCGGCTGGATGACCAGCCTGCGCGACGCCGTGACGGCCCAGTGGACGCGTGAGCGCCCGCAACTGCCGTTCCTGCTGACCGCGGTCAAGGACCTGCTGACGCTGATCGGGCTCGGCTTGGCGCTGGTGGTGTCGTTCGGCATCACCGCGGCCGGCACCGGCCTGGGTGAGCTGCTGCTGGAGTGGCTGGGGCAACGGCAGACCGGCTGGGCCGAGCTCCTGCTGTCGGTCGCGGCCATCCTGCTGGGCCTGCTGGCCGACTGGCTGGTGTTCCTGTGGGTGCTGACCAGCCTGCCGCGCTTCCACGTGGGCTGGCGCAGCGCCGTGCGCGGCGCGATCGCCGGCGCCGTCGGCTTCGAGATCCTCAAGCAGGTCGGCAACGTCTACCTACAGGTGATCAAGGACTCGCCGTCCGGCTCGGTCTTCGGCACGCTGCTGGGCCTGCTGGTCTTCGTCAACCTGGTGTCGCGGTTCCTGGTGTTCATCACCGCGTGGACCGCGACCGCCCGGGAGAACATGCACCGCTCGGCCGACCCGGTGGTGCTGCCGGAGCCGGTGGTGATCCGGCCGGCCGTGCACCTGGCCGGCCGGCCCGACGCCACCATGACGGCGGGCCTGCTCAGCGCCGGCGCCCTGCTCGGCGTGACGCTGACCCGGTTGTTGCGTCGACGGTGATCAGTTCCCGCCGCCGGCCTGGGCGGCCATCCGGCGGGCGCGGGCGGCTCGGGCGCGCCGCTTGCGCAGGTACATCGCCAGCACCACCAGCACGCCCAGCCCGGCCAGGATGGTCAGCGGCATGCCGACGTTGCCGAACGCCATGTACATCGGGCTGTTGTCGGCGGCGGTCGTGACGTTGGCGGCGTCGGTCGAGGTCACCGCGGACGTCGCCGACACCGACGGCTTCACCGGCGGGGCCTGGTCCACCAGCACGCCGACCTGGTGCACGTTGGCCGCGGTCAGCGCGAAGCCGTAGTCCAGCAGCTTGGAGCTCTGCCGGTACATGGGGAACTGGGTCTGCTCGCCGCGCAGCAGCACGGCCACCAGCCGGTGCCCGCTCTTGCCGGCCGAGGACAGGTTGGTCCAGTGCGCGTCGGTGGTGTTGCTGGTGATGCCGGTGATCGCGCCGGTGTAGGTGGTCAGCAGCGAGTCGGTGTTGTGCACGGAGACGCCGCCCAGCGACACCGACTTGACCCCGGCCGCGTCGGCGAAGGCCGGTATCTGCATGGCGTGCCGGTAGATGAGCGCGAGGTCGTAGGCCGAGGTGCTCATGCCCGGCCCGTCCAGGCCGCCCGGCGTGGCCACCCGGGTGTCCAGCGCGCCCATCTGCTTGGCCGCGGCGTTCATCAGGTCCAGCGTCTTGGGGATGCCGCCCAGCGCCCGGGCCAGCGCGCTGGGCACGTCGTTGCCGGGCTTGAGCAGCATGGCCTCGACCAGCTGCGTGACGGTGAACTTGCCGCCGGCCGGCACGCCGACCGCGGAGTAGCCCTTGGCCGCGTCCACGTCCTCCTGCGTGATCAGCACGGGCGTGTTCGGCTTCAGGTCGTTGAGCGCCACCATGGCCAGCAGCACCTTGATCAGGGCGGCCGGGCGCTGCCGGGCGTGCGGGTCCTTGGCCGCGAGCACCGCGCCGGTGTCCAGGTCGGCCAGCACCCACGAGGAGGCGTTCACCTCGGACGGCGGCGCGGTGGCCGCGTCCGGCGGCAGCACGAAGCCGCACTTGCCGAGCTGGTCGCCGCCCACCGGGTCGGCCGGCACCGGCAGCGGCTTCGGCGCGGCCGATCCGGCCGCGGGCTGCTCGGCGTCGTCCTCGGCGGCCGGCGGCGACTGCTTGTTCGGGCACTCGTTCGGCGCGGCGCTAGTCGACGTGGCGGTCGAGGTGGTGGAGGTGCTGGTGGTGGTCGTGATCACCGCAGCGGCGCTGCCCGTCGTGACGAACACGGCGGTGACCACGCAGGCCACGGCCGTGAGCAGGGCGGCTGCGGGCCGTCGAGCTGGGAAGGGCACCCCCGCAGGCTAGTGCGTTACGCGGCGTGACCGGTCGGCCCCGTGTCTTCACCACCGGTGGCCAGGGCGGATACTTCGGACGTGACGCTGACCCGTGGCAAGTCCGTGTTCCTGCTCCTGTTCGGGGTGTGGAGCTGGTTCATCTGGGTGACGCTGGTGATCAACGTGGCCGCCGACCCGAGGGCGTTCGTGGCCGGGTCGGCCACGGCTTTCTTCTACGTGCACCTCACGCTGGCCGTCATCTCCGTCGCTTTCGGCACCGTCATCGGCTGGTTCGGGCTGCGCGGCCTGCTGGCCGCCCGGCGGCCCGCGCAGGCCGCTCACCCTGGGTGAACCGGCCCAAGGGTTGCCCGCCCGCTGGCAATTGTGAACGTTCGCACGTCTGGTTGGGCGATGTCCCAATTGCTACGTTCCGGCGAATGAGACGTCTGCTGACGCTGCTGACCGCCGCCGGCGCCGCCCTCGTTGGGTTGGCGCCGGTCGCGTCCGCCGCCCCGGACCATCACTCCTGCGACACCACCGGCACGTCCTACACGTACGTGGTGCTCTACGCGCCGGGCGTGCCCCGGTTCGTCGCCGACGCCGAGCTGCGGCTCGACTGCGGCTCCCTGGTCGAGTACTACCCGGAGATCGGGGTGGCGGTGGCCACCTCGGCCAGCCCCGACTTCGCCGGCCGGCTCGGTCCGAACCGGGCCTACAGCGGCCGCAAGGACGTGCCCGCGGCCACGCTGCGCTCCCGTTCGCAGGAGTCGGTGGCGCCGGCCGACGACCGCGGCGCCGAGCAGTGGGACATGGACCTGATCAAGGCCAAGCAGGCCAACAAGGTCAACGAGGGCAGCCACCGGGTGGTGGTCGGCGTGCTCGACTCCGGTGTGGACGGCACGCACCCGGAGTTCGCGAAGTCCATCGACCCGGCCGACTCGGCCGGCTGCCTGACCGGCAAGGCCGACCCGTCGGTGGCCGCCTGGTCGCCGACGACCATCCCGCACGGCACGCACGTGGCCGGCACGATCGCCGCCGCGGACGACGGCAACGGCGTCACGGGCGTCGCGCCGAACGTGCGCCTCGCGTCCGTGAAGGTGGTCAGCGACGACGGCTTCATCTTCCCGGAGGCCGCGGTGTGCGGCTTCATGTGGGCGGCCAAGCACCACTTCGCCGTCACCAACAACAGCTACTTCGTGGACCCCGGCTTCTACTTCTGCCGCAACCAGCCCGGCGACTCGGCGGCGTACGAGGCGGTCCGGCGCGCGGTGGCGTACTCGACCGGGCGTGGCGTGCTCAACGTGGCCGCCGCCGGCAACGAGGCGATGGACATCGCCAACCCCACCAAGGACACCGTGCGGACGCACCCGGTCGACCGGAGCTGCGCGACGCTGCCGGCCGGGCTGCCGGACGTCGTCTCGGTGTCGGCCGTCGGCTACGCCGGCACGAAGTCGAGCTACAGCGACTGGGGCAAGGTCGACGTGACCGCCCCCGGCGGCGACCGCGCGCAGATCCCGCCGACCGGCTCGGGCCCGGCGTGCCCGCTGTCCACGCTGCCGGCCGGCGGCTACGGCAGCATGTGCGGCACCTCGATGGCGACGCCGCACGTGGTCGGCGTGGTCGCGCTGCTGGCCAGCACGCATCCGTGGGCCTCGCCCGCGCAGCTGCGGGGTCTGCTCAGGTCGCAGGCCTCGCCGATCGCCTGCCCGGCCGCCACGCCGACCTGCACCGGGCCGGCGGGGGACAACAGTTACTACGGGCACGGCCTGGTCAACGCCCTGGCCGCGGTCACCCGATAAATCGTGAGGCCCGGGAAGTCGGAGACTTCCCGGGCCTCACGCAAGCTTTTAGTAGTCGAACTCACCGTTGCGGACGCCGGAGACGAACGCGGTCCACTCGGTGCGCGTGAAAACGTGCGCCGGCAGACTCGGGTCCTTCGCGTCACGCAGAGCGATGTCCCCCGAGGGGAGAGCAGCGACTTCCACGCAGCCGCCATCCTGGCAGAAGCTGCTCTTCTTGAACGTGATTTCCATTGACGCTGTTATCTTTCTGTTAACGATCACTCATAGTTGGTTCTTTTCACCTTCTCAATCACGTCGAGTGAGGACTTGTGGTCCGGGCACCGCGACAGCAGATTGAGGAAGATATCCTGGTACTTCTTCACCTCGTTCTCCTGGGCCGAGAACCGGTCGCCACCGCTCAGTTCCTGGTAGACAGTGTCCTGATCGGTGTCGTTGTCGAAGGTGAAGATCACATAGTTGCACTGGATACCGAGATTGTAGCCTGCGGTGTATGGGAAAATCCTTAGATCCACACTATCGTGTCGGGCGAAGTCGATCAAGTGCTCCAGTTGCCGTCGCATGGTGTTCGGGGAGTCCACCACGCGGTGTAGCGCGCACTCGTCGATCACGCCCGTGACCTGCAGTTCGCCCAGTCGGTCGATCACGTATTGCTGCCGTCGGCCGCGAATCTCGACCAGCTGGTCGATCTCGGCGTCCGGGGCCTCCGGGAAATTGTTCCTGAAAATTTCCCGGCAGTATTCCGGGATCTGGACCAGGCCCGAGATGGCGAACCCGCTGAACCACTGCATGCCGCTCGCGGCCGATTCCAGCGAGATGTAGCTGCCCAGGTTCGGCGGCCAGGCCTCGGGGTGGTCGGACCACCAGCCCTCGTCCTGGCTCGCGGTGGCCAGGTTCTGGAGCCGGGTGCGCAGCCGGTGGTCGCGGACGTCGTACAGATCCAGCAGATCGCGCACGTCACGCAGCTTGGGCAGGCCCTGGCCGTTCTCCAGCCGGCTGACCTTGGACGGGGAGCACTCCAGGCGCTTCGCGGCGTCGACCAGTTGCAGTCCGGCGGCCTCTCGGAGCTTGCGCAGCTCGTGGCCGAGGCGGCGGCGCGGAATCAACGGTCCCTGCGAAGGGGGCATCCTCACACCTCCTGAACCACCCTGCCTGCGTAGCCGCTGGAGGCGCGTGGCGCCACGCTAGGCCATCGGGGTGACCGTGGCAAGCAATCCACGCATGCAATTGCACGGTGGCATTGCGTTGTGGACTTTCCTGCCGCACTCTACCCCTGAGTCCCGGCCAACTTCCGAGAGGATGAGCTGAGATGAGCACCGTTGAGCGGCTACCTCTTATCTTCCGCCTGCTGCACCCCGTGCGGGCCACCAGAATCACCATCGAGAGTGAGATGGCGCTGGAGTTCCGCGGCCTGCGCGCGGCCACCCGGATCACCGGACGGTGGCACCGCCGCACCGCCCGTCGCGTCGATCGCGGCATGCGCCTCGGTTACGCCGTCGAGCGGCTGTGCCGGCGGGCCATGGAGACCGAGTCCCGGCCGCGCCGGGTCGGCACGCAGGTGCTGACCGCGGCCCAGGTCCGGCGCCAGCACGACCGGACGCCGGCGGTCGTCCCGCACGTCGGCAGCCGGCTCGCGTATCTGCTGCTGGCGGCCGAGGCCGCGGTGCTGCTCACTGTCTTCCCTTGGCCGTCGGTGGCGCTGTTCCTGCTCGGCGTCGGCGTGCAGTCCGGGCTGGCGCTGGGACTCGGCCGGCAGCTGTGGCTGTTACGGCAGTCCGCGGAGCGGGCCCGGTGGCAGCTGCCGGTGCTGGTGCTGCTGGCGTCCGCGCTGCTCGTGGTCGGTTCGCTGATGGCCGTCTCGATGACGCCGCTGCTCGGCGCGATGGTGCTGGCCACGCCGTGGATCGTGGTCCAGCAGGAGGCCTTCGCGCGGTCCATCGCCGGTCGCCGGGCGGCCGATCTCGGCCGGGTCGTGCTCGCCGCGGACCGCGAACGCCGCCGGCAGCTGCGGTCCGTGGACCGGAAAATCGCCGCACTCGGGCGGCTCGCGGTGCGGCTCGAGCGAGCCAGCGAACGGCTCCAGCATCTGGTCGAGCGTTGTTACCTGGTACCGCAGCAGGACATTCTGCTGGCTCGGGCGCTGGCCGGCGACGAGTACGCGGACCGCATGCCGGTGACGCGCGCGCTGCCCGACCTCACGTTCATGGCCCTGGCCATGGCCCGGCTGGAACTCGTCACGCACGAGGCGTCCGTGTGCCGCGAGGAGGCGCACGGGACCAGGACGCTGGCGCCGTTCCTGCCGGACCTGCCGGAGCAGCGCCGTGGCCCCGCGCCAGCGTCCCGAAACTGACGACTGACCCAGTACATTCAGCGCTGTGACAGCGCCTGGTCGAGGTCGGCCCAGAGGTCCTCGACGTCTTCCAGACCGACCGACAGGCGCAGCAGCCGGTCGCCGATGCCGGCGCTTTCGCGGTCGTCCTCCGGCACGATGTGGTGGCTCAGCGTGCCGGGGTGCTGAATCAGCGTGTCGACGCTGCCGAGGCTGACCGCCGGCGTGACCAGGCGGACCGCGCCGATCACCGCGTGCGGGTCGCCGGCCACGTCGAACGACACCATCGGGCCGCCGATCGACGGCCGGTACACCTTGATCACGCCGGGGTGCTCGGCCAGCCGGCGGGCCAGCTCGGTGGCCGTCGCCGAGGCGTGCGCGATGCGGACCGGGAGCGTGGATAGGCCGCGCAGCAACAGGTAGCCGGCCAGCGGGTGCAGGAGGCCGCCGGTGGCCATGCGGATCAGCCGGAGCTGGCGGGCGAACTCCTCGCCGCAGGCCACCACGCCGCCGAGCACGTCGCCGTGCCCGCCGAGGTACTTGGTCGCGCTGTGCAGCACGATGTCGGCGCCCAGCTCGATCGGGCGCTGGAGGACGGGCGTGGCGAACGTGTTGTCCACCAGGACCGGCACGTCCACGTCGATGGCCCGGATGTCCACTTCGGACAGCGTCGGGTTGGCCGGCGTCTCCACCACGACCAGGCCGGTGTCCTCGCGGACGTCTCGTTTGATCGAGTCCACCGTGGACCAGGTGACCTCGGTGCCGAGCAGGCCGGTGGCCAGCACGTGGTCGCTGGTGCCGTACAGCGGGCGCACCGCGACGATGTGCCGCCGGCCCTGCGCGGCCACCGCGAGCAGGCAGGCCGACAGGGCAGCCATGCCGGTCGCGAAGGCCACCGCCGACTCGGCGCCCTCCAGGTCGGCCAGGGCCGTCTCGAACCGGCCGACCGTCGGGTTGCCGACGCGGCCGTAGATCGGGCTTTCGCCCAGGTCCACGCCGGTGCCGGCCAGGTCGAGCCGGGCCGCCTCGGCGTGGCTGTCGCGGGACGGGTAGGTGGTGGAGAGGTCGATCGGGGCCGCGTGCAGGCCCAGATCCGTCAGGTCCTCGCGGCCGGCGTGCACGGCCCTGGTGTTCAGCTCCATGGCCCTGATCCTGGGTCGGTCACGGGGTTGTGGCGGAAATCCCGTACTAGATTCGGCAGATGGCCGATTCCGTGCGTCTCGATCCGGTTGATCTTGCCATTCTGCGGGAGTTGCAGAACGACGCCCGGATCACCAACAAGGAGCTCGCCGCGGTGGTCGGCGTCGCGCCGTCCACCTGCCTTGATCGGGTGGCCCGGCTGCGTTCCACCGGTGTCATCGCCGGCACCGTGCTGAGGGTCGACGCCTCCGCGCTCGGCCGGCCGCTACAGGCGCTGCTGTTCATTCGCGTGCAGCCCCATCGCGGTGTGCTGGAACCGTTCGTCAACCACGCCCTGGCCCAGCCCGAGACCCGGGCCGTCTTCCACCTCACCGGCCCCGACGACTTCATGGTGCATGTCGCCGCGGTCGGCGCGGCCGACCTGCAACGGCTCGTGCTCGACGAGTTCACCGCCCGGCCCGAGGTCGCGCTGGTGCACACCACGCTGATCTTCCAGCAGTGGGAGGGCGGGCCGCTGCTGCCGCCTACCACTTCCGTCTGATGTGCCTGTCGCCCTTCAAGGGGACGCCCGGTGATCGCCTGGGGTCCACCCGCCCACATGCGCAACGCCGGCGCCACCCTCGTCGGCTCCGACGCCGTCGGCGCCCTCACTCTGTTCGCCCTGCACGAGCTGGTCGGCGACCAGACCTTCCAGCGCATCGAGCGGACCTTCTACACCCAGTTCCACGGCCGGTCCGCGCACACCTCGGACTACATCGCCGTCGCCAACCGGGTCTCCGGCCGCGACCTCACCTCGTTCCTGACGACCTGGCTCTACGGAACCACCACGCCGCCCATGCCCGGTCATCCAGACTGACAGGCATGACCGACTTCGACGTCGACGAGTTCCTGGCGCAGCCGCTCACCGCCCGCGTCGCCACCGCCGGACCCACCGTCCGTCCCGCTTGGTACCTCTGGGAGGACGGGGCCTTCTGGATCCTCAGCGGTCCCTGGGCGCGGCTGCTGGCTCGGGTGCGCCAGGACCCCGTTCTCGCCCTTGTCATCGACGTCTGCGACCTGCCCACCGGTCTCGTCCGCCAGGTCATCGCCCGCGGCCCCGCCTCCGTCGAGCCCTTCGACATCCCCCGCGGCCGCCGCATGCTCACCCGCTACCTCGGCCCCGACGAGTCGTTGTGGGACAACCGCTTCCGTCGCTACCTGCTCGAGGACGTCGGCACCGTCTGGCTCCGACTGGTCCCGGAATCCCTCCGTGCCACCGATTTGAGCTACTCGGTCTGATCCGCGTCGCCGAGCTGTTGGGCCATCGTGTGCATGGCGGCGTTGAGCGCGGTCATGACGCGGGCGCAGGCCTCGACGTCGCGCGGGTCGAGTGTCTCGGCGACCGGCTCCAGCAACCGCATCTCCTGGATCAGGATCTGGTCGAAGAGCTCTCGGCCGGCCGTGCTGAGCCGGAGCAGGCGGGATCGGCGGTGGGCCGGGTTGGGCACGAACTCGATCAGTCCGCGGTCGTGCACGGCGTCGGCGAGCCGTTGCACGACCTGCCGTGGCAGCAGCAGCGACCGGCCGATCTGCGGCACCGTGCTCTCGCCGGTGGCGTTGAGCACCTCCATGATCGCGCGTTCCGGCAGGGACAGGCCGATCTCCGCCGTCACCTCGCCCAGCACCTTCGCGGTGGACGTCTGCAACGGGCGGAGGGTGAACAGCACTGCGTGGAGGTGGTCTGCCCCGGACATGGCGTCCATGGTGTCACGGTGTCAATATGACACCTTCAGTGTCATGTTGACACTCCGAGTGTCAATGTGTCACGGTGGAGGAGGCCGCGAACCACGCGGACGGCAAGGGGGAAGATGATGGCGCGGATAGTGATCCTGACGGTCGGCACTCGCGGTGACGTGGCGCCCCTGATCGGGCTGGGCGCGGCGCTCCAGGCCGCCGGGCACCAGGTCCGGGTGACCGTCACCGAACGCCTCGCCGGCCTGGCGGCGGACGCCGGCCTGGATTTCCACCGGCTCGACACCGATCCGGCCGACCTCCAGGGCACCGAGCGGGCCCGGGCGGCCCAGCGGCCGGGCGCGCGGGGGACCGCGTCGTCGTTCCGGCTGGCCGCCCAGGAGATGCGGCGGCAGGTGCCGGCGATGCGCGCCGCCGCCCGCGATGCCGACATCGTGCTGTGCACGTTCGGGACCGTGCCCATGGCGATCCCCATCGCCGAGGCCAACGCGGTGCCCTGCCTGGTGGTGCCGCTCCAGATCGCCGACCCGACCCGGGAGTTCGGACCGGCCTTTCTCGGCGGCCGCGATCTCGGCCCCTGGCTGAACCGGGCGGTCCCGAAGCTGGCCGGCCGGCTGGGGTATCGACTCTTCGCTGGGTTCACCCGTGAGCTGCGCGCCGAACTCGGACTGCCGCCCGAGGCGGCCCCCGGCTACCGCCCGGGCACGCTGCCCCTGCTGTACGGGGTCTCGCCCACGGTGGTGCGTCAGCCGGCGGACTGGCCCGACAACATCCGCATGGCCGGCTACTGGTGGCTGCCCCGGCCGAGCGGCTGGCGGCCGGCCGCGGACCTGGAGCGGTTCCTCGCCGCCGGGCCGCCGCCGGTGTACCTCGGCTTCGGCAGCGTCGACGTCGGCAAGGCCGAAGCGATCGGCCGCACGGTGCGCGAGGCCATCGACCGCACCGGCCTTCGGGTGGTGGTGCAGCGCGGATGGATGGGCCTGGATGTCAACGGCGACAACGTCTTCACCATCGACGACGTCCCGCACGACTGGCTGTTCCCGCGAGTCGCGGTCGCGGTCCACCACGCCGGCGCGGGCACCACGGCCGCCGCCCTGCGGGCCGGCATCCCGTCGGTGCCGGTGCCGTTCCTGTACGACCAGCGGTTCTGGGCCCGTCGGCTGGTCGACCTCGGCACGGCGCCCGACGCGATCCCGGCCGAGCGGCTGTCCGCGCACCGCCTGGCCGCCGCGATCACCAGCGCTGCCACCGAATCCCGCTTCGCGCGGGCCGCGACGGCGATCGCCGGGCGCATCGCCGAGGAGGACGGCGTCGCCCCGGTCCTGGCCGCCATCGACCGGCTCGTCCCCGCCTGAACGCGAAGAGGCCCCGCCGACCAGGGGGTGGCGGGGCCTCTTCGTGCGGTGGCGCCGGTCAGACGCGCTTGAACAGCAGGGCGCGCTTGACCTCCTGGATGGCCTTGGTGACCTGGATGCCGCGGGGGCAGGCGTCGGTGCAGTTGAAGGTGGTGCGGCAGCGCCACACGCCGTCGACGTCGTTGAGGATGTCGAGACGCTCCTCGGAGCCCTCGTCCCGGCTGTCGAAGATGAAGCGGTGCGCGTTGACGATGGCCGCGGGGCCGAAGTAGGAGCCCTCGGTCCAGTACACCGGGCACGACGTGGTGCAGCAGGCGCAGAGAATGCACTTGGTGGTGTCGTCGAACCGGGCCCGGTCGGCCGCGGACTGGATGCGCTCCCGGGTCGGCTCGTGCCCGGTCGTCATCAGATACGGCTTCACGGCCCGGAAAGCCTCGAAGAACGGCTCCATGTCGACGATCAGGTCCTTCTGCACCGGCAGGCCCTTGATCGGCTCCATGGTGATGGTGGTGTGCTTGCCGTTGCCGGCCAACAGGTCCTTCACCAGCACCTTGCACGCCAGGCGGTTGACGCCGTTGATGCGCATGGCGTCGGAGCCGCAGACGCCGTGGGCGCAGGAGCGGCGGAAGGTCAGCGACCCGTCGACGTACCACTTGATGTAGTGCAGCACGTTGAGGACCCGGTCGGTGGGCAGCGCGGGCACCTCGAACGACTGCCAGCGCGGCTCATCGTCGAACTCCGGGTTGAACCGGCGGATCTGCACGGTGATGGTGACCGCGCCGGGCGGCACCGGCGGCTGCGAGCCGCGGGAACCCGAGGGCGCGGTATCGGTGGTCGCGGTCATCAGTACTTGCGCTCCATCGGCTTGTACCGGGTGAAGGTCACCGGCTTGTAGTCCAGGTGGATGTCGGCGGACAGGCTGTCGCCCTGCTTGTACGCCATGGTGTGGCGCATGAAGTTCGTGTCGTCACGCGTCGGGTAGTCCTCCCGGGCGTGCCCGCCGCGGGACTCCTTGCGGGCGATCGCGCCCACCACGAGGATCTCGGCCAGCTCCAGCAGGAAGCCGAGCTCGACGGCCTCCAGCAGGTCGGTGTTGAACCGCTTGCCCTTGTCCTGCACGGCGACGTTGCCGTACCGCTCCTTGAGCTGCTGCACGTCGTGCAGCGCCTGCTTGAGGGTGTCCTCGGTGCGGTACACGGCGGCGTTGGCGTCCATCGTGTTCTGCAACGCGATCCGCAGGTCGGCGACGCGCTCGGAACCGGTGGAGGAGCGCAGCCCCTCGACCATGGACTCGACCAGGGTGGCCGGGGTCTCCGGCAGGTCCACGTGGTCGTGCACGGTGGCGGCGTACTCGGCGGCGGCGATGCCGGCCCGCCGGCCGAACACGTTGATGTCCAACAGCGAGTTGGTGCCCAGCCGGTTCGCGCCGTGCACCGACACGCAGGCGCACTCGCCGGCGGCGTACAGGCCGGGGACGACGTTCTCGTTGTCCCGCAACACCTCGGCGTGCACGTTGGTCGGAATGCCGCCCATCGCGTAGTGCGCGGTCGGGTACACCGGCACCGGCTCGGTCACCGGGTCCACACCCAGGTAGGTGCGGGCGAACTCGGTGATGTCGGGCAGCTTGGTCTCCAGCACCTCGGCCCCGAGGTGCGTGCAGTCCAGCAGCACGTAGTCCTTGTGCGGACCGGCGCCGCGGCCCTCCAGCACCTCCAGCACCATGGACCGGGCCACGATGTCGCGCGGCGCCAGGTCCTTGATGGTGGGGGCGTAGCGCTCCATGAACCGCTCGCCGTCGGCGTTGCGCAGGATCGCGCCCTCGCCGCGGGCCCCCTCGGTGAGCAGGATGCCCAGGCCGGCCAGGCCCGTCGGGTGGAACTGGTAGAACTCCATGTCCTCCAGCGGCAGGCCCTTGCGGAAGATGATGCCCATGCCGTCGCCGGTCAGGGTGTGCGCGTTGGAGGTGGTCTTGAAGACCTTGCCGAAGCCGCCGGTGGCGAACACGACCGCCTTGGCCTGGAACACGTGGATCTCGCCGGTGGCCAGCTCCAGCGCGACCGCGCCGGTGCAGACCTGGCCGTTGGGCGTGTCGGTCATGCACACGTCGAGCACGTAGAACTCGTTGAAGAACTCGATGCCGTGCTTGACGCAGTTCTGGTACAGCGTCTGGAGGATCATGTGCCCGGTGCGGTCGGCCGCGTAGCACGCGCGCCGCACCGCCGCCTTGCCGTGGTCGCGGGTGTGCCCGCCGAAGCGCCGCTGGTCGATCCGGCCCTCGGGGGTCCGGTTGAACGGCAGCCCCATCTTCTCCAGGTCGAGGACCGCGTCGATGGCTTCCTTGCACATGATCTCGGCGGCGTCCTGGTCGGTGAGGTAGTCACCGCCCTTGATCGTGTCGAAGGTGTGCCACTCCCAGTTGTCCTCCTCGACGTTGGCCAGCGCGGCGCACATGCCACCCTGGGCCGCGCCGGTGTGGGAGCGGGTGGGGTAGAGCTTGGTCAGCACCGCGGTGCGGACGCGCTGCCCGGCCTCGATGGCCGCGCGCATCCCGGCCCCGCCGGCGCCGACGATGACCACGTCGTACTTGTGTACCTGCATGTCCGGCGTCTCCCGCGGTCAGCCGCTGATGTTCGGGTCGAAGGTGAAGATCACGAAGCTGCCCAGGGCCAGGATCAGCGCCATGGACACGTACAGCAGGATCTTCAGCCAGAACCGGGTGGTGTCCTTGCGCGCGTAGTCGTTGATCACGGTGCGCAGGCCGTTGCCGCCGTGCAGTTCGGCCAGCCACAGCATGGACAGGTCCCAGAACTGCCAGAACGGCGAGGACCAGCGGCCGGCGACGAAGGCGAAGTTGATCCGGTGCACGCCGCCGTCGAGGATGTTCATGATGAACAGGTGCCCGAGCACCAGCACGATCAGCAGCAGGCCCGACAGGCGCATGAACAGCCAGCTGTAGAGCTCGAAGTTGCTTCGGCGGGCGGCCGGGCGGCGCGGGCTGCGCGGCGCGGCGAGGTCGAGGGTGCTCATGTCAGTTGCCACCGCCGAAGACCGTGATGAAGCTGCGCTGGAGCATGAAGTACGCGCCGGGGATCATGACGACCACCCAGATCACGATGATCGCCCACAGCATCGGGCGCTGGAAGCGCGGGCCCTTGGCCCAGAAGTCGACCAGCATGATCCGGATGCCGTTGAGCGCGTGGTAGAGCACCGCCGCGACCAGGCCGAGCTCCAACAGGTTGACGAGCGGGTTCTTGTAGAGCTCGATCACCTTGTCGTAGGCGTTCGGCGAGACCCGAACGACCGCGGTGTCCAACACGTGCGCGAACAGGAAGAAGAAGGTCAGCACCCCGGTGATCCGGTGGGCCACCCAGGACCACATGCCCAGATCGCCGCGGTAGACGGTGCTACCGCGCCGGCTGCTGCCCCCTGTTCCCTCTGCTGCGCCCGTCGGCGGGGCGGTGGTACTGGCCATGGTGCGGGTGGCCTCCAGCGTCAGTGGTGGGCACGGCCCCAAGGCGTGCGGCAGCACGGGGCCTTGACCCTCCGGATGCTAGACCGGGGGTCTGTTCCCGGCCCAACGGCGACGGGCCGTCTGTGATCGATGAGACACGAGACGGTGTGGTCCAGGCCGCTTTAACGATCAAGGAGGGCGTCCCGGCACAGCCGATCGGCGCGCCGGGTCGTCTCGGGTTGCCGGAACTTCGGCGCCAGCCGCAGCACCTGGGCGCAGGCGGTGTCCAGATCGGTCCGGTGTCCGATCGAGACGAACAGCGGCTTGACCTCCCGCTGGGTGCGCAAAGCCCGCCCCACCACGTCGTTTCCGTCCTTGAGCTCGGTCCAGTCGCCGCGCTCGGGGCCGGGCGGGTCGTAGTGCCCCATCGGGGTCTTGGCCACGCCCACCGACGGCAGCCCGGTGACCACGCCCAGGTGGCTGGCCAGCCCGAACCGGCGCGGATGGGCCACGCCCTGGCCGTCGCAGATCAACAGATCGGGCGACACCGTCAGCCGTTCGAGCGCGGCCAGCAGCGCCGGCAGTTCACGGAATGCGAACAAGCCTGGCACATAAGGGAAATCTGTGACCCCGGGCACAACCGCCTGATCCACCGTTTCGAGTGACGCGAGGTCCAGCACCACCACCGCGGCGAACAGCCGGTCGGACCGCTCGTCGTAGGCCACGTCCAGGCCGGCGGCGGTGCTCGGCCGGAAGTCCGCCGGCGGGTGCGGATCCACCAGCGGGGCCAGCCTGATCTGGAGCTCGATCGCCTGCTCCGGGGTCGACGGCCAGTCGCCGATCACGTGAAGTGCCTCTCCGAAGCCAGATCGCCCCGCTCGTCGAAGACCCGCTCGCGGGCCAGCCGGCCGTCCGGATGCCAGTCCCGGGCCACGCCGATGATCACGCCCTTGCGCACCGTCAGCTCCGACTTGGGCGTGCCGTCCTCGTACCACTCGCGGCGCGGGCCGTCCTCCACGCCGTAGCGATAGGTCGCCAGCGACGTCACCTCGCCGCTGTAGCCGTGGGTCACCGCCTCGCCGGTGAAGGCGTGGCCGTCGTGCCGCAGCCGCGCCCCGTCGTCCCAGTCGACCGTGTTGACCTGGAGATCGATGCGGGGCAGCGGCGGCTCGTCGGCCGGCGCCTCGCGCTCGTCTTCGAGGAAGCCGGCGTCGTCCCAGCGCCGGATCAAGGTGACGGCGCCTTTCGGATCGTGCACCGTCAGCTCCCTGGCCCGGCCGTTGCGATGCCAGCGCCGCCATTCGCCGACCTTCACGCCCTGTTCGTGCCGGCCTTCCGCGTCCGGCGACCACCACGGGCCGTCGGGGACGCCGTCCCGGTAGGACGTGACCGTGTCGCCCTCGGCCAGCTGGCCGGTGAACGGGACTCCGTCCAGGGTCGTCACGCCGTTTTCCTCGGTCGTTCGGGCCCGGTCGACCCTGGTCGTCGGCTCGCCGCGCTCGTCCCACTGCCGGTCGCCGTCCTCGGCCGGCATTCCGTTGGGATGCCAGCGTCTCCTGCCGTCGCTGCGCAGAATCCCGCTGTCGTACCAGGTTCTCGTCGTCGTGCGCCGGCCGTCCTGGTAGGTCTCCAGCGACAGCAGGCGATCCCCGTTCTCCCGGACCAGTTCACCGGTGAACGGCTCGCCGCCGTGGATCAGCCGGCCCTGCTCGTCGCGGGTCGGCGCGTCCGCGTACAGCTCGATCCGCCGGGCCCGGCGGGGCAGGAAAGCGCCGTCCAGCACCGCATCCGCGACGTCGGCCGTGGACAGGTCCACGTCGTCCAGCATCGCCGCCGTCAGGTTGGCCTCGCGCAGGTTCGTGTCCGTGAACACCGCCCCGATCGCCGTCGCCCGGGTCAGGTTGGCCCCTTGGAGACTGGCCTTGGCCAGGTTCGCGCCGTCCAGGTTCGCGTCCGACAGCTGCGCCTCGGCCAGGTCCGCGCCGCGCAGGTCCGCGCCGGTCAGCTGCGCGCCGTCCAGCTCCGCCCGGCGCAGCACCACGTCCCTCAGGTCCGCGCCCAGTAACCCCGCCCCGCTCAGCGGCGCCCCCGTCAGGTCCGCGCCACGCAGGTCCAGTCCCGTGAAGTCGCCGACGCCCTCGTCCAGCCAGTCCTCCAGCGCGACCGCCGCTTCGTCATCGTCCGGCCAGCGGACCGGCAGCCACTCACTCACCCTTATGACCGTACTGTCACCGGACCCGCTCGGACATCCCCGTTCTCCGCAAGGGGACGGCATTGTGCTTCTCGTCGAAGCGTTTCACAGCTTGCCGTGGCCGCCGACAGCCTGGCCGTCCTCGTCCCAGAGGTTCTCCGACACCAGCAGTCCGCGCTCGTCGAACCGCTTCTCCTTGGCCAGCTGGCCGTTGGGGTGCCACTCCCGCGACGGTCCGACAACCCGTCCGTTGTGGATGGTCCGCTCGGCCTTGAGTTCCTCGCCGTCGTACCACTCCCGCTGCACGCCTTCGCGGATGCCGTCGACGTAGGTGATCAACGACGTCACCTCGTCGAGCCAGTTGTGCGTGACCGCCTCGCCGGTGAACGGCACGCCCCGGTGCAGCAGGCGCGCGCTGTCGTCCCACTCGACCTCGTCGGTCTGGATGTCGATGCGCTCCATGTGCCTCACTCCGGAATGAACTCGCCCTTTTCACCTGGGAATGCAGTGAGCCTGCCAGCGTTGCTCGGCACGCCCTCCAACGTTACATTGCAGTTCGCGCAACACGGTGCCTGCTTCACCTCGGGGCCGAACGGGAAGTAGTTGTCCACCCGCATCTCCGGCAGGTCCGCCTCGGTCGGTGGATGATCCATCTTGCCCTCGTCGTACAGCCGCTGCCGTTCCCACAGCGAGGCGTTGACGGCCTTTACCTCGGCGTGCCCCAGCGGGTGGTCGGGATGCATGTTGTTGGCAGGGTCCGCGCGTAGGTCCTCGACGTGGTCGTACCGGCCCTGCAGCGCCGGGTGCAGCGGGTCGGCCAGGTCTTCGTTGACGCCGTTCGCACCCTCCCAGACTGCGCCGGTGCGGCGGTCGACCGACACCGCGGTGACCTGGCCGATGGAGTTGGAGCTGATGTCCGGCGTGTTGTCGAGCCGCTCGGGTGGACGCGGCTTGTCCAGCGAGCCGATCTCCCGCTGCCGGCCCTGCGCCTTCAGTTCGTCGACCTGACGCTTGTACTCATCGCGCTGTGCCTGGTACTCGGCCTTGCGCCGGGCGTTTTCGTCGTCGATGTGCCGGGTCCGCTCGACCTCGGCCTTCTGCGCGTCGTGGAACTGCTGCGCGCGGCCCTGCGCGATCTCGGTCGTGTACTGCTTGACCGGCTTCTTGTCGACGTGCGTGATCAGCCCGTTCTTGTCCCGGTCGACCCGGGACTCGTCGATCTGCTCCAGCTTCTTGGTCTGCGAGTCGAGCGGCTTGGAGAAGGGGCCGTCGTCGTCCTTGCCGCCGCGACCCGGGATGTGGGGCGGGTTCCCGCCGCCGCCCCCGCCGCCACCGGGCGGTGGCGGGTTGTGCGGGCCATTGCCGCCGCCTCCGCCTCCGGTCTTGGGCGGCGTCTTGTCGTGGCCGCCGCTTCCGCCGCCGACATCGCTGCCGGATCTGGCGCCGCCGCCGGCGACGTTCTTCACGTTCTTGCCGCCGCTGCCGCCCCCGCCGCTGACATCGCTGGCGCTGCGCGTGCCGCCGCCGGGCAGCTTCCTGGACTTGGCGTCGGGATGGACCTTGAGCAGCCCGTCCCGGCCGGCGATGTCGGCCTCCTCGTGCAGGTCACCCGTCTTGCCCAAGTTCTGGCCGGCCTTGTCGGCGACCCGGCCGCCCTCCTTGAACACCTTGCCGGTGATCTCCACGCCCCGGCCCATGGCGTTGGCCACCACTGAGCCGATGCCGGACCGGTCGCCCTTGGCGTGCTCCACCAGGTTCTGGCCCGCGGTGTCCAGCTGCTCGCCCGCGGCGGAGACGGTCTGTCCGAACCGCGACAGGTTGCTGCCCGAGCGGCGCAGGTGATCCGGATTCGTGTGGATCTTGCTCAACGCGTGGCCTCCCTGTCCCGGTTGACCGGTCCGACGTGTTACGGCAGCCGCCGGTTCCCGGTTACGAAGAGTAAACGCGTGCCGACGTTTCGTCCGAGCGGGTCAACGATTCGGTTACACGGACCGTGACCGGTGTCGTGGGCCCGGGACCGGGAGGTACCGTTTCGCCCTCGGCGGGACCGACACCGACAACGGGGTCGGGGATCGCAGCTCGCCGGAGCAGGGAGAGGACGACCAACCGTGCGTCGAATGCGTGGAGTAGCGGTAGCGGCGATCGCGCTGACCAGCGTGATGTCGATGGCCGCGTGTGCCAAGGACAGCACCTCGAGCAGTGCGGGCGGCAGCGGCAGCGGCTCGTCGTCGGGCAGCGGCTGCAAGCTGGAGACTCCGCCCACCGCGGCCGCGGCCGGCTCGAGCACCACCACCAGCTCGAGCAAGGTGGACGGCAGTGCCCTCAAGGTCGGCCTGGCCTACGACATCGGCGGCCGCGGCGACGCGTCGTTCAACGACGCGGCGGCGGCCGGCCTGGATCTGGCCAAGGCGCAGCTGGGCGTGAAGGCGGAGAACGTCAAGGAGACCACCGCCTCGCCGAACGAGTCGGACGCGGCCAAGGAGGCCCGGCTGCGGCAGATGGCGCAGGAGGGCTACAACCCGATCGTCACGGTCGGCTTCGCCTACGGTCCGTCGCTGCAGAACGTGGCCAAGGACTTCCCGAACACCAAGTTCGCCATCGTCGACTCCACGGTGGACAACTCCCCGAACGTCACCCCGCTGACCTTCACCGAGGAGCAGGGCTCCTTCCTGGTCGGCGTGATCGCGGCCTACAAGTCCAAGTCCTGCCACGTCGGCTTCGTCGGCGGCGTGAACGTGCCGCTGATCCAGAAGTTCCAGGCCGGCTTCGACGCGGGCGCCAAGGCGGTCGCGAAGGACATCAAGATCGAGAACAAGTACATCACCCCGGCCGGCGACAACACCGGCTTCCAGGCCCCGGACAAGGGCCGCCTGGTCGCCCAGGGCGAGCTGTCCGCCGGCGCCGACGTGATCTACCAGGCCGCCGGCAACTCCGGCAAGGGCATCTTCGACGCGGTCAAGGCCAAGTCCGGCACCTGGGCCATCGGCGTGGACTCCGACCAGTACAAGCAGGCGGGCGTCGCCGACGACAAGGACATCATCCTGTCGTCGATGATGAAGCGGGTCGACACCGCGGTGTACGACTTCCTGCGCGGCGTCGCGTCCAACGACCTGACCTCCATTCCGAAGGTCTTCAACCTCGCGGTGGGCGGCGTGGACTACGCCACCTCCGGCGGCAAGGTGGACGACATCAAGAGCATCGTCGACGCCTACAAGGCGCAGATCATCTCCGGCGCGATCACGGTGCCCTCGACCGTGTCCGGCAGCTGACCACAGCGGCAAACACCCCTACCGCGGGCCCGCCAGATTGGCCGGGCCCGCGGTAGTGCTGTAAGGAGTTGCCCCATGACCACCGCCACCGACCGCGGCGCACCCGCGGTCGCGCTCACCGGGATCACCAAGCGCTTCCCCGGCGTCGTGGCCAACGACGACATCAGGCTCACCGTCCGCGCCGGCGAGGTGCACGCGCTGTGCGGCGAGAACGGCGCCGGCAAGTCCACCCTGATGAAGATCCTCTACGGCATGCAGCAGCCGGACGAGGGGACCATCGAGGTGGCCGGGTCCGAGGTCCGCTTCCGCACCCCGGCCGACGCCATCAAGGCCGGCATCGGCATGGTGCACCAGCACTTCATGCTGGCCGACAACCTCACCGTGCTGGAAAACGTCGTGCTCGGCGCGGAGGCGCTGCACGGCATCGGGGCCAGGGCCAGGGCCCGCATCGCCGAGCTGGCCGGGCAGACCGGCCTGCGCGTCGACCCCGGCGTGCTGGTCGAGCAGTTGGGCGTGGCCGACCGGCAGCGGGTGGAGATCCTCAAGGTGCTCTACCGCGGCGCCCGGATCATCATCCTGGACGAGCCGACCGCCGTGCTGGTGCCGCAGGAGGTCGACGAGCTGTTCGACACCCTGCGCGGCATGCGCGAGCAGGGCTTCACGTTCCTGTTCATCTCGCACAAGCTGGACGAGGTGCGGGCCATCGCCGACAGCATCACGGTGATCCGCCGCGGCACCACGGTCGGCACCGTCGAGCCGAAGACGGTCACCTCGCGCCAGCTGGCCGAGATGATGGTCGGCTCCGAGCTGCCCAACCCCGAGACCCGCGAGTCCACCGTGACCGACCGGGCCGTGCTCACCGTGGCCGGGCTGCACCTGAGCGACACGGGTGGGCGTGCGGTCCTGGACCAGATCGACCTGGCCGTGCACGCCGGCGAGATCGTCGGCATCGCCGGCGTCGAGGGCAACGGCCAGACCGAGCTGGTCGAGGCGGTCATGGGGATGCGCAAGGCCGACGGCGGCTCGGTGCTGCTGGTCGGCCGGGACGGCGCGATCACCGACCTGACCAAGCTGAGCACGCTGCACCGCCGCGAGGCCGGCATCGGCTACATCCCCGAGGACCGGCACCGGCACGGCCTGCTGCTCACGCAGTCGTTGTGGTTCAACCGGATCCTCGGCTTCCAGACCCGCAAGCCCGCGGTCAACGGGCGCTGGCTGGACGTGGAGGGCGCTCGCGCCGACACCCGGCGCATCGTCGAGCAGTTCGACGTCCGCACGCCCGGCATCGAGGTGCCGGCGGCCGCGCTGTCCGGCGGCAACCAGCAGAAGCTGATCGTCGGCCGCGAGCTGTCCGGCGAGCCGGTGCTGGTGATCGCCTCGCACCCGACCCGCGGTGTCGACGTGGGCGCGCAGGCGCTGATCTGGGAGCAGATCAAGCAGGCCCGCGCGGCCGGCCTGGCCGTGCTGCTGGTGTCGGCCGACCTGGACGAGCTGATCGGCCTGTCCGACACGATCAAGGTGATGCTGCGCGGACGGCTGGTCGCGGACGCCGACCCGGCGACGGTCACGCCCGAGGAACTGGGCAGCGCCATGACCGGCGCGACGACCGGTGGAGAGGTGCAGGCCTGATGGGCTCGCTACGTGGCAAGCTGCTGCCGCCGGTGGTGGCGATCGTGTTCTCGGCGCTGCTGTGCTCGGTGGCGCTGATCATCTCGGGCAGCAACCCGGCACGGGCGCTGGCCGCGATGGTGGTGCAGGTCGGCCACAACACCACGGCCGTCGACATCATCAACAGCGCCTCGATCTACTACCTGATCGGCATCGCGGTCGCCATCGGGTTCAAGATGAACCTGTTCAACATCGGTGTCGAGGGCCAGTACCGGATCGGCGCGGTGCTGGCCGCGATCGTCGGCGGCGAGCTGAACCTGCCGCCGGTGCTCGGCCAGATCGTGATCATCGTGGTCGCCATGGCCGGCGGCGCGCTGTTCGCCGCGCTGCCGGCGATTCTCAAGGTCACCCGGGGCGTCAGCGAGGTGATCACCACCATCATGCTCAACGCCATCGCCGGCGGCATCATCGCGCTGCTGATCAAGCAGGGCGTGTTCGGCGTGCTGAGCAACAACAACATCGGCACCCGGCCGATCCCGGCGGCCGACTGGATCCCGGGCCTCTCGCTGGGCTCGGCCGGCACGGTCTTCGGCTTCGTGGTGATCGCGATCCTGGTCGGCGTCGGCTACTGGGTGATGCTCAACCGCACCCGGTTCGGCTTCGAGCTGCAGGCCTCCGGCGAGTCGCCGACCGCGGCCACCGCCGGCGGCGTCGACGCCAAGCGCATGATCGTCATCGCGATGCTGCTGTCCGGCGCCATCGCCGGGCTCACGGCGCTGCCCGAGTTGCTCGGCCGCGACCACACATACACCCTGATTTCCCCACAGGGCTACGGATTCACCGGCATCGCGGTCGCGCTGCTCGGCCGGAACAACCCCGGCGGCATCGCGTTCGGCGCGCTGCTGTGGGCGTTCCTCGACCAGTCCGCGGTCTCGCTGGACAACATCCAGGTGCCACGGGAGATCGTCACCATCATGCAGGGCGCGATCGTGCTGTCGGTGGTCGTGTCCTATGAGGTGATCCGCAGGCTCGAACTGGCCGCCGAGCAACGCAGGGTCGGCAGCCAGCTGGCGGCCGCGGCCGCCGCGACCACCGGGAGCGCGTCGTGATCGACATGAACCCTCCGGCGTCGGTCACCCGTGCCGCCGCCCCGGTCAAGCGCCGGATTCCCGGCTGGGCCAACGGAGTTCTCTGGACGCTGGCCGCCATCGTGCTGCTCACCGTGACCGCGGACCTGACCGGACTGCCCAACATCACGGCGACCTCCACCGTCCAGGCCGGACTCCAGCTGGCCGTGCCGCTGCTGCTGGCCGGACTCGGCGGCCTCTGGGCCGAGCGGGCCGGCGTGGTCAACATCGGCCTCGAGGGCATGATGATCCTCGGCACCTGGGGCGCGGCCTGGGCCGGCTACCAGTGGGGCCCATGGGCGGCCGTGGTCGGCGGCATCGTGTTCGGCGCGCTCGGCGGCCTGCTGCACGCGGTGGCCACGGTCACCTTCGGCGTCAACCACATCGTGTCCGGTGTGGCGATCAACCTGCTCGGCGCGGGCGTGGCCAAGTACCTGTCCACGCTGCTGTTCACGCCGGTGTCGCACAACCCGAGGCAGTCGCCGAAGGTGGACTCGTTCGACACCTACTCGGCGCAGCCGCTCGCGGACTGGTTGGGGGACCTGGAGAAGCAGCAGCGGTACGTGATCTCCGACGTGGCCGGCATCCTGCACGGCGTGCTGTCCGGGGTGTCGCCGCTGACGATGATCACCATTCTGTTGGTGCCGGCCACCTACCTGCTGCTCTGGCACAGCCGGTTCGGCCTGCGGCTGCGGTCCTGCGGCGAGAACCCGGTCGCCGCCGAGTCCCTCGGCGTCAACGTGTACCTGCAGAAGTACATCGCGGTGACGGTCTCCGGCGGCTTCGCCGGGCTCGGCGGCGCGGCGCTGGTGCTGGCCCCCGGCCAGAACGGCTACCTGGAGAACCAGACCAACGGCCGCGGCTACATCGGTCTGGCCGCCATGATCTTCGGCAACTGGCGGCCCGGCGGCCTGCTCGGCGGCGCGGCGCTGTTCGGCTACGCCGACGGCCTGCAGACCCTGACCGACGGCAAGACCGTGCTGGGCCTGTTCTACGGCGTGGCGCTGCTGATCTGGGTCATCGCGCTGGTGCAGCTGATCCGTCGCAAGTGGATCGTCGGCCTGATCGCCGTGGCCGCCGGCGGCGCGCTCTACCTGCTGTACCTGTCGATCGACTCGCTGCCCCAGGAGCTGACCACCTATCTGCCGCACATCGTGACCATCGTGGTGCTCGCGATGTCGTCGCAACGATTGCGGATGCCCGCGGCGGACGGGTTGGTGTATCGACGAGGACAGGGAAGTTAGTTGTCCACTGTGGACTTGGTCGAGGTTGATTGGGACGGGTTGCGGCGACAGGCCGTGGCCGCGGCGGCGTCGGCCTACTGCCCCTACTCGGGGCTTCAGGTCGGGGCCGCCGCCCTGTGTGACGACGGCCGCATCGTGACCGGTTGCAACATCGAGAACGCCGCCTACGGCGTGGCCCTGTGCGCCGAGTGCACGATGGCCGGGCAGCTGCGGCTGACCGGCGGCGGCAGGTTCGTCGCGGTGGCCTGCCGCAGCGGCGAGGGCGAGCTGCTGATGCCGTGCGGGCGCTGCCGGCAGATCATCCACGAGCTGGGCGGCCCGGACTGCCTGGTGGACACCCCGCGCGGTGTGCTTACGATGCGGGAAGTTCTGCCAGACGCGTTCGGACCAGAGGACTTGCCGTGACCCGTTTCAATGCCGTCGAGATCATCCGCGCCAAGCGGGATCGGCGGACCCTGACCGGCGAGCAGATCGACTGGGTCGTCGACGCGTACACCAACGGTGTGGTCGCCGACGAGCAGATGTCCGCGCTGGCCATGGCGATTCTGTTGAACGGCATGGATTCCACCGAGACCGCGCGGTGGACGCGAGCGATGATCGCCTCCGGGGAGCGGCTGACCCTGCACGTGGATCGGCCGACCGTGGACAAGCACTCCACCGGCGGCGTCGGCGACAAGATCACGCTGCCGCTGGCGCCCCTGGTCGCCGCCTGCGGTGCCGCCGTGCCGCAGCTGTCCGGCCGTGGTCTCGGCCACACCGGCGGCACCCTGGACAAGCTGGAGTCCATCCCCGGCTGGCGGGCTCAGCTGTCCACTGAGGATATTCGGGCGCAACTCGGGTCCGTCGGCGCGGTGGTCTGCGCCGCCACCGAGGGGCTCGCGCCGGCCGACCGCAAGCTGTACGCGTTGCGGGACGTCACCGGGACCGTCGAGTCGGTGCCGCTGATCGCCAGCTCCATCATGAGCAAGAAGATCGCCGAGGGCGCCGGCTCGCTGGTGCTGGACGTCAAGGTCGGCTCGGGCGCGTTCATGAAGAACCTCGCCGACGCCACGGAATTGGCGCGGGCACTGGTCTCCATCGGCGTCGATCACGGCCTGAAGATCAGCGCGGTGCTGACCGATATGTCGGTGCCGTTGGGCCGGGCCGTCGGCAACGCCGTCGAGGTCGCCGAGTCGGTCGAGGTGCTCAAGGGCGGCGGGCCGGCCGACGTGGTGGAGCTGACCGTCGCGCTGGCCCGGGAGATGCTCTCGCTGGCCGGACTGTCCGATGTGGACCCCGGCGAGGTGCTCGCCTCCGGCCGTGCCTACGAGACCTGGTGCCGGATGATCGCCGCGCAGGGCGGCGACCCGGATGCTCCGCTGCCCGTCGCCAAGCACCTCGAGGTCGTCGAGGCGGCTGAGGGCGGCGTGCTGATCGGCCTGGACGCTTACGCCGTCGGC
>Ga0307511_10000069_pt1 | contig 85515 bp, 89 predicted proteins | sample 13_EM_MG_FD_200266 | JGI IMG/M metagenome (GOLD analysis project Ga0307511, IMG submission 200266) | Populus trichocarpa ectomycorrhiza microbial communities from riparian zone in the Pacific Northwest, United States - 13_EM | ecosystem: Host-associated > Plants > Roots > Unclassified | place...
TCACGCGATCGACCGATGCGGCGGCGGCGTTGAAATCATTCGTGAACGGCGTGAGCCAGAACTCTCTCTGATTGAAGCCGACCACGGCGATGCGATCCTGGGGGCGCAACAGCCGCTGCGCGAATTGTTTGGCCGCGGCTTTGACGACCGGCAGCTCTTCCAGCATCGACTCCGAATAGTCGATGAGGAGGATGACGTAGAGCGGCTGATCGGATGCGGCATTGAGAGCCTCGATCTGCCGCGGATTGCCGTTGTCGAGCAGCGTCAGCTCGTTCGCGCGCGGCGCGCGATTGCCACCCACGACCGACAGCGGGATCTGCTGCACGGAGACATCGATCCGGTCATTGGGATTCGTGCCGAAGAAGAGAACGTCGTTGGCCTCGCTGCCGTCGCTCCCGTGCGCGACCACGCGGGCGTAGACCGCGTTAGGGAACTTCGCCGCGTCGAACGGAGCGGCATACGGCGGCGCGGTAACGCCGGCCACCTTTTCTTCGCCGATGAAGAAGTCGACCGACGTGATCGCGATCTGCTGCGGCTTGACGACATTCGCTTCGAGCGCGCCGTTGTTGGAGTGCAGCCGGACGCGAAACGGCGGCCGCGGATCGTTGACCACCATCTCGTCTTCGCCGGCCACGTTGCCCTGCGCGTCGTAGCCGGCGGCGCGGATTCGCAAACGGCGAACGTAATCGCCGATCTTCACCGGCAACACCATGAATCGGCCGGTCCCCTCCGAGTACTTCACGCCGTTGATGAAAAGCGCCACGCGGACGACGGGATCGGTCGTCTGCACGGGGACGGCCAGATCGCCATAGACGAGCGTCGTCGGCTTCTGCGTGATGCGCACGCTCTGCGCGAGCGCTGCCTGCGTGGTTGCGAGAAAGACGAGAAGAAGAACGATTCGACGAGTCACGGAGCGATCAACGTGAAGTCGCCCTTCGACCTTCCGCCAGCCTTGCCGGTCACCTGGTCCATCGTGCACTGGCGCGGTTTCTTGTCCGGCCGCCAGCGGAGAAACTTCGAGCCGTGGCGGAAGCGGCCCTGCGAGAAATAGTCATACTCGACTTCGCAGACCAGCTCCGGACGCACCGGCTCCCACTGAGCGCTCTTTTCACTCGCCCATCGCGAGGGACCGCCGGGAACGCGCACCTCGAACGGATTCTCCGCGCGCATCGCTTCCAGTTTTTTCGTCAACGCGGCGCGGTCATCCTTCTTGATCGATGAGCTGTGGCCGATGTGGACGAGTCGTCCTTCGTCGTCGTACAGGCCGAGCAGGAGAGAACCGACGTCGCTAGTCCCTTCGAGATAGCGGAAACCGCCGACGACGCAGTCCGCGGTCTTGAGGTGCTTGACCTTGACCATCCCCTCGCGATCGCCCGAGTGGTATGGCTCGCCGAGGCGCTTGGCCATGATGCCGTCGAGTCCGATGCTGCCGAACTTGTTGAACCAGTCGCCGGCCAGCTTGCGTTCGGTCGTCGCCGGAGAGAGGCGAATCAGCGAGCCCTCGGGGACGCTTTCGAAAAAGCGTTCGAGCTGTTCGCGACGTTCTTCGATCGGCTTCGCCGCGATCGATTTCCCTTTGGTTACGAGCAGGTCAAACGCGAAGTAGTAGGCCGGAGTCTCCGCCGCCAGTTTGCGCACGCGCGACTCGGCGGGATGGATTCGTTGCAGCAGATGATCGAACGACATCCGCCCATCGACCGGCACGACGATCTCGCCGTCGATCACGAGCTCTTTCATCCGCAGCGCGCGCATCGCTTCGACGACTTCGGGGAAGTAGCGCCCCAGCGGTTGGCCGGCCTTCGACTGCACGGCGACCTCATCGCCGCTCCGAAAAATGATGGCCCGGAACCCATCCCACTTCGGTTCGAACTGCCATCCATCGCCAGTTGGGATCCTGTCCACCCGCTTCGCCTCCATCGGCGGGTAGGGCGGTGTGATGGGGAGATCGAGCTTGGGGAAGGCGTGTCCTTCGATTTTTGGGGCGGTTGCTTTGCGCGTGCTCATGCCCTTGCCTTTTTCTTTTGCGGCGGCGCGAACACCTTCGTCAAATCGAATCGCTTCTTCCCTACCGCAACCGGCTTCCAGAGATCGCCGGTCTTCGCCACGCGATCACGGACGTTGTCGATGCGGAAGTCTGCGATGTCGATCCCTTCCTCGATCTCCTCCCACGTCACCGGCGTCGATACGCCGGCGAATGGCGTGGGGCGAACGGAGTAGATCGAGGCCAGCGTGCGGCCCCAGGCATTCTGGTTGTAGTCGACCAGGACGCGGGCGTAGGGCCGCTTCACCTTGCGGTATTCGGCGGTGATGATGTTGGGATGCCGCGACTCCAGCTCGACGGCGATGGCTTTGGCAAACGTCCAGACTTCTTTTTGCAGGGGACCGCGAACGATCGGAATGTAGAGGTGCATCCCTTTCGAGCCGGTGGTCTTGGCGAAGACCGGCATGCCGAGGTGATCGAGGATGTCGCGAACGCGTAGGGCCACTTCGCGAATCATTTTGAAATCGGCACCGGGACCGGGATCGAGATCGAAGTGGAGAACGTCGGGGCGGTTGTAGTCATCGCAGCGTGCGTACCACTGGTTGAGATCGATGCATCCGAGGTTGATCAGCCAGAGGAGAGACGGCAGATCCTGCACGATCGGGAAATTGACCAGACCGGCGGTGTGCGGAATCTGGCAGATGTCGATCCACTCCGGCCGCGGCTCGGGCGCGCGCTTCATGTAGAAAAAATCGCCCTCGGCGCCGTTCGGGTACCGCTTCATCACCATGGCCCGGCCGGCCAGGTGCGGCAGAAGATAGGGCGAGATATCAGCGTAGTACTGCAACAGATCGCGCTTGGTGATCTTCAGTTTTTTCCAGAACAGCTTGGGGAGATTGGTAAGCCGGACTTCGCGCTCGCCGAAGTTCAGCGTGACGTCGGTCTTGTCAGTCGGGATGACGAGGCGTTTCGCGGCGGGCACACGCGAATTGTCTCACCAGCCCTCGGGGATTTTCCCATCGCCGCTGGTGCGATGCCGCGGCGCGTCGAGCGTGCAGTAGTCGAGCTCGCGATTGGCGCGGACGGCGCGAAGCATGAGACCGCCGCGCGACATGTCGCCGAGTCCTGCAAATGCCGCAGGGAAACGGAGTTGATGTTTGAAGATCGGCAGGAGGATGTCGACGTACTTGCCGCTGGCCACGCTGCCGAGGAGCACGACCTGCGCGTCGGCTTCGAGTTTGTCCGCTAGCTCTCGCGCGTGTTCTTCGAGCGGCTTGCAGTAGTTGCGTTTGGAAACGTCGACGGGAGTGCGCGACATCACCTTCATCCGCTCCGGCGTGATCCGCCAGTCGGGCGGAACGAGTCCGAATCCGGGAGCGATGACGTAGACGCCGAATCCGCCAACGGCTTCCGACGGCGCCGCGAAGTGAAGCGCGTATCCGATCTTGCCGCGGAAGTAGAGAGAGCTCATGAAGGCGAATGCCATGGCGATCGGAACTCCTTCAGACGATCGATACATCCGCGCCGCTTCGAAGTTGGCGTTCGGCGATGTGAATTGCTTCGCGCGAGGCCCGTTGGTGTTCGCCGGGGAGAGAAGGAAGACTTTGGACACGGGCGCGGGAACAGTGGACGATGCCGCTGTCATCCCAACGTCATGTGAGGAGGGTTAAGCTAACCCTCGTGCCCCACATCCTCCTCTTCACCCTCACCATCGCCGCGATCAGCACGCTCTGTATCGCGCCGGTAGCGCTGGCACTGGCGGCGTGGTCGTGGCGGGCGGGAGCGAAAGGGATGTTTGTCGACGCCATCGCGGCGCTGCCGCTCGTCCTTCCGCCGACAGCGGTCGGCTTCGTGCTGCTGGAGATCCTCTCGCGCCGCAGCCCGCTCGGGGCGTTGCTGGAACGCATCGGCATCGAGGTTCTCTTCACGCCGAAAGCTGTCGTAGTGGCCTGTGCGGTGATGTCGTTTCCGCTGATGTTCACTGCGTTTCGCGTGGCGATCGAGACGTCGGACCGGCGGTACTTCGACGTCGCGCGCACGCTGGGCGCGTCGCCCGTGCGGGCGTTCGCGCGCGTAACGCTGCCGCTGGCGTGGCGCGGTCTGCTCAGCGGGATTCTGCTGGCGTTCTGTCGCGCCCTCGGCGAGTTTGGCGCCACGATCCTCATCGCCGGCAACATTCCGGGGCGCACGCAGACACTGGCGCTGGCGATTTACGATCGCGTGCAGAACGGAACGGAGCGCGAGGCTGCAGTCCTGGTGGCCTGCGTGGTGGGGATGGCCTGGGTGTTGGTGGCGATCAGCAGCGTTCTGATCGCGCAGCAGCGGAGGCGGTTCGCGGCGTGATCGAGATCGACGTCCGGTTGCCGCTCGCACATTTCACGCTGAACGTTCGCTGCTCGCTGTCCGCGAACGTGACGGCGCTGGTCGGGCGATCGGGATCGGGAAAAACGTCGCTGGTCGAATCGATTGCGGGACTGCGGCGCGCGCGCGGCCGGATCATCATCGACGACATCCCGTTGCTCGACAGCGATCACGGCATCGACCTTCCGCCGGAGCGGCGTAGCGTCGGATATGTGCCGCAGGATGCCGCACTTTTTCCGCATCTGCGCGTTGCCGAGAACATCCGCTTCGGAGGCAACGATCGCGAGCGTTTCGATTCGCTCGTCGCCGCGCTCGAGCTCGAGCCGTTGCTGGATCGCGCGCCGGCGTCGCTCTCCGGCGGAGAAAAGCAGCGCGTGGCTTTGGCGCGCGCGCTGATGACGCAGCCCCGCCTTCTGCTGCTCGACGAGCCGCTGGCGTCGATCGATCAGCCGTTGCGGGAGCGCATCCTGCTCTACCTTCGCCGCGTGCGCGACCTCGGCATTCCGATGATCTACGTCACACATCAGCCGTTCGAAGCGCTGGCGCTGAGCAGTTGGTGCGTCGTTCTGCACGATGGCTCCGTTGCCGCCGAGGGACCATCGCGGACTGTGCTCGCCGATCCGGCAGTGGCGGGCAGTGTCGAGAACGTCTTCGAAGTCTCCGATCCGCATCACGATCCAGACCTCGGCATCACGCGCGTGACGACGAGCGAAGGCCTGACCCTCGTGCTTCCGTACGAGCAGGTGGCCGATGCAAGGTTCCCGCTGGTCGTCCGGATCAGCGCGGATGACATCGTCGTGTTCGGCGAACGGCCATCGTCAATCTCGTCGCGCAACGTCTTCGAAGGGACGGTGGCGTCGCTGCGATCGAGCGAGGGGATCGTCGATCTGACGGTGATGCCGGGTCCGCTGAGCGTGCGTATCACGCGAGCCGCTGCTGAGGATCTGAGACTTGTCCAGGGCGCCTCTATCTGGCTTGCCCTACGTAGCCGCGCCTTCCGCATCGTCGGCTAGAATGTGCCCTATGTTGATCAAAGGAATGACGGAGCAGGAGATCCGAGTCCTGCAGGAGTTTCGGCGGATGGCTGTGGAGACGCTGGGCATCGATGCCATCAAGGGCATCAAGCATCCGGCGGGCGGCGGCGAGGGGCCGGCGCTGTCGCTCATCGGTAAGGGATTCCTGACCGCGGACGAGGGGCGCACGAGCTTCACGCTGACACAGAAAGCGAAGGACTTCCTCTCGTACGACCCGAAACCGGAGTTCGAAGAGGCGGGCTCAGCCGCCGCGCCAGTCGAGCTGCCCGAATAAATTGCACATGAAATGGTGCAGTCTATAACTCACGTAAATTCAGGAGTTTACATCGACGACGGCGGGCGTCAGATGATCGTCGTGCGCGTAAACGCAGTTGACTCAGGAACTTAGCTGTCGTAGCATGTGTCGCCGAGGATTGGAAATGAAAGATGGCGACAAAGCAAAAGCCAAAGCAGCCCAAGCCAAAGCCTCAGGGAAAGAAGCCCGTAGCAAAAGCTCCGCAAAAGAAAAAGGCGGCAAAACCGTCAAAGCCGCCGGCAAAAAAGAAGGCAGCGCCCCCGCCAAAGTCGAAAAAAAGGCCACCAGCGGCAAAGAAGGTGGCGGCAAAGCCAGCCCCAAAACCAGCGCCAAAAGCAACGGCAAGAACAGCCGCCCCGAGCCCGGCGTCATCAACTTCACCAACCCAACCATCGAGAACGCCTTCAGGCGCGCCGTCAAGAAGTATCCCAACGCCTTCCGCCGCCTCACCGACTGACGGCGGCACGCGCTACCTCAGCGTCCAGGATGTCGTCGAGCTGCATCGCGCCGTCAGCACGGAGTTCGGCGGCAATCAGGCCCATCCCGGCGTGGTCGACTCGCAGTTCGGCTTGCTGAATGCCGTTCAGCGTCCGCAGGTGACGATGCTCGGCCGCGAGGCCTACTCCACGTTTCCGGACAAAGTCGCGGCCTTCCTTTTCGCGCTTCTCATCAACAGTCCGTTTCGCGGCGGCAATCGCCGCGTGGCGCTTGCGTCGCTGTTCGCGTTCTGTGAATTGAACAACCGGACCGTCGACTCGCGGCTCTTCGATGAGAAAGCCGCAGAGAATCTTTTCAAGCGCGCTGCCGGCCATCGCGAGCTGGGCATCCCGCCGGAAAACGTTTTCCGCGAGATCCGCGAGACGATGACGCGCGCCATCATGCCGCTCTCCTGAAGTCGGCACGGCTATTGATCTTCCTGTGATCCAGGAGGATTCATGGCTACGAAAAAAAGCAGCAAGGCAAAGAAATCGCCGGACGCGATTGCGCTTCTGAAGAAAGATCACGAGAAAGTTCGCGGTCTGCTCGGCGATCTCGAAAAATCATCGATGCGTGGCGGTCCGCGAGCGGCGAAACTCGTCTCGCAGATCGACAAGGAGCTGACGATTCACACCACGATCGAGGAGGAGATTTTCTATCCCGCCTTCCGTGATGCCGTTCGCACGAAAGAAGACAAGAAGATGTATTACGAGGCGAAGGAAGAGCATCACGTCGTCAAGCTCGTCCTGCCGGAAGTCCACGAGGACGGGATGGCGCTCGCGGAGTTCGCCGCGAAGGCGAAGGTGCTCAAGGAGCTCGTCGAACATCACGCCGACGAAGAAGAGAAGGAGATGTTCCCCGAGGCGCGCAAGGTTCTCAGCCGCGCCGAACTGCAGGATCTGGGCGACCGGATGGCGCAGCGGAAGAAGGAGCTGGGGGCGTAGTTGGTGGGGCGGACTGGAGAGTCCGCCCTACGTTTTTTCCTACGTCTTCTTCTCCCGTTCCGCGCGCTCGTGCATCGAGGCGTTGATCCGGCCCAGCAAGATTCGCGCAACGCGTATGTCGTGACCGGCGTCGATGATCAGGATGGTGATGTCGCCTCCGGCCCACATGAGTCCCGCCAGGACCAGCAGGCGCGTCGCCTCGCCGAGGAGCGTCATGAATGCGGCGATGCCGCTCGTGATGAGGCCTGTCACCACTTCGCCGATCAGCATCACCACCAGCAGTGCTGACAGGACTTTGAACAGGCGGGCGATGTAGCGCAGCGCCACGTACGGTTCGAGATCTTCGGTGCGTACTTCGTTTTCGGCGGCGCGTTTCTCGTCCGCGCGCAGCGGTGGCGCCCCGCACGCGGGACAGACGCGCGACGAACCGGGACGGGTCGCGCCGCACTCAGGACAGGTTGTTGAAAGTTTCGCGATTGCTTCTGCCACGGATCCTCCTGGGCTATCCATTGCCCGTTCCGCGCCACCTTGCGCGGAAGCCGCGCACGTCGATGTGCGTGAACGGGCCATGAGCACAACATGCGGAATAAACGCCAACTCCGCCGACCAGCGACGGGTTTTTTCTCTCCACGCGCTCGACCGCCTGGTCGATCACCTCGGCATCTCTGACATCGACGCGGCCGTCACGGTTGAGGTCGTCCATCATCCCGTTGCCGTCGTTGTCGACGAATGTGTCCGAGGCGTCGCCGTACATGTGCCGGCTCAGATTCGCGCGGCCTTCCGTGTTGCCGCCGCCGTGGTTGTACTCCGGCGTGCGAAATCCGCTCATGATGCGGAAACGGCGGACGGGATGGCCCATCGCCTCCAGCTCCTGAATCGTCAACTCCAGCTTGTCGAGCAGCTTCGGATTGAGCAGCAGGTATTTCGGCCAGACATTCGGCTGATCCTTCGTCAGAAAGTCGCGCAGCTTGAAGTGCTCGGAGATCGGCGTGTCCGCGTTTTGCGGCGTCACTTCGATGAATCCGCTCGGATTGGCGTAGGCCGGCGTCTTCGGCGTTCCTCCTTTTTCGAAAGGCCAACTGCCTAGGAAGTACGTTCCGATGTGGCCTTTGCGCTTTTCGGAGAACGGAACCAGTGTGATGACGCTGAAGTCGTCGAGCTTGCGCATAGCCTGATTGATCTGCACGGCTAGTTTGTAAATGCCCGGCTCCGTGGGAGCGGTGAAGTCGGAGGCCACTTTGCTCGACTCATCAGTCAATACCGCCTTCGCTCCGTCGGGCGCTCCGCTGGCGATCGAGCTCCCCGGCGTGGCAGTGGTGAAGAAAACCTTCCCGCTGCGGCCACGCAGCGGATTGAGGAAGCCGAGCATGGCGTCATCGATGTAGGCCGTTGTGGGCGCATCCGGATGGAAAATCTGCGTGGCAATCTGCGGAGGTGGTGGCGGTGGAGTCACCTTCGCCTTCCCCTCATGCGGCTCGCGTACGATCTCGCGCTGCTGCTCGAACGCGGTGTGAATCGCACCGATCCAACCGGTGATCAGCAGGAGAACGGCGACGACGGCAATCCAGGTGAAGATGTGTTCCTGGCGTTCATTGAGACCGCCAAAGATGCGATGACGCTTCGAAGCCACAACGGCTGAGGTTCACGAGGCGTGCCGCCCGTATACTCCGCGCGTGATCGAACAGGAGCGAAGCGACCTCGCGGAGGGCGTCATCCGATCGCTCCTCTGGCTGGCGGCGTTCTGTTTTGCAGCCGGCATCTTTCTCGCGGCAACATTGCTGCTGCGTGGCGTTCCTCCGACACCGCATGTCGCCGTCGGACGCGTGACGGTCGAAAACGCGTCGAAGCTGCGCGATTACCTGACGGCGCTGCTGTTTTTCCTCATCACGCCGCTCGCCACCATCCCGCTCTATCGCCTCGGCGCGCGCGAAAACGAGCGGCTTCGCGCCGCCGTTTCGGGCGACGGGACGCGCAACCTCGTCTCGATCCTCTTCATCACTCCGTTTTTTCTGGCGCCGTTTCTTTACCTGACGACCTTCAAACCGGCCTGGCCGGTCCTCATCCCGATCGCCATCTCGCAGCTCCTGCCCCGCGCGGTCATCACCTGGCAGCAGAAGCAGTGGGTGCGCCGGCTGTTCGTGCGGGAGATGGAGCCATTTCATGCGCTGATCGCCGTCGAAGCGCTGGCCTGGATCCTCTTCCGCTACATCGCCGTCGGCAAACGGATCGCCCACATTCCGACGCTGTTTCTCGAAGTGGCGTTCATCGCCTTCTTCATCGCTCTCTTCTGGCTGGCCTTCCTGCTCGTGGCGCGCCTGGCCGCGTTCACGTTTGATCTGACGACGGAAACGGCACTGCAGCGCGTGGCCATCGGCGGGTTGCCGCTGGTCATCCTTCCGGCGCTGGCGCTTCTCTTCGTGACAGGAAAGATCGCCATCTCGATCGCCATCGTGATGATCCTGATCGCGCTGCCGCTGGCACTCACCAAGCGCGATCCGATCGATGGCCGCGCCGTTCGCAACCTCGTCGCGTTCGCCATCCTGCCGTTTCTGCTGTTCTGCATCAGCTACGCGTCGACCGCATCGCTGACGCAGTGGATCGATCTCTTCCATCGCGGCGAGTCGCTCGGACCGGCGTCCGATCTTCTCCGCGGCAAAGTGCCCTTCCGCGACGCCTTCGCCCTACACGGCCTGCTGGAAGACGGTCAGCTCGATGCCTGGCTGATGCAGCTTTTCGGTCGCAGCGTGAACGTGGTCCTTCTCCGTCCGGTAGTCCTGGGCTCGGTTGCCGTATCGATGCTCTGGTATCTCGGGATGGTGATTTTCGATTCGATCCCGCTGGCGCTGCTCTCGATTTTCCTCGGCGCGGTGACGACCGTCGACAACGAGCGGGCCCTGCTCGAGATCCTGGCTATCGCACTGCTCATCGGTGCGCTGCGTCGCAATTCAAAATGGCTCGCTCTCTTCAGCGGAGTCGCCGCCGGAATCACCATCTTCCACAGCCTCGATATCGGTCTGTACACGGTCGGCGGTGGCGTGCTGGCCATCTTGGCGGCGACATTCATCCGAGGTTGGGCACGGCGCGGCTGGGTCCTGCAAGCCGCCTTTCTGGCGGGCACCATCGTGGGTGCAGCGCCGTTTGTCATCTACCTGACCATGCGCGGCGCGCTCGGCGCCTTCGTCGAGACATCGTTCGTCGCAATCCCGCGGATCATCGACGCGGTCTGGTCATTGCCATTTCCCGACCTCGCCACGACGTTCCGCAAGAACCTCAACCTGCACACATTTGCCGGCTTTTTCCTCTCCGAACAGTTCCGTTTCATTCTCAATCCGCTCGTCATCTGCATCGCGATCGTCGTGCTCGTGCAGCGCGCGATGAAACGCAGCGGAGACACGCTCGATCGTTCTCTTGCCGTGCTCACCGCCTTCGCGATCCTCATGCAGCGGAGTGCGCTCGGCCGCGCCGATTTTCCGCATCAGTACTTTTCGGCGTTCCTGGTCGGGCCGATGATTCTGATCCTGCTCGTGTTCCTCGGGCGCGCCACAACGCGCGTCTGGCAGATGCGCGATCGTTCGGCGCAGGCCTTCATCGTCCTTGCCGCGGCGACGATCGTGCCGCTGCTGGCGGTGATGCTGTGGGTTCCCGACATCGCCAATCTGCGTCTCGACGACATGACGCACTACCTCGGCCGCGTGAGTCGCATCGGATGGATCGATCCGGCCGCCGAGGAGATCCGAGCCCGGATCGAAGGCGTCACGGCGGTAGTGAATGAGCTGAGCAAACCAGGAGAGCCGATCTTCGACTTTTCCAATCAGCCTGCCCTCTATTTTTTCTGCGACCGGCCCAACCCGACCCGCTTCTACCAGGTGCCGATTCTCTCGCCGCGCGAATATCAGATCGAGACGATCCAGGCACTGGAACGCGCCAGACCGCCGCTGGTCATCCGCCATTCACCGCAGGAATTCGACGACTTCGACGACATCGATAACTCCGTTCGCGCCCAGGCGGTTGCGGCATACATCGACGATCACTACACCTTCGCGCGGACGACGCGCGGCGTGGAGATCTGGCGTCGCGTCGAAAACACGCCGCCGATCGATCTTGCTGCGTACGTCAAACGCATTCGCATCCCCTCGGTCGAAGAGCTGGGGACGATCGGTGGTCGTTCGCGCGTCGTCTTCCCCTCGGCCGGCAGCCTCCCCGGCGCGAACGCGACGTACTGGCGCAGCGATCTCACGCTGCACAATCCGCTCAAGTTGAGGATGGCGCTGGGCTTGCGCTACGTCTCCGGCGAGACTCGCATCGATCGCGCGGTCACGATTCTCGGCGGGCAAACGCTGCGTTGGGAAGATGTCGTCCGCTCGCTCTTTCGTGCGCCCGAGGGAAGCGGCGTGCTGTGGATCGAATACCGCGGACAACATCCGCCGGTAGCGCTGATCAAGACTTACGACTCTGCTCACAACGCCAAGGGCACCGTTGAAACGCCGCTGTCGATGCGCGATGCCGCATCCGCCGGTAGCGAGAATACCGATCTGACGATCGCCGGCATCCCCGGCGGCACGGTGCGACGCATCAACCTCGGCATCGTGAACGTCGGAAAGATCCCGGCCACCTTCCGCATTACCGTGCGATCGCGAACCGGTCAGCAGATCGGAAAGACGTTCGAAGAAGGACTGGGCGAAGACGCCTCGCGGATGATCGCCGACATCGACAAGACCCTCGGCGTTGCCATCGACGAGACGACCGTCGTCCACGTCACCATCGTCGCCGGTACCTGTGTCGCCTACGCCAGCGTCATCGACGCCAATGGCGACTCACAAACGCTGACCGCGATTCCGTCGAACTAACGCGCGCCGTCGGGACGCACGCGGAGGAAGAACGTGCAGGCCTTGCCCGTCTTCGATTCCACCCACACCGAGCCGGCATGCGCGACGGCGAACTCGCGCACTTTGAAGAGGCTCCGTCCGGTGCGCTCGGCGCCCTGCGGATCCCAGACAAAATTCGGCTCGAAGATGGCCTGACGAAGCGGCTCCGGCACCACGGCGCCATTGTCCATCACGAAGAAAAGCAGCAGCGGCTTTCCTTTGTGCTCCATCCAGCGGACGCCGACCACGACCTGGCCGCCGGGCGGAACGTAGTGCAGCGAGTTGTCCATCAGAATGCCGAGGGCATCGACGAGCTGCTCGTGATTCCGGAAACGTTCCTCCAGCTCCGGCACGTCGAGCTGCAGTTGGATGTTCTTCAGATGCGCGAACGGCCCGAAGCGGCTGGCCACCGAGTGGATGAGGTCGACCACTCGCGGCGTCCGCTCCGCCGGCGCCGGCTCCTCGACCTCGGGCGCCATCTCCAGCGACGAGAGGATCTGGTCGATCGTGGCCGCCCAATCTTCGAGAAGCGGGTCGCGCTGGCGCGCACGCGAGGAGACCAGCACCGATTCGCGCAGCGATCGCAGCGGCGTGAAGACCGTCTCGCGGACGAACGCCACGAAGGAGGCGTGCGACGGATTCATCGGATCGGCTTCGCGGAACATCAGCACCGCGCCCATCGCGCCGCCGGAGATCGGCACCAGTGTGAAGAGAATGTTGCGGTTGCGGATGCGCAGCGCCGTCGACGTCGGAATGGATAGCTCGCCAATCCGCGCACCGCTCAGCGCCTCGATCTGCTTCACCGAGGAGAGATCCGACTGCGGCACGCCGAAGAGCTTCTTCGCTTCGTCGGTGATGAACTTCACGCTCCGATCGGCGCCGAGGACGATCGCCGGCGCGCCGGCGGCCATGATGACGTTGGCCACGCTGGTGATTGCCGGCGACGACGACTCAACCGGGAATGGCAGCAGCGGCGCTTTCGGAAACGGCTCCGGCTCAGGCGCCGTGGCGGCCGCAGTGGCCGCCGCGCCTTTGGACGACCGGCGCGTGGCAGTGCTTTCTCCGGCCGGAGCCGCAGCGGGCGGCGGTGGCGGCGCTGGAACGGCAGGGACTTCCGCATCCGGCTTTTCGGCCGATGCCGGTTTCGTTTTTCGCGGTTTGTCGCAGCGTTCGCAGAGGATTCCCCGCGTGATCGCCGCACCGCACATGAAGCACTTGGAGGCCATTGGACGAGTCTTGGAATTGGGATCTTACGCCCGCTTCTCGTTCTGCTGCAACGTGATAGGCTTCGCCGCTTTCTGGAGGCCCCCATGAAACAGATCGTCGTGATCGGCGCAGGCACGATGGGCAACGGCATCGCCCACACCGCCGCGGCATCCGGCTTCGACGTCACCCTCATCGACGTCGCCGAGGCCTTCCTCGAGCGCGGCATGGCGACGATCTCCACCAACCTGCAGCGCGGCGTCGACAAGGGAAAAATGACCGCCGAGGAGAAGCAGCAGATCCTCGGACGGATTACCGCCACAAGCGATCTCGAAGCCGCAGCCAACGCCGACATCGTCATCGAAGCGATCCTCGAAAACCTGGCCGCGAAAACGGAGCTGTTCGCGAAACTCGACGCGTTGACCGGTCCCGATTGCATCCTCGCATCGAATACGTCGTCGATCTCCATCACCAAAATCGCCGCAGCTACGAAACGGCCTGACAAAGTCATCGGCATGCACTTCATGAACCCTGTGCCGGTCATGACGCTCGTCGAAGTCATTCGCGGCATCGCCACCAGCGACGAAACGTATGCACGCGTGGCCGAACTGTCGAAGCAGATGGGGAAGACGGCCATCGAGGTCAACGACTATCCCGGCTTCATCTCCAATCGCGTCCTGATGCCGATGATCAACGAAGCGATCTTCGCGCTGTTCGAAGGCGTGGCCACGCCGGAGTCGATCGATGGCGTGATGAAGCTCGGCATGAATCACCCGATGGGGCCATTGACGCTCGCGGACTTCATCGGTCTCGACGTCTGCCTGGCCATTCTTCGCGTGCTCGAAGAAGGATTTGGCGATCCGAAATATCGTCCCTGCCCGCTGCTCGTGAAGATGGTCGATGCCGGATGGCTTGGTCGCAAAAGCGGACGCGGTTTCTACGACTATCGGAAGGTGTAGATTACGGGGATGACGCGGACCGTCCGCGGTGTTCTAATCGGCCACACATGCTCTGTCAAACCTGTAGTGCAATGAATGACGACGAGCGCGAGTATTGCTTCCGCTGCCAGGCGAAGCTCCTCGTGCTGTCGGGAATGACTTCGTTCGAAGAGGACGAAGTCGAAGAGTACGACGAGGAAGGCGACGTTTCGCTCGACGAGCATCTGCTGGAGCGCGTCTCCGGGCTCGAGGAGATCGTCAAACGCAGCGCCGAGGCTCTTCGCAGCGTCGTCGATGCCGTGCAGAAGCACGAGCGGGCCATCTTCATCAACCAGACCGGCCTGCTGTCGGTCAAAGAGCTCCTGGAGCGCAAGAACGTCGTCTCCGCGGACGAGCTGGTCGAACTTTGGGAGTCGAAGATGGGCGAGCAGATGCTCGCTCTCGAAAAGAAGCAGCGCTTCACCGAGCGCAAAGACCGGATCATGTCGCTCTTCCGCGGCGAGCGGCGCGAGCGCTTCCTGCAACTGCTCGCCGAGGCCGAATCGGCGATCGACGCGTTCGATCCGGAGCGCGGGATCAAAGCGCTCGAGGAAGCGTTCAAGCTCGATCGCGACAATTACGAGCTGTCGTTCTTCCTCGGTGAGATGTTTTTCAACGATGGCAATCTCGATCGCGCCAAGCACTATCTGGAGCGCACGCTCGAAGTGCAGCCCGATCATTTCGATGCCGCCGTTTTCTACGGCGTGCTGCTGCACGAACGGCAGGATCTCAAAGGCGCCGAGCGCTGGCTGCGTCGCGCCATCCAGATTTCGCAGGAGTCGTTTCTCCCCTACTTCTCCCTCGGCGCGATCTACGCGCGCAAGGGAAAGTTGCTGCGCGCGCAGAAGTTCCTGGAGAAGGCCATCCAGATCGAACAATTGCCGCAGGCCTACTACCTACTGGGCACGATCTTCTACGACAAGGGCCAGCTCGAACGGGCCATCAAAGCGTTCCAGTCGGCGCTGAAGCTCGATCCCGAGTACGAAGAGGCGATCTATCACCTCGGCCTCTGTTTCCTCGATCGCAACTGGAACCGCAAGGCGATCGATTGCTTCCAGGAAGCGCTGGAGCTGAATCCCAACAAGATCGAGTACCAGCAGGCGGTCAAGATCTACGAAGGAATCTCCGGCCATATCCCGCTGGAAGGTCCCGCCGCCGAGGAGTTCAAGCACGCCGAAGGGCTGGCCACGAGCGGCAACTACATCGAGGCGCTCGACCACTATCGCCGCGCCTCGGCCGTCGATCCCGACAACATCAGCATCCTGATGCCGTACGCGCTTCTCTGCTCGCATCTGGAGATGAATACCGAAGCGATCGCCGCGGCGCGGCGCGTGCTGCGCCAGCGGCCGACCGACGTGGTCGCAGCAGCGGCGTACACCACGCTCGTCGAAGCGCTCCGCGCCGAGGGCAACTTCAAAGACGCCAATCGCGCCCTCGAAGAGATGTTGCACGACTACACCTCGAACTACGCCAAGTCGATCGCCTACTACGAGAAGGCCTACAACCTGGCCGAGATGGAAGAGAACCTCGATGAGGCGCTGGAGTCAGCGCAGCTAGCGCTCCGCTATTCGCCGAAGGAGCTGAAGCAGTTCCCGCTTGCAGCCCTCGGCTGGGTCTATTTCAAACGCCGCGAGTTCGGCAACGCCGTCGATTTCCTCACCAAGTCTGCCGACCTCGGTCCGACTGCGACAAATCTCATGCACCTCGGCATGGCCCTCCTCGAAAGCGGCCAGAAGGATCGCGCCCGCATCGTCTTCCGCAAAGCCAAGAGCTTCAAAGCCAAAGGCGCCGGACTCGAAGAGAAGATCCTCGAACAGATCCGCTCGACGACAAAGCTCATCGATCGCCTGCACGCGAAGAGACGCCGGACGGCAAACAAGGCGTAGGCCAGCATGAGCCAGCTTCAATTCACGTTCAACCGCGCCAAGTTCATTCAAGCGCTGGTGTTTTTTTCGAAGAACGGCGTCACTGACCTCACGAAACTGAAAGCTGCCAAGCTGCTGTACTTTGCGGACAAAGAGCACCTGCTTCGCTACGGACGTCCGATCATCGGCGATACCTACTACGCGTTGAATCTTGGGCCGTTGCCGTCGCAAGCGGTCGATTTCCTCGACGACGCGGAAGCCGCACATTTGGCCGGGCCATCGTCGCCTGAACAGGAAGAGTTCTTTCACTTCCTCGACGTCGTCTCGGATTACTGGCCCCGCTTCGTGGCCAGAGGTGAAGAGAACTACCGTGTGTTCTCGAAATCTGATCTCGGCGTCCTGTCCGAGATCGCAGAGAAATACGGCAAACTGCACTGGAAGCGCCTCGTCGAGCTGACGCACGAGGAAGCGGCGTACAAGCAGGCGGACATACAAAGACAAAAATCGAGTGGGCGTGCCCCCATCCCCTACGAGTCGTTCTTCGAAGGAAACGACGCTGCGATGCTGGCCCTTGCCGAAGAGGAGCAGGAGCACCGCAACATGGTGGCCTCGATCCGGTAGGGCTCGACGCGTGTCGTTATCCGCGTCGCAGAAACTTCACCTCATCCAGGGCACGCTGAAACGCGGAAGCATCTGTCACTGGCAGCAGCCATTCGGTCCGCACTTCGCGGTGATCCTCAATAACGTCTGGCCACCGCAAGACGACGTCGCTCTTTTCGATCATGATTCGAAGACGTCGAAGTACCCATCATTCGCCGATCAGGAGATCATTCGCACCGGCCCCGAGGAGTACACCTTCCTGAACGTTCCGACGGTGATTGATTTACGCATCGTTCATTCGGCGACGCTCTCTTTAGTCGTCACGCAAAGCCAGTTTTCGCCGAAGGGCACGCTCTTGCCGGAACATCTGGCATTGGCGAACGAGATTCTCCGCCGGTCGGTTACGGTGGAAACGGAGATCCTCGAGCGCGTCGTCGTCTAGATCATCGCGCGCCCTACTGCTTCGGGTTCGCCAGCCGGATTGGCGTGATGTTCTGCGCGGAGATGTGGATGTCGCCTTCTTCCGCGTAGAGCTCGACGCGCTCGCCGCCGCCGTTGATCTTGCCGGTGGCGCGGATGCGGGTGCGGTTGCCGACCTGCTCGCGTCGGATGGAGATGCCGTTGAAATCGATGTGCATCTCGTTCACGTCGGGATCCGAAGTCAGGATCGTGGCGTCGATGTCCGCAGCAAAGCGCGGGCTGACGTTCAGGACGATGTTGCCCTGAAGCGTGCGCGCCGTGACCTTCAGCGTCTTCTGCGCCGGATCGCCCGTAAGCGTGATGTCGCCGGAGGCGGTCTCGGCATCGATTGGCGCGGAGGCCTGGCGGACGATGATGTCTCCGCCGCCGGAGCGGAGCGTCATCGGGCCGCCTGCGTAGAGCACGCGCACGAGGCCGCCGTCTGTCGTCACCTGCCCGCCCATACGCGCGGCACGCACGATGATGTCGCCGGCACCGGTATGCGCGAAGAGCGCACCGAGGATGTCGCCGAGGTTCAGCGGACCACCCATTGAAGTCACGTTGCACTGCCCGAAGACCGCGCCCAGCTCTACTTCACCGGCTCCGGTCTCGATGCGGGCATTGCCGCGCACCTCGCCGATCGTTACGTCGGCCACCGAGGCTGCGAACGTGAACTCGCCATTGACGAACGGCAACTGGATCTTCCGCGCAGGCTGCAGCATCACATCGCTCAGAACCCGCTGATGATCCGGTGGATTGATGCGCATCGATTGCGCCTCACTCGTATTCGAGCCTTTCGAAAGGAGAAGGATGCGCCCCATGAACGTCTCGGTATTGATCGTCGGCCCACCCGCGCCGATGGCACCGTGGAAGATCGTTCCGATGAAACGCCCCGAGCGAACGGGGAACGTCGTCAGGATGTCGCCGGTGATCGTGTTCGCGATCCAGTCGAAATTCGACGTGGGCGGCGTGTAAATGTCGATGTCGGCGTTGACTGCCTGGATGACCGCTTTCGAGACCGGCTTCTGCGTGTAGTCGTAGATGATGCGGCCGTTCACCATGTTGACGAACGAGGCGCCGTTGACGCCCTCCAGGATGAGCGTCGCGCTGAAGCCGTTCACCGTGACGCTGCCGTTGACGTGCGAGACGCGGATGTGGTCGGCCGATTTCGATCCGATCTTGATGTTCACGCTGCGCGGAACGTGCACGGTGTAATTCACCGAAGCGGTCCAGCGGACATTGCGCGTCGGCGGCAGAAGCGTGCGCATCAGGCGCACCTTCGTATCGCCTTCGAAACTGATCGCTACGTTGTCCGAGGCTTCCTTCATCGAGGCGTTATCTGGCGCGGTGAGAACGCGCTCCGCAGTCACGGAAACGACATTGCCGTCGCCACCGATCACGTCGATGCTGCCGAACGGATTGTCGATCCACACCGAGCCGGCCAGGTCGATCGGGAACTCGCGCACCACGCGCGTGCTCGCCCCAAAGCTGGCGCCGAAGAGCTGCGTCGCGGAGAGCAGCGCCAGGGCGGCAATCGAGATTCGAATCGTAGGTCTCATCGGGGTTGAATGCTGCTCAGAGCCTCCGCCGCTTTGACGCGGACATAGACGTTCTCGTCACCCTGCGAAGCTTTCCTGCGGAGCGTATCGACCATCTCCGGATCGAGCGCGGCGCCGCTGCGGGCCAGCTTGGCCAGGGCCTCGACCGCCTTGATGCGGACGGCCGGGTTGGGATCATTCTTCAGCGCTTCCACCAGCGCGTCGCGCGTGCCGTCGGTCATGGCCGACTGCATCGATTGCAGCGTATCGGCTGCCTTGATGCGAACGCCCTGATGCTGGTCGTTGCGCAGCACGTTCGCAAGCGCCTCGGTGATCTCGGGATCGGGATTGCCGACGCGCGAATAGGTCGCGCGGACCCAGTCGATGGCACGCGAGCGCGACGGCGATTCGCGATCCTCGTTCTCGAGGACGTAGCGCAGCAGGCGGACCATGCTCTTGTCCGTCGGCCGTCCGGTCACCGTTACGTGCGAGGTGATGTCGAAGGAGACGCCGATCTGATCGCTCGACGGCGAAGCGTCGTTGAACTGCACGTTCTGGATGTCGGGCCGTCCTTCGATCTGCGGGCTGATCGATGCCGCCGGAAGGACGCGCGACTCGGCGATGGAGTAGTAGGGATTGGCAGGCATGGCCTGCTGAATGGCGGTGACCTGAGCCGCCGTCGGCGTGAGCTGCGTGCGAGGCGCGACGCGATGACCGGCGTAGAAGGCGCCTCCGCTGACGATGACCACTGCCGCCGCCTGGGCCAGCCAGCGCGTCACGTTGCGACGCCGGAAAGGCACGACGTTGGTGGTCACCGATGCCGGCGAAACCTCGGCCAGGAAGCGCTGTTTCACGCGGGCCGGGACATCGACTTCCGGGAGTGTCTCCAGAACCTGCCACGTCTCTTTGTACGCGGACCATTCCGCGACGCAGATCGGGCATGCCTCGATATGCTGATGTGTCAGCTCGCGCCGGGCCGGGTCGAGCGACTCGGTCAGCAGCAGCGGCATGTTTTCTCTCATGGCATCACAGTCAGGCATCGGTCACCTCCACGGGCATCGCCGGTGAGCGCTTTCTTCAGCACTTCCATGGCGCGAAATACTCTCGTTTTCACCGCTCCCTCCGAGCAGCCGGAGATCTGCGCGATCTCGGCATACGACAGCCCCTGGTAGCGGGAAAGCAGAATGGCTTCGCGCTGATCGGGCGAAAGAAGCGTCAGCGCTTTTTGAATCCGTTGTTCATCCTCGCGGCGCTCCAGGTGGCGCTCCGGCGAGAGCTCGGCCGGCGCGGGAAGCGAGATCAGAACGTCCTCGCCTTCCTTGCTCCTGTTCTCAGCTTTTCTCAGGTAGTCGCGGCACCAGTTGGCCGTGATCGAAAAAAGCCATGTCGACAGTTTTGCTCCGCCATGAAACTGGCCCGCGTGCTTCATCATCTTGACGAAAACTTCCTGGGTCGCGTCTTCCGCCGCCTCGCTATTCTTCAGGAAGCGGTACGCGAAGTTGTAAATACGACTCGAATAACGATCGTAAATCTCAGAAGCGGGAGAGAAATCACCCGCCTGAACGATGCTCATCAACTCCTGATCGCTCAGGTGTTTCATCTCCCGATCTCGCTCATTCGACGCACGCATTCTGGAAAGGTTACGGACCTGTTTCCGGAACAGGTGGGAGGGCAAGTTCATTCGATGGCTGAGGCCGTTCGATGAATGCGATGACCAAGGCAAAGACGTCCAGCATCATCCAGAAGACCTCGGTATCGCCGAAGTTGAACTCAAATAGCCCTGCCGATGCCAGGCCGACGGCGACGGCAACGCCGATCTCGGCAAACTTCGTGGCCGGCCCGCCCCACGCCCGCGCGCACTGTCGCAGGAAAAGGATCTGGAGCATGAAGTAGGCAACCAGCGCCAGTACGCCCCGCTCCGCCCAGAGTTGAATCAGGTTGTTGTGCAGATGTGGGATTCGGAACCGCGGCGCGTCGTGCTTGCGGTAGAGCGGATAGACCTCCTTGACGTTGGCCGGACCAACCCCAAACAGCGGGTAGTCCTTAATGATCTCGACACCAGCCTCGGCCATCCGAATCCGATCGAGGTTCGACGATTGATGGATGTCGAAGCTCGAAATGACGCGGCTGAAGAACGGCAGCGGCGCAAAGCTGACGGCGAAAATCGCCACCGGCACCGCCCACGCCAGCGCCTTCGGCCACTTCAAAACGAGCAGTACTCCGACCGCAATGATCCATCCCAGCCAGACGCTGCGAGTGAACGTCAGCAGGAGCGCGATGTGTGTCATCACCGTACCGATGAAGAGCAATATATTGCTCACATCGTAAATCCAAAGTACGAGCAGCATGAGTGCAACAGGTAGCAAAAGTCCCGATAACGTCATCACATGAGCGGTTTGACCGGTCATGCGATGTTCGAGATCGTGGCGGTTTGTGAGTGCAAAATACTGCACAAAACCAAAACTCGCCGAGAAGACGCCGAAGATGAGGAACATCTTGATCGCGGCGTCACGGCTGCGCGGAACGTTGCGGAAGAGAATGAGCGCCGCGGGAAAGAGCAGCATCTTTCCCCACAACGCGGCTTCGCCGGCCGAGTGAATGCGACGATCGGAAACCAGCGCCGAGATCGTCGAATCGATTCCGTACAGAATCAGCGGAACGTAGAGGATGTGAAACGACGGCACGAGGAGGCGCTTGTAGATCGCGTACCCGACGGCAGCCATTGTCAGGACGGCGAAGCATTCCGACGACGCCACCCAGCCGGCGCAGAAGAGGTGGCCGACGTAGAAGAGGACCGCCAGCGCGACCGGTTGGGGCGTCTCTTCAGGCAGGCCGAGACGTCGGGCGAGAGACACGATGCGGCGTCACGCTTCTTCGAATGCTTCGTCGACGAGCATGACCGGGATGTCGCTGACGATGGGATAGACGCGGTGACACTTCACGCACTGCAGACCCTCTTCGACGATCAGTTCCTCGCCGCGCATTTTGTCGCGGAACTTGTCGCGCACCGTGGCGCGCCGCGCTTCCGAAAGCGGCACCGGCCGGACCTCTTCCTTGCAGATCGGGCAGGCCAGAATTTCGAGAAGCTGAGGCTGGAGGGCCATGGCGGCGCGGAGTGTACCATCGCCGCTTCATGAAGGTTCTTCACCTCGCCGCCGGCAATCGATGGACCGGCGCCGCCGCCCCGGCCTTTGCCGAAACGGTCGCGCTCCGCGAGGCCGGCGTCGACGCGCACTACGCCTACGTCGGCGGCTACAAGTTGCAGAAAAAGATCGGGCATCACGATTTCGCGCACCCCATCATCGCCAAGGCGCAGAATCCGTTTTCATTCGCGCGCACCGTCGAGACGATCCGGCGGCTGATCCATCATCACCGCTTCGACGTCGTCCACGCGCACCTCACCTACGATCACTGGCTGGCCTATTTCGCGGCACGCGAGACGAAGTCGGCCGTCGTACGCACGTTTCACGCCCGGCGCACGCTGCGCGGCGATCTGTTCACCAAATGGCTGATCGCCCGAACGGATCGGATCTGCGTCATCAACGACTCTTTCCTCGACGCGCCGGACATCCGCGATCGCGATCCCGTCTTCACTCCGCCGCCGCTCAATCAGCAGCAATTCAGCGCCAGCGGACCGGATATTCGCGAGCACTACGGACTGCTCCCCGAGGACTTGCTGCTGCTGGCCATCGGCAAGCTGTCAAAGGACCGCGGCTTCGAAGATGTACTGCGAACCTTCACGCTCGTCCGTCGCGAGATCGCAAACGCGCGGCTCATGATCATAGGCCACGGCGAGCATCGCCCCACCCTCGAAGCGCTCGCGCGCGAGCTGGGCATCGATGTGATCTGGGCGGGCTATCACGAGGACGAGCTTGCCGAGCACTACCGCGCCGCCGACATCCTGCTCTTCACCGCGCGCGGCTCGGACGAAGGACATCGCGCCGTGCTCGAGGCGATGGGTTGCGGCGTGGTGCCGGTCACCTTTCCGCTCGAAGGAATGCCAACGCTGCTCGGCGATCTGTCTCCGAGGCTTGTAGGCGTGGTAAGCACACCGGATGCGGCGGCTTCGAACGTGATCGCTGCATGGAGAGGCGACATCGCCGATTTGCGCCGTCACGCGTACCAGCAATCGAAAGGATTCGGGTACGCCGAGGCAGCGGCGAGGCTGATCGCCGCCTACGAATCGATCACAACGTCCGCAAAACGGCGCGGACGGGACTCGCATCGGCGCCCTTGATCCGCAGCGGCAGTGCGATCAGCTCGTACTCGCCTTCGTCGACGCCGTCGAGCATGAGACCTTCGAGCATGGCCATCCCATTCCTGGCGAAGGCGTGATGCGCTTCGAGCTCTTTCGAATCGAACAGGTCGACCGAGGGCGTGTCGATACCGATGAGGCGGACGCCGTGATGGTACAGATCGTCGACCAACTCCGGCGAGAGGCTGGCGAAGTCGTTGTTCCAGTGGTGGTGATCGGGAAACGTCCCGGTACGAAAGAGAATGCGGGGCGCGGTGAGCGCTTCGCATTTGTCGGCCACGTGGTCGGGCATGATGCGCTCGCCGCGAGCGACATCGACGTGGACCACGATGCAACGCCCGAGGTAGAGATCGAGCGGTCGCGTGGCGATGTCCGCGCCGTTGGCGATGTAGTGACTCGGCGCATCAGCGTGCGCGCCGACGTGCAGCGATACGCGGATGTCGCTCAGTGTGAGATTCGCGCCGGCGTTCATGTCGGCATTGATCGTCTGCACGAACGGTGTATCGCCCGGCCAGACGTTGATGGTGGCGTCGATGAGAGGCGAGATGTCGATGAGTGTCATCGGACGGACGCGATGATCTTCATCTCGACCGAGATCGGCGTCGGCAGCGAATCGACCCCGACGGTCGTGCGTGTCGGCTGAATTTTTCCAAGCACCTCTGCATATACGCGGTTGAATCGCTCGAAGTCGCCTTTCATGTCTGTGAGATAGACAGTCACATCGAGGATTTTCTCCAGCGAACTGCCGGCCGCTTCGAGAATGGCCCGTACATTTGCCACCGTGGCCCGCGTCTGCGCTTCGATTCCTTCGGGGATCTCATTCGTCACCGGGCGCCGCGGTCCGATGCCGGAAAGGAAGAGCAGATCGCCCACGCGCCGTGCGTGCGGGTACGCGCCCACGGGAGCGGCGGCGTTGGACGTAACCACCGGAGCTCCCTCGTCCTGCGACGTCATTTCACTTTCGCGATGCACATCCGGACCGGGCTCGATCACGTTGTGCGACTCCAGCCCCGTTCCCGCCTCGACCGGCCCCTCGTCGAATTCCTTTTCGAAGTCGAGCTCCTTGCGCGGATTCGGCGTCAGCTCGACGATGCCGTTGCCGGTGCCCCAGACCGGCTGGTAATCCCACACCTTGCCGTCGTATTTGTTGTTCTCGCCCGCGAGTGCGGCCAGCCACCAGATGGCCTTGAAACCCATATCGGCATTGGCCTCGCGGCCGAACTCGCGGGCCACCTGGGCCACGTCCTCGAGCCGCCCTTCGCCGAGCATCTCCAGAATCTTGCGATTCCACTCATCATCTTTCGACGACGAGATGCGATCGTTCGCCGGATCGATGTCGCCGACTTCGTAGCGGTTGGAAAGATTCGACACCACGACCACGATCGTCTTCTTGCCGTAGCGATCGATCGCCGTCCGAGCGGCGCGGCCGAGGGCGCGCGTTTCGTCGCGCTCCGCGTAGATGTTGCACGACACGACGGAGGCAGGCACGACGTTGTTCGGATTCAGCAACTTCAGCGCCACGACCGTTCCCGTGTCGATCGGAAAGCCGTGATAGTCGACGGTCGCTGTCTGCATGCCGAGGTCCTTGCAGACGGACGCGTAGAGCTTTCCGAACTCCGGATCGATGCGGAACGAATACGGGATCTCGCCGAGCTCGTACCAGTTCTGATCGACCAGCGTCCATTGCGGATTCGCAGCAACCTGGAAGAGATGGCCGATGACGGAAAACCATTGCGTCGAATAGAGCAGCATCAACTCCGCGCCGGAACGCTCGATCTCGCGGCCGATCGCCTCGTAGCTCTGCTTGAGCGAGGCCCAGCCGGCATTGCGATCGGGCGCCAGGAAGATGTGCGGCTGCCCGGAAACGAGGTAGGCCTTCTGAATCAAGCCACTCACGGTCAGTGGACGTAAGAGTCGGATTCGATTTCGACGTTGCGCGACTGCACGATCGACGTCGCCAGCAGCGCGCGGCGGCCGATCTCTTCCCACTGTTCGGTCTTGACCAGATCGGGCACGGCCAGCGACGCGCCGAGGTTCACGGCGATGCACCCGGCATCGAGGTAACTCTCGATCGTGTCGAGCGGTACAGGACCGCCGGCCAGCATCGGCACGTCGCGAATCGGACCACGAAGTGTGCGGATGTAGTCAGGCCCGCCGAAGTACAGCGCGGGAAAGACTTTGACGATGTCGCAGCCGGCTTCCCAGGCCCGGATGATTTCCGTGGCCGTACCGGCACCGGCGATGGAGAGGAGCTCGTTCTCCGTCGCGTATTCGATGACGCGAACGTCGGTGTGGGGCGAGACGATGATCTGCGCACCGGCACGACGAGCCTGCGCGGCATCGTTGGAGTTTCGTACGGTGCCGGCGGCGATGACGACGTCGAGCGGCGCGTACTTCTGAGCAAATCGCGCCATGAGGTCGAACGCCTCGGGCGTGGTCAGCGTCACCTCGATGATGCGAATCCCATTGCGCGCATAGGCCTCGGCAACCGACTCCGCGACTTCGACACTCTCTTCACGGACGACGCCGATGATCTGCTCCATCGACACTCTTTCGAACAGTTGTTTGCGTGACATGGAGAAAGGATATCGCGTTTGGGTTGCCGGGTTGCCAAGTTGCCGAGTTGCCGGCGGCTTGGCAATCGACCAATCAGTGCAGGCAACTCGGCAACCTGGCAACTCGGCAACCAGAGTCGCGGAGCCTCCACATCAGGTAAGCTAACCACCCCATGGTCCTGATCAACAAAGCGATCAACGAAGTGACCGTCAAGCTGGTTTACTACGGGCCGGGTCTCTGCGGGAAAACGACGAATCTCGAAAAGATCTACGGGAACCCGAAGCTCGACAACAAGGGCAAGATGATCTCGATGTCGACGGAGACGGATCGCACCCTCTTCTTCGACTTCATGCCGATGGAGCTGGGGACGATCGCCGGCCAGAAGGTTCGCGTACAGCTCTACACCGTACCGGGCCAGGTGTTCTACGACGCCACGCGCAAGTTGGTGCTGCGCGGCGCGGACGGCGTCGTGTTCGTGGCCGACTCGCAGTCGACGATGCGCGATTCGAATCTCGACAGCCTGGAAAATCTGAAGACGAATCTCCGTCTCAACCGGATCGATCCGCAGAAGGTGGCACTGGTCCTTCAGTACAACAAACGCGACCTTCCAAACGTCGACTCGGTCGAGGCGATGAACGAGTACCTGAACCCGAACGGCGTCCCGACGGTCGAAGCATCCGCGATCACCGGCGTCGGCGTTACCGCCACGCTGCGCCAGGCGGTGGCGCGCATCCTCGACAATCTCAAAAACAACGTCGACACGACCCTGCACGAAGAGCCGGAGCTCGGCGCGCCGGACATGAGCGCGAAGTCGGGCGTGACGTCGATGTCGGCCGGAACGCCGAAGTTGTCGATGAAGGGCACGACACCGGAGGCGCCGACATTTGATGCCGAGGAGACCGTGACGGTTTCGCCGTTCGACGTCGAGCCAATCGAGGTTTCAGTCGATGAAGAGGATCCGTTCGGAGCGATGGAAGCCGTCGAAACAGGGCCTGACCATGTTGACGATCCCTTCGCCGCGAGCGCAACGGAGATTCACGACGCGAGCGCAGAACGGGCGGAGCTGCAGTCACTCCTGGCTTCTGCGAGCAACGTCGTCCGCACGCTCGAAGATGCGCTCGATCGGGCGCGTGCCCACGAGGCGGCATTGCGCGCGAAGCTGGGTTGACGCCAACAAAAAGGGCGCGGTCGCCCGCGCCCTGTCATACCGCGTTTGACTTCGGCTAATCCTTGGTCATCCGGCGGTGGTGTTTCGTGGTCGTCTTTTCCGTGGTGTCCGTGGTGGTCGTCTGCTCGGTCGTGCTCGAGGTCATCGGAGTCTCGACGATAGGCGCCGGCGTCTCGACGACAGGGGCAACGATGACCGGCTCCGGGGCGGGCGAATTGGTCACGACCGTCGTGGTGGTCGTCTCGACCGTGGCCGGCGACTGCGTGACCGTCACGTCGGATCCGGTCTTGTTCGGGATGAGGTTGACGTTGGTATTCGTGCCGATGCTGGAACCGTTGCCGGTGCCGCCGGCGGAACTGCTCGTGTATGCGCGGCCGGAGTTGTCAACCGCGGCGGGACCGGAGATCACGGCTGGTGTGGGCGAGCTGGCGACGCCCTCAGCGTTGGCCGGAGCCGGTGCGGTGCCGACAACGGGCGTCGTGCTATCCGCCGTCGCCGGCGCCTCGGTACGAATCTGTCCATATCCCTGATCTGCCGTTGCGTCATGGTGTGCGCACGCGCCCATCGCGATCACGAGCGCTGCCGACCCCAGGCCGGCGACTGCTTTCTTGAAAAACGTTTCTGTTTTCATTTTCCTGCTCCTTGCTGCCCTCGATGGCAGCTTGTCAAAATGCCATTCGGCGAGAAACGGAAGAGCAACTAGCTTGCCTAAACTTATTTTTCTAAGATGCTCGAATGGCTGAGCGCGTCTGGCAGGTAAGTGAGCTCATCCGTCAGATCAACGCGGATCTCTTTCGATACAACGACATAAGCGTGGAAGGCGAGGCCACGAACGTCGTTCGCTCCGCGGCCGGGCATCTCTATTTTTCGATCAAGGATGCCCGCGCGCAGATGCGCGTCGTGCTGTTTGCCACGAACTCGCGCTTCCTCCGCTTCCGCATCGAGAACGGATTGCAACTCGTCGTCCGCGGCCGGCTGACGCTTTACGAACAGAAGGGGGAGTTCCAGCTCAATGCCGTTGCCGTGGAGCCTGCAGGCCTCGGCGCGCTGCAACTGGCGTTCGAGCAGCTCAAGAAACGGCTCGCGGATGAAGGGCTGTTCGATCCGGCGCGGAAGAAGCCGATTCCGATGCTGCCGCAACGCATCGCCATCGTCACCAGTCCCACCGGCGCAGCCATCCGCGACGTGCTGAACGTCCTCGGACGCCGTTTCGCCGGCCTTCACGTGCAGGTGTACCCGGTGCGCGTGCAGGGCCAGAACGCATCCCGCGAGATCGCCATCGCCATCCGCCACCTCTCGCGCTGGCAGTTGCATGACGTCGTCCTGATCTGTCGCGGCGGAGGATCGCTCGAAGATCTGTGGGCCTTCAACGAGGAGCCGGTCGCGCGCGCCGTGGCCGCGTGCAGCATCCCGACGATCTCCGCAATCGGCCACGAGACCGATTTCACGATCTGCGATTTCGTGGCCGATCTTCGCGCTCCGACGCCCTCCGCCGCCGCGGAGATCGTGATCCGCGCCAAGAGCGAGATCTGCACGCAGCTCGATCACATGGCCCGACGCGTGCGGCAGGTAGTGGAGTCGCGCGTCCGCAACTATCGCCACGAGCTGCGCCATCTGGCGTCATCCGATCGCCTCGGCCTGCTGCCGCGTCGCATCGCACTTCGACGCGAGCGTCTCAACCGGAGCCGGTTGACGCTGCATCGCATGCTCGAAGCACGAGCCCGATCGATGCGGGCACGACTCGTCGCGGTCAACGAGCCTCTGCTCCGATTCCCAGCCCACATCGCGCGTGAACGCCAGCGCCTCCGCGCGACGGTGACGACGCTCAGCGCCGTCTCCCCTCTCTCCGTTCTCTCCCGCGGCTATGCAATCGCCTTCTCAAGGACGAAACGGGGAAAACGCAAGCCGATCCTCGATGCGAACGCGGTGGGTGTCGGTGACGGAATCGAGGTGCAGCTCAAACGCGGGGCGATGCGGTGCACAGTCGATGCGAAGACTCTCGGTATCGAGTCGGTGTGGCCGGAACTACGGACGGTAGACGATTCCCCAGATGCGCAAAAGCTCGGCGATTCCGCTCTTGAACGGCCGTAAGGAAATCGCCTGCAGCGCGGTGAGAGGCCATGCCAACGCTCCCGGATCGCAGTTCTTTGCCATTAATGGAACGATGCGATCGTCGTACTTCCTATCGATGAGAGCATCAGACAGTTCGCGTTTCACCCACATCGAATCGACTGCCTCAGGAGTGAGTACAACGACGAACCAATCGCACCGCCTGAGCGCTAATCCAATCTGGTCGAGCCACTGCTGCGCTCCAACAAGATGCCGCACGCTGTACCAAACGGGGACTCCGTGCTCACGCAACTTCTCGGCGATCCGGACCGCCAGTCGTTTGTCGTGGTGTGAGTGCGACAAGAACACTTCGATCGGAATCGGCGGCTTGGACGGAGCCTGTCGGCGCGTCGACATCTCAATGACGCGTTTTGGACGCTCTCGGTGCGGCGGCCTTCGATCGTATCGTTCTCGCCGAAACACGCCGAGCAGTTGAACCCTTCTTTTTGAAGGGAGGCATCGCGGTGGCTACCAGTCTCGCGACGCGGTCCATATCGTGATCGGTGGCGTCGATGACCCTCATCTTCTCGAGAACCCACGGAATGTTCTTCATGCCGCGGGAGAGAATGACCGGCACTACACGATCCTTGAATCGAAGATTGGAAATCGCATACTGGACCTCGCGCCGCAATGCGGGAGTATCCACGTTATGCTCCGAAATCAGGAAGATGACAGCATCCGCTCGCTCGAAGGCCCGCCCCGCCTCCAATAGCCAGTTGCTGCCTGGATAGAGCTCTCTAGCCGGATCCCACACCTCGAGTTTCTGCGCCAGAAGCCCAGGGAGCAACTCCTCCGCAAACTGCGAATCGCGGGAGTCGTAGCTGAGAAAAAGTCGCATAGCCATCATTGTAAACCCGTGCGAATCAGCTATAACTCCTCCTTCGCGCGATGGCCCGCAAGTCCAACGAATTCGAAAAAGCCTTTCAGCATCTCGAGACGATCGTGAAGCGTCTGGAGTCGGAGGAGATGCCGCTCGATGAATCGCTGCAGCTCTTCGAGGAAGGGATTCGCCTCTCGCGCTTCTGCAATCAGAAGCTGGAAGAGGTGGAAAAGAAGATCGAGCTGATCCTGGCCGATGCGAAGGGGCAGCCGCGCGTCGAACCGTTCGAAGATCTCGATGAGCAATCCGAGGTTGATGGGGAGTGAGCGCGCTCAACGACTACCTCAACGAGAAGCGCCAACTCGTCGATCGCATCCTCGATGCGAACCTTCCGCCGGCTGAAACGGAACCGGCCGTCATTCACGAAGCGATGCGTTACGCAGTCCTCGGCGGCGGCAAACGCATCCGGCCGATCGTGGCCATCGCCGCGGCGGAGGCTTGCGGTGCGAACGTCGACGACCTCCTCGTTCCGATTGCGGCATTGGAACTGATCCACACCTACTCGCTCGTCCACGACGACCTCCCGGCGCTCGACAACGACGATCTTCGTCGCGGCCGCAAAACGACTCACGTCGTCTTCGGCGAAGCAATGGCCATCCTCACCGGCGACGCGTTGCTGACCGAAGCCTTTGCGTGGCTGGCAAGGCCGGTGGCCGGCGTCGATGCCGCGCATCAGCTTCGCGCCGTTCGCGAAGTGGCAATCGCCGTCGATTCGAAAGGGATGATCGGCGGCCAGGTTGCCGACATCATCTCCACCGGCACGAACGAATTCACTGCGGAGCTGCTCGACTTCATTCATCGCAACAAGACCGGCAAGCTGCTGACAGCGTCGGTCGTCCTCGGCGGCCTGCTGGCGAACGCACCCGAGGAGATGATCGAAGCCCTTCGCCGCTACGGCGACTCCATCGGCCTCGCCTTCCAGATCGTCGACGACCTGCTCGATCAGGAAGAGGATGCGGCCACACTGGGCAAGACCGCTGGGAAGGATCTTGCACAAGGGAAGCTGACATACCCGGCGCTGTTCGGCACGAAGGCGGCTCGGGAGCGGGTGGAGGCGCTCCTCGGCGAGGCGCTGCGCAACGCTGATATCATCGCCGGCCCTGTGAACTATCTCGCCGGGATCGCGCGTTTCATCTGCGAACGGCGATCGTGAGGCGCCGCCTGCCATGACGCTGCTCGACACCATCAATTCACCGCATGATCTCCGCAAGCTCGATCGGAAACAGCTCCATCAGCTCGCGGAGGAGATCCGCCATCGCATCATCGAGGTGGTCTCGAAGATCGGCGGACACTTCGGCGGCAACCTCGGCATCGTCGAGTTGACGCTGGCACTGCACTACGTTTTCAACACGCCGCGCGACCAGATCGTCTTTGATACCGGCCATCAGTCCTATCCGCACAAGCTGATCACCGGCCGCCGCGACACGTTCGACACGATCCGCATGCACGGCGGCATTTCCGGCTTCTGCAAGCGCGAAGAGTCGGAGTACGACGTCTTCAACGCCGGCCACGCATCGACGTCAATCTCTGCCGCCCTCGGAATCGCCGTCGCGCGCGACGTGAAAGCCGAGAACTACCGCGTCGTTGCCATCATCGGCGACGGCGCACTGTCAGGCGGTCTCGCGCTGGAAGGCCTCAATCAAGCCGGACATCTCAAGCGCAAGCTGATGATCATCCTCAACGACAACGACATGTCGATCTCGACGAACGTCGGAGCGATGTCGGGCTACTTGAACGGGATCATCAAAGGGCAGGCTTACAACCAGGCCAAGGATCTGGCCAAAGGAATCATGGATCGCATCCCGCTGGTCGGCGGCAAGCTTCACGGCATGGCCAGCGACATGGAAGCGCTCTTCAAACACATGATCGTGCCGGGCACGCTGTTCGAGGAGCTCGGCTTCAAATACCTCGGGCCTTACGACGGACACGATCTCGATTTCCTGATCGATCTGTTCGAGAAGAACAAGGACTACAACGGCCCGCTCCTCGTGCACGTGATCACGAAGAAAGGCAAGGGTTACGTTCCGGCAGAGAACAAGCCGATCTGGTCGCACGGCGTTTCGCCGTTCGACATCGACTCGGGCGAAGTGGTGAAGTCGACGAAGGCGTCGCCGCCGAGCTACACAGCCGTTTTCGCGGAGACGCTGATCGAGCTGGCAAAACGCGATCCGAAGATCGTCGGCATCACCGCCGCGATGCCTGACGGCACCGGCATGGACAAGTTCGGGAAGGCTTTCCCCGATCGGATGTTCGACGTCGGCATCGCCGAGGAACATGCGGTCACGTTCTGCGGCGGCATGGCCACGCAGGGGATGAAGCCGATCGCTGCGATCTACTCGACCTTCCTGCAACGCGCCTTCGATCAGGTCTTCCACGACGTAGCCATCATGGATCTGCCGGTGGTCTTCGCCCTCGACCGCGGCGGCATCGCCGGTGCCGACGGGCCGACGCATCACGGCATCTACGACATGGCCTATCTCCGCATTTTTCCGAACATGATCTGCATGGCGCCGAAGGACGAGAACGAGCTGCGGCACATGCTGAAGACGTCGTTCGAAACGGGCCATCCGACGTCGCTGCGCTATCCGCGCGGCAACGGGTTCGGCGTAGCGATGGATGCGGAACTGCAGTCGCTGCCGATCGGCAAAGGCGAAGTGATGCGCGAGGGATCGGCCGGCGTGATCTTCGCCATCGGCAACGAAGTCTGGCCGGCAATGCAGGCAGCGGAGATTCTTTCAAAGGAAGGGATCGAGGTTGCCGTCGTCAATGCGCGGTTCATCAAACCACTGGACGATGAGCTGATCACGAAGTACTGCCGCCCATTTGCACGCGTCATCACCGTCGAAGAGGGCTCGCTGGCCGGCGGCTTCGGCTCGGCGATCATGGAGCGAGTGCAGCAACTGGGCATCCGCGACGTTCAGTTCCACCGCATCGGCATCCCGGACGAGTATGTGCACCACGGCGCGCAGGATGTGCTTCGCGCACAGTACGACCTCGATGGGAAGGGGATCGCGAAGCGGGTGCGGGAGTTTGTGGGGGATGGATCGAAGTCAGATGAACTCGATCCTGAAGTGAAGGCGTTAATTGCTCAGGGAGCGACTGCCGGCGAGGTCGCCGAATTCCTGACGCGGGATATCACGGCTTCGGAATGGCGACATCGTGAGATGGCCGGTCATGATTCAGATCACATCGACGAAGTCGTCTACGGCCTGAAGCGACACGCGACGAAGTAATGGCCGTCTACTTAGCCGACACCTGGTATCTCATTGCGCTATTCGACCCGTTCGATAACCATCATCCACAAGCACGCCGAATTGATCGGGTCACCTCTCGCGATCTGATCGCCACGCATGACGGTGTTTTCAGTGAGGCGCTGGCGTACTTTTCGAGCGATGGCGGCGTGGTTCGGCGACGCATCGTGGACTTCGTGCGCGCGCGCCAACAGGATCCCGCCTGGTACGTGGCGCGGGCCAGTGACCTTTTCCATCGAGCTCTTGCTCTCTATGCACAACGTCTTGACAAGGAGTACTCCCTCGTCGACTGCACCTCCATGGTGCTGATGCGGGACCGCGGCATCTCCCACGTCCTCACCAACGACCATCACTTCCGCCAGGAAGGCTTCACCGTCGTCAACGAATGAAAAAGCAGCGACTCGATGTCGCCCTCGTCGAGCGCGGGCTCTGCGACACGCGGTCGAAGGCGCAGTCGCTGATCATGGCCCGGCGGATTCTTGTCAACGGACAGCATGTCGACAAGGCTGGAGCGAGCGTCGCCGATGACGACGAGCTGAGCATCGAAGAGCTGGAACATCCGTGGGTTGGACGCGGGGGGATGAAGCTGGCCCACGCACTGCGCGAATTCGGGATCAGCGTCGAAGGGAGAGTCTGCGCCGACATCGGCGCCTCGACCGGCGGCTTCACCGACGTGATGTTGAAGAGTGGCGCGAAGAAGGTGTATGCGATCGACGTCGGCTACGGTCAGCTCGACGTCTCGCTTCGCAACGATCCTCGCGTCATCAATCGGGAGAAGGTCAACGCGCGCTATCTCACGGCAGAGAACTTTGATGACACTATCGAATTCGTCTCGATCGATGTCTCCTTCATTTCGCTGAAGCTGATCTTTCCTGCTGTGGCCACGTTCCTGCGGGGAGAGATGGTTGCGTTGATCAAGCCGCAGTTCGAAGTCGGCAAGGCAGACGTCGGAAAAGGCGGGATCGTGCGCGATGAGACGAAGCGCGCTGCCGCCGTCGATTCCGTCGTCGCCTTTGCGCGTCAACAGAACTTCGAGGTCAATGGCGTGATCGAAAGTCCTATCAAAGGCGCCGAGGGAAACGTCGAGTATTTGATGTACGTGAGAAATCGGCCGGATCTGACCGTCTAACGAATATGCAGCCGGATTTCCGGCGCCGTGCCGTACTTCGTCTGGGTCGTGCGGCTCGGCAATGGGTCCGGCTGCACGTTCATGTCGCGAGGTACTCCCGCAATCCCTCTTCCCACGATTCGGGCTTCACGCCGGTGAGGCGTTCGTAGCGTTCGGTGGAAAGTACCGAATACGCGGGACGGACCGCCGGCCGCGGAAACTCCGTGCTCGGAACGGGATTCACGACTACATCTGATCCGGCGATCGCGCGCGCGAAATCGAACCACGTGCACTCCGGTCCATCGGCGTAGTGGACGATGCCTCGCGCATCTGCATCTTCGCCTGCGCGGAGCGCCACACGCACGATGGCATCGGCAAGATGCGGCGTGTACGTCGGCCGCCCGCGCTGATCGTTGACCACTCGCAGAGGATTGATTCCTTTGCGAATCTGCCCGCGGATCGCTTCCACGAAATTCGGACCATGAATGCCGAAGAGCCAGGCCGTGCGAAGAATGACGTGTTGCCGCGCCATGCTCGCGGCCTGCTCGCCGACAAGCTTCGAGCGGCCATACGCGGAGAGCGGCGCGGGCGGATCATTCACTTCGTACGGAGTCCGCTTCGCGCCATCGAACACGAAGTCGGTCGAGAGCTGGACGAGAAGGGCATCGGCCTCGTTCGCGGCGCTGGCCAGAAACTCGACGCCGGATCCGTTGATCGCAGTGGCCAGATGCTCGTTCGTCTCGGCGTCGTCGACCTTCGTGTACGCCGCACAGTTGACGATGACGTCCGGCCGCGCGCGGCCAACCGCGTCACGAACGGCAGGGGCGTCGGTGATATCGAGATCCGACTTCGTCAGCTTAACGACGGTCTCGCCGCGCGTCTCCAGCACCTCACAAACATCGTGACCAACCATCCCGCCCGCGCCGGTGACGAGCCAGCGCAGCGTCACGCGTACTTTCCGCCGTCCGTCTTGAGCTGCACCTTGATCTGCCGCGGCTCGCGCGGAACGATCAGGCCGAGAGCGAAGAAGGCGTAAAGGATGCGCGCGTTGTCGGACGCGGCCAGCGGCGGGATGTTCACCAGCTCGTACAGGACTTTGCGGCCGTCGACGGCGTCGAGCAATCGCTGTTCATCCTCATCCAGCACCAGCCCCTCGGTGTGACCCGTGGCGCGTGCGAAAAGCGTCGCCTTCGTGCCGAGTCGGGCAACCAGCGGCCGGGCATCCGCAACGTTGCGAACGCCGCGCATGATCGCCATCGGCACAGGGATATTGACCTTGATGAACTCCTGCTTCTTGTCGCGTCCTGCCGTAAAGCTCACCGTCCCCGAATCCCATCCGAAGATCGGCCAGATGATCTCTTCGATCTGTTCGTGCACCGCGACAAAGAGATCCTCAGTGGAGAGGACTTTCATCTCCACCAACGTCGTGCCGTGACGATTGCCGGTCTCGCGTGCGCGCGTGAGGCTCTCCTCGTACTGGCGCATCGTGATGCGTCCTTCGCGAAGCAGTTTGTCGCCGAGCGATTCGCCGAGCTGATTGGTGGTCCCGAAAACGATCTGGCCGTGATCGAGGTAGATCCGCTTGACCTCGTCGCCGCGTTTGCAGTCGACGCGTCCGGGCGCACGGTACCGATGGATCTTCACCAGCACCTCGGCGAGAGGCATCTGCGAGATCTCTGTCTGATACAGCGGCGCTGCGGGCTCCGGCGTCAGTGGCACAGGGGGACCCTCGAAGCGAGGATTTTACGCGTTCTTCTTCTCTTCCACCGCTGCAGGCTTCTTTTCTTCGCGACCTTTGATGCCGTCGCGGAAGTTCGAAATGCCCTCGCCAAGGCCTTTGCCTAGCTGCGGGAGCTTCCCGGCGCCGAAGATGACGATGACGATGACGAGGATGAGGATGAGCTCAGGTAATCCCAGACCAAACATTTGGTGCCTCCGAAGTGGTTGCCGCGGCGGCCCCTGCTCCCGCGTTGACGAACCCGCAAAGTGTAGTGCAAATCGACGTCCGGACGACACAACAAGCCGCGGCCTCCCATGGATTTCGCGCCGGAAATCGGCTGTTACCATGCGCCCGAATGATCGACCTCACCGGACTCAATCCCCAGCAGCGCGAAGCCGTGACCCATGGCGACGGGCCGCTGCTCGTCCTCGCCGGCGCGGGGTCGGGAAAGACGCGCGTGATCACGTATCGCATCGCGTGGCTGATCGGCGAGCTCGGTGTGCATCCGACGAACATTCTGGCCGTGACGTTTACAAACAAAGCCGCCAGCGAAATGGTCAGCCGTGTCGCCCATCTCGTTCCCGGCAGCGGGGCGCGGCATCACGGCAGCCTCTGGATCGGCACATTTCATTCGACCTCTCTCCGCATGCTTCGGCGTCACGCCGATCGCCTCGGCTACACGAAGTCGTTCGCCGTCTACGACACGTCCGACCAGCTCACGCTCGTGCGCCGCTGCATGCGCGAGCTGCAGATGAACGATGAAGCGTTTCCGCCGCGGTCGATCCTGAACCGCATCTCGGCCTCGAAGAATGAGTTGATCGGACCTGCTGAATACGAGAAGGACAACCTCGACTTCTTCGGATCGCGCGTGGCCGAGGTCTACCGCATGTATCAGCGCCGCCTCAAAGAGTACGACGCCATGGATTTCGATGACCTCATCGGCAACTACGTGGCGCTGATCGAGAAAAACGAGGACATTGCGGAAGAGATCCACACGCGTTTCCAGCATCTCCTCATCGACGAATACCAGGATACGAATCGCGCGCAGTACATGCTCATCAAAGCGCTGGCCGGCAAGCGGCAGAACATCGTGGCCGTCGGCGATGAGGATCAGTCGATCTATCGCTTTCGCGGCGCGGACATCAATAACATCCTCAACTTCGAGCGCGACTTTCCGGGCGCGCGGATCATCAAGCTGGAGCAGAACTACCGGTCGACGGGAAACATCCTCGATGCCGCGACCGGCGTTGTAGCCAACAACATCGCGCGCAAGGGAAAGACGCTCTTCACCGACTCCGGCAGCGGGGAGCTGGTGCGCGTCGTCACGTGCAGCAACGAGCGCGAGGAAGCGCAGTTCGTGATCGAGAAGATCAACAGCATGCGCGCGAAGTACAAGCTGTCGGACTACGCTGTGCTGTTCCGGACCAACGCGCAGTCGCGGCCGTTTGAAGAAGAGTTGCTGCGCGGCAACATCCCCTACTCCGTCGTCGGTGGCGTGAAGTTTTACGAGCGCGCCGAGATCAAGGATGTGCTGTCGTTTCTGCGTCTGGCCATCCGTCCGCATGACACGCCGTCGATCGAGCGCGTCATCAACGTTCCATCGCGCGGCATCGGCGACACGACGACGAAGGCGTTGAACGATCAAGCCACGGCGCAAAACGTCACGCTCTGGACGATCATCGAAGGCGATCTGGGGTTTCTTCCGCCGCGGGCATCGAGAGCGGTGAAGGAGTTTCGGACGATCGTCCACGACTTGCAGCGGGCGGCGAACAAACCGCTGCCGGAGCTATACGACTATCTGCTGCTGCAGACCGGCTACCGTCGAATGCTAACGGAATCGCGCGACGTGCAGGACGAGTCTCGTCTGCAGAACATCGACGAAATGATGAACTCCGCGCGTGAGTACGCGGAGCAGAACCCCTCGGCGACGCTCGGCGACTACCTCGACTCGCTGACGCTGATGTCGGATCTCGACAAGTACGAATCGCAGAAAGGCGTGACGCTGATGACGCTGCACGCCGCGAAAGGACTGGAGTTCAAGGTCGTCTTTCTCACCGGCATGGAGGAAGGGATCCTGCCGCACTCGCAGTCGAAAGAATCGAACGAAGATCTCGAGGAGGAGCGCCGCCTCTGCTACGTCGGCATGACCCGCGCCCGCGAGCAGCTCTGGTGCGTCCATTGCCTGGAGCGCCGGCTGCATGGACAGTTCCGCGAGCAGAATCCGTCGCCGTTCATCACTGAGATTCCGGAGAACGTGCGCGAGGAAGTGCGCATGGCCCGCGCGCGCTACGTGCCGGAGACGCCGTCGTGGCGGGAGCGTCCGGTGGGTGGCTACGACCGCTACAGCGATCGCTATTCCGGCGAGCCGCGGCGCGCGCCGTCGTACTCGCGACCAGCCGCGCCGCCTCCACGCGCTGCGTCGCCCGCGCCTGCGCCGCAGCCTCGCAAGAACGACTCCGTCAATGGCGTGCTCTCGTTTTTCAAGGAGTCTCCAGTGCAGCTCGATCCCGCTGCCCTTCGTCCTGCCTCGCAGCCCAGCGCGCCTGCCGCGCTCAAACGCGGCCAGCGAGTCCGCCACGAACAGTTCGGCGACGGCACGATTCTGACAATGGAAGGTTCCGGTCCGGATGCGAAGCTGACCGTCTACTTCGATCGCATCGGCTCAAAGAAGTTCATCGCCAAGTACGCGAAGTTGATGAGGATCTGAAACTCGTCGATTAGCCGTACCATTGTTTCGAACATGTCTGTGACCGATACGACGCCGCAAGCTGCCGCTCTCCAGCTTCGGTTGTACAGAAGCCTGACGTCATCGGCACGAGCTCAGATTGCCGTTGATCTGAGCGACGCCGTGCGCGAGACAGCGATGGCCGGAATCCGCCGGCGCCATCCCGAGTACTCGAACGCGGAGGTGGCACGCGCGTTCCTGGAAATGCTGTACGGCAATCACGCGCCGTGACCGCCCGGGCTACGTTTGAGAAACTCCGTGCCGCTCTCGAAGCGGCCAACATTCCATACTTTGTATCGGGTTCATTCGCCAGCTCCGCGCACGGCGTTCCCCGATCGACGAACGATATCGACATCGTGATCGCACCGCCTGAACCCCGGGCTCTGACGCGCCTTCTGAAACAGTTTCCGGCATCAGAATTCGGATTGAGCGAGGAGGATGCACACGACGCGCTCAATCGCCGGGCACAATTCAACGTCATCGACTATGCCACTCACTGGAAAGTCGATTTCATCCTCCGACAGGACACATCATTCGACGAGTCACGCTTCGCTCGGCGGGAAATCGTTGAGATCGCAGGCATACGCCTTTATGCGGCGAGCGCAGAAGACATCCTGATCACAAAACTTTGGTGGGCAAAGCTGAGCGATTCGGAACGTCAGATCAGCGATGCCGCCGGAATCATCCGAGTGCAGGCCGAGAACCTTCAAAGGGCTTATGTTGAGCGCTGGGTGTCTGTCCTTGGCCTCGATGACCAATGGCAGGCTGCTTTGAAGAAGACGGTTTAACATCGACGAGTGACGCAACGCGTGCTCCCGCTCGACGGCATCTTCGTCGCCGACTTTTCCCGCGTGCTTGCCGGTCCCCTCGCCACGCAACTCCTCGGCGATGCCGGTGCGCGCGTGATCAAGATCGAGGAGCCGGAGCGCGGTGATGAGACGCGGCGATGGGGGCCGCCGTTCATCGGCGATGTCAGCGCGTACTTTCTGTCGATCAATCGCAACAAAGAGTCGGTCACGCTGGATCTCAAATCCGGCGAAGGTGCTGAGGCTGCGCGGCGGCTGATCGAGAGGGCTGACGTCGTCGTTGACAACTTCCTTCCGGCGCAGAAGGAGTCGTTGAAATTCGCGCCGCGGAAGATCAATCCGCGCGTCGTTCACTGCACGATTGCGGGATTCGACAGCGATATGGACGATGCCAATACGCCCGGCTATGACCTGCTGGCGCAGGCAGGATCGGGGTTGATGTCGATCACCGGTGAGAGGGACGGCGAGCCGGTGAAGATTGGCGTGGCGCTGGCCGACGTGCTGACGGCGCACTACGCGTTCGGTGCGATCTGTGCGGCCCTTCGCGGGCGCGAGCGGACGGGCGAGGGAGCATCGATCGAGGTATCGCTCTTCAGCGCCACGATCGCCTCGCTCGTAAACGTTGCGCAGAACGTGCTCGTCACCGGCGCCGAGGCGGGGCGGTACGGGAATGCGCATCCGTCCATCGTGCCGTACCAGGTGTTTCACGGAAGTGATCGGCCGTTTGCGATCGGAGCAGGTACCGACCGGCACTTCGCGCAGCTTTGTGAACGCGTGCTGCGGCGGCCGGAGCTGGCGCAGGATGAGCGTTTTGTCACGAACTCGCAGCGCGTGAAGCATCGTGAATTGCTCGTTGCCATTCTCGAAGACGAGTTTCGCAAGCGGACGGCGTCGCAGTGGGTGAAGCGCTGCCGCCGTGCGGCTGTTCCCGCTTCACTGGTTCGAGGCGTGCGCGAAGCGCTTCGAACGGCGGCCGGGCGCCTGCTCGTCGAGACCGTTCAGCATCCCGAGATCGGTGAGTACGAAGCGGTGCGCAATCCAGTTCGCATCGACGGTCAGAGGCTTGCCATCGGATCGCCGCCACCCTCCCTGGGCCAGCACACCGACGCGGTGCTACGGGAGCTCAGCGCTTCGAATAGGAAAAAATCAGCAGGACGAAGCAGCCGATCATCACGACGGCCAGCACGGCGATGATGGTGACGACGGCGCGGAAATCGCGTCCCTTTTTCTCGGTAGGCGCGAACGCACGGAACGCGAAGTACAGGCCGGTCGCGCCGATGACCATGATCGTGCTGCCGACCAGCATCACGCGCAACAGGACCTGACGAAACTCCGGGTCGATCGCCATCAGGAGAGCGTTACCGTTCGCACGCTCAACTCGGCAACGAGGCGGATCAGGCGCCGCCCTTCTTCGTCCGCTGTTTCGTAAGCACGGCAGAGGACTTCGAGATCGTCTTCGTATTCGTAGGCGGCGACAGTAAAACCATCGGACGGCTGCTTCGGATCGAGCGTCGTCATGCGCTTCCACGTTCCGGGCTCCTGCATCCGGTAGCTCACCAGGCCGCGAACCCGCGTGCGGCGCGCGCCGCCGACTTCCATCAGCACCAGGTGCTGGTTGCCGTGAATGCCGCTGGCGTTGGCCTTCTGCGCCGCCAGAACCGTTCCGACGTGCGTGGCCATCAGGTCGTGCAGCCGCGCGTCCGATTCGCCGACCTCCTCGATGAAGCGGACGCCGGTATGCGAGACGACGTCGGTCCCGGTATCGCGGACGACCTGGGTGCGCGCCACTTCGCAGACGAATTCGATGTCGGCGCTCAGCCACCGAAATTGCAACCGGCAGCGCTTGTTGGCCGTCGTAACGCCGTAATGTTCAACGAAGGCGCCGGCAACCCCGAGGTCGAGAATGAGCGCGTTCTGCTTGTCGAGGGTGCCCAGGATTGGGCGCGCCAGCCGGAGGCGTTGGAAGATTCTGCGGTCGTGATTGATCATGGATTGAAGAAAGGCTTGAACCCGGGTTCCGAAGCGAAGGCAAGCATATTGCTGCATCGGCCTGCGTCCAAGGAGGATCGTGGCAGAACGTATTCCTGAACGGCGAAGTATCTGGCGTGTAGGGCCGGAAAGCACGTGGACAACGATCGTTCCGGTCGTGTTCATCATCGTCTCGCTGCTGACGCTGGTCCTGCTGCCGATCTTCTTCGACCAGCACACGTCGCAGATGCGGCACGAGATCACGGAAGTGGCCGAGCCGTCGCGCAGCGCCGCGAACGAGATTCAGACGGATCTCTCGCAGGAGCTGAACCAGATCATCGCCTGGCAGATCACGGAGCAGGGCCAGTACCGGAACGATTACGTCCGGCTCCTCGACATCCAGCAACGCAACTACGACACTCTCCGGCGCCTCAGCCCCAAGCTGGGCCCCGAGGTACGAAAGAACCTCGAGGCGCTGGCAAAAGAAACAAGAGAGTGGCATGCGGACGTCGTGTCCAGCGGGTTCCTCTCTGGGCATCTTCCGGCCGAGGTTTTTCAGACCAGACTGTTCGAGAAGCAACCGTCGTACGTCGAAGCGCTGCACGCCTCGGCTGAATTGGAAGTCTCGATCCAGGAAGCGATCGACTACCGTCTGACCAAGATTCGCGATGCCGAGAAGCTGAGCGCGTCGCTGACGATCATCCTTACTCTCCTTGCTCTTACCTCGGCGATGCTGGTGGCCGGCCTCGGCCGGCAAATGCGGCTCCTGGCGCGCGAAGCGATGGGGCGACGGCAGGAGGCGGAACGCGAAGCGGCAGAAGCAAAGCGCGCCCGGGCCGACTCCGAGCGCGAAGAGCGTCGCGCCGCGTTCCTGGCCACGGCCGGACAGGAACTGGCCTCGTCGCTCGACTACGAACATGCCATCGCCACACTGGCGAAGCTGATCGTGCCGAACATCGCCGAGATCTGCGTGATCGATCTGGCCGAACCGGGTGGCACGCTTCGCCGCACCAGGGTCGCGCATCGAGATCTGGAGCAGGAACGGACGCTGGCCGAGCGTGTCGGAGAAACGATCCACGAGGTTCCCGAGGCACTGGCGCGGGTAATCAAGGAACGGGAAACGCGCATCATCGGCTATGCCTCTTCGCTGCTGACGTACGTGGGCGTGGCGCCGGACGAGAAACGGTCGTTGCTGGCAGTGCCACTGGTGAGCCGCGGCCAGTCGCTCGGCGTGATCCTCGCTGCGGGGGCGGCGGGCAGACTCTTTACGATGGAAGATGCAGCCCTGATTGGCGAGCTGGCCCGGCACGGATCGCTGGCCATCGACAATGCCCGGCTCTATCTCGAATCGCAGCAGGCGGTGCAGGCACGTGAAGAGGTGCTGGCCATCGTGTCGCACGACCTTCGCAATCCGCTGAATGCCGTGAAGCTGGCGGCGTCGCTGCTGCAGATGACGGACAGGATCGATCCCGATGATCGCGAGCAGCTCGAGATCATCGACATCTCCGCCAAACGAATGCAGCGCCTGATCGAGGATCTTCTCGACGTGACGCGGCTGGAAGGCGGCAATCGTTTGCCGATCGAGCCAGCGCCGCTCGACGTCGAATCACTGTTCGGCGAGACGTACGAATTGTTCAAGTCGCAGGCAGCGACGAACTCCATCACGTTGCAGCATCAGGCCGCCGATGGCATGCCGAAGGTTCTCGCCGATCGTCATCGCGTGCTGCAGGTGCTGTCGAATCTGATCGGCAACGCAATGAAGTTCACTCCACCCGGCGGGATGATCACGTATCGCGCGGAGCAGCGAGACGGCAGTGTGCTGATCACCGTCGCCGACAATGGTCCCGGCATCCCGAAGGAAAACCTCGGCGATATTTTCAATCCTTACTGGCAGGCCAAGCGCACGGCCCGCCTCGGCGCGGGCCTCGGGTTGCCGATCGCCAAGGGGATCGTGGAATCGCACGGCGGCAAGATCTGGGTGGAGAGCGAGCCAGGGAAAGGGACGAAGTTCGTCTTCACACTTCCCGTGGTCGTCGGCGCGCCTGCGGAGGCAACGTCCGCTACCGCGCGATGACCGAGGCCTGCGTCCGCAGCGAGGCCGTGTAGCGATTCTGTACGCGCTGCCGGTACTGGCGCGTACGAGCCGACACTCGCTGCACGTAGTCGATCGTCTCCTGGTATTGCGGGATCCCGCCGAAGCGCTCCACCGTCCCCTCGCCGGCGTTATAGGCGGCCAGGGCGATCTTCTCGTCGCCGAAACGATTCACGAGCTGGCGCAGATACTTCGTGCCCGCGGCGACATTTGCGTGCGGATCGAACGGATCGTCGCAGCCCATGAGCCGCGCCGTTTCCGGAATGATCTGCATCAGGCCGCGCGCGTCCTTGTTCGAGACGAGGCGCGGATGAAAGTCGGATTCCGATTCGACGACGGCGGCGATCAGCTCCGGCGCCAGGTGATTCTTGATGGCTTCGCGGTAGATGATCGCGCCGTAGGGCACCTGCGATTTGAAAAACTCTTCCTTGGTCACATCGAGCGTAAGCGCCGTCGGAGCCAGCTCCGGATTCAGAAACGCTTCGCGAACTTTCGGCGTGGTGAACACCGGAAACGGACGGCTGCCGCTGGTGCGGCCGATCTCCATGGCCTGTTGCGCGAGGGCGGGGAGGGAGACGTTCATCGCCCCGAATCCGAGGGCGCAGAAGGCCAGTGGGACGGTCACGATCAACGTCGTTGCGCGACGGCGGGCACCGCGCAGCGTGCGCCGCCACAGCGTCCGCTCGCGGCGTGCGTGGCGCTGGCAGTCGCAGATTTCTCGGAAGTTGGCGTAGCCGGCTGGGCTTGTCTGCTTCATGTTTGTCCGGCCCTGGGGCAAAAGATGGACCACTTTTGGTGAGGCTGTATTCAAGTTCTTCATTCGCAATGGGATAGACTTTCGTTATGCGCTTCGACGAGATCGACCGGAGACGTTTTCTGCTCCTCGCTACCGCGCCGCTGTTGGCGGCACAGAAGGCTGTCGTGCCTCACGCCCGTGAATCGCTGTTTCAGATGAATGGGTACGCTGTCAACGCAGAGACGCCGCTCGAACTACTGACCGACTATGTGACTCCAAACGAGCTGTTTTTCGTCCGCAGTCACTGGATCCCGCGCACACCCGACCCGAAGAAATGGAGGCTGACGATCGACGGCGAGGTCGACCGTACGGGACAGCTTACGCTTTCCGAGCTGAAAAAACTCCCGCTCGTCGAAATAACCTCTGTTTTGCAGTGTGCCGGCAACGGCCGGTCGCTCTACTCACCGACCCTTCCCGGCGTGCAATGGCGCTACGGCGCCGTCGGCAACGCGCGCTGGAGCGGCGTGCGCGTTCGGGACGTTCTGGAACACGCTGGCGTGAGGCCAACAGCGAAACATCTCCACGTTTTCGGCAGCGACGACCCGCCAGGAAAAGTCCCGCCCTTTCATCGCAGCATCGAAATGGAGAAGGTGATGGCCGACGGCGTCCTGGCCTTTGCCATGAACGGCGAGCCATTGCCTGTCGCCCACGGCGCGCCGCTGCGGCTCGTCGTCCCCGGCTGGGCCGGCGATCACTGGATGAAGTGGGTGGTCCGCCTCGCGCCGCAGGCCGAGCCTCAGAAAGGCTTCTACATGGACACCGGGTATCGCTATCCGCTGGCGCCCGGCGCGCCGGGCGTTGCCTTCAAGCCGGAGGAGATGTCGCCGGTGACGGAGCTGTTCGTGAAGTCGAACATCACCACAGCGCCGAAGAAAGCGAAGGCGGGACATGCCTACGACATTCGCGGCTTCGCCTTCTCCGGCGCGCCGGACATCGCGAAAGTCGAGATCAGCGATGACGACGGCGCCACGTGGCAGGAGGCGAAACTCGATCCTCGTCACGATCCGTACGCGTGGCGATTGTGGTCGCATCGCTGGACGCCCTCGCGCGCGGGCGCGTCACGCCTCTGCGCGCGCGCGACCGACATTCGCGGGAGCGTGCAGCCGCGCGAGGCGACCTGGAATCAGAGCGGATACCTTCACAACTCCTGGCACTTCGTCGATGTGGAGGTGACGTCGTGAAGCGCGTGCTTGTCATCGCGCTCGTCCTCGCGGCCGCTCTCGCCTCGGCGGCAACGAAGAAGAAGGCGTCCTACGATCCCAAACTGCCCATCCTGGGGACGAAGTTTCAATCGCTTCCGACTGGCGAAGGGAAGGACATCGTCGAAGCGAGCTGCTTTCCCTGTCACGCCGCCGACATGCTCGTGCAGCAGCGCCTGACCGAGAAGCAGTGGACGGCGGAAGTCGACAAGATGGTTCGCTGGGGCGCAGTCATGAAGGAGAGCGACAAGCCGGCGATGGTCGCCTATCTGTCGAAGAACTTCGGCTTGTCGAACAAGTTCACGCCGCTGCGAACGCGTCCCGCCGGCTACTGAGCCGTCGCCACCGCCATCTGCTGTCCTCGGAAGAGCGTCTCGGTCTCAGCATTGAGCAGCACCCAAAGCGTGTAGATGCCGAGAGCCGTTCCGAGCGGGAAACTGAGGATGTGAAGCACGCCGACGACGATGGCCACGATGCGCGCCCACGGCCGCATCTTCAGCAATCCGATTCCGGCCAGCAAGCCCGGCAGCGAGAGGATGACGAGAAAGCCGGCGATGGCGGCGCCGACTGCGCCAGTGATGAACATCGCGTCGCGGTCCCCCGAGATGGCGCCGCCGAAGAGGACGATGCTGCCGATCCCAAAACCGACGAAGACGATGATTGCGCTGTAGATGATGAAGGCCCAACCGAGGATGCGAACGTGATCTCTCATGATGATGAGTTGTACGAAGGCCGCGTCACAGAGTTGCGCGAAGGGAACAAGCTGTGCTTTCGACAGGTTTCGAAATCGAGTTCAAAAGGAGGCTTGCCACTATGCGTCATGCCGTAGCCGCTACAGCCGTGGTTGGCTTTCTCGCGACGGGACTGGCCAGCGCGCAGTACAAATCGGCGGCACCTCCGGGAAGCAGCGCACCGGCGCCGCAGGTCACGCAGGCCACGCCGATCCCGGTGGCACAGGAGCCGCTCGAGTCCGCGCGCCGGATCAGCCGCGAGGAAGCGATCAAGCTCGTCAAAGCGAGAAAAGCCGTTTACGTAGACGTCAGAGGAAAAGAGTTTTACGACAAGGGACACATCAAGGGAGCGATCAACATCCCTCTCGGCGACATCCTCACCCGCGTGCGTGAGATCCCGCCGAAGACGTTCATCATTACGTACTGTGCCTGACAGGCTGAGCATACAAGCGCCCGTGCGGTGCTGGACCTCAATGCTCACGGAATCAAGAACGCGGCCGCGCTCCTCGGCGGCTGGAATGCCTGGACGGAAGCCAAGCTCCCTACCGAAACGTCGAAGTAGCTCGTGGGGCCCGGCCGGGCCCCACAATCAATGAATCCCCTTGAAGAAACGATTGAATCGCGGCTTGTACCAGTGCGACCGGTCGAGTGAGAACGCCACGGCCATGGCCCGTCCGACGATGCGCCGGCGCTCGATCACGCCGATGTAGCGGCTGTCGTTGCTGTTGTCGCGGTTGTCGCCCATCACGAAATAGTAGCCAGGCGGGATGACCAACGGCCCAAACGAGCGCATGGGCGACGGACTCTGCGGCATGAACATTACCTGGTGCGTCTTCCCGTAGATCGTCTCTTCGACGATGAACGACGAGCCCTGCTCTTCGTCGTCACGCGGTCCGACCGGCTTCCACGAGGCCTGCTTGCCGTTGACGAGAAGCTGGTTCTCCCGCAGCTCGATCTTGTCGCCGGGCAGGGCCACCACCCGCTTGACGAGCCGCACGCCGTCTGCCGGCGAGAACAGCACGACGATGTCGCCGCGCTTCGGATCGCTCCATTTCAGGAGCTCGATCATCGTGAAGGGGATCTTGAGGTCGTATGCGAGCTTGTTGACGACGACGCGATCTCCTTCTTCGATGGTCGGCTTCATCGATCCGGTGGGGACGTCGTTCCAGTCGGCCAGCGCCGAGCGAAGCGAGCTGATGACCAATAACATCAGGAGGAAAACGCGTGCTTCGTAGAAGACTTTTTTCTTATCCATCAGGTGTACGCACTTTTTTGCCGAGGCAGTCTGATCTGTTCGTAGCGCAGCAGAGAGCTTCCCGTAGTTTCAACGCCCAAGGTTATCTGTCGTATTAGCGAATTGAAGTCAATCCACGGAGGACACTAACGTCATGAAAAAGTTTGTCATTGCATTGATGGTTGCGGCAACGTCGGCGTTCGCTCTCGCCCAGACTGCCGGAACCGGTACGTTCCATGGTCACGGGCAGCGCGCAGGGTTCCATAAGTTCGGCGCGAAGCTCAATCTCACCGACGCCCAGAAGCAGCAGTTGAAGGACATCCGCACGGCGGACCGCGCCAGCAACAAGCAGCTCTACGCCGATTTCCATACGAAGTTGCAGCAGTTCCGCGCTCTGAAAAAGGCCAACGATCCAGGAGCCGCCGGCGTGAAGGAGCAGCTCGAAACGATGAAGCCGCAGCTCCAGGCGGCTCGCAAGGCTAGCCACGAAGCGATGCTGAACGTGCTAACTCCCGAGCAGCGCGAACAGCTCAAGGACGCGCGAGGATCGCATCGTTCCGGCCGGGGAGCAGGCCGTGGAATGCGCGGCGTGGCGGCGCAGAAACTCAATCTGACCGACGAGCAGAAGGTGCAGCTCAAACAGCTTCGCGAGACGTCGCAGCAGCAGAACGCGCAGCTCTTCGCTGACGCGCAGGCCAAGCGGCAGGAGCTTCGTTCGCTCACGCGGAAAAACGATCCGCGCGCAAGTGACGTGAAGGCGGAGATCGAAGCGCTTCGCCCGCAGCTCGAAGCAGCGCGTCAGAAGCAGCACGAGGGATTCCTCAGCGTGCTCACGCCCGAGCAGAAGTCGCAGCTCGAGCAGTGGAAGGCCCAGCGGCAGTCGCGCCGCGAGAGCCGGTAGTCGATTCCTCCCCTTTTCTCGCTGAAAGGCGCCGCGGACCTCGAACCGCGGCGCCTTTCTATTGCCGGCACGGCCGGCGACGTTGGTTGGCCAAGCCTCGGCCCCCATCCTCGGCTATTCGATCAAACGCGCGAGCGCTGAATTAGACTGCGGCGTCCATGTCGCACCGCAACTCCGTTCACGATCTGAAGAGCCTGGTCCTCTCCTTTCATTCGCTGATCGGGATCGAGACCGTCGAAGAGGATCGCGTGCGATCACTGCTGATCGAGGTCTCAAACGATCTCCGGCAGCCGTTTTACGAATGGTCGCTGAACAGCGGCTTCAACCGGCTGCGCGGCGCGACGATTACCGGCACGCAGGACGCGCTGGCCGCGCTGCGCCACATCAATGAGATCGAGAACACCGACGCCATCTATCTGCTGAAGGACATGGCCCGGCATCTGGAGAATCCGAACATCAGCCGGGCGATGCGCGAGCTGTCGCAGAAACTGATGGCTACCCGATCCGCGCTCGTGCTGACCGGAGATCCACTCGATCTGCCGAAAGACGTAGAAGCGCTGGCGGTCCGCTTCACGCTGGAGATGCCCGACATCACCGAGCTGCGCGACGTCGTCCGCAGCGTCGTCGACTCCATCGGCGCGCGGCAGCGCGTTCAGGTCGATCTGTCGCGCGACGATGCGCTTCGCCTGGTGCAGGCGCTTCAGGGGTTGACGGTCAATCAGGCGCGGCAGGTCGTAGCGCAAGCCATCGTCGAAGACGGCAAGCTCACCGCGGCCGACATCGGCACCATCGTCCGCTGCAAGGGCGAGATGATCGAGCGCGGCGGCATCCTCGAGTTTTTTCCCGTCGAGGGAAACAACTTCGAGATCGGCGGCTTCGCCCGTCTGAAGTCGTGGCTGGAAAACGCCCGCGTCGGATTCACGCCGGAAGCGCGCGCCCTCAATCTCGAGGCCCCGAAAGGTGTACTCGTCGTCGGCGTGCAGGGATGCGGGAAGTCGCTGGCGGCGAAGTTCGTGGCGCGCGAATGGGGCATGCCGCTGCTGAAGCTGGACGCCGGCCGGCTCTACGAAAAGTACGTCGGCGAATCGGAAAAAAACTTCCGCAAAGCGACCGCCCTCGCCGAGGCCATGGCACCGGTGGTGTTGTGGATCGACGAGATCGAGAAAGCATTCGGCCAGGGCGGCAGCAGCGACTCCGATGGCGGCCTGACCCAGCGCCTCTTCGGCTCGCTCCTGACCTGGCTTCAGGAAAAGAAGGACGAAGTCTTCGTCATCGGCGCCGCCAACGATCTGATGCGAGTCCCGCCCGAGCTGCTGCGCAAAGGCCGCTTCGACGAGATCTTCTTTGTCGATCTGCCAACACGCGACGAGCGGATGGCCATCTTCGCCATCCATCTGCGGCTTCGCAAACAGAATCCGGACAGCTTCGACCTCGCCTCCCTCGCCGACGCCACGGAAGGTTTCAGTGGCGCCGAGATCGAGCAGGCTGTCATCTCCGCACTCTACCGATCACTGCAGAAGAAACAGGCGGTCAGCGCCGAGTCGATCATCGAAGCGGCGCGCAGCACGACGCCGCTGTCGGTTTCTCGCGCTGAGGATGTCGCGAGGGTGCGGGAGGTGGGAAAGAGGTTTACGCCCGTTTCGTGAAACGTTTTCTGACGAAACGTAGAAGACGTTCTCGCAAGCTCATGAGGTAGCGGTGCATGCCAATCAGCACTACCACTACCGCAACAAAGGAGAGGTAGAGAAAGTCGTGGAGAACGCGATGTTCAAGAACGCGCCACATGAAAAGACCTGCAGCGATCGCAGCCGCAGTCAGCAGCGGCTCGTAGAGAACTTCGATCGGCTCAGCGATGACACGAAGAAGCGTTCCATCGCCCTCTTCCTCCTGTAGTTCGTTCCGCAGCTTCCAGTAGTCGGGCGCGTCGCCCGAGAAGGATCCGCCTGCCCTGAAAAAAAACAACTCAGCAAGCGGAGCGTGCCGCGGGATGACTACCTCAATCGGTGCGCGATTGTGCACTTCGAGGAAGAGGATACCGTCGTGAAACCCGGGCACGATCTGACAGGTCGGAGTAACGTCAAGGCCGACGAAGGCGACTGTGGTCCGCGTCTGCACGAACGCAGCAACATCAGATGGCAGCGATACCCGCTCCAAGGTGCGGAAGACGGCAAACTCTCCCGCCTTGAGTAGCACGCCGTCGTCCGACGCCGCTTCCGCTTCAAAGAAATCATTCACGCTTTCGAAATTGCCGACCGTGAGAGGACTCTTCGTCGAACGCATGCGGAGCACTTCGTTGCCGATGTGTAGTCGAATCGAGACGAAACCATCGCGATGCTTCATCTTCGCGGCGAGGTCGGCGCGCACGATTCCGATCGCCTGTTCAATGACGCGGTCGTCGTCCTTGATTGGCACACCGCCCGCCCGAAGATGATCGCGATCCACTTCGAGACAGATCCGTGCAGGATCAATTCGGCCATGGAGATCGATGACGTAGATCAGTTTTTCGAGTTCTTCGCCGCCGATCAGCGCGCCGGCCATCAATTTGCCTCGTTGCCGATGGCGCCGGCGATATCGAAAATCAGACTGTCGATCGCTGCTTCAGGGGCTGCGGGGTCGAAGGGCCGGCGGTAACCATCAAAATCGCCGGTGACGGCAACGTGGCTGTCAAAGTAGATCCGTAAAGCGCGAAAGCGACGGAAGTACTCGATTGGATCTGACGTGGAACAGTCGACAATTTCGAGTTGGTGGTTTCCGCGTGTGGCAAACAGAGTCGCTTCGCTGCCGCCCTCGTGCCGGTAACCCAGGTCGGAGATCATCCGCTGAATGGATACAACACCACTGGCAACGGCTTCACCGTGCTGTCCGATTTGTTGTTCGTTGTGCGGGTTGACGTTGAGACACAGCAATTTCACCGGCACATTAAGCTGGGCGCCGGCATGTACGACGTCGGCGGCAGCCTGGCTCCGGCTCGTGACGACGCAGTTGATCTTCACGCGGCTCTTCGATTGTGTCGCGATGGCGATGCTCTGCAGCACTTCGTGGAGCTTGCCCGAGCCCGTCATCGCTCGAAATTCGGCTGCCTTCGCGGCGGGAAGCGACACATTCACTTGAAGCCTGCCCAAAGCGTCGCCGCGTAGTAACTCCCGCAGCTTATCGGGAAGCCCGCCGTTTGTGGTTACGCCGATGTCGAGGCCGGGAAACTCGCTCAGCAACGAGCCCACGAGATGCGGAAGTTCGGGATCCAGAGTCGGTTCGCCGCCCGAGAGGCGAACTTTGGTCGCGCCGTACTTGACTACAAGATGACGAACGGCACGGAGATAGTCGGAAGGATTCAGCGTCCGATCCCGCTGCTCTGTGGCGTAGCCTTCGTTGAAACAAAAGTAGCAACGGAAGTTGCAGCGATTGGTGAGGACGAGTCGTACCTCGCGGACGCTGATGCGATCTTTCATACGTTGACGTCTGCTCTGACAGTACTCGGTTTTTCGGGGGTGGAGGATACTCCGCCTCGGGGTTGATACGAGAAAACCGGCCAAATTGTTGGGGTGTTAGAGACAGGATACCCTACCGGACTCCACAGTCGGTAGGAGACATCCTCGAATTCACCCCCGCTGCCCTCTCCGATTCACAATCGACATGAACTCATCCCTCGTCCGCGTGTCGTCCCTGAACTCGCCCCGCAGCACGTTCGTCTCCATGAACGACGACTCCTGCTCCACGCCGCGCATCACCATGCACATGTGGATGCCGCCCATCCAGACGGCGATACCGCGCGGCTCCAGGATCCGCTCGATCGTATCCGCCACGTCGTGCGCCAGGTGCTCCTGCGACTGCAAACGCCGCATGTGCACCTCCACGATGCGCGGGATCTTCGACGCGCCGATGATCATCTTTTCCGGGATGTAACCGACGATGAAGTGTCCGAAGAACGGCAGGATGTGGTGCGCGCAAAGCGTCTTGTACGTGCCGCCGATCACCACCAGGTTCTGGCACTGCTCGTCCGCCGTCGAACACGCCTTGCGGAAGAGCGTCGTCAGTTTCTTCACGTCCGTGTAGTCGTAGCCGCTGGTCATCGTCACCAGCGACTCCGCCCAGCGGCGCGGCGTGTCGACGATGTTCTCGTCGTTCATGTTCACGTGCAGAATCTTCAGCGCCTCGCGCAGGTGATGCTGCAAACGCTCGCGATCGACCGAAGGTCTTGGCGACGTGAGGATGCTTCGATCTTCGACGATCGCTTCGACTTCGGGAGCGATCGCGAGATCCGTCGGCGTACCGTTCTTCATGGCGGCAGAGTGTATGTGATCTGCAAGCATCGACTGGCTGAATGAGGGCCGTTGACAACTGAATGAGCGTTCATTCATAATTCCTGACGCCTGCCAGTCTCGGGCGGAATGATTTGTGTAAGCTGCCCCAGCCAAAGGAGTTTCACATGGCCGAAGTCAAATCACAGGGCGCCGTCGATGCGATGGATGTCGCCGAAGGTGCGCGCGAAACCGAGTGGGAAAAGCCGTCGTTCGTCGGCGATCTGTTCCTCGGCAAGCTGAATCTCGATCTCATTCATCCCTTCCCGGAGCAGCCGGCCGCGGACAAGGCGGAAGCGGATGATTTTCTGGCCCGCCTGGAGCGCTTCCTGGCCGAGAGCGTCGACGCCGACAAGATCGACGAAGACGGCGAGTACGACTACTCGCTTTTCGAAGGACTCAATCAGCTCGGCGCCTGGGGAATGAAGATTCCGAAGGAGTACGGTGGCCTCGGGTTCACTGCCACGAACTACAACCGCGCCATCGGCCTCGTGGCCACGTGGTGCGGTTCGACCGTGGCCTGGCTTTCTGCGCACCAGTCGATCGGCGTGCCGCAGCCGTTGAAACTCTTCGGCACCGAGGAGCAGAAGAAAAAGTACCTGCCGCGTTTGGCCAAGGGAGCGATCTCCGCCTTCGCGCTGACCGAGCCCGGCGTCGGATCCGATCCTGCAAAGATGGAGACGACTGCGGTCAAGTCGCCGGACGGCAAGGGCTGGATCATCAACGGCGAGAAGCTCTGGTGCACCAACGCCACGAAGGCTGAGCTCCTCGTGGTGATGGCGCGAACCGCGCCGAAGATCGTCAATGGCAAAGAGAAAAAGCAGATCACTGCGTTCATCGTCGAGACGAATTCGCCCGGGTTTTCGATCGCGCATCGCTGCCAGTTCATGGGCCTTCGCGGCATCGGCAACGCGCTGATCAAGTTCGACAACGTCTATGTTCCCAACGAGAACCTTCTGTGGGGCGAGGGCCTCGGCCTGAAGCTCGCGCTGATCACGCTGAACACCGGACGCCTGACCATTCCCGCCGGCTGCGCGGCCGCCGGCCGCAAGATGCTCGACATCGCCAAGGAGTGGTCGAACGAGCGCGTGCAGTGGGGCGCGCCGATCGGCAAGCATGAAGCAGTCGCTGCGAAGATCGCCTGGATCGCCTCGCACACGTTCGCGATGGAAGCGATCGTCTGGCTGACCTCGGGGCTGGCAGACCGCGGCAACGTCGATCTCCGCCTCGAAGCGGCGATGGCCAAGTTGTTCAACACCGAGGTGGCCTGGCAGATCAGCGACCACCTCGTGCAGATTCGGGGAGGACGCGGATACGAGACCGCGCGATCGCTGCGCGAGCGCGGAGAGAAGGACTACCCGGTCGAGCGAATCATGCGCGACATGCGCATCAACCGCATCTTCGAAGGGACGAGCGAGATCCAGCATCTCTTCATCGCCCGCGAAGCGGTCGATCCGCACATGAAACGCGGCTTCAAGATCCTGCAGCCCGAGACGCCGATGGGCGAGAAGCTCAGCGCCGCGGCCAAAGCGGGCGCGCACTACGCGGCCTGGTATCCGTCGCGCTACATCGGCTGGTCGCGATTCCCGAAATTCGGCGGCTTCGGAAAACTCTCCGGCCACATGGGCTACATCGAGCGTGCTTCACGCCATCTCTCGCGCTCGATCTTCCACGCCATGATGCGCTTCCAGGCCAAGCTGGAGCGGAAGCAGATGGTCCTCTTCCGCATCGTCGACATCGGCACCGACCTCTTCGCCATGGCCGCCGCCATCAGCTACGCCACGATGCTGGCCAAGAAGGGCGGCGCGGAAAAGAAAAACGCCATCGACCTGGCCGATGTCTTCTGCCGCGAAGCGCGCATGCGCATCGACGCCAACTTCAACAACCTCTTCACCGATCACGACGATGCCGCGTACCGCCTCGTCACGCACCTGCTCAAAGGCGAGTTCGACTGGTTCAAAGGCCAGGTCGTCGAGCCTCTGATGCCGACGCCGGAGCAGGTGGAAGAGGCGATGGCGAAGCTGGCGTGAGCCTTTTCAGTCTACGCTGAGGCGAGCGAGGCGTCTCCGGTGCAGCCGCGAGATCGGTGAGTTCTCGCGATGCCACCGGAGATCCTTCGCTCCCGCTCAGGATAAACGGGGAGAGGCAGGCCGCCAGAAGTGCACATTGCAATGGGCGTAGCCGCGCGGATCGTCATGCCGGCGCGCCCACAGCACGTGCGCTCCCTCGGTGAGCGACGGCACATCGAAGATCATCGTGAATGAACGGCCGTCGAAGACCGCCTTGTCATTGACGTTCGCGACCCGCGTGTAATCGATGACGATGTCGACATCGATCGGATTAACGCCCTCGGCCAGCCGACCGGTGATGACGATCGGATCGCCGACGGTCGCGCCGTGCCGCGGTGAGTCGAAGATCACGGCGTCGTCGGGAGACACCGGCGGCGTTCCATCGAAATAGGGGTAGTACGTCACCGGCTGCGTCGGACGGAAGAAGGTCGAGCTGCGCACGCGGCCATTGCGGAAACAGTTCGCACATCCGGCCGGCTCATCGAGACGAGCGTGGTGCGCGCGGAAGCGGCGGAACGGCTCGCCATTCCAGATGTCATCGAAATCCTGCTCGAAGAGATTGCCGAACGAGGTGTCGTTCAGACAGCACGTGCGGACCTCTCCCTCCGAGGTGACCCAGATCGCTGCCCATGGCTCGCAGCACGCCCATCGCGAATTGCCTTGCTGCGAGACGGCCACATAGTCGAATGTCTCGCGCTCGCCGAGGAAACGGCTGCCAAACCGGACGCCGCGGGCGCGCGCCACCAATGCCGCTTCATCGAACGCCGCAGCAACGCGTTGTGGGTCAGCCATCCCGAGGTTCTCGCGCGCGTAGTGGGCATCGAGCTCCGGACTACCAACCTGGGCGAGTAATGGCTCAACGTGAACCCCGCTTGCGCCAAGCTCCGCGCACAGTTCCACGAGCCGCGGAATCTCCTCGAAGTTGCAGCGCATCGCTACGAACGAGAGCTCGAGCGTCGGTCTCCCGTGCCTGGCGCCGGCCTCTGCGAGCGCGCGGATGCCTTTCACACACGCCTCGAATTTCCCTCCGCGGCGAACCTCCTCGTATGTCACCGCTGTGGCGCCGTCAATCGAAACGATGACTCGCGAGGCGCCTGCGCGCGCGATCTCTTCCGCTTTCGCTTCGTCGATCAATGTTCCATTCGTCGTGAAGCAGACTTCGGCGCCCGCGTCGGCGAGCTCGCGGATGTATTCGATGAAGTGCTGGTTCAGCATCGGCTCGCCGAGGCCGAAGAGCGAGGCGCGATAGAGCGAAGGAAAGATCGGACGGAGCTTTGCGAAAAGGTCGGGCTCGAAGAACGGCCTGCGGCCCGACGAATTGCGGTAGCGCTGATCGACTGTGATCGCGCACATCTGGCAACGGATGTTGCAGCGCGCCGAGATCTCGAAGAACGCCTCGAGCGGCCGGCCGTTCGCCCACGTGTTGCCGCTCGTGTAACTCTGCCGCGCGCGAGTGATGTTGCTCCAGCGATTCGCGTCCATGGAACGCTGATACGGCAGCCGGCGCGACAGCGTCACGGACTCAGGCGTAGGGCCGCAAGCGGGATTGTGCGCGAGCCGAACGCTCTGCTATCGTCGCGCCACTTCCCCTGCAGAGGTCGACGGTTGATCATCGAGTGTACTAGCTGTCACGCGCGGTACCAGTACGACGAAGATCGCTTCGAGCGAAAGCCGTCGAAAAAGATCAAATGCGCCAAATGCAGCAGCGTCTTCGAGATCCACAATCCGGCCTTCGCCACCAAGCCGGAGATCGCGCCGGGAGAGTCGACCTTCGCCCGGCGCGACGAAACGCGAACGCGCTCGCAGGAGCCGCAGGACACCACAGCGCAGTCACCGCTTCCTGAAAAAGACACCGGGCCGCAACTGACTCCGCAACTGCCGCGGGGACGGCGTGTCTCGATCGCCATCATCGCCGGCGCCGACGGCGGCATGGTCTATCGCGTCGAAAAACCGCGCATCACCATCGGCCGCTCCGGCGCCGACCTGACCATCAACGACAGCGAGGCCTCCCGCCAGCACGCCGCGATCGAAGTCCGCGATCTGACCATCGTTCTCGAAGATCTGAAATCGACAAACGGCACGCTCGTCGAAGGGGTCAAGCTAACCGAGCCCGTCGAGCTGCAGGACAAGTCCGAGTTCCAGATCGGCGGCACGACGCTGATGCTGATCGTGACGGAGGATGGATAGGTTTTCGAGTTTATCCTGAGGACGCGCAGCGAGGAAGGAGCTCCGGTGGCGCCGCGGGAATCTATCATCAGTCATCGCGAAATCACGAAGATCCCTCACTTCGCTCGGGATAAATTCATAGCCGTAAACCCATCCGTCCCCGCCTCCGGCGTCAGTCGCATCACGCCGCCCTCCACCCACCGTCCCACGTTCGCGTTCACCAGCTTGGCGATATCACCGCGCACGAAATCGTCGCGCGTTCGCAGGACGTCCTCAACCACGGCATCGTTCTCCTCGGGTTCGAGCGAGCAGGTCGAATAGACAACCGTCTCCGCTGCGAGATCGAGCGCGGATGCGAGCAACTCGCGCTGCAGCGATGCAAAGGTCGCAAGATCGTCCTCGCGCAGCCGCCATTTGATCTCTGGATTTTTTCGAATCGTGCCGGTCGCGCTGCACGGCGCATCGAGCAGAACGACTTGGAACTGTCGTTTGAATGGTGGCCGCCGGCCATCGCTGACGACAAGCGCAGCGGACTTGAGCCGTAGCAATCGCGAAATCGAGATGTCGTTGCTGATGACGTGCGCGCCCCGAGTGCGCATGACGAGCGATTTCCCTCCCGGCGCCGCGGCAAGGTCGAGCACATCGTCGCCGGCCGCGGCGGCGATATCGGCGATGACAGCGCTTCCTTCGTCGAGCGCGTAACCATCGACATCGGCGCTCGATCCGGTCAGCTTCCACATGCCGGGCACGAGCTCGGAGGGCGTCGCATCCGCCGGCGGCGTGTCGGTCATGACGTCGGGAAACGAAAGCTCCTGATTGGCCGCAGCGATCTTCGCCGCGCGCTCGGCGCCGTACGTGCGCGTCCAGCGATCGATCATCCATTCGGGATGGGCGGTACGCGTGGCGACGTCCGGCGCCTCGGGGATTTGCGCTGACGCGATCTTTCGCAGGATGGCGTTGACGAACCCTCGCGCGCGCAACGGCGCGAGTTGCACCGTCTCGCCAACGGCCGCATGCGGCGCGACGTTCATGAACAGCAATTGCATCGCGCCGAGGCGAAGAACGTCGCGAATCTCCGGCTCGATCTTCCCTTTCGCAAAGGAGTCGATCACGAAGTCGAGCCGCGAGCGCCAGCGGAGCACGCCGAGAACGAGCGTGCGGACGAAGCCGGAGTCGTTGGTGAGGAGGAGCGATGCGTACGCCGACTCTCGCTCGATGCGGCGGAGGAGGGTTAGCGCGCGCTGGCGATCGTTGATCACGAATCAGCGCCGCGGGTAGCAAGGTGAAGGCTGCGCGAGGACTCAAAGCACAGACAGGAGTGTCTGTGCCACATTGATCCGGAGATAACGTCGCGACAGAAGGCTCGATGCGAGACAAATGTGGCACAGACCACAGTTGTCCAAATTAGCTGCACCACATCGCCGCGGAGCGGCTTTGGAAGGTAGCCAGGGGTGGGAAGCGAAGCGAGCACCCCTGGTTTCCGGGGATTCCAGGATTTGTGCCGCGTCAGCGGCACTGGAAAGACTGACAATACTCTCCTGTGCCGCTGACGCGGCACGAATCCGGAGCGCTTTCTTTTTCCAGGGGTGTTCGCTTCGCTTTCACCCCTGGCTACCTTCCGATGCCGCTCCGCGGCGGTCGAATGAACCCAATTGGGACAGCTCTGGGCACAGATATGCTTGTCTGTGCTGTGCAAGTCGCTCAACATAAAGTTGTTAACCCTCTCAACAGATCCGCTGCCGCCACCTTTGGTTTTCCCGCCCGCTGCACTGTGATCAGCCGCAATGCTCCATCGCTAGTAGCGACAACAACACCCTCCGGACCGCTGGAAAGAATCGTCCCCGGTGCACCTTTCCCATCAACCCGCTCGATCTCGATCAACTTCAAATCCCCCGCAAACACGCCCGGCCACGGATCGAACGCGCGAAACTTGTTGTAGATCGTCGCCGTCGTGTCGGTCCACTGGATCGACCCTTCGCTCTTCTCGATCTTGGACGCGTACGTGGCTGCATCGTGATCCTGCCGCGTTTCCGCCGGCATTTCCGCAAGCACACGTATCAAAGTGACAGCTCCAAGGGTTGAGAGACGCGTGGCAAGGGACGGCGTCCGTTCATCGAGACCGATCTCCGTCGTCTCGACTGCCAGCATCGGACCGTGATCGAGCTCTTCATCGACGCGCATGATCGTTACGCCGGTCGTCGTCTCGCCGTGCTCGATGGCGCGCTGGATCGGCGCCGCACCGCGGTACTTCGGCAGGATCGAAGCGTGGACGTTGAGGAAACCTTGCGGCGGAATCGACAGCAGGTTTGACGGCAGAATCTTTCCGTACGCCACGACGATGCCGATATCCGGTTGCAACGCGGAAATCGATTCGAGAATGGCGGCATCACGAATCTTCGGCGGTTGGGCCAGTGACAATCCGAGCTCGCGCGCTTTCACCGCCACCGCCGGTGCGTGCATCTTCATCCCGCGGCCGGCCGGTTTGTCGGGCTGCGCAACGACGAGGGCGACCTCGTGCTCGCGCGCGAGGGATTCGAGCGTGGGAACGGCAAACTCCGGTGTGCCGAAGAAGACGAGTCGCAAAGTGGGGCGATTGTAGTTGCTACGTGTGCGTAGCTGTCGTCGCGGGTCAAGGGATGTGCCATACAATCGCCGGCATGCGCAAAACTCTGCTGCTCGCCTCGCTTTTCGCTGCATTCGCGGTCGCTGCAACCGCACAGATGAGCGATGGCGATCAACTGTGGAATGCGCGCGCCGAGGGGCATCAGGGCGGGCACGCCAAACCGGCGCGCATCGATGCGGCGATCGCCGCGTATCAGAAGGCTGCATCGCAGGAGCCGAACAATCTCGAAGCGCGTTGGAAACTGCTGCGTGCCATCCGTTTCAAAGGCGCGTACGTCGCATCATCGAATGACGAAAAAAAGCGCGTCTACGCAATCGGCAAGACCGAGGGCAACAACGCGATCGCGGTCGTCAATCGTCTGCTGGCGGCAAAAGGGGTGAAGGCGGATGCGCCCGAGAAGCAGGTCGCGGACGCGGCGCGCGCGATCGCCGGCGCGGGCGAAGTGTTTTTCTGGGATTCGGTGAATTGGGGCGAATGGGCGCTGGCGTACGGCAAGATGGCTGCGGTGCGCGAAGGCGCTGCCGACCGTATTCGAAGAGAGGCAACCATCGCCATGCTCGTCGATCCGAAGATGGATGGCGGCGGACCGCAGCGCGTCCTCGGCCGGCTTCACGACCAGACGCCGCACGTCCCATTCATCACCGGCTGGGCGTCGAGCAAGGAGGCGGTGCGATTCCTGCGCGAGTCGTACAAGCTCGATCCGACCAACAAAGTCACGCGCGTCTTTCTCGCCGAGGCTCTCGTCGCGAATGACAGCAAGAATGGCCCTGAGGCTTTTCGCATCCTGCGCGACGTCATCAACACGCCAAACGATCCGAGCTACCTGGTCGAAGGCGAGCAGGCGCAGGAGGATGCGAAAGCGCTCCTGCACAAGTGGGGAGCGTGACGCTACTTCCGCGTCGAGGTCGTGCCGCGCGTCGTTCCGCGATCACGGCGGCGTGAGCTCATGCGCATCCGAAGGTCGGCGAATTTCGTTCGCTGCTCAGGAGTGAGGATGCTGTCGATCTCCGCGTTGGTGGCGTCGAGCTCGGCGCGCACCTGCGGGCGGACGCTGGCCATCGTGGCATCGATCTTCGCGCGATGACGCTCGATGATCTGCTGCACCTGCGTCTTCTGCTGCGGTGTGAGCTGAAGCTGGGTGGCCAGGCGTTCGGCCATGCGGTCGGCGGCGAAGCGCGATGAGTGCCGGGGAGAGAGACGCCCGCTGCGGATCAGGTACAGATGATCGCCGGCCACGCCGACGAGAACGCCGGCGATGAAGGCAACGACGACGACCACGACGGCCGCCATGCGGGTGTTACTCGACACTGAACGTATCCCCTCCGACCGAGATGTCGACAGTCTGCGTGCTTGCGAGCGCATCGAGTGAGGCAGCAGAGGTGTCGCGGGATTGTTCCAGCCACTGTACGCCCAGTGTGGCCACGAGCGCGAGTGTGGCCAGCGAGGCCACGACGGGGCGAAACCAGCGCGCCAGAACCAAGGCAATGCCGCTCTGCGCCTCGGCGGCGATCCGTTCCCGAACGCGCGCGGCGATGCGGTTGGACATCATGTCGTCCGGCTCGAAGCGAAGTTGCCGCGCCTGGCCGCGAAGCTGTTCCAGGAAATCGTCGTTGTGCTCAGTCATTGCCGCTCCCGTGAAGGTCTGCCAGTTTTTCTTTCAGTTTGCCGCGAGCGAGGGAGAGATGCGAGCGCACCGTCCCTTCGCTCAGTCCCGTCATCTTTGCGATCTCGGAATGGCCGAACTCGTCGACCAGGTACAAGCGTGCCACGATTCTCTGCATCTCCGGCAACGATTCGATGCCCTGATCGATCCGCGCCGCCAGCTCGTTGGAGATGGCTGGCAGGTCGGCCCGGTCGCGCCGTTCCGCCGGCGCGGCGTCCGTGATCTCCTCGTGCCGGAACCGCTTCCGGTGTTTCATCACGTCGAGGGAGAGGTTCGTCACGATGCGGTAGATCCACGGTCCGAACGGCTCGCCGGGCTTGAACCGCCCGATCGTCTCGAATGCTTTGACGAATGCCTCCTGCGCCAGGTCCTCGGCGTCGGCGGCATTGCGCACGATTCCCCATGCGATCGAGACGACCCGTTTCATGTACTTCGAGACGAGGTAGTCGTACGACGCGTTTTCGCCGGTTTTGACGGCGGCGATTGCTCGCGCTTCGATCGGGTCTTCGTTTGTTGCGCTTCTCGTCTGCGCTCTCTCCCCCGCGAAAACCAGACGATCGAAGCCGAGAGAGCCGGCCGCGGCTCCGCCGAACATCGACGTGGTGCTCATCATCTTCCTACTTGCCGGCGCGCTTCGCCATCCGCTCCTGCAGAAAGGCCGATGCTTTGGCTCGCTGGTCAGGGGTTAGCACGTTGAGTGCCTTGGCGAATGCATTGAGCGCGTTCACTTTCATCTGCCGCTCGGCATCGGTCTGTTTGTCGATCAGCGCCAGTGCCGCGGCGGTGTCATTCGGATTGGCGAGCAAGGCCTGGGCGATGGCCTGCCGTCCGCCACGCAGCGATTCGCGATACGGCTGGTTCTGAGTGCGGAGGTCGGTGAAGATCTTGCGGATGTCGGCCGACTGCTGATCCGAAATCCCGAGCGCGGTCTTGGCGTGCTGGAGATGACGGAACATCATGGCGTCACCGCCGCCCATGCAGCCGCGTCCAAAGTGAGCGCCGCGCTTGTGCTGCGCGACGGCGAACGGCACGGCCAGAATGACGATCAGAATCGCCACAGCCGTGAAAATGAGTGTGCGTTGCTTCATTGGTTTCTCCTTATTGCCGAACCGGTTACGACGGCAGCAGACGAACGTTGAACATATAATCCCGGCAACTCGATCCGCTCCCATGCGCCCCTATTTCGCAGCCTTCCTTGGAGCAATTACGCTCGCTGTCTCAGCGCTCGCGCAGCCGCTTGCATGCCCGCCGGTGGCCTCCGCGGCGGGGCGTCCGTGCGAGACGTTTCACTATCACGTCCAACTGTTCAGGCCGGATACGCGCGAATTCATCGAGCTGTATGGGATCAATCAGTTCGCCTCGCTGCCGGCCTGCGAGCGTGCCCGCGATACGCAGTTCAAGCGGAACATAGCAGTCGTCGAGTTCATGCGCGGGCAGCGGCGCGACTGGTGGCAGGCGGACAAGTTCGGCCAGTGCCATTGCGACATGACCGTCGAAAAGGCCAGCCCGAATGCGTTGACCGAGGCGGCAAGGGCACAGCAGGTGCAAAACGCAGAAGAGATCCGGCAACGCGTCCGCGAACGGCTGCTGGACGCCAAAGCGCCGCCGGACAGCGATCTGATTCGCGACCTCGCGCCGCCGCTCAGCGCCACGCCGCTCATCGGCGGACCGAAGCTGGTCGCGATGCCGGCGCCGGTTGCCGCCGGGAACGTTTCGAATTCGCCCGACGACCTGCGGATCACGAAAGCGGTCGACACGACAACGCCGTCTACCTCGTCACTCGATCTCCCTCTTGCCGACATTCCGCTGCCGGGGATCACGCCACCTGCCGAAGTCCCTGCTCAGGTGCCCGCTCCTGCTCCCGTTTCTGAGCCAGTTCCGCAGACGGCTCCGGCTCCGCAGCCTGCGCCCGCTCCCATTCCCGAGCAGGTTTCCGTCGTCGCCGACGAGGAGCTGCCGTCGCCGGAAGACGTGGCCGACGCCTTCGTCAGTTACGAATCGCAGCGTATCCAGAACGTGCTCAAAGTGAGCAGCAGCATCGGCGACGAATCGGTCAAGGCTCAGGTTCTCGACGCCTGCACGCAGCGGATCCAGCTCCTCTCCAACCTTCGCTCGATCATCGTCGGCTCGGGCGCGAAGAGCCGGCTGGTTGCCTCCGCGAACGTGGCCAAGAAGGAGAGCGATCGTCTGGCCATCGTGGCCAAACTCTTTGGCAGCGACGCGCCGTCGCATTGGGCGCCAAAGGATGCAGCGGATGTGATTTTCGATCCCGGCGTGACCGATCCCGAGCGGGTGTTGCGCGACTCCTCGGCGTCCGATCAGCAGAAGCGACACGCGCTCTACGCGCTGCTGGCGACGTCGTCGCCGACCGAACAGCAGCAGTTGTGGCTTAACTCCGTGATCGAGGCGCTGCTGAAATGATGATTCCCGTTCTCTTCCTTGCGGTTGCCCTCGGGCAACAAGCACCAGCACCTGTGCAAACGCCCGCACCGGCTGCTCAGCCAACTACGGCCGCGATGCCTCCCAGCGAAGAGTTCGTGAAGGCCGTCTACTTCGGGAAGAAATTCGCCGACATGAAGGACTACGCCAACGCCTACCAGCAATTCGCCAAGGCGGACGGCCTGCAGCCCGACGTGCGGGGCGTGCTGTACAACATGGGCGTCCTGCTGGCGCGCGCCGGACGATTTTCCGAGTCGCAGGCGAAGGTCGATCGATACAACCAGCTCTTTCCGGCCGGAGCGGAGAAACCGCTGGTGGCGCGGCTGCAACTGGAGCTGGAGTTCGAACGGGAGCTGCAGAAAAAGCGGCAGACCGACGAGGAGTACACGGCGCTCTTCACCCGCGGACGTTTCCTCTACGTGAAGGGCGATCTCGTCGCCGCGCTCAAACTTTTTCAGGACGCCGAACAGCAGCGTCCCACCGATCCGGCTGCCGTTTTCAACCAGGGCATCGTCTACGAAAAGCTCGGCGACCTGCCCAAGGCGGCGGAGCGTTTTCATCGCTACGAAGAGCTGGAGCCTGACGCCGGAGCGAAGGCTTCCGCCGATCAGCGCGTCCTCGGCATCGAGAGCGAGATGTCGGACATGAAGACCAAGATCATCTGTCCGTTCTGCGGATGGCGTCTGCCGATCGGCGCAATGTGGTGTCCGCACTGCTGGCATGGTCCGTATCTGACGTCGCCGTCGCCGTGGAGCTCGCGTCCGTGCACCGACGGCGCAACCGCGACGCGCGCCACCTACTTCGCTGACAATCGTTTCGCGAAAAATGATTCGCTGCCCTGTCTCTTCAACGGCACGATGCTGGAAGCGCTCCGCTACACGCCGGCGCGTCAGCGGCAGGTTCAGGATGCGCGCAAAGCCGAGGGGTGGACCTACAGCGGAGACGTGATCCAGGCCTGGCACGATCGCCAGGGCAACGAGATCCGCTACGTTCAGGGCGCCGGCTATCTGGAGAAGATCATTTCGCCGAGCGGCGGCGAGTTACTGCTGTTCGCCGCGCATCGCGCCGATGCAGGAATCTGGCTCCTCGATCGTGAAGACCTCGTCATCGACGGTGTGAAGTACACATCGCACTACACCTTCGACGCCCAGAATCGAATCACGCAGCAACAGGTCGTCTATCAGAACGCCGCCGCCTGCAATGACGTCATCACCATGACCGCCATCGCTACCTACGCGAACGATCTCCTGGCGGGATTGAAGGTCCGCGGCGGCTACAGCGGAACGCTCGTGCAAGGCTCGCCGCGCGCCGACTGGGAAGCGAACATCGTCTATTCCTACGACGACGCCGCGCGGCTGACGAAGGAAGAGCTGGCCGTGACGTCGATGACGAAGACGTACATGGAGAAGCCGTACGGATTCGCGCGTCAGGAAGTGTCGTCGCTCTATCCCGAGATGCGCGTCCGCAAGCCGATCGAGCGGATGCTGGCCACAGGCGATCGTTGCGGCATGACTGGCGCGATCGTGCTGAGCAATCCCATCGATCTGCGACCGTTCTACGCGTTCAGTCCGAACATGAACCTGGCCCTGCCCGGCGGCGTTACGCGAGCAACGGTGAGCTTCACCTATCCGGACTCGTACAAGGTTCGCTGAGGCCAACGTAGGTCGGACTCTCCAGTCCGACCGGCCGGGTTGGAGAACCCGGCCTACGTGCGTTGGGGAACGCAGCCCACGTAGGCGATAGACTCCGGCGCGATGACCTGGTATCGGGAATGGTTTGGCGAGGAGTATCTCGAGCTCTACGCGCACCGCGATGAGCACGAAGCCAGGCAGCAGGTGGCGTTTTTCCGCAAGCACTTCGCCAACGTCGATGGCGTCATCCTCGATCTGGCCTGCGGCATGGGGCGGCATCTCAAAGAGCTGAACTGCAGCGGCTACGCGGCCGCCGGCTGCGATCTATCGTTCACGCTCCTCCGCGCCGGCATCGACGAGTACGGGCCGCTGCCGGTCGCGCGCGCCGACATGCGATCGCTGCCATTTTGCAGCGGCAGTTTCGGCGGCTTGGTCAACTTCTTCACGAGCTTCGGATACTTCGCATCGGAAGAGGAAAACCTGCAGGTCGTCCGCGAGATGGCGCGCGTGCTGCGTCCGGGCGGTGTCTTTCTCTTCGACTATCTCAACGTCGATCGCGAATTGGAGAAACTCTGCGAGCGCGAGACGCAGGAGACGCCGAGCGGACGCGTGGAGATCAAGCGCTGGTTCGACGCCGGTGACCGTTCTTTCAACAAACAGATCACGATCGGTCAAAAGCGTTACCTGGAGCGCGTTCGCGGATACGATCTCGCGGAGATCTCGACGATGTTCACTTCCTCGGGCCTGACCATCAGCGAAGCGTTCGGCGACTTTCACGGCGCGCCGTTCGATGCCACCTCGCCGCGCCTCATCCTGGTCGGGAGCAAGGCGCGATGACCAGCACGGCAACCGAGCCCGCCTGTCTTCGCCTTCCGCTGAAGATCTATCCCGGCCTGAACCCGTTCACGCGCGATTGGCTCTCCAGCAATCCGAACGCAACCCAGTTCCTGGAGCGTCGGCGGCCCGCCGGCTGGACCGCCGCCGGCCGGGCGGCGAACCGCGCTCCGTTGGCCAACGCCCTGATCGCATCAAATCGCCAATGGGGTCGCAACGTCGACGACGAAATCCTTCGCTGGTCGGGCGGCGAAACGTTCACCGTCATCGCCGGCCAGCAGGTCGGATTCGCAGGCGGTCCGATCTACACGCTGGCCAAGCTCGCCGGAATGCTCAAACTGAAGCGCGAAAACGAGAAGCGCGGCATCCCGACGACTGTGTTTTTCTGGCTGGCCACGGAAGATCACGATTTCGCCGAGGTGGCCACACTGTCGCTGCCGAAGCGCGATCCGAAGCAGCAACTCGATCTCACGACTCTCCGCGTTCGGAAGGATTCGAAGGTTGCCGTCGGCGCGCTGCCGGTCCCCGAGGAGCTGACAAGGGCACTCATCGAATACCTCGACGTTCCCCGGCCGTCCTGGCTCCGCGAAGGGATCACGTTCCGCGATTCATTCGCGGAGTTGATCACTGCGGCAGTCGATGCGAAGTTCATCCTCGTCGATTCACTTCTTCCCGAGCTGCGCCGCGCTGGCGCGCCGCTGTTCGACGCAATCCTCGGCAATTGGGATCGCATCCAGAACGAGCTCGAAGTTCGCGCCGCTGCGCTGCAGGCCGCCGGCTACGCGCCGCAGGTCGTGCCGCGCCCCGGCGAGGCGCACACGCTGCTGTTCGAGCTGGATGAAAACAGCCGGCGCAATCTGATCGAGAAGCCGCGATCGATTCTGCCGGAACGAACGTCGACATCTGCGCTGACGCGCCCGCTGCTTCAGGATTTCGTGCTTTGTCCCGATCTCTTCGTCGGCGGTCCTTCCGAGGTCGCCTACTACGCGCAGATCACCCCGCTCCACGACCTCTTAGGCGTTGCCATGCCGCGAGTGGCGTTGCGCGCACACGAGTTGCTCGCATCCAAACGCATCGTCCGCACCGTGGCGCGATACGACATCAAGCCGGAGGAGATTTTCGCCGGTACCGACGCGGTGCTCGCGACACGCGAGCCGGCCGGTGTCGCCGAGGTTGAGGCCATCGCCGGAAGCGCACGTCGTCAGCTCATCGAACAGATCACGCGCATCGGCGAGATCGCCCTCCCTGCCGAGCATGCGCTGGCCCGCGCCATCAATCGCTCCATCGGTCACATCGAATATCACTTCGACAAACTGACCGAACGCGCCATCCGCGGGCTGGCTCGCAAGGATCGCGAACGCTACGCTGCCATCCGCGAGCTGACGTCGACACTTTTCCCCGACGGCGCGCCACAGGATCGCGTCACCGGCTGGTTCGGTTATTGGAATTATTACGGACAACACCTAATCGATCGCATGATCGACGAAGCAGAACAGGATGAGGATGTGTGCAAGGTGGTGAGCTTGTGATCGAGAGACTGGAACCGGTCGACCTCATTTTCTTCGGCGCGCACGCCGATGACATCGAGCTTTCCTGCGGCGGCACGATCGCGAAATCGGTCAGCGATGGCCTGCGCGTCGGCATCATCGAACTGACGCGCGGCGAGCTGGGAACGCGCGGCACGCCGAAGGTCCGCGAGCGCGAAGCCCGCGCCGCCGCCCGCATCCTCGGCGTCCGTTTTCGCGAGCATCTCGACTTCGGCGACGGCTGCCTGCGCACCGGCCGCGAGGAAGAGCTGCAGATCATCGAGATCGTCCGCCGCTGCAAGCCGCACCTCGTCTTCAGCATGTGGCCGGACGATCGCCACCCCGATCACATTCGCACCGGACGCATCGTCGCCGAGGCGTCGTTCTACGCGGGGCTTCGCGCGCTCGAAACAGGACTGCCCGCGCATCGCCCGCAGACGACGATTTACTACCCGCAGAACTATCTCGTCACGCCGAGCTTCGTCGTCGACGTGACGAAAACGTGGAAGGCGAAGATGCGCGCCATCGCCGCCTTCAAGTCGCAGTTCTACAACCCGAAGTCGAAAGAGCCGCTGACGTTCATCTCCGACAAGAAATTCATCGAGATGATCGAAGCGCGCGGCCGCCACTTCGGCGCACTGATCGGCGCCGAGTACGGCGAAGCGTTCATGACCAAGCAACCGCCGAAGGTCGACGATGTGATCGCGGCGTACAGCGGGAGGGAGATTTGAACGCGGTTGCTGAGTTGCCCGGTTGCCGGGTTACCGATGTTTGGGTTGCTTGCTTGCAGAGTTGCTGGGTTGCCGAAGAACGTGGCGACTCGGCAGCCGAGCAACCAAGCAACCGAGCAACCGAGCAACTCAACGACCGGCAACCCGGCAACCCGGCAACCTGGCAACCATGAAAATCGGCATCACCTGCTATCCCACATTCGGCGGCTCCGGAGTCGTGGCCACGGAGCTCGGCCTTGCCCTGGCGCGTGGCGGCGACGACGTTCATTTCATCAGCTACGCCATGCCTTCGCGGCTGAGCATGCTGCACGAGCGCGTTCGCTTTCACGAGGTCACGGTCACGCCCTATCCGCTCTTCGATCCCTATCCGCCGTACACGCTGGCGCTGGCAACGAAGATGGCCGAGGTTGCCGTCTATGAAAAGCTCGACATCCTGCACGTGCACTACGCCATCCCGCACGCCATCAGTGCGCACCTCGCGCGCCAGATCGTGGGGGCTGAAAGCCTTCCCTTCATCACCACGCTGCACGGCACTGACATCACGCTCGTCGGCCGCGATCCCAGTTACTTACCAATCACCAAGTTCGGTATCGAGGTTTCCTGCGGCGTGACTGCAGTCTCTCAATGGCTGCGCGACGAGACGGCGAAAAACTTCGGGACGAACAAAGAGATCGAAGTCATCCCCAACTTCGTCGATCCCACCCGCTTTCGCAAACACGACGGCGCGCTGTCCGGCCTCTTTTCAACATCCGGCGAAAAGCTGCTCTGCCACGTCTCCAACTTCCGTCCGGTGAAACGGATCATGGACGTTCTCGCTGTCTTCGAGCGCGTCTCCCGCGCGATCCCGAGCCGCCTGGTCATGATCGGTGACGGCCCGGACCGCTCCGTCGCCGAGGCCTTCTGCCGCGATCATCACCTTCGCGAAAAGGTCTTCTTTCTCGGCAACGTCTCCAATCTCGAAGAGGTCGTCGGCGCGGCGAATGTCTTCCTTCTCCCATCCGAAGCCGAGTCCTTCGGAATGGCCGCCCTCGAAGCGATGGCCTCCGAGGTCCCAGTCATCGGCAGCCGCGCCGGCGGACTACCCGAGGTAGTCGTGGAAGGAGAAACCGGCTACCTCCTTCCGGTCGGCGACGTCGCAGGAATGGCCGACCGCGCCATCGAGATCCTTTCCAAACCCGACCTCCAACGCCGCCTCGGACGCAACGGACGCGAACTCGCCGAGGGGAAGTTTGATGTGAATCGCGTGGTGCCAAGGTATCGGGAGTTTTATGAGAGGGTGATCGGGTAGGAGCAATGGAATACGTCGTCATCGTCGAGCAAGGCGATACCTCATTTGGCGCCTACGTGCCTGACCTCCCTGGCTGTGTTGCCGTAGGCGAAACCAGAGATGAGGCGATTCAACTCATCCGCGAAGCAATCGAAATGCACATCGAGAGTCTTCGCGAAAACGGCGAACTGGTTCCGCCCCCGCATTCATTCGTCGAGAAGATTGCCGTGTAAGGCTGAGGGTGATCGGTGGGAACGTGTGATCGCGCTGCGGCGTTAGAATAGTCACGATCATGTCCGGCAAAGTCATCATCACTACTCCGTTCCCCACTCCCGAGCAAGTGGCGGCGTACTACAAGATTCCCGCGAAGCGTGTTGCTGAGCTGGACGAGATGATTGACGACATTCGCCGTTCAATGGCAACCACCAAGGCGCACGCGAAGAAGTCGAGATCGCGGAACGGCGCTCGAAAGCCATCAAACGGCAGCAAAGCCTTGCGCGCGAAGAAGTGAGGGTCGGACAGCGGTGGCCACGATCAAACCGAAGCCGCCGGTCGCCTTCATCAACGTGCCCTACTCAAGCCGTTACGAGCGTGTGTATCTCGCGTTCATTGCAGGTGCCGCGGCATACGGCCTTGTTCCGACAGCAGCCGTTCGCGACCCGTCCAGTCGCTTTCAACTGGAGCGTATTTACGAGCTCATTTCGTCGGCGCAATACTCATTTCACGACCTCTCCTGGATGTCGCTCGACCGAAAACCGCCACGAACGCCGCGCCTCAACATGGCCTTCGAGCTGGGTCTCGCCGTCTCGGTAAGTCGCTCGGAAGGCGCACAGCATGAATGGTTCGTCTTCGATACGGTGCCCTATCGTCTGGACAAGGCTCTCAGCGACCTGGGTGGGATTCGGCCGCGAATCCATGACCGATCTCCCGAAAGCGTCCTGCGAGCGTTGATGAATGCGCTCAGCCGGCGCGCCAATCAGCCAACGTTCGCAAACCTGATGGATATTTACCGCGAAGTCGAGAAGAGTGGTCAAGAGATCAAACGGAACTACTCGCTGGATCTCTTCGATACGAAACCGTTCGCGGATCTGGTGTACGCCGCGAACAAAGCGGCGCAGCAATACATCCCTTCACTCGCCGAGTGACTCCCTACGCCAACCTTCTTCACGGCCCTCCCGCCCCAGCGTCCCCGACACAATCGCCTGCGGCGTCCGTTTGAGAATCTCGTTCTTCGCGATTGCGTAGCCGAGGATTGCGTCGACCAGCAGGCGGCGGCCGTCGCGGGAGAAGAGGATCAGCACCTTTTGCTTGATCTCGCGGACCTCCACCACATCCTCCCAAAGCATCCAGCGTCCTCGCTTTCCGAACTTTTTGAGGACCCAGTTCTCGTACATCGCGCCGTCGTCGCTGAGGTAGATGTGATCGCCGTACTGCACGGCGGCGGCGGCCAGCGTGCCGAGGAAGAGCAGGATCAGACCGATGATCGGCAGCGCTTCGATTTCCTTCTCACCCTTCGAGAGATAGTCGAACAGCAGTGCCGCCGAGGCAAACGATGCCGCGCAGGAGACCAGCCGCGCCACCGGCGTGCGATCGAATCTGAGGATCTGCGACATGGCGGGAAAGTAAAACATAACTCCGCTACAATCCCCGCCCCATGCGCTGGAGCCAATACTTCATCAACACGTTGCGCGAAGTTCCTGCCGACGCCGACGTCATCAGCCAGAAACTGATGATGCGCGCCGGCATGATCCGCAAAGTCGCGGCCGGCATCTACACCTGCCTCCCGCTCGGCCTTCGGTCGATGCAGAAGCTCGAAGCGATCGTGCGCGAAGAGATGGGACGCGCCGGTGCGATCGAACTGACCATGCCCACCATCCAGCCGGCCGAGTTATGGATCGAATCGACGCGCTGGGAGCGCTACGGCAAGGAGCTGCTGCGCGTCAAAGACCGCCACGACCGCGACTTCGTCTACGCCCCGACCGCCGAGGAAGTCATCACCGACACCGTTCGCGACGCCATCAACTCCTATCGCCAGTTGCCGGTGAACCTCTACCAGATCCAGACCAAATTCCGCGACGAAGTGCGGCCTCGCTTCGGCCTCATGCGCGGCCGCGAGTTCGTCATGAAGGACGCCTACTCGTTTCATGCCACGCGCGAATCGCTCGATGAGACGTACGAGAAGATGCGCGTGGCCTACAGCGCTGTCTTTCGCCGCTGCGCGCTCGACCACGTGGCCGTCGATGCCGACACCGGCAACATCGGCGGCTCCGCATCGCACGAGTTCATGGTGCTCGCGCAGTCGGGCGAGGATGCGGTCGTCTCATGCCCAAGCTGTCACTACGGCGCGAATCTGGAGAAGGCGACGTCGAAGTTTTTCGATGAGCCTGCGACGTCGCAGGCGCTGACGGAGCTCGCTCCGATCCACACTCCCGGCACGCAGTCGATCGACGACGTCGGCAAGTTCCTCGGCAAGCCGACTTCGGAGCTGGTGAAGACGCTGGTCTTCGATACCGACGCCGGTTGCGTCATGGTCCTCGTTCGCGGCGATCGCGAAGGGAACGAGGTGAAGATCAAGAATCACCTCGGCGCGCAGTTTCTGGAGATGATGCCTGACGCGCGTTTCGAAGCGGAGACCGGCGGTCCGGTCGGCTATTGCGGTCCGGTCACCACGAAGGCGAAACGCGTTCTGGCCGACGTCTCGCTCAAGGGTCACGCGAACTGGGTGGTGGGCGGCAACAAGCGCGATACGCATCTCGGCGGCGCGAATCCGGGACGCGATTTTCCGGAGCCTGAGTTTGGCGATTTCACAACGGTCTTCGCAGGAGACCCCTGCCCGCGCTGCGCTACTCCTCTGCAAATTCATCGCGGAATCGAGGTCGGCCACGTCTTCAAGCTCGGCACGAAGTACTCCGAGCCGATGAACTGCACGTTCCTCGACGAGAAGGGCGCGCGCCAGCCGATGATCATGGGCTGCTACGGCCTCGGTATCGGCCGCACGGTCGCTGCGGCGATCGAGCAGAGCCACGATGACGACGGCATCATCTGGCCGATGCCGATCGCTCCGTTCGAAGTCGTAGTCACCCAGATCGGCAAAGAAGACAACGTCCGCACAACCGCCGACGACATCTATCGCCAGCTCCGCGAAGCCGGCATCGACGCCATCCTCGACGACCGCGACGAACGTCCCGGCGTGAAGTTCAAGGACGCTGACCTGATCGGCTTCCCGCTGCGCATTGGTGTCGGCGCGAAGAGCCTCGCCAATGGACAGATCGAGTGGAGTTTCCGTAAGGATCGTGCGAAGCAACTCGGTGGCGCGGACGAGGTGGTTGGGCGAGTGATCGACGAGGTGCGCAAAGCGCGAGAGTAGACGTCGGCAGAGCACCGGCATTCGCAGAACGCAAACACTCGCCGAATTGAGGCTGTGTGAAGCAGACATAGCTAACCGGCGAAGCCAAAGAGGCAGCGTACTACTAGCGCTCCGAAGCGGGAGAAGCTACTGCCGCTGCTCTGGACTTCATAGGCGCAGAGTTATAGTGATCGTTCCATTTTCGCGTTCGATACCGTGCTCACTCAGAATGCGAAAGTATTCGTTCAGAGTTCCGCCAACTAGACCGACAAACCCGCGATATGCAGCCAGGATCCGAGGCAACAGGTCACCAATCTGGAACTCTGGCTCGTCTCCCATCCCGAACGCTAGAAATTTTTTCGTCTTATCCTTTGACACCGTCCACGGAAGTTTTCGCCTGTACTGAATACCCATGCCAGCTACTGTCGGCGGTTGTTCATGAACCCAGCGATTGCGGTAATTCATCGTGAATCGCCAATCTGCTGAAGATCCGAACGCCGTTAATTGGTCGGTCAGATTCTGGCCGGCGCACTCATTCTTCAGGTACTCGGCCAAGATTGCCTGCTGGCTCACGCGATTGTTCTTCCTGTACGGGGCCAACTGAACGTCGCTGAGGTCCAACATGAGAATTACTGCGTTCGCAAGATGTTCACCCGCTGCATAGAGTCGCAACGCTGCATCATCCAAGTAGTATCGCTCAAAGAATGTGGCCGTCATTGGGTTGGCCGGTTCAACCACTGTGCGATAGTAGCGACCATGTGCAAGACACTCGAATAGCGCGTAGCGCGTCTGTGCAAGTAACTCCGTACAATCGTGAAAGCATACGGCGGCAACTGGAATGTGCACTTCAGGATCGAAGTTGGCTCCCAGAAAATCAGGTGAGAGTGTCAACGCCGCCAAACGAACATCTTCCACAGATTCCAAGCCAGCCTGAATATCGGCTAACGATTGTTCATCTATAAGGCCTCTGCTCATGGTTGGATTCTACTCCCGTGATGAGCACAAGTCGCATAACCACTACGCGTTCGTAACAGCCCATGACACCTTAAGATCACTTGCGCCGCGCTTCCAGATACTCCGCCACTTCCTCAACCGGCTTCGTGTTGAAAATCTCCTTCGCCGATAGCCCCGCCTTGCGCGCGACCCAAGTTCCGCTGATTAACGCGGCATATTCGTGAACCGAATGCGCGTCGGGGTTGATTGAAAAGCCGACGCCAAGGTCGAGTGCGCGTCGGATGTAGCGCCAGTCGAGGTCGAGGCGGTTGGGATTGCCGTTGATCTCGATCATGACGCCGCGGGCGGCGGCTTTTTCGAAGATGCGTTCGTAGTCGACGGTGTATCCGTCGCGGGAGAGGAGCTTGCGGCCGGTCAGGTGGCCGAGGAACGTGACGTGGGGGTTGTCGAGGGCGCGGAGCATGCGCTCGGTCATTTCGTCCTTCGGCATCGTGAAACGCGAATGGATTGAGGCGATGACGAAGTCGAATTTGGACAGCGTCTTCTCGTCGTAGTCGATTGTGCCGTCGGGGAGGATGTCGGCCTCGGTGCCGCGGAAGACGCGCATCGGGGCGACTTCCTTCTCGTGCGCGGCGATCTCTTTGTGTTGCTGGCGAAGGCGCTCCACGTTCAGGCCATTGGCGTAGAAGGCGGCGGGAGAGTGATCGGAGATGCCGACGTACTCGAAGCCGCGATCGCGCGCCGAGGTCAGCATCTCTCGCATCGTGTTGCGGCCGTCCGAGAAGGTCGTGTGAACGTGAAACGTGCCGCGAAGGTCTGAGACTTCGATGAGGCGGCGATGCCGTTTGTGTTTGAGGTCGTCGCCGTTCTCGCGCCGTTCGGGATCGACGAAGGCCAGGCCGGCTTTGTCGAACAGCTCTTTTTCGGTTCGCGCGCGGCCGAGTTTTCCGCCGTGTGCGAGAAAGACGGTGACGAATTCAGGAGTGCCGGTCGTGACGAGCAGCGTCGCGCCGAACGCCTCGGGCTTGGCGAAGTGAAACCAGACGTCGATTTCGTTTCGTGCGAATGCCTTGACCGTGTCGTCGTCGATCCGCTCGATTCTCTCGACAAACTTCGCCAGCGCCGCGACGACCTTCTCCTGCTTGCGCGTCGCGATGACGATGTTGACGTTGCGGATGACTTCGAGCCTTCTTCGCACGCTCCCGGAGACCTCGGCATCCTCAATCTCTTCGATCGCGGCGAGGTGCTCGCGAATCTGTTCGCCGACTTCGACGCCGATGGGTAGGAGGAACTGCGACTCGCGGCGACGGGCTCTCTCGATGCCGCTGAGGATCAACTGCTCTGTCTTCGCGCCGAAGCCGGGCAGCGGGGCGATGCGTCCCGCTTTTGCTGCTGCGTCCAGATCGTCGAGACTGCCGATTCCGAGTTTCTCGTGGAGGATGCCGATCTTTTTCATCCCCAGCTTCGGCACGCGCAGCAGATCGAAGATGCCGGGCGGGTACTGCTGGCGAAGTTCTTCCAGATACTTCGATGCGCCAGTGCGGACCAGCTCTTCGATGACGGCCGCGGTTCCTTTGCCGATCCCTTCGGTCTTGATCAGCTCACCGCTTGCGATGAGATCGGCGGGTTCTTGATCTAGCGCCCGGATGCTTTTGGCGGCGCGCTCGAAGGCCAGAGCCCGGAAGCGGTTGTTCTCGCTCAGCTCGAGGTAGCTGGAGATGTCGTCGAGCGCGCGTGCGATGTCGAATTTGTTCATGCGGTCGCTATCATGCCGAATATGCAAGCAACTGACCGGTTGATTGTTGCCATCGATCGCTCGTCGCGGGACGACATTCTCCGTCTCGCCGACGCGCTGAGCGGCGCAGCCGGCATCCTGAAGATCGGCTTGCAGGCATTCGTCGCGAATGGGCCGGCGATCGTGCGTGAGGTGATCGCTCGCGGCGCGAAGGTGTTTCTCGACCTGAAAATCCACGACATCCCGAACACGGCGAAGAATGCTGTGGCCGAGGCGGCAACACTCGGAGTAGCAATGGTCACTGTGCATGCCTCGGGTGGCGAGACGATGCTGCGCGCTTGCGCCACCGATTCCACTCTCGTCCTCGGCGTCACGATTTTGACGAGTCTCGATGATGCCGAATTGCAGCGGATCGGTTTTGCGGGTACGACGATCGACAACGCCGTGCGGCTGGCGAGGCTGGCGCAGGAATCGGGATTGCGCGGAATCGTGGCATCGCCGCATGAGGTGGTAGCCATTCGCGAGGCTTGTGGCGAGGCGATGCGCATCGTCGTGCCGGGCATTCGCCCCGAGGGGAGCGAGGCTGGGGATCAGCGCAGAACGACAACGCCCGCTGCGGCGATCGCAGCGGGCGCGGATTACATCGTCGTAGGACGGCCGATCACCGATGCCAGCGATCCGCGGGCGGCGGCGCTGGCGATCGTTGAATCGATGGGCTGATCACGAAGCGCGGCGGCGCGCGACGCAGTTCGAGCCCGGACCTGGGAAAAGGATGGTCTGGCTGGAGAACTGCCTCCGCATCCCGTTTGCGTCCGTACCGACGGCGCGCAGGACGTGAATGCCTTTCGTGATGCTGTCGAGATTGGCGAAGACGCGCCAGTTCGAGACCGGCGTCGTCGAGGGGATGTCGATGCGCGGCGGTCCGGCAAGTGACGCCGAGCCGAGCGATCCGCCGTCGAGGAACAGCTCGACGTTCGTGATCTTCAGCGTTCCGGTGACCCATCCGTGGATCTCGGAGCCGCCGCAGACCGTGCCGGCGATGGAGTCGAATTCGATGCGGCCGGTCATGATTCCGCAGGCGCCGTAGGTCTGCGTTCCGGTCATCTCGCCGACGACGTAGACCAGCGAGCCGACGGCCAGCGGGTTCCACTTCACTTCGTCGCCCTGCGTGTAGGAGACCTGCTCGTACTGGCGCGGGTCGCGGCCTTCCAGCATGGCCGTAGCGTAGTCGAAGACGTCGAAGGCGATGGTGCGAGCCGGCTGCAGCGTGGCGTAGTCCAGCTCATCGATCATCGTGATCAGGCGTCCGTTCGCTTCATCGAACGCCCCCTGCGGATGGAAGATGATCGGGTTGGAGCGCTCCACCTGCAGGTTCGCGGTGGTGTGGTAGGTGAAGGGATTGAAGAAGGCCGGCGCGCCCGGGGTGGGATTGATGATCTGCGTGATGATCACGTTGTCGTTGCCGATGGCCAGGAGGTTCGAGCCGTTGCTGACGAGGAACGTGCCGGGAGTGGTGGAGCCGCCGGCGAAGCTCGGCGTGGCGGGGTTGGTGACGTTCCAGGCAATCGTGCCGTTGTTGGCCGTGCCGATGAGGAAGCCGAAGTTGAAGGCGATGTCGTTGTAGCCGCCGATCGGATTGAGGAACGTCGAGATCGAGCTGACGCGGACGGGGGCGGCGGGATTGGCGACGCTGTAGATGTCGATGGCGTTGAAGCAGCTCTGCAATCCGAGCGGGCCGATGGCCGAGCACGGCAGGTCGGTGGCCGGATAGAGGGCGGCCAGGGTGGTTCCGCTGACGGCCAGGCGGTGGTAGCGCAGGCCGGGAGTGCGGGAAACGAGGATCGGCGCGGTGCCGCCGGCGCGGACGTTGCGGAGGTCGTAGATCTCCAGTCCGGCTTCGCTGCTGATGTACATGAAGCCGGCGTTGAAGGCCACGCCGCCTTTGGTCTCACGGGCAGCAAGTGCGCCGATAAAGTCCTCGCGGGCAATCTGCATATCGCCGAGGTCGGTGACGGCGTAGGTCGTCAGCGTCTGTCCGCGAAGGGCGAATACCTGCGTCCCGAAGCGGAAAACGCCGTGGGGCGACTGGTAAAAGGCGGTGGGTGCCGCATTGGTCGCAACCAGCGTCAGAGGGCATGACGCCCCGTACTGATCGGCGATCGCCGTCGGAGCGGAAAGGACGGCGACTGCAAGGACAACCAGAGCGAGCCGTGACAATACGCGCATACATGCCTCCCAAGAAACCACACCCGGAATGCGCTCCGCAGAGCTATTTCAGATTCGACTCAGGCGATAACTATCTATCAATCGAGCAACTTTTTCAAGCCGACACGGTCGGCAGCGTTGGTTGCCTAAGGCTCGGCCACCATTGCGTTTTGGAGCCAGCAGACGTTGATCTCCGTGAAAGGTCGCGCATCAGCCACGTTCTAACGCTCGCTGTGGCTGAGCCTTGGGCAACCAACGCCGCCGACCGTGTCGGCCGTGTATCATGTCTCCGCTCGGCCTCACAGACGGCGAGAGATGGAAACAACCCCGGCCGTGCGAGGCGTTACGAGTGGCGAATTATTATGCTCGACGGTCACGTGCTCGTCCTCAACAGGGTCTTCCAGGCAGTGCAGATAACTTCTGCCCGCCGGGCGCTGACCCTTTTGTACAAGGGGCAGGTCAAGGCCGTCGACTCCGAGTACCGGACCTACGATTTTGACAACTGGGCCGACATCCCGGTGCAGGCCGACGACGATCACTACGTCCGCACGCCCAGCCGCAACATCCTTATCCCGCACGTAGTCCAGCTTCTGGTGTTCGACCGGCTTCCGCGGCAGGAGGTCAAGTTCTCGCGCGGCAACATCTATCTGCGCGATGGGAACCGCTGCCAGTACTGCGGGAAGAAGTTCTCCTCGTCGGAGCTGTCGCTCGATCACGTGGTTCCCATCTCGCGCGGCGGAAAGTCGACGTGGGAGAACGTCGTCTGCGCCTGCCTGCCGTGCAACGTGAAGAAGGGCAACAAGCTTTTGACGGAAACCGGGCTGCAGCTCAAGCGTCAGCCGGTGCGGCCGAGGTGGCATCCGCTCCATCGCCTCCAGGGACGGAACTTCCCCGACATCTGGAAGAACTTCCTGGATGAGGCGTACTGGAATGTGGAACTGAAAGAGTGAGGCTGCGGCTTCGCCGCATTGTCGGTTGTCGGTGCTCGGTTGAATACAGCTTCGACGCGCGACAGCACAATCAACCGACAACCGACAACGCCGCACGCAGCGGCTAGCTGCGTGCGGCCAAATCCTTCAATTCCTCCCCCTCGTTCACGAATCGATTGATCGCCACGCCGTACTGTTTCTCGTACAGCTTGCGGTAGCGGCCGCCGAGGGTCATCAGCTCGGGGTGCGTGCCGCGCTCGGTGATCGCGCCGTCTTCGAGCACCAGGATCTGATCGGCGTTGCGGATCGTGGAGAGACGGTGGGCGATGACGAAGGTAGTGCGGCCCTTCATCAGCGCGTTGAGGCCATCCTGAATCAGCGCTTCGGATTCGCTGTCGAGCGATGACGTTGCTTCGTCGAGGATGAGGATGCGCGGGTTGGCCACGATGGCGCGGGCGATGGCCACGCGTTGCTTCTGTCCGCCGGAGAGCCGGACTCCGTGCTCGCCGACGATCGTGTCGTACTTGTCGGCGAAGGCTTCGGTGAACTCGTCGACGTGAGCGATCTGAGCCGCACGTAGGACTTCCTCGCGCGAGGCTTCGGGATTGCCGAGTGCGATGTTGTCGTAGATCGACTCAGCGAAGAGAAACGAATCCTGCGGCACGATGCCGAGGTGCGAGCGGTAGTCGGCCAGGCGCAGATCGCTCATCGGCCTGCCATCGACGAAAATCTCGCCCTGCGTCGGACGATGGAAGGCGGCGATGAGCGAGATCATCGTGCTCTTGCCCGATCCCGAGGGACCGACCAGCGCGATCGACTTCCCGGCCGGCGCGACGAGATTGATGTCCTTCAGCACGGGAACGCCGGCCGTGTACTCGAAACCGACATCGCGAAATTCGATACTGCCGGCGATGTCGGGAGTCTGTGCTTTCGATGCGTCTTGCTCGTCTTCACGCGTCTCGCCGAGGATTTCGCGCATCCTTTCCAGCCCTGCAAAAGCCTCGGAGAGTTGCGTGCCGATGGAGACGATCTGTACGACTGGCCCGATGACGAGGGCGAGGTAAAGCGTGAAGGCGATCAGGTCACCCGGCGTCATCTTGTGGGCGATCACCTGCTGCCCACCGACGAACATCACCACCGCGCTCACTGCGCCGACGAGGAAGGTGGTCATGGCGCCTGCGCTGGAGATGGTGCGCATGGTGCCGACGATGAGATTGAGCAGCTTCCGCGCTCCCTCCTCGAAGACTTTCTCTTCATGCTCCTCGGCGGTGTAGGCCTTGACGATGCGAATGCCGGAGAAGCTTTCCGTCAGCCGTCCGGTCACGTTGCCGTAGACCTCACCGCGCTGCTTGAAGAGCGGACGCGCCGTTGAGAAAGCCCAGAACAGAATTCCTGCGAAGGCGAAGAAGGCCAGGAAGACCAGCGATGACAAGTGCGCGCTGAGGCGAAAGAGAATGGCGGTGGCGAAGCCGGCGGTGACGATGCCGCCGAAGACCTGCGCCAGGCCGGTGCCGACCAGGTTGCGGATTCCTTCGGCATCGTTCATGACGCGCGATACGAGCACGCCGGTTTTCGTCGAATCGAAGTAGCGAATGGGAAGCCGTTGCACGTGCTGCTGCAGCCGCGTGCGCAGATCGGTGATGGAGCGCTGCGCGGCGATGCCGAGGATCTGCGCGAGGGCGTAGTCGGTCACGCCGCCGAAGAGAGCCACGCCGATGCTCACCATGGCCAGCTTGGGCAGGAGGGCGACGTGGCCTTTCGCGATCACGTCGTCGTAGAGCAGCTTGGACATGTACGGCAGGACGATGCTGGAGAGGCGATTGACGAGCAGCAGCGGGATACCGATGGCCAGCCGCGCGCGCGAGCGCCAGATGATCTCGCCGGCGTCTTTGAGGATGGCTCGAAAGCGAGCCTTGTCCATCCGTTTCTTCGTCTTCGCTTTGTCGTTCGGGTCCTGTTCGGCCATTTGGCGATTGTATTTGCAACTGTGGTGGTTCGGAACTTGCTATCAACCTCATCGAATGGAGTCAATTCAATGACGTTAGTGAACTCACTTTGCGCGGAGATCAGCATCTATCAGGGCGTGGGCGAACAAACGGGGGTGATGGTGGAGCGAAGCGCGATCCGCGGCAAGAAGGGTCTCTGCAAAAGCATGCGCGATCTGGCCATCAAGTCGCGCGTCCTCGGCGATGGCTACTACTACATCCCGATCGAGCTCTGGCCTGCGGCTGCGGAGCCGGTCGTCGTGCACAAACACGACTGGACCGTGATCGGCTCGATCCCGCGCACCTCGCGCGCAACCAAGAAAAACGCTCACGCCGAACAAGCCTGATCAACCAATCTCCGGAGCCCTGACGATGAAACGCTGTTTCGTTGTGCTGTTTGTTGTTGCCATCGCTGCCGCCGCATTCGGGCAGGAGGAAGAAGGGACCGGTGCCGCCAAGGGCGCGCAGGTCAACACGACCGGCAAGGGCTACAGCGCTGCGTACGTGATCGAGACCGGCAGCAAGCGCGTGCTGTTCGAAGAGAACGCGCACGTTCCCTTGCCGACAGCATCGATGGCCAAGATGATGACGTGCATCGTGGCCATGGAGCAGATCCAGTCGGGCCAGCTCAAGCTCGATGCTCCGGTGACGGTGTCGGCACGCGCCAGCAAGATCGGCGGCTCGCAGATCTTCGCCAAAGAGGGACAGGTCTTTCCGGTGCAGACGCTGCTCGCGGCAATCATGATCCGGTCGGCGAACGACGCTGCGGAGACGATCGCGGAGAAGATCGGAGGATCGGCCGAAGCCTTTGCGGACATGATGAACGACAAGGCACGCCAGCTCGGACTGAAGGAAACGACGTTCTACGACCCGCACGGTCTGCCGAACAGTCAGGACCCGAAGCGCATCAACGTTTCCAGCGCCCACGACCTGGCCATCATGGGGATGGAGTTGATGAAGTATCCGCTGATGCGCGAGTACGCGAAGACGCCCTGGATGCCATTCGCGAATGCGAGCTATACCTCGGGGCTGACCAATCCGAATCACATGATCAATCCCAAGAAGAGGGATTACTACGCGGACGCCACCGGCATCAAGACCGGCTTCTCCGCTCCGGCCGGCTATTGCATTACGGCGTCGGCGAAACGCGGCGATTTCGAGCTGGTAGCGGTGGTAATGGGGGCGCGCGCTTCGTCTGGCCCAGGGAGCTCGTTCGAGATCGCCGGGCGGCTGTTCAATGATGCCTTCAATCACTGGCGGCAGATGACGCCACTGAAGAAGGGGACGGTCGTCGGACAGACGGCGGTCACCGACGGACAAGCGAAAACCGTGGCTGCAGTCGCTGCCAGCGACGTGAACGCACTCGTGCCGCGCGGCCAGGAAGGAACGCTGAAAGTGCAGTTTGTGCCGGGCAATGTGACGGCGCCGGTTCGCGCCGGCCAGCAGGTTGGCGTGGTGGTGGTTACTCAGGGCGGAAAGCAGATCGGGAAAGTGCCTGCTGTTGCGCAGACCGTCGTCGAGAAGCAACCGTGGTGGAAGAAGTTCTGGCCGTTTTAGCCGGCACGGCCGGCAGCGTTGGTTGCCCGAGGCTCTGCCAACATCGCGCTCGAATTCTCTGACGCGTCTATTGGTCGAACACGACTCGCCGTCCATCCACTCGATACTTTCCCGACGCCAACTTCCCCAACGCCTCCACATACGCAACGTGCTCCTGTTCGAGGATGCGCTCGGCGAGAGTGGAGGCGTCGTCATCTTCGCGGACCGGAACGGCGCGCTGCACGATGATTGGACCGGCATCGAGATTCTCGTCGACGAAGTGGACCGTGCAGCCGGATATTTTCACTCCGTACGCGATTGCTTGTGACTGTGCGTCGACGCCCGGAAATGCAGGAAGCAGCGAGGGATGGATGTTGACGATCCGCATCGGATACGCGGCGATGAATGGGGGCGAGAGCAGGCGCATGTAACCGGCCAGGGCGATGAAGTCGGGCCGCGCCTCGGCGAGTACGCGCAACACCTCCGCTTCATGCGCTTCGCGGTTGTCGAAGGCGCGATGATCGATCACATGCGCTGCCAGTCCTGCCGCGCGCGCGCGCTCGATCCCCGGCGCGTTCGGACGATTGGAGATGACGCAGACGATCTCCGCGTCGAGATCCCCGCGAACGATGGCGTCGTGAATGGCGGCGAAGTTCGAGCCGCGGCCGGAGAGGAGCACGGCTAGTCGCACGTCACTCGATCCACGACGCGAATCCTGCGGGCGGCTTGTCGTACACGACCTTGCCGCTTCCCTTCACCACGTTGCCGATGAAGAAAAACTTCTGGCCGATCCGGGCGAAATGCTTGGCGACGAGGTCGACCTGCTCTTTGCCGGCGATGAGCACCATGCCGATGCCCATGTTGAAAACGCGCAGCAGTTCGTCGCGATCGACGTTTCCATGCTGCGCAAGAAAGCTGAAGACCGGCAGAACCGGCCACGAGCCGAGCTTGATGTGCGCATCGAGCGAATCGGGGAGGACGCGCGGCACGTTGTCGGTCAATCCGCCGCCGGTGATGTGGGCCAAGGCGTGAATGGCGCGCTGCTCGACGAGCGGCAGAAGCGGTTTCAGATACGAAATGTGCGGCGCGAGCAGCGCCTCTCCGATCTTGCCAACCTCGGGGAGGATGGTCTGATGATCGTGTCCGAGCTGGTCGAAGAAAATGCGCCGCGCCAGTGAGTAGCCGTTCGTATGCAGGCCAACGGATGGCAAACCAATCAGCACGTCGCCTTCGCTGACCTCTTTTCCCGTGAGCACGTTCTTTTCATCGACGACGCCGACGATGAAGCCGGCGATGTCGTAGTCGTCGTCGCCGTAGAAACCGGGCATCTCCGCCGTCTCGCCGCCGATCAGCGCGCAGCCGTTCTCGCTGCACGCGCGAGCCATGCCGCGAACGACGTCGGTCATTACGGGCGGCCGGAGCTTGCCGGTGGCGTAGTAGTCGAGAAAAAACAGCGGCCGCGCGCCCTGCACCAGAATGTCGTTGACGCAGTGGCAGACGAGGTCGTAGCCAACCGTGTCGTGAACCTTCATCGCCTGGGCGACGCGAAGTTTCGTTCCTACGCCATCCGTCGACGAGACGAGGATCGGTTTCTCGATCCCTTCGAACGAGGCGCGGAACAGCCCTCCGAACGATCCGATGTCGGAGATGACGTTGGGCGTGAACGTGCCCCGCGCGATGTGCCGCACCTCCCGCAACGCCTCGTCCTGCGCGTCGATGTTTACGCCTGCATCGCGGTAGGAAGATTTGTTCGCCACGGATTGGCGAGTGTATCAGTGGGTTGCCGAGTTGCCAGGTTGCCGAGTTACCGGTTGCTTGGTTGCTGAGCTCATGTTGTTTGGCAACCCGGCAACAGGGCAACCCGGCAACCTATAATCCCCCTCCCTTGGCCCAGTTCCTCCTCATCACCACGCTCCTCTCCATCGCCGGTCTGATCGCCACCGGTGTCGTCGGATTCACCGCCGCGCCCGGCCATGTCGCCACGCACATCTTCTGCGCTCTGGCCACTGCCATCCTTGGACTTTTCTCGCAGTCGATGACGATGTTTTTCTTCATCGGCACGGGGAAGGAGATCAAGGAGGCGTCGAACAATGATGACGCCGTCGTGCAGCGGACGAAGGCGTTCAAGATGAAGGTGTTCCCGACAGCGATGTACGCGATGCTGGTGCTGATGGTCACGTTCATCATGGGCGGCGGCGTAGCGTCGGGGAAGACGCCGCACTGGCTCCATCTATCGCTGTTCATCGCATCGCTGGCGATGTATTGCCGCGCATACTGGGTTCAGCTTCAGGCGATGATGGAGAACGCGACGCTGATGGAGAAGTACCTGAAGGAGTAGGACCCAGCCGCGCTGGGCCGAACCCAGTGGACATTTCACGCCACGGCATTTCTCATCGTCGCCGGCGCTGGCAACGACACCGTGATCGACGTGCCGGCGCCTTCGTGCGACGTCACATCAATGCGGCCTCCGTGTTCCTGGACGATTCGATAGGAGATGGCCATCCCCAATCCCGTTCCGCTGGGGAAGTTCGTGCGGAAGGGTTGGAAGAGGCGGCGCTGGTCGGCGTCGGACATGCCGCGGCCGTTGTCGCTGAAGACGATGTTGTAGCGATCCGTGGTCACGTCCGTGGTGACGCTCAGCGTTCCGCCGTTTGGCATTGCTTGAACCGCGTTGCGGGCCAGGTTCCAGAAGACCTGGCGGATCTGATCGGCGTCGCCGACGATCGTGTACGACGGCGGCACGATCTCGTCCTCGATCATGTGACCAGCGCCGAGCTCGGGAGAATTGCGGAGCAGGTCGAGCGTTTCGCCGAGGCTGGCGGCGATGTCGAATTCGGCAGGGCGCTTCTCCTGCGGTTTCACGAAGCGGAGAAAGTCTGCGATCGATTTGTTCAGCCGCTCCGACTCCTTGAGGATGATCGACATCAGGCGCTGCTCCTGCGGATTGAGCGCGGCTGACTTTTTCAACACCTGCACCGAGCCGGCGATGGCAGCGAGCGGATTGCGGATCTCGTGGGCGATGCCGGCCGACAGCTCGCCGACGGCGGCCATGCGATCTTTCAGCCGCAGCTCCGCCTCGAGCATCTTCATGTCGGTGAGGTCCTGGAAGATGAGCGTGTATCCCGAGGCGCTGCCTTCGATCGACTTCAGCGGCGTGACGGCGAATCCGATCGTTCGCATCTCGTCGCCGATCGGGAAGTCGTGCATCTCGCGGCGCACGACCGCGCCGATGGTGAGCGTCTCTTTGGCGTGGTCCCATTCAGATTCGGTGTAGAAACCAAGCCGGGCCACGGGATTGCCGACGACATCGTGCGTGTCGCAGCGCAGGATGAGGCATCCCGCGGGGTTGATAAACGTCACCACTCCCTCGGGGGAAAGAGTGATCAGTCCGGATGGGATTGATTCGACGACGTTCTGGTTCAGCGCGCGGAGCTGGGCCAGGTTCTGTCGGTTGGCATCGAGCTCCTGAGCCGTCTTCTG
>Ga0307511_10000070_pt1 | contig 85179 bp, 68 predicted proteins | sample 13_EM_MG_FD_200266 | JGI IMG/M metagenome (GOLD analysis project Ga0307511, IMG submission 200266) | Populus trichocarpa ectomycorrhiza microbial communities from riparian zone in the Pacific Northwest, United States - 13_EM | ecosystem: Host-associated > Plants > Roots > Unclassified | place...
CCGGTGGACGAGGGGTCCACTGTGGACTTTATCGCCCCCACGGAGACCGTGGACGCGGTGCCGGCGGTCGCGGTCGAGCCGACCGACGACGTGCCGGTGCTGGCCGAACACGTGCACGCCCAGGTGGCGCCGGTGGTGCTGCGCCTGGCCAACGACCACCTCACCGCCAGCTTCCGGACCGACCTGGTCGACCCGGCGGCGGTGGACTGGCTGCTGTACTCGGTGCGCAACGTGCTGGCCGCGCCCGAGGCCAAGGTCGGCGAGATCGACCTGCTGGCCGGCCGGGACCTGGCTTCGATCGGCGAGCCCGAGCAGCTGGCCGACACCGACCGCACGATCCACGGCATGATCGCCGAGCGGGCCGCGGCCCGGCCCGACGCGATCGCGGTGACCTGCGGCGCGGAATCCCTTACCTACGGCCAGTTGGACGCGGCGGCCAACCGGGTCGCCGCCGGCCTGGCCAAGCGGGGCGTGGTCGTCGGCTCCCGGGTCGGCGTGGCCAAGCCTCGGGGATTGGGGCTGATCGTGGCCCTGCTGGGCGTGTTGAAGGCCGGCGCGGCCTACATCCCGCTGGACCCGAACTATCCGGCCAAGCGGCTGGACTACATGGCCGAGGACGCCGGGTTGGTGACGGTGGTGCGGGACGAGGACTTCGACGAGGCGCCGGCGGCCACGCTGCCGGACACGTCGCCGGACGACGCGGCCTACGTGATCTACACCTCCGGTTCGACCGGCAAGCCCAAGGGCGTCGTGGTCGACCACCGCAACGTGGCCGCGCTGCTGTCGTCCACAAGGGACTTCGCCTTCGGCGGCGACGACGTCTGGACCTTCTTCCACTCGTACGCCTTCGACTTCTCGGTGTGGGAGATCTGGGGCTGCCTGGCCACCGGCGGCCGGCTGGTCGTCGTGACGGCCGAGCAGACCCGCGACCCCAAGCAGTTCCACGACCTGCTGGTGGACGAGCGGGTCACCGTGCTCAACCAGACCCCGTCGGCGTTCGCCCAGCTGCTGTCGGCCGACCAGGAGAGCGACCGGCGGCTGTCGGTGCGGCTGCTGGTGTTCGGCGGCGAGCAGCTGGACTCCCGGATGCTGCTGCGCTGGCTGGACCGCAACCCGGAAAGCCGCTGCCAGGCCGTGAACATGTACGGGATCACCGAGACCACCGTGCACTGCACGTGGTTCACGGTGACCCGGGAGGCGGCGCTGGCCGGCAGCAAGTCGGTCGGCGTGGCCATTCCCGGCTGGACGCTGCGGGTGCTGGACCTCAAGGGCCGGCGGGTGCCGCCGGGCGTGGCCGGCGAGATCGTGGTCAGCGGGGCCGGCGTGACCCGGGGCTACCTGGGCAAGCCGGAGCTGACCGACCAGCGTTTCCCGCTCCAGGACAACGGATCTAGGCGTTACCGCAGTGGTGATCGTGGCAGGCTGTTGGTGACGGGGGAGCTGGAGCACCACGGCCGGCTGGACAGCCAGGTCAAGGTGCGCGGCCACCGGATCGAGCTCGGCGAGATCAAGGCCGAGCTGCTGTCCGATCCGACGGTCCTGGCCGCCGCCGTCGTGATCAACAAGCGCGGCGAGGCCGGTGACGTGCACCTGGACGCCTACCTGGTGGGTCCGGACGCGAACCCGGCCGCGGTGCGCGAGCGGCTGGCCGGCCTGCTGCCCGCGTACATGGTGCCGTCCACTTTCACCAAGGTCGAGGAGCTTCCCTTGACCAGCAACGGAAAACTGGACGTGGACCGGCTGCCCGAGCCGGTCGCGGCGACCACCGCGACCGTCGAGGACAGAGCTGACACCGGGGACGGGGCGGCCACCGGGGACGTGGGCCGGATCTGGGAGCAGCTGCTGGGCACCCGGGTCGGGCTGGACGACAACCTGTTCATGATCGGCGGCAATTCCCTGATGGCGGCCCGGATCGCCGCCGAGATCCGGCGCTGCCGGCTCGGCGACATCTCGGTGGCGCAGATCTACCACAACCCGACCATCCGGCTGCTGGCCGGGGTTCTGGCGGAGAGGAAATCGGCATGAGTGGGCGGCTGGGCGGCAAATTGGCGGTGATCACGGGCGCCGCGCGCGGCATCGGCCGCGCCACGGCGACCGAGTTCGCCGCCGAGGGCGCCGACCTCGTGCTGCTGGACGTCGCCGGCGACATCGACGGCGTGCCCTATCCGCTGGGCACGCAGAGCCAGCTGGACACCACCGCGCGGCTGTGCGGCAAGTTCGGCGGCAGCGTGACCGCGGCGTCGGTGGACATCCGCGACTCCGGCGCTGTCAAGGAAGTTCTGGCGGAAACCTTGGATCAGCATGGCAGGATCGACGTGCTGGTCAACAACGCCGGCCTGGTCTCTCCTTCGGGCAAGCCGGTGCACGAGATCGACGACGACGAGTGGCAGGTTTTGCTCGACGTCGACCTGACGGGACAGTTCCGCATGATGCGGGAGGTGCTGCCGTCGATGCTGCGCCGCGGCGCGGGCAGCGTCGTCAACATCGCCTCCACCGCCGGCCTGGTCGGCTACCGGCACTTCGCCGGCTACGTGTCGGCCAAGCACGGCCTGATCGGGCTCACCCGGGCCGCGTCGCTGGACTACGCGCCCAAGGGCATCCGGATCAACGCCGTGTGCCCCGGCTCGGTCTACGACGACCCCGACCTGGAGGGCGTGATGATGGCGGAGATCGCGCGCTGCCTCGACCTTCCGGTCGGTGACAGCGAGCGGGCCTTCGTGGCCAGCCAGCCGACCAACCGGCTGGTGCGGGCCCACGACGTCGCGCGGGCCGTGCTGTGGCTGGCCAGCGACGAGTCCAGGGACGTGACCGGATCGGTGGTCGCCGTCGACGGCGGCTTCACCGTCCGCTGAGACAGTGGGGAGCGCAAACCTATGAGCACCAACCCCTTCGACGACGAGACCGGGACCTTCCTGGTGGTGGCCGACGAGGAGGGCCGGCACAGCCTGTGGCCCGAGTTCGCGGCCGTGCCGGACGGCTGGCGCCAGGTGCACGGCCCGAGCTCACGCGAGCAGGCCCTGCACTTCGTCACCGAGAACTGGACCGACATGCGTCCCCTGTCCCTGGTCGACCAGCGCGGCTGAGACCTTCGATTTCCTTCCGCAGCAACGAGTTCGAGGAGCACGACATGACCGCCATGACTGACGAGCGCACCGCCAAGATCAAGGAGATCGTCTGCGAGATCCTGGAGATCGAGGAGGACGAGATCACCGACACCAGCCTGTTCATCGAGGACCACGAGGCCGACTCGCTGCGGGCGATCGAGATCCTGGCCTCGCTGGAGAAGGCGTTCGGCATCGTCATCGAGCAGTCCGAGCTGCCGCGCATGGCCAACCTCAACGGCGTGTACGAGGTCACCGCCGAGGCCGCTGGCTGGTAGGTCGGACAACCATCGCGAAGGACGGGCGAATCCCATGAACAGGGTTGTACTCACCGGGTTTGGGGTGGTCTCCAGCATCGGCGTGGGGGCCGAGGAGTTCGCGGCCGGCCTGCGCGCGGGCCGCAGTGGCGCACGGCCGATCTCGCTGTTCGACACCACGGGCTTCGAACACGCGAACGGCTGCGAGGTCGTGGGATTCGACCCGTCCCCGTGGCTGCGCGTGTTCGAGCCGTCGATGGTCGGCCGGGCCAGCCAGTTCTCCATCGCGGCGGCCCGGATGGCCGTGGCCGACGCCGGGCTGGACGAGGCCGAGCTGGCCCACAAGCGGGGCCTGGTCACCGTCGGCACCACCGACGGCGAGGCGTTCGACCTGGACTGGCTGGTGGAGACCGAGGTCAACGAGGGCCCGGAGAAGATGGACGAGGCGGCCAGCCGGCGGGTGCCCGCGCACCTGCTGTCGATGGCCATCGCTCGCGAGCTGAAGCTGGCCAACGTCAGCGCGTACACCATCGCCACCGCCTGCTCGGCCGGCAACTACTCGATCGGCGACGGCTTCGACGCGGTTCGCTCGGGCGAGGTCGAGTTCGCCCTGTGCGGCGGCGCGGACGCCATGTGCCGCAAGACCTTCGCCGGCTTCTACCGGCTGGGCACCATCGCGCCGGAGTTCTGCCAGCCGTTCGACGCCGACCGCCTGGGCATCCTGACCGGCGAGGGCGCGGGCGTGCTGGTGCTGGAGAGCCTGGAGTCGGCGCAGGCCCGCGGGGCCCGCATCTACGCCGAGATCCTGGGCTACGGCCTCAACTGCGACGCCTACCACCAGGTCGCGCCCAACCAGTCCAGCATCGGGCGCTGCATGAAGCTGGCGCTGGACGACGCCGGGGTCAAGCCGCACGAGGTCGACCTGATCTCCGCGCACGGCACCGGCACCAAGGCCAACGACATCACCGAGACGCGGGCCATCCGCGAGGTCTACGGCGACCAGCCGCCCCGCACCATCTCGGTGAAGTCCATGCTGGGCCACACCATGGGCGCGGCGAGCGCGCTGGGCACCATCGCCTGCGCGCTGGCCATCACCCACGGCTTCGTGCCGCCCACCATCAACCACCGCTCCACCGACCCCGAGTGCCAGATCGACTGCGTGCCCAACGAGTCCGTGCCGGCCGACCTGAACGTCGTGCAGAACAACGGGCTGGCCTTCGGCGGCAACAACGCGAGTGTGATCCTCGGCAAGTTCGTTGAGGGAGAGACCCGATGAGCGCGCCCGCCTTCGCCGCCGTGCGGCCGGTGATCACCGCCTGGTCCGCGGTGTCCCCGTTCGGCATCGGCCACCAGTCCTATGTGGACGGCGTGCATGCCGGCCGGTCCACGGCCGCCCCGCTGGACAAGCAGCAGTGGGCGGGACCGGACGAGCAGGCCCACCTGGTGCCGAGCTTCACCAACAAGGAGGTGTTGGGGCGCAAGGGAACCCGGTCGATGGACCGGGTGACCGGGCTGGCCGTCAGCACCATCGGCCAGGTGCTGCACGACGCCGAGGGCAACCGGGTGGTCGAGACCGGCGCCGACTCGGCGCTGGTGCTGGGCACCACCATGGGCAGCGTGCAGTCGGTCATGGACTTCACCCGCGACTCGTTCACCGGCGAGCTGCCCTTCCACGTGGACCCGGCCCGCATGCCGAACTCGGTGATGAACTGCGCCGCCGGCCAGTGCGCCATCTGGCACCAGTTGCAGGGCCCCAACACCACGCTGGCCGGCGGCGGCACCGCCGGGCTGCTGGCCATGGACTACGCCCGCCGGCTGCTCAACCACAACCGGGCCCGCAAGGTTCTGGTTGGCGCGGCTGAGGAGTACTCCCCCGCCCGGGCCTGGCTGCACCGCCACAGCGGCGGCGCCACCGTGCTCGGCGAGGGGTGCGCGGTGCTGCTGGTCGAGCCCCTGGCCCACGTCGAGGCCGGCCGTGAACCGCTGGCCGAGGTGCTGGCCATCCAGTCCCGCTGCTACCTGGAGGGCGACCCGCGCGCGGCGCTGGAGGCGTCCGTGCGCAGCGCCCTGAGCAGCGCCGACGTGCAGCCCGGCGACGTATGGGCCGCAGTCGGCTCCGCCGCCGGAGCCAAGGGCGAGGACGAGAGGGCCACCCTGCGGGCGATCTTCGGTGATTCCACTGTGGACCGCGTGCCGGCCGCCGAGCTGGGCGACACCGGCGCCGCGTCCTCGGCGCTGCAGATCGCCACCGTGCTCAGCGTCGCCGAGCGCGACGCCGAGGCCGCGGGCAAGCTGGCCCTGGTCTCCGCGGTGGACCCGCACGGCACCGTCGCGTGTGCCCTGCTCCGCCTGGCGGGCTGAGGCATGACTGCCGTGAGCCCGGTCATCGGCAAGGTCAAGCCGTTGTCCGACAACGAGGTCACGTTCACGGTCAGCCCGGACGAGCCGGTGTTCGCCGGCCACTACCCGGGATTCCCCATCTTCCCCGGCATGTGCGTGGTGGAAGTGGTGCACCGGGGCGCTTTGCGGACCGCTCCGGCCGAGGCCGGCGAGCTGACCATGGTGGCCATGGAGTCGGTGCGCTTCGTGGCGCCGGTGTTCCCCGGCGACCGGTTGACCGTGACCGTGAACTGGACGAAGGACCGCGACCAGTGGCGCTGCGCGGCCCGGGCCACCATGGCCGGGCGCGACACGGCCGTGGTCAAGCTGCGCTACCAGAGCGGGGGCGACAAGTGACCGCGAATGTGGTGACCGCCGACGTGCGGGAGATCCTCCCCCACCGCTACCCGATGCTGCTGGTGGACCACGTGCTCGACGTGTCCCCGGGCAAGTGGGTGACGGCGGTGAAGTCGGTCAGCCGCAACGAACCCTGGTACCGCGACGGCGTCGACGGGCCGTACCCCGAGGTGCTGCTGGTCGAATCCTGGGCCCAGGCCGCCGGGATCGTGCTCGGCGTGCAGAAGCCCAACCCGGATGTGCTGTCCGGCCAGGTGATGCTGTTCGGTTCGCTGGCCGACATCGAGTTCCACCGGTCCGTGCTACCCGGCGACGTGCTGGAGCACCGGGTGCGGGTGTCCCGCGTCGTCGGCGAGACCGTGATCTTCGAGGGCGAGTGCGTCGTGCGCGGCGAGCTCGTGTTCACCGTGTCCAGGATGGTGGTGGCCTACCGGCCCGCCGAACAGCTGCGCGCAGCGGAAGGCGAGAAGCAGACATGACCACGGAATCCAGGGTCGCCCTGGTGAGCGGCGGCTCCCGGGGCATCGGACGGGCCTGCGTGCTGCGCCTGGCCGCCGACGGCTACGACATCGGCTTCTGCTACCACTCCAACGCCGACGCGGCCCGGGTGGTGGAGAAGGAAGTCCTGGAGCTGGGGGTGCGGGCCGTCGCGCGGCAGGTCGACGTCAGCGACGGCCCGGCCGTGCGGGACTGGGTCGCCGGCGTGGCCGAGGAGCTCGGGCCGATCGACGTCGCCGTCACCTCGGCCGGCATCACCCGGGACAACCCGCTGGTGCTCATGACCGACGACGAGTGGCACGGTGTGCTGGACACCAATCTCGACGGCGTGTACCACGTCTGCCGGGCCGTCGTGTTCGACATGATGAAGCGCAGGACCGGCAGCCTGGTCAACATCTCCTCGGTGTCCGGCGTGTACGGCAATGCCACCCAGAGCAACTACTCCGCCTCCAAGGCCGGCATCATCGGCTTCACCAAGGCCCTGGCCAAGGAGGTCGGCCGCTACGGCATCCGGGCCAACGTGGTCGCCCCCGGCCTGATCGAGACCGACATGACCGCCCAGCTGGCCGACCCGGCCCGCAAGAAGATGCTCCAGTCGGTGCCGCTCAAGCGCCTGGGCACCGCCGAGGAGGTCGCCGACCTGACCTCGTTCCTGGCCTCCGACCGGGCCGGCTACGTCACCGGCGCCGTCTTCCAGATCGACGGCGGCCTCACGGTCTAGCACCCCCGTCCCTCTTCAAGATCAAGGCTCCAATCCTCGCGTTGAACGCCAGGAAGGACCCCTTCACCGCGTTGAACGCCAGGAAGGGGCCCTTCCTGACTTCCCCCGTTCCACATCAGGGAGTTCCCAATGCCCAAGCCGAAGCGGCTGAAGTGGTACTTCTCGCTGCGCAGCCCGTACTCCTGGTTCGCCTACCGCGATCTGCTCGCCCACAACCCGGACGTGCTGGACGCCGTGGAGTGGTTCCCGGTGTGGGAGCCGGACGGCTGGACCTCGCGCCTGCTGGCCGACGAGGGCATCGACGCGCTGCCCTACACCGACATGTCCAAGGCCAAGGGCCTCTACATCCTCCAGGACACCCGACGGCTGGCCCGGTCCCGCGGCCTGGCCATGACCTGGCCGGTGGACCGCAACCCGGTGTGGGAGGTCTCCCACCTGGGCTACCTGGTCGCCACCGATGCCGGCAAGGGCAAGGAGTTCCTGGCCGCGACCTACCGGGCCCGCTGGGAGAACGGCTTCGACATCTCCGACCCGACAGTGATCGCCGACGTCGCACGAGAGATCGGCCTCGACCCGGTCCGGGTCTCGACCGCGCACGAGGACCCGGTGATGCGGGCCCGCGGCGTCGAGGCGCTGCGGCTGGTGTACAAGGACGGCATATTCGGCGTGCCGATGTTCATGCACGGCCAGGACAAGTTCTGGGGCACCGACCGGCTGCTGGACTTCGTGGCCTCCTTCCGCGGCACCGGAGTGGTCCAGCCGACGCCGATCGAGGCGCCGGTGCTGCTGACCGTCGGCGCCGACACCGGTCACGCCGGCGGCTGCGGCTGAGCCACCGGCGCGAAATGCCGTCAGGCCGGCGGCTGCGGCTGAGCCTGCGCGGACCGGATCTCGGGCCGGTCGATGACGCGCAGCCAGGAACCGTCGGCCTGACGGCGCACTATCTGCACCCGGCCGCCGGTGTTGTCGGACGGCACGGTGGAAGTCAGGGCCAGGTCGCCGTGGCACACGGTCGGCATGGCCCTTTCCACTGTGAAGGTGCCGCCGGCGGCCACCAGCTGGGCCATCACCTCGCGGATGGCGGCCCGGCCGACTGTCTCCTGGCCGGGTGGGAAGGCCAGCACGGCATCTTCCTCATAGAGGGCGGCCATGCCGTCGGCGTCCCGGTTGTTGGCCAGCTCCACGAACAGGCGGGACAGGTCCTCTGGGGTCTTCGCGCTTGACATGACCCCAGCCTGCGCCGGTTTTGGCGAGAAGTCCAAGACATAGTTGTGCTGGCTACTAGAATCAGCGGTTATGGAGCTGAGGCAGCTGGAGTACTTCGTGGCGGTCGCGGAGGACGCCAACTTCACCAGGGCGGCGGAGCGGCTGAACGTGGCCCAGCCCGGGGTGAGCGCGCAGATCAAGCAGCTGGAGCGGGAATTCGGCCTGCCGCTGCTGGACCGGTCGGGTCGCACGGTCACGCTGACGGAAGCCGGCCGGGCGGTGCTGCCGTTCGCTCGGGCGGCACTGGGGGCCGTGACCGGCAGCAAGCAGGCCGTGGACGAGCTGACAGGGCTGGTGAGAGGAAGCGTGGCCATCGGCACGATCACGTCCTGCCCGGCGGTGGCGATCGCGGACATGATCGATGGCTTTCACCGCGCGCACCCGGCCATCGAGATCACCTTGTCCCAGGACAATTCCGACCGGCTCGTGGACGCGATCCGGGCCGGCGGGCTGGATCTGGCGGTGATCGCGTTGAGCGCGTCGACGTCCTACCCGGGTGTGGCGCTGAAGGTGTTCGTGGACGAGCGGATGGTGGCCGTGGTCGGCGACGGGGATCCGTTCGCTGGGCAGGAAACGTTGTCCATCAAGGCGTTCCGGGACCGTGCGCTGATCAGCATGCCAACCGGCACCGGCATTCGGTCCTGTGTGGACGAGGCGTGCGCGCGGGCCGGCTTCGCGCCGCGGATCGCCTTCGAGGCCAACGACCCGAACATGGTGCTACAGCTGGCCCGGCGCGGCCTCGGCGTGGCCTTCCTGCCGACGTCGATGGCCGCCAGGCCCGGACTGCACGCCATCGCCGTGGCCAGCCCGGCCCTGCGGGGCCAACTGGCACTGGCGTGGCGTGCGGACGGTCCGGTCAGCCCGGCGGCCACCGCGTTGATCGATCACAGCATCGCGGCCCTCAGCAGCTGACCAGGATCGAGGTCAGCGCCGAGCAGGTGACGGTGCCGCTGTCGTTGGCGGGGTTGCCATCCGTGGGCGTGCTGGCGGTCCGTGTGACGGTCACCGGCATCTTGCCGGAGATCGTCAGCAGGCCGACGGTCAGCTTCAACGACTTACTCGTCGACGCCCCGCTGTTGAGCGCGCCGAGCTGGCAGGTCGCGGTGCGGGCGGCGGCGTTCACCGTGCAGCCGGCGGCCGACGGCGAGACGAATCCGTTGGCATAGTTGAACTTCACCGTCGACGAGGTCGAGGCGCCGGGGCCGTTGTTGGTGACGGTGGCGGTGAAGGTCACCTCGTGCACCAGCAGGCCGGCCGGGTTGGCGGTCAGCTTCACCGCGAGGTCCGCGCTCCGGTTGCCGATCGCCACCTCGTAGGGCTGGGTGGCGGGCGCGGTCGGGATCACGGTGCTGACGCTGTTGCTGGCCGTGCTCAGCACGCTGACGCCGGTGCCGAAGTAGTTGCCGACGTAGAGACTCTGGCCGTCCGGCGTGGCCGCGATGCCGCCGAGCACGACCCCGTTCTGCACCGGGATGGTGTGCGTGACGGCGCCGTGGTCCAGCACCGAGACGGTGCCGTCGGCGTTGGTCACGTACAGCACGCCCTGGGTGTAGGCCAGTTCCTGCGGGCTGCCGGCGATCGTGGTGACGCCGGTCTGCTGGCCGGTGGCCGTGGCGAACCGGGTGACGGTGTTGTGCAAGATGTCCACCGCCGCCAGCTCGGAGCTGTCCGGCGAGATGGCCAGCGCACTCGGCCGCGGGGTGGCGATCGTGGACACCACCGCGCTGGTGGCCGTGTCGATCTTGTAGATGGTGTCGGCCCCGGTCGCGGCCACGAAGACGTACTTGCCGTCCGGCGTGAGCACCGTGACCCCGGCGGCGATCGAGCCCAGCTGGATCGCGTTGGTCACGGCGTTGCTGGCCGTGTCGATCACGTCCAGGGCGTTGGTGCCGTCGTTGCTGACGTAGGCCTTGCGGCCGTCCGGCGAGACCGCGACGAAGTTCGGCGCGCCCGGCACCGAGATCGTGCTGGCCACGGTGGCCGTGGCGGCATCGATCACCGAGACCGCCTCGCCGCCGTGGTCGGCGACGTAAACCCGGCTCCCGTCCGGGGTCACGGCCACGCCCCGCGGGCTGACCCCGACCGGCACGGTCGCCGTGATCGTGTTGGTGGCGGTGTCGATCACGAACACCTGGTTCTGCCGGCTGTCGGTGACGTAGGCGTTGTAGCCGCCCCCGCCCGCGGCAGCGGCCGGTGCGGCCAGGCCGAGGCCCGCGAGGACCACCGTGGTCCCCGCCGCGACGAGTCTTCGGATCCCCTTGCCGGCACCGCTCATCGGTCACTCCCGTCGACGTCGACGGCCGGCGGGGCCCGCCGGCACACCGGGATTAGCGCGGTTGAGGCTGAAAGGGTTACATCCCTTTTCGCCCCTTCGGGCGAGGCCCGTTGCCACCCTGGGTGTCACATTCGCGGCCCGTCCCGCGATAGGTCTGCTATTGCGCACCCCGACCCAGGAGCCCGCCGATGCCGAATCCGGGAGTCGCCGTGCAGGTCGTGACGGCGATCGAGACCGTGTACGGTCTGCGCTTCCCCATCGGCATGCGGGCGTGGGACGGCAGCCGGGCCGGCGCCCCGGACGGGCCCGTGGCCGTGCTGCGGTCGCCGCGGGCCGTGCGGCAACTGCTGCTGCGGCCCGGGCGGTCCGGGCTGGTCAAGGCGTACGTGTCCGGGCACCTGGACATCGACGGCGACTTCGCGGTCGGGCTTCGGCACTGCCGGGAGCTCGTCGCCCAGGTCCACGAGCAGGGTCCGCCGGGGCCGGCGCACTGGCCGCGGCTGATCGGGCTGCTGGCCCGCACCGCGGTCGGCGGCCGGCCGCTGCCCGCCGCCCCCGACCGGCCCGCCGCCGACTTCCCACCGTCCATGTTGGACGACACACTGGCCCGGTCCTGCGGCTACTGGACGTCCGACGGTCCCGAGTACCACCTGTCCGACGCCCAGCACGACAAGCTCGATCTGGTGTGCCAGAAGCTGGGGCTGGGTACGGGAATGCGGCTGCTCGACGTCGGCTGCGGGTGGGGTTCCCTGGTGCTGCACGCCGCCGCCGACTATGGTGTCGCCGCCACCGGGATCACCATCTCCGACAGCCAGTGCGAGTTCGTGCAGGCCCGAGCCGTCGAGCGCGGGCTGGCCGATTCCGTCACCGTGCGGCGGATCAACCTCCGCGACGTGGACGGCTCGTTCGACGCCGTGGCCTCCATCGAGACCGGCGAACACGTCAGCGACCACGACTATCCCGCCTACTGCGCCACCTTGCGCCGCCTGCTGCGCCCCGGTGGGCAGCTCCTCATGCAGCAGACCTCCGGCGGCGGCATGTTCACCGGCTCCTACTTGACTCCGGCCATGGCCACCCGCCCGGTCGAGCGCACCCTCAGCCAGCTCCGCGACGCCGGCCTGGAGATCAAGGACGTGATGTCCATGCGGGAGCACTACGTCCGCACCATCGACGCCTGGCGGCACGCCCTCGACCACAACTGGGAAGACGTCGTCACCCGCGTCGGCGCCCCCCGCGCCCGCATCTGGCGGTTGCAGCTGGCCGACAACGCCCTGGCCTTCGCCGACAACACCATGAACGTCCACCAGATCCTGGCCGTCCGCCGCTAACCCCCTCGGCAGGCGGGGGCGGGACTCGCCCTGCCCCAGAACGGGACTCGCCCTGACGCTAAGCGGGACTCGCGGGGGTCCAGTGCACTGGGAGCTCTGCCGGCCGGGGCTCGGCCGACCCGGGGAGGACCCTCAACGCCTCCGGGGCGACCGCCAAACGGACCGTCGGGAAGCGGGCGGCGATACGTTCCAGGGCGACGGTCAGGCTCATCACCGCCAGCTGTGAGCCGGAGCAGAAACGCTCGCCTACGCCGAAGGCGACGTGGCGGTTGTCCTTGCGGTCCGGGCAGAAGGAGTCGGGGTCCGTGAAGCGCGAGGGGTCGCGGTTGGCGGGACCGGTGGCGGCAAGGACGATTTCTCCCTTGCCCACCAATACCTCCCCGACGGGAACGTCGACCAGGGCGCAGCGGGAGCGCATGGTGCCGCCCAGCGGGGCGAAGCGGAGCAGCTCGTCGATGAGGCGCCGAACGTCCACTCGGGACGACGGCCACGAGCCGAAGCCGGGGTGGGTCAACAGTGTCAGGGCGGCGTTGGCGATGCCGGCGAGCATGGTCTCGTAGCCGGTGGCCAGGACGGTGGCGGCGAGCGGGGCGGGCTGGGCGGCGGTGACGGCCAGGGCGGTGAGCAGGTCCGGCCGCTCCGGTCGGGAGGCCAGCAGCCCGGACATGTAGTCGAGCAGCTCGAACTGGGCCTTCTCCACCACATCGGCGGGGAACTGGTTGATGGACAACACGATCGACGACAGCTCGGCGCAGCGTGACCAATCCTCGGCAGGCAGGCCGAGCCAGGTGCCGACGGCCCAGATCGCCAGCGGGGAGGCGTAGGACGCCACCAGGTCGCCAGAATCGCCCACCGCAGACAGCAGCGAGTCGGCCCGATCGGCCAAGCCGTCGAGCAACGACCGGCTGGGGCACAGCCGCATCGCGGCCAGCAGCTCGCCGCGCAAAGCCTTGTGCTCCAGGCCATCGGTGGTGAACAAGAGGCCGGGCAGCAGCCGTCCCGATCGGGTGCCTCCCTGGGAGTCGGCCAACGGGGCCTTGCCGAACCGGGGATCGGACAGCACCTGCCACACGTCCGCGTAGCTTGTCGCCAACCAGGCCGGATGGCCTGTCGGCGTCAGAATCCGCCTCACGCCACCGACCACCCGTGCCGGGCCAGCCAGCGGCAGCCGGTGTCCACGGCCCGCCGCGCGTCCACTTCCACCAACACGACCGGCACTCCGTTCGGTCCCAAGGAAAGAGGCTCGGTCAGCACCCGGCCACCGAAGGCGATCGCCGCCGGCACGGTCTTGGCCAGGCAGGTCACCACCAGGCGAGTGCTGCCGCTGTGACGCAGCCACCATCGGCAGGCCGCATGCACCACGGCGTGCAAAATCCCACACGAACGCAGCTCCGGCACCACGAGCGCCCGCCCGACCACGGCAAACCGCCCGGGCTCCAGGACCGATCGCACGTCGGCGAAGTCGTCATGCAGGTCTCCGCCGTGCTCGGTGTTCGCGGTCAGCCGCAGACAGCCGACCGGTTGATCGTCCACAGTGCACAGCAGCTGCACCGCGTTCTCGTCGTATCCGTCCCACAGCGGGACACCCAGACCCGTGAGCGTGTCACGGTAGTGCTGGTCCCTCATCCGGACCACCTGTTGCCTACGGGGCAGGCTGTTGGCGATTCGCACGTCCAGCGCTCGCTCCGGTCCGCCGTAGTGGCCGATCACCGGGTCGAGCCGGTCGAACGCACGCGTCGCGGCCGCGAACAGGTCGTGGTCGCGAGGCGCGATCACTTCACATAGTCCGGCAGGACGCGCGGCGGCCAGGTGGCGACGCTCAGGATGCCCAGCGCGTAGGCCTTGGCCACCAGCGCGGGACGGTTGGGGGCCTTGAGCTTGCGCAGCATGGCGCTCACGTGGTACTCGACGCCCTGCCGGCTCAGGTACAGCTGCGAGGCCATCTGCACGGTGGACACGCCGGCGGCCACGCCCTCCAGGATGCGAGCGTCCACATCGGTCAGCACCTTGCTGTGGTCGACCACGACCCGGCCGGACTTGGCCGGGTTGCTGGGGATGATCAGCACCAGCGTGGTGGCGGCGACCCGGCTGTTGGCCCGCACCGAGACCGCGGTCAGGTTGCCGGCCACGACGGTGCCGTCGGGGCGCATGGCGACCACGTGCTCGGAGAAGCGGCCCCGCTTGCCCTCGGCCAGCTTGGCGAACTGGCGGCGCAGGCCGGCCCGCACGCCGGGGTGCAGCAGATCAGTGAACTCGCGGCCGGTCACTTCGGGCGCGGACCGGTCCAGCAGGTGGAACAGGTCGGCGTTGGCCTCCAGCACCCGATAGGTTGGATCGAGCGAGGCGATGCACACTCCCGACCGTTCGAATAAGGATCTGAAAAGGTCGTCGGACTGGTCGGCGACCATTCGACGGTCGGCGAGTTCGGTGACCACACTCAGTGGCCGACTGTAGGACTCGGACACGATGACCCCCGGGGCGTTGGCGTTGGCGACGGGACGGGCAATCAGATTTCGAGTACGAGACAATCGTATGAAGGCTATTCACGACCCGTCTACGGCGCGGGGACTAGTGGGCACCAACACTGTGGTCGTCGATCTCCGTTGGTTCGGTGGTGCGGTCGGGGTTCGGTGGGGGCGGTTCGGTCCCCTATCCCGGCCTGACAACGTTGTCACGCGTCCTGCCCGCGCATCGCCTCGACCAGCCCGGAGCGCCCCGGCACGGCCAGCTTGCGGTAGGAGTTGGTCAGGTGCTTCTCCACCGCCCGCGAGGAAACGCCCAGCTCATCGGCTATCTCTCCGTTGGTCCGGCCGGCCGCGGCGAGCGTGGCGACCTTGCGTTCGGTCTTGGTCAGATCGGTCCGAGCGCCGCTGGCCCGGGTCGGGGTGGCCGTTGGCACGGTCAGCCACGGATCAGCCGGCACCGAACCAGCCCGCTTGAGGAGCTCCTCGCCCTCGGCACCGCCCAGCCGGAGCCCCAAGGCCGCCTGCACGCGGCCTAGCTCCAGCCGGTGCGCGCTGTCGGTCAGCACGGCCACGGCCTCGCGCAGCCGCGCCACGCCCTCGGGCCCGTCGGTGATGGCGCCCCACACCCGCAGTGACCGGCCCACGGCGGCGGCCGAACCCCAGTCCCGGGCCAGCTCGTGCTCCACCCGCAGCAGCTCGACGGCCTCGGCCCGGTCACCGAGCTGGTGCTGGAGACCGGCGGCCCAGCTGCGCCACGGCAGGATCGCCGGGTTGCGCCAGCCGATCCGCTCGGCCCGTCGGCCCAGCTCGTACAGGTGGTTCAGGGCCGGCGAGACCCGGCCGCCGCGGGCCGCGAGCCAGGCCCGGACCGCGTGCAGCGGCCACAGGCTGGGCAGCGCCTCGCCGCGCTCGCTGCACTTGGCCAGCAGCCGTTCGGCCAGCTCGACGTCGTCGGTCTCGATGGCCACGATGGCCAGCGCCTTGGTCGGCACGGCCATCGTGCGCAGCCAGTCGGTGTCGGCCAGCGCGAGCCCCTCGGCGGCCGCGGCCCGGGCCTCGACCAGCAGGCCGGCCCGCATCAGGATGATCGACTGGTGGGTGGTGATGATCGCCTGCGGCACGGTCGCGTTCTGCCGCCGGGCCTGGCTCAGGGCCAGCTCCAGCCACGGCCCGGCGACGTCGTCGCACTCGCCGGCCAGCAGCGTGGTGACGATCAGCGGCACGGCGGCGTGCGAGTGGCTGGCCACCGCCGGCTCGTGCTCGACGATGCGCCGGGCCAGCGGCACCGCCTCGGCCGCCGGCAGGCCGCCGCTCAGCGTGCCGGCGTGCACCAGCACCGCGGCCAGCTCGCGCTCGCCCCGGGACTCCAGCGGCGGGTGTTCGCCCAGCTCACGCAGCCTTTCCAGGGCCATTGACAGCCGCGCCGGATCGTCGTGCTGGGTGCAGCGCAGCCGCGCCTCCAGCGACAGCGCCAGCTCCCGGTCGGTGCCGGTGAGCTTGTCCGGGTCGCCCAGCTCGACCGCGACCTGCTCGATCACCTCCAGCACGGCCGAGGAGGCGACTCCGAGCATGGGCGGCGCGATACGCGACACGGCCAGGGCCCGTTCCCGGGTCGAACCGAGCAACGGAACGGCCTGCGAAATGTGCCGAACGGCCGCGGCCGGATCGAAGCGGCATTCCGCAGTGGCCAGATCGACCAGCAACATTGCCCGATCGGGACCATCGGATGAACAATCCAGCAATGCGCGCCGTAAATAACGGGTCGCCACTTCGGGAGCGCCCCTTGACAACGCGGTGTCGGCCGCCGCTCTCAGCACCGAAGTCGTCCAATTGTCCTGGTCAGCGCTGATCACGAGCAGGTGCGCGGCGACCTGCTCGGCCGGATAGCCGCCGGCGTGCAGCAGCGCCGCGGCCCGCCGGTGCAGCCGCTCCGCGTCGTCGGCCCGCATCAGCTGCTCGACGGCGTCCTGCACGGACAGGTGCAGGAACTTCGGCACCGGCGTGGTGCAGGCCAGCAGTCCCATCCGGTCCAGCACCCGGGCCGCCTCCACGCAGCCGATCGGGTCCAGTTCGGACAGTTGGCCCAGCAGCTCCGCGTCGGCCTGCTCGCTGAGCACGGCCATGGCCTTGGCGAAGGACTGGATGCCCGGCGGCTGGCTGGCCATGCACGAGGTCAGCCGCTCGCGCAGCTGGGACGGCAGCAGCGAGCGGGCCACCTCGGCGTCGGCGGCGATCGGCCGGTAGCCGGAGACCGCCATGCCCAGCAGCACCGACATCAGGAACATCGGGTTGCCGTCGGAAACCTCGTGGCAGGCCTGGACGAACTCCTCCTCGCCGGGCTCGCCGAACTCCTCGGCCACCATCAGCCGGGTGCTGGCCAGCGACAGCGGGCCGGGCCGCAGCGTGGTGCGGGCCGCGTCGACCACGGCCCGCACCAGCGGCCGCTCCGACAGCGGGTCGCCCTCCCGCACCGTGACGACCACGGTGGCGCGCACGCCGCCGAGCCGCTTGGCCAGATAACCGAGCCACCGCAACGACGGCTGGTCGGCCCACTGCAGGTCGTCGACCACCAGCAGCACCGGCCGCCGCTCGCTCATGGCGGTGAGCAGCATGAGCAGGCCGTGCAGCACGGAGTGCCGGACGCCGCCGTCCGGCCGGCCGTCGTCCCAGCGCAGGTGCTCCCACTCCGGCGTCTCGTCCGGGCCGACCAGGTCGTCGAACACCAGCCGGGCCGGTTCGGCCGACCCGGCCAGCCACTGGTCCCGCTGCCGCCGGTCGACGCCGGCCAGCACCGGCTCCATCAGCTGGCGCACCAGGCCGAAGGCGAAGTCCTGCTCCAGCAACGCCCCGTTGGCCCGCATCACCCGCGCGCCCTGCAAGCCGGCCAGGCTGGGCAGGCCGCCCAGCAGCGCGGTCTTGCCGACGCCCAGCGGCCCGGTGATCACCAGCAGCGAGCCGACGCCGTCGGCGGCTCCCTGCAACGCCTCGGCCACCAGGCCGAACTCGGTCTCCCGCTCGCACAGCACGGCGGTCAGTCCTTCCTCAGCTGTTCGACTCGGGCCACCACGCTCGGGACCCCCCACGCCTCGGCCAGCCGGTGCTCGGCCGCCAACAAGTTCTCGACCTGCCCGGTCCGCCCGAGCGCGCGCAACGCGATCACCGCCGGGGCCCGCCACGACATCAGGGCCGGGTTGTCGGCCTGCCGGGCCTGCAACTGCCGGCCGCACTCCAGCATCATGGCCGCGGCTTCCTCGTGATCGCCGCCGGCCAGCCGCAACTGGCCGTGCGCGTACAGCAGGTGCGGCCACATCATGCCGTCCGGCAACCCGGTCGGCGGCGGGTGATCACGCGCGATCCGTTGTGCCGTGTCAAGTTCGCCGCGCCCCAGGCACATCAGCACCTGCGCGGCGACCAGGCTCGGCGACACGCGCCGGTGCCAGCGCTCCAGCGGCAGCAGCTCCAGGGCGGTGGCCAGGGCCCGCTCGGCGGCCTCCCGGTCGAATCGCCGCGAGGCGAGATCCGCGCCGCAGGTCCAGGTGAACGCCGCGAGCACCCGGTCGGCCGGCAGCCGCAGGTCCCCGAGCACCGCCCGCAGCCCGGCGTCGGCCTCGTCCAGTTCGTCCGCGACGGCCAGCGCCCACGCCGCCATGGTCCGCGGGCCGACCGGGCCGTCCGCGCCGATCGCCTTGCGGGCCAACGCCTTGCAGCGTTCGATGTCACGGCCGGCGCAAGCCAGGCGCCAGGCCACGACCCCGGCCTGCGCCGGGTTGTCCGGCCAGTCGGCGAGCCGGGCCGGGTCGTCGAGGCTGATCGGCATCGCGACGTCGTCCTCGGCCAGCCAGTGCAGCGCCACGAGCTGGTCGGTGGACTCCCGATCAGCTTTGTGCCCGCGGTAGGCGTCCGCGGTCGAGCGCCGCACCAGCATGCTGGCCCCACGGGTGTACAGCAGGTCGGCGGCGCGCACGCGCAGCGGCCCGATCTCCGGCCCGCCGTCGGCGACCACCACCTGGCTGAGGTGCCGGTCGGCCGCCTCCGGGCTCTCCAGCAGCTCGATCTCGCCCAGCTCCAGCCGAACCTTGGCGTGCGCCAGGGGATCCGCGTTCTCCCGGGTGGCGCGGGCCAGCAGCTTGATCGCGGACGCGGCGTCGCCGGCCAGGTTGTGCCAGGCGGCGGCGCGGCGAAGGACGTCGACCGCCCACGGCTCGCCGATCACCCTGGTGCCCAACAGGATCGCGGCCACGCCGGTGTCCGGCGCGGCGCTGAGGTGACCGAGCCGGGCCGCGTGGGCGTGCATGGATTCCCTTTGCACCACCGGCATTCCGGCCAGCAGCCGGTCCGCCGACACCCACTCCGCCAGCTGCGGCCGGTCCTCTCCGGTGATCAGGCCGGCGGTGCGCAGCAGCGCCCGGGCCCGCGGCGCGGACCACGAGTGCAGCCCGGTGACCGTGCAGACCAGGTCGAAGTCGAGGATCCCGGCGCAGATGGCGATGGCCCGCAACAGCAAGACGAGTTCGGCCGGCAGGCCGTCCATGGTGCGGGAGACCAGGTCGCTGGTCGCCTCCGTGACGGCGTCGAGCAGCTGCGGCACGGACTCGTCGGTCGGCGGGATCCGTTGCGCGCCAAGACGTCCGAGCACTGCTCGGAGCACGGCCGGGTTGCCGCGGGTGGCCGTGACGGCTTCCTGCGCGAACCGGTCGCCGACGCCGCCGGGGAATTCCCGAGCCAGCGCCGTGCGCACGGCCGCCGGCTCCAGTGGGGCCAGGCGCAGCCGATGCGTGACGGGGATGGCAAGATCGACCCCGCTGCGCACGGTCAGCAGCAGCACCAGCCGGGTGCCGGTCATCCGCCGGGCCACGCCTTGCAGCCAGCGCACCGATTCCGTGTCCGTCCACTGCGCGTCGTCGACGATCGCGAGCAGCGGCTGCTGTCGCGTGGCGGCGAGGAACACCCGGATCAGCCGGTCCAGCTCGGCCGGCCCGGCGTCGGCGCCCAGGTCGTTCCACTGTGGACTGTAGGGCGGCAGCAGCGGGGCCATCAGCTGCGCGGCCACGCCCAGCGGCGTCTCCGCCTCGCTCGGCGCGCCGGTGGCCTGCACGACCTGGATGCCGGCCTCGGCCGCGACGGCGTCGGCGCAGCCCGCCAGCGCGGTGCGGCCCAGGCCCGGCGGGCCTTCCACGACCATCACCGCGGGCCGGCCGTCGGCGGCCTCGGCCAGTGCCGCCCGCAGCCGATCCACCTCGACCTCGCGGTCGGCGAAGGTGTCCGCGAAGGCAGGGACGCGGGACGACATGGCCGCCGGCTTACCGCTCGGCTCGAAGGATCGCGGTCAGCTCGGCCCGCCCGGACACGCCGAGCTTGCGGTACGAGCTGGTGAGGTGGACCTCGACGGTGCGCAGCGACACGAACAGCGACTCGGCGATGGCCCGGTTGCTCAGCCCGTCGGCGGCCATCCCGCTGACCCGCCGCTCGCTGCCGGTGAGCGCGTCCACCGGCGAGTCGCTGGGGTTGCGCGCCCGGCCGCCGGCCTCCACCATCAGCCGGCCGATCTCGGCCAGCTCGGCCCGTTCGCCGCTGCGGTTGGCGATATCCATGGTGCCGCGCAACATCTGCCGCGCCTGCTTCACGTCGCCGGCGGCCAGCAGCGCCTGCCCGAGCCGGTGCCCGGCGCGGATCCGGTCGGGGATCGCGCCGCAGTCCTCGAGTCGCTCGACGGCCGCGGTCAGCGGGGCCACCGCGTCCTTGGGATCCTCGGCGATGAGCCCGGTGACCAACGCGATCAGCCCGGCCGCCTTGGGAATGGGCCAGCGCTTGACGTCCTCGCTCATCCGCGCGGCCAGCTCGGCCGCCTCGTCGCGGCGGCCCAGCTCGACGAGGATGTCCACCGCCTCCGGCCACCACAGCACGTACATCGGGTTGGTGATGCCGGCCTCGGCCATGCTGCGCTCGCAGCGCCGCAACATGTCCAGCGCGGCCGGCGCGTCACCGAGCTGCCGCGACACCTTGGCCCGGACGAGCGCGTAGTTGTACCACTCCCAGCCGAATTCCTCGTAGCGCGGGCGCACCACCAAACCCAGCAGCTCGGCCGCGCGCTCCGGCTGGCCGGTGTCGGCGAAGACGCCGGCCTGGGCGATCAGCGGCAGCGTGAGCAGCAGGCCCGGCAGCTCCTGGCCGGCGACGTCGGCCGCGGTCTGCGCGTCGGCGGCGGCCTCGGCCAGCTCGCCGCGCCGGCGCTGCATCACGGCCCGGAATCCCAGCGCCATCACGTGCATCACCGGTTCGGCGCGCCGCCGGGTCTCGGTCAGCGTGCGCTCCAGGCCGGACAGCGCCGAGTCGACGTCGCCGGCGAGCTCGAAGGCCAGCGAGGCACCGAGCAGTGTCATGCCGTCCACCGGAATGTCCGGCGCTTCCATCACCCGGCGGGCCCGCCGCAGCACCCGCTCGACCGAGCCGCCCTCGAACGCCGACAGCATGGCCATCAGCGACAGCGTCAGCATCTCCGAGCCGGTGTGGCCGGACGGTTCGGCCATGGCCCGGGCCCGGGCGGTGGCCAGCGGCAGCGTCGAGCACTCGTCGGTGGCAGCCATCAGCAGCGCCGACTCGGCCAGCGTGCGCAGCTCCTGGTCAGCCGGCCCGGGTTCGGGCCCGATCACGGCGTCCAACTGGTCGATCACGTCGACCAGCAGGTCCACCGCCTCGTGCGAGGAGTACACCGGTTGCGCGGCCCGGGCGAACAGGGCGGCCAGCGGCGTGCGGGCGCGGGCGTCGGTCACCCGTCCCAGCACCTCGCGCAGGGTCGGCAGCGCACTGGCCGGATCGATCTGCGCCAGCAGCCCGGCCAGGTCGATCTGCAACCGGGTGCGGGTGTCGACGTCCAGCCACTTGGAGCCCAAGGCCCGCTGGAGGTAGTTCATGGCGGCCTCGGCCGAGCCGCGCCGGCCGGCGCTGGCCGCGGCGTCGCGCAGCACCGACTGCATCCACGGCTCGTCCACCGGCGTGAGCAGCAGGTGGCCGGCGACGGCCTCGGCCGGCTCGCCCTCGTCGCTGAGCAGCCGGGCCGCCCGGGCGCGGGTGGCGTGCAGCTCCTCCTCGGAGATCCCGGCCAGGATGGTGGTGCGGACCTGGTCGTGCACAAATCCGGTGTGGTCGGCGTCCAGCACGTCGCAGCGGGCCAGCACGGTCAGGGCCGGCGCCACGGAGCGCACCGGCACCTGGCCCAGCGCGGCGATCCGGTGCAGCGGCCTGGTGCCGATCAGCGCGGCGGCGCGGGCCACCGCGGTGACGTAGTCGGGCTGCCTGGACAGCGCGGTGATGACCGACGCGGTGAGCACGTCCCGGCCCAGTTCCTGGACCAGCTCCGCGCTCTGCGCGTCCGGCTGCACCCCGTTGCGACGCAGCTCGCCCAGCAGTCGGTCCAGCAGCAGGGGATTGCCGCCGCTGACGTCGGTGCAGCGGGCGGCGAACGCGGGCGCGGGCGCCTCGTCCAGGCCGGCGGCGATCAGGTCGACGACGTCGTCCGGGCCCAGCGGGGCGACCTCGAGCACGGTGCAGCATTCGTGGGTGGACAGCCCGGCCAGCAGCTCGCCGCCGGCCAGACCGGTGCGCTGGGCGATCACCACCAGCAGGCGCAGGTTCTCCGCGCGGCGCAACAGGAAGTCCAGCCAGCGCAAGGAGGAGCTGTCGGCCAGGTGCGCGTCGTCGACGATCAGCGCGAGCGGCTGCTCGCCGGACAGGCCGACCACCAGCCAGTAGAGGCCGTGCAGCACCGCGTATCCGCCGGTCGGCTGGTCGCCGCCGTCGCCGGGGGTCAGCGCGGCGCGGGCCCAGCGGGCCGCGCCCTGCAACAGGTCCTCACCGACGCCGTCGAACAGTTCCCGCACGGCGGCGTAACCGGAGCCGCTGCCGACCTCCGTGCAGTCGGCGCGCAGCACACGCATGCCTTGTGCGGCAAAGCGCTGCTCGGCCGTCCGCAGCAGCTGGGTCTTGCCGATGCCGGACGGGCCGCGCAGCAGCACGGCCTGACCGCGCCCGCGCACCGCGAGCCCGGCCTTGTCCTCCAGGTGGGCCAGTTCCTCGGTCCTGCCCAGCAGGACGCGGCCGAGCACGGGCGTGCCGGCATTGTCCTCTATGGACAGACCCGGCCCCGCTCCGGCGGGGACCAGCCCGCGATCCGGTTTCAGGGCAGACCGCCTTCCCTAGTCCGACTGGTGCAACCAATGCTTACAGGGAGGCCACCATCGGGTGGGGATACAGGTCGCAGTGCTGCCCTTACGATCCTCAAAACACGGCCTTCTGACTTCAATGCGCGAGAAGCGCCGAGGCCGTCGGCCGAGCCGACAGCGGACGTCCTACACGATTCGGGACGACCGCCATAACAACGTCACAGGCGGGTTCACAGTTAACTGAAGGTCAATGATCCCATGTCGGACCCACCGCGAGGCCGGAGCGCACGGCGGCGCCGTTGTCGCGCTCCAACAACACAAATTCTGAGTGGATCACTAGTAAACGCGCGGCGGCCCACCCCGGAACCGTTCCCCGGTCAAATGCCGACAGGTGGAATTCTACCGGCATTTGGCCTGGTGACGATCTTGACGACCGCATCCGTCAAATCGTCGTGAGAAAGCCGATCACGATTGCCGCGCGCCGACCAGATGCTCCAATGCCAGCTGCGAGAGCCGCACGAACCCGTATCCCCGGGCCCCCACCGCGTCCGGGTCGAAGGCCGGGTCGGCGGCGCGCAGCTGGGCCACCGTCTCACGGCGGGACAGCGTCGGCAGCAGGATCTCGTCCACCTTGGCCTCCCGCAACGCCTCCTGCACGTCCGGGTCGGCGCGGAAGGCCGCGGCCCGCTCCTTGAGCAGCAGGTAGGTCCGCATGTTCGCGGCCGCGCTGGCCCACACGCCGTCGACGTCCTCGGTGCGCAGCGGCTTGTAGTCGAAGTGCCGCGGACCGGTGTATCCGGCCTGCTCCAACAGATCCACCAGGAAGAAGGCGGACAGCAGGTCGCCGTGGCCGAAGATCAGGTCCTGGTCGTAGCGGGGGCCGCGCTGGCCGTTCAGGTCGATGTGGAACAGCTTGTCCTGCCACAGCGCCTGGGAGACGCCGTGCACGAAGTTCAGCCCGGCCATCTGCTCGTGGCCCACCTCGGGGTTCACCCCGACCAGGTCGGCGTGCTCCAGCGTGGAGATGAAGCCCAGCGCGTGGCCGATCGTGGGCAGCAGGATGTCGCCGCGGGGCTCGTTCGGCTTGGGCTCGATGGCGAACCTGATGGCGTAGCCCTGATCGACGACGTACTGGGTGAGGATGTTCATCGCCTCGCGGTAGCGGTCCAGCGCCGCGCGGACGTCCTTGGCGGCGTCGGTCTCCGAGCCCTCGCGGCCACCCCACAGCACATAGGTGTTGGCGCCCAGCTCCGCCGCGAGGTCAACGTTGCGCAGCACCTTGCGCAGCGCGAACCTTCGGACGCCACGGTCGTTGCTGGTGAAGCCGCCGTCCTTGAACACCGGGTGGGTGAACAGGTTCGTGGTCGCCATCGGCACCTTGAGGCCGGCTTCGTCGACCGCCTTGCGGAAGCGGGTGACCCGCTCCTCGCGGACCGTGTCGTCGGAACCGAACGGGATCAGGTCGTCGTCGTGGAAGGAGACGCCCCACGCGCCCAGCTCGGCCAGGCGGTGCACCGACTCGACCGGGTCGAGCGCGGGCCGGGTCGGGTCGCCGAACGGGTCGTTGGCGCGCCAGCCGACCGTCCACAGGCCGAAGCTGAATCTGTCCGCAGGCGTCGGATCCACGTCGACCTCCATCTGGCTTAGTTAATTCGCCGAACTTACGCATCGGCAACTCGGGCAGTCAATGGTCGTCGGATTGCCCCGGGGTGAACGCGGGTACCTGGACACGGTGACTACTGGCGAACTCTCCGGCCCACCGCCGGTCGCCGGCCGATACGAGCTGGTCCGGACGCTCGGCGCGGGCGGCATGGGCACCGTGTGGCTGGCCCGGGACCTGCTGCTGGGCCGGGACGTGGCCGTGAAGGAGGTGACCGGTCAGGGCGAACGGGTGCTGCGCGAGGCCCGAGCGGCGGCACGCGTCGTGCACCCGAATGTCGTCACCGTTTACGACGTCGTGGCGCACGACGACCGGCAGTGGATCGTCATGCAGCACGTCGAGTCCCGGACCCTGGCCGACGTGATCACCCTTGACGGCCCGCTGCCGCCGGCCCGGGCCGCCGAGATAGGTCTGGACCTGCTGGCCGCGCTGCGGGCCGCCCACGCCAACGGGGTGCTGCACCGGGACGTCAAGCCCGGCAACGTGTTGCTCGACGCCCACGGCCGGGCCTACCTCGCCGACTTCGGCATCGCCAGCGCCGAGGGCGACTCCACCCTCACCGCCGCCGGGGCCTTGATCGGCGCGCCCGCGTTCATGGCGCCCGAGCGGCTCCGGGGGCTGTCCAGCGGGCCCGAGTCGGATTTCTGGTCCCTCGGCGTCACGATCTACGCCGCCGTCGAGGGCGTGGTGCCGTTCGACCGCGGGGATGCGCTGACCACCATGACCGCCGTGCTGCTGGACCCGCTGCCTTCACCGGCGGCTGCCGGACCGCTGGGGCCGCTGCTGATCCGGTTGCTGGACAAGGATCCCGCCGGTCGACCGACCGCCGAGGAGATCTTCGCGGCGCTGTCGGGGTCGGCGGTGGTGCAGGCGACCGTGCCGCTGTCGGCGGGGACGGCGCCAGGTGGAGTGATGGCCGCGGGGTCGACGCTGGTGGAGCCGACGCGAACCGGACCTGTGCCGGCGGAAGGCGAGTCGTTGCCGGTGGCGGCGATGGCAGTGCGTCGGCGGCGGCGTGCGCCGGTGGCGGTGGGGGCGGTCGCGCTGGCGGCGGTCGTCGGCGCGCTGCTGTTCGTCCTTCGGCCCGAATCGCCGCCGGCGCAGTCGCAGACGCCGGCCGCTCCCCCGTCCTCGGCGACCACCACCCGTGACCATGACCCGGTCGCCCCCGTACAGGCCACGACCCACAGCACGAAGGCCTCGACCACGACGCCGACCACCACAACCACGACCGTCACGACAACGTCGACCACCACGCCGACGACAACTACGACAACAACCAGCACCACACCACCCGAGAGCACCACCGCCACGACCACGGACCACACTTCCGTGGCGCCAACAAGTTGATGTGTCGGGAGGCATAGGTGAAGTGGTACGCGGACCGGCCGGGACGGTTCCTGCGTCAGGTGCTGGCCGACCTGGTCGTGCTGGTCTGGGTCGGCGGCTGGATCTGGCTGGGCGTGCAGGTGCACGACACGGTGGAGCGGTTACGGGGCCCGGGCGACCGGCTCGTCAGCGCCGGCGCCGGGCTGCGGGACGTGTTCACCTCCGCAGCCGCCAGCGCCGACAAGGTGCCGCTGGTCGGCGGGGCGCTGGCCAACGCGCTCGGGCCCGGGGTGCAGGCCGGGGCGACCCTGGCCAACGCCGGCAACGGGGAGATCGACACCGCCGAGAGCCTCGCGCTGTGGGTGCCTGTCGCCCTCGTGCTCGGGCCCGTGCTGTTCGCGTTGGCCATCTGGCTGCCGCTGCGCGTCCGGTACGCCCGCACCGCCGCCGCGGCCAAGCGCATCGCCCGGATGGACGGCGGCGAGGACCTGCTCGCGCTGCGGGCCCTGAGCCGACTGCCGCTGCGGTCGCTGTCTCGCGTGAGCCGCGATCCGGCCGATGACTGGCGTCGCGGCCGTCACAAGGTGATCGGCGAACTGGCCGCGCTGGAACAAAACGCGCTCGGATTGCGTCGCTCTAGTTGACAGTCTTTCGAGCTGGAGGAGTTGTGGTGCGCGTCGACATCTGGTCCGACATCGTCTGCCCGTGGTGCTACATCGGCCGGCGGCGGTTCGAGCGGGCGCTGGCCGGGTTCGAGCACCGGGACCAGATCGAGGTCGTGCACCACTCCTTCCAGCTCGACCCGTCCCATCCGGCCGGGCAGACCGAGCTGACCGTCGACATGCTGTCCCGCAAGTACGGCATGAGCGTCGACGAGGCCGCCACCATGGAGGCTCGGATGGAGGAGACCGCCGCCGGCGAGGGGCTCGAGTACCACATGGCCGGGCTCCGCATCGGCAACACCACCGACGCCCACCGCGTCGTGCACCTGGCCAAGGACCGTGGCCTCCAGGACGCCATGGTCGAGGCGCTGTTCAAGGCCCACTTCACCGACCAGCGCTCCGTCTTCACCCACGAGTCGTTGGTGGCCATCGCCGTCGAAGTCGGCCTCCCCGCCGACGAGGTCCGTGCCGTGCTGGCGTCCGACGCCTACACCGCCGACGTCGCCGAAGACGCCGCCACCGCTTCCCGCCTCGGCGCCAACGGTGTGCCCTTCTTCGTCATCGACATGCGCTACGGCGTGTCCGGCGCCCAGCCCACCGAGCTGTTCACCCAGGCCCTCACCGAGGCCTGGCACTCGGCCGACGACCTCACCCGAAGTTGAGCCCCGTCATGCGCTCCGCCAACCGCCCCAACCCCCAACGCCCTCCCGCGGGCCGGCCCTGGCCCCGCCGGCCCGCGGCCCGCACGGTCACCACCCGCTAGAACGCGGTCTTTGAGACTTCAGCAGGCAATTCCGCAGGCCATTGCCAACGAACCTTCAACTGGGAGGTTCAACGATACCGTTTAAGCCATGGCACGCGAGATCGACAATCCGTCCAGCCTGGCCACCGCGTTCGACGAACTGCTGCCGGAGCCGCCAACCCTGCTCGGCCTCGGCGAGCCGACCCACGGCATCAAGGAGTTTCCGTTGCTGCGCAACGAACTCCTGGCCCATCTGGCCACCAGGGGCTACCGGTCGATCGCCCTGGAGACCGACTTCTTCGCGGCCTGCATCGTCGACGACTACGTGAGCGGCGCGCCGACAAGCCTCGACACGGCGCTGGCCGAGGGCTTCAGCCACAGCTTCGGCAACGTCCCCGGCAACCGAGAGCTCCTCGAATGGCTCCGCGCCCACAACGCCGGCAAAGCACCCCGGGACCGGATCCGCTTCTACGGCTTCGACGCCCCAACGGAATTCGCCGCCGCGCCGAGCCCCAGGCGCTTCCTGACCACGGTCCACGACTACCTGCCGGCAGCCCTACGCCCAACGACGAGCATCGACACCGGCGACGACAGCGACTGGTCGAACCCGGCGGCCATGTACGACGCGACGAAGTCCATCGGCAACTCCGATCTGGCCCGAGCCCTCCGCGTCGTCGCCGACGACCTGGCCAGCGCGCTGCGCCGAGCGGCCCCCGACCTCCGGGCCAAGGACCCCGACGCCTACGACCACGCGCGGGCCCACGCCCGCACGGCCCTGAGCCTGCTGCGCTATCACGCGGCGATGGCCACCGAAGCCCCTGACCGCATCGGAAACCTGAGCGGCCTGCGCTCCGAGATGATGGCCGACAACATGCTCGCGATCATCGCCCGCGAGCAGCACCGCGGCCCCACCCTGGCCTTCGCCCACAACTCCCACCTACAACGCACGAACTCCAGCGCCGGCGCGCTCGTGGCCACCGCCCTCGGCCCCCGCTACGTCGTGATCACGACCGACGCCAACCCGCACAGCGAGCCGGGCACCCTCCAGCACACGCTCGCCGAGGCGACCACCCGCCGCGCCCTGTTCCGGACCGAAGAACTCAGCGAAGAAACCCGGGCCGGCGACCCGATCCTCCCCGGCCACCTCCCCCTCACCCCCGCCGACCTCACCGGCGCCGACGCGGTCGTCTTCATCGCCGACACCGACGGCAAACGGCATCAGTACTGGTAGGAAGGCCACCGCCGCGCCCACCCACTGGCCTCCTCCAGCTGGGCGCTCACGGAGATCAGCGTCGCCTCGTCGGCCGGCCGCCCGATCAGCATCGCGCCCACCGGCAGCCCGTCGGCGGTCCAGTGCACCGGCAGCGACACCGCCGGCTGCCCGGTGACGTTCTGCACGGGGGTGAAGGCCACGAACTGCATGGTGCGCTCGAACTCCTCCTCCGGGTCTCCCCCGGCGGTGAACCATCCGAGCGGCCGCGGCGGCAGAGGCAGCGTGGGGCACAGCACGACGTCGTACGCCGCGGTCCGGTCGATGATCGACCGTGCGGTCCCCTGCAACGCCGCCAGCAGCGTCACCGCCTCCGCGCCGCTGATCCGGGAGCCACGCTCCCGCAGCATCCGCGTCACCGGCCGCAGCAGCTTCTCCTTGGCCCCCGACACCGGCGTGGCGGCGGCCAGCAGCGCGGTCACCCGCACGAACAGCTGCGCGAACTCCGGCCCGGCCGGCGGCTTGATCTCCTCCACCACGTGCCCGGCGTCCTCCAGCAACGTAGTCGCCACGTCCACGGCCCGCACGCACTCCGGATCCACGTCCATCCGGCTCGCCGCGACAGTGAACCGCCCGATCCGCAACTGCCCGGGCTCACGGTCCGCCGCCGCCAAGAACGACCCCGAGGGCCCGACGATCGGCACCAGACCGCCGGGCCGTCCGGCCACCAGCGCGTCCAGCCCGGCGGCGGAGTCCCGCACGGTCCGTGTCAGCACACCACGCACGAACAGCCGGCTCGAGTCCGGCGGCATCGGCCCGTCCGACACCCGCCCCCACGACGGCTTCAGCCCCACCAACCCACAGGCGCTGGCCGGGATGCGAATGGAGCCGCCCCCGTCGCTGGCCTGCGCGATCGGCACCAGCCCAGCGGCCACCGCCGCCCCCGCCCCGCCGCTGGAGCCGCCGGCCGAGTGCGCCAGGTCCCACGGCGTCCGCGTCTCCGCGCCGAAGTCGGTCTCCGTGTGCGCGGTCAGCCCGAACTCCGAGGTCGCGGTCTTGCCCAGGCTGATCAGCCCGGCCTGCCGCAGCGCCTTCACGACGTCGGCGTCCAGCGGCGACCGAAAGCCCAGCAGCGCCCGTGAGCCGAACGCGGTCGGGGCGTCCCGGGTGATGGTCAGGTCCTTCATCGCCGTCGGCACGCCGAACAGCGGCGGCAGCTCGGAGCGGTCGCCGGCGACCCGGTCCCTGTCGACCAGCGCCTGCTCGGCCGCCTGAGCCTGCTCACGGGCGTGGTCCGGGTCGACCGTCACGAACGCGTGCAGCCGGCCGTCCAGCGCCTCGATCCGGGCCAGGTGGTGGTCGACCAGCTCGACCGGGCCCACCTCGCCGGCGCGGACCGCCGCGGCCTGCTCGAGCGCCGACAGCTCGTGCAACTCGGTCACGCCACGCTCCCGTCTACGCTTTCCCCATGAGCCTCTTGGATCTTCAGCTGACCACACTGGGCGGCGAGCCGACCACCCTCGGCGCACTCGGTGACAAGGCGCTACTCGTGGTGAACGTGGCGTCCCGCTGCGGCCTGACCCCGCAGTACGCCGGCCTGGAGCGCCTGCACGAGCAGTACGCGGACCGCGGCTTCGCCGTCGTGGGAGTTCCGTGCAACCAGTTCATGGGACAGGAGCCCGGCACCGCCGAGGAGATCCAGAGCTTCTGCTCCGCCACCTACGGCGTGACGTTCCCGATGATGTCCAAGGTCGACGTGAACGGGGACGAGCGGCACCCGCTCTACGCCGAGCTGACCCAGACCGCCGACGCCGACGGCGCGGCCGGCGACGTGCAGTGGAACTTCGAGAAGTTCCTGCTCGCGCCGGGCGGCAAGGTCGTCGGCCGGTTCCGGCCGCGGACCGAGCCCGAGGACGCCGGGCTGGTCGCGGCCGTCGAATCCGTGCTGCCAGAGGGGAGTGGGGCGGCCTGAGAGACGCTCGGGCCGGGGATCAGCTCTCCGACTTCGAGGCGCCCAGGTTCTGCACCTTGTTGATGTAGAGCTGGCTCCCGGCCCACACCAGCCCGATGCCGACCGGCTGCACCGTCTTGGCGCCGTCCTTGCCGACCAGGTGCTCGTCGGCCTGGAAGAAGAAGTAGCCGGGCTTGGTGATCTCCAGCTTCACCGACCGCAGGCCGCTCATCTGGCCGACGAACGCGTCGGCGCCGCCGAGGAAGTCGGGGCTGAGGTAGGCCTGCGCGGCGTTCTGCGCGTTGCCGGGCAGCTGCGCGAAGAAGTCGACGATGGCCTGCTGCTGCGCGGACTCGTCCGGCGAGGCCGTCACCGGCTGCCGTGAGATGCTCGTCACGGCCGGCGCGCTGGTGATGGTCGAGGTGCCGCCGCCGGCCTGCGAGCCCCCGCCGCCCTGGTTGTCCGGCCGGTTGCTGGTCCACTGGTTGCTGACCACGATCACGCCGATGATCACCGCCACCACCACGGCGGCGACGATGCCGATCATCGCGCCGCGGTTGGGTCCGCCGCCGCCCGACCGCTGCGGCGGGTTCGGCCGAACGGGCGGCATCGCGGTGGTCGACGTGGACCGGGACGGGCCGCCGGGCGGACGCTGCGGCTCCATCCGGGTCGCCATCGGCGCCGGCCGCTGCGGGGCCGCCACGGTCGGCATGTGCGCCGGCATCGGCATCGGGGGCGCGGCCTGACCGGAGGCCACCGCGCCCAGCGTGTCCCGGCAGCGCACCATGCTGACCCGCTCGGTCGGCTCGGGCGACAGCAGCGACAGCAGCGGCTGCGTGAGCGGTCCCGCCTGGCGCGGCGGGTCGATCTGTCCGGACGCCACCTTGTGCAGCAGTGCCAACGGGTTGTCGGACAGGCCGAACGGCGGAATGCCCTCCACCGCGGCGTAAAGCGTTGCGCCCAGGGAGAAAACGTCCGACGACGGCGTCGGGTCGTGGCCCTTGGCGATCTCCGGCGCGAGATAGGCCGGGGTGCCGGCGAGCATGCCGGTCGCGGTCACCGTGGAGTCGCCCTGGGCCCGCGAGATGCCGAAGTCGGTGATCTTCACGATGCCGTCGTCGCCGAGCAACACGTTGCCGGGCTTGACATCCCGGTGCACGATGCCGGCCGCGTGGGCGGCGGCCAGCGCCGAGGCCACGTGCATGCCGATGCGCGCCGCCTCCTGCGGCGCGAGTGTGCCCTGCTCCTCCAACAGCTGGGACAGGCTGACGGAGGGCACGTACTCCATCACCAGCCACGGCATGCCGTCGCCCTCGTCGACGACGTCGAACACCGCCACCGCGTTGGGATGCTGAAGGCGCGCGGCGATCCGGCCCTCGCGCATCGCGCGGCGGCGGGCCTCCTCGGACTCAGCCTCGGACTGTCCCGGCTGCAGCAACAGCTGCTTCACCGCGACGGTGCGGTACAGCAGTTCGTCGTGCGCCTGCCACACGACGCCCATAGCGCCGCTGCCGATCCGTCGGCCCAAGCGGTAACGGCCCGCGACTACCCGGCCATCGACGGTCACGCCATCTCCTCGTTCATGGTTTCGCACGCCCGCGCTTGCGGCGTCGCGACTGCTGCCCGCCGCCCATGTAACCAGCCACGCGCGCCACGCGGTTGGGCCACCACGGCAGACCGCCGTAGACAATACCCAGCCCGCCGCGAATGGAGGCATTGACACGGTGCGAAACCGCCTTCACCGTCGTCGTCTACTCGACTGCGGTCCCGGCGGGGGGATGATCATATGAGACACGCGCGCGCCTTCGGCATGGCCGTCCTGGCCGTCGCCCTGCTCGCCGCCGCGTGCGGGACGCCGAGCGCACAGCCGGGCCCGACCACCACACTCACCGTCTGGCTGATGAAGGAGAGCGCTCCGGACAACGTCATCTCCGAGCTCGACCAGCAGTTCCACACCCTGCACCCGGACGTCCAGGTGAGGCTGACCACGCTGGACTGGCCCGGGCGGGACGAGAAGTGGCAGGCCGGCATGGCCTCGGCGACGCCGCCGGACGTGCTGGAGATGGGCAACAGCGACGTGCTGGCCTACGCCAGCGCCGACAAGCTGGCCGACCTGAGCAAGCAGGACTTCGAGAACTCCGACACCTGGCTGACCGGCCTGCGCGACGCCGGCAGCTATGAAGGCCGCCTTTACGGCGTGCCGTACTACGGCGGCGACCGCGTCGTCATCTACCGCAAGGACCTGTGGCAGCAGGCCGGGCTCGGCCAGCCGCCGACCACGAGGGCGCAGCTGGAGGCCGACGCCGCCAAGCTGACCGCCGCCAACCAGGCCACGGACTTCTCCGCCCTCTACTTCCCGGGTCGCTATCAGTACGCCGCCCTGCCCTTCGTGCTCGACGCCGGCGGCACCGTCGCCACGCAGCAGAACGGCAAGTGGACCGGCACTCTGTCGTCGCCCAAGTCGCAGGCCGGGTTGCGCACCTGGGCCGACTTCGTGTCGAAGGTCTCCCGGGCGCCCGCCGACAAGGACGAGACCAGCGACGTGGACGCGCTGGGCAGCGGCCGGGCCGCGATGATCATCGACCAGGGCACCACCGCCGGGGCCGTGGCCAAGAAGTACCCGACGCTGGGCGAGCAGCTCGGCGTGTTCCCCATGCCCGGCGCGAACGGCCCGATGCCGGTGTTCCTGGGCGGCTCCAACCTGGTCGTGCCCAAGGCCAGCCGGCAGGCCGACCTGGCCGCGCAGTGGATCCGGCTGCTCACCGGCACCCAGTACGAGGGCCTGCTCGGTCAGAGCGGCCTGGTGCCCAACAGCACCGGCCTGTCCGCCCTGGTCAGCGGGGTCACCGCGGTCGAGCTGGCCGCGGCGGCCAAGAGCTGGTTCACGCCGCTGTCGACCCACTGGTCGGCCGTGGACAACGCCAACGTCATCCAGGACATGCTGCAGTCCATCGCCGCCGGCCAGGCCACCGTCGCCGAGGCCACCGCGGCCGCCGACACCAAGATCACCCAGCTCCTCAACGCGCCCGGCTGAGGCGCACATGCGGTCCGCAGGTGACGCTGGGAGGCGAGTATGACGCGCAGGTGACATTCGAACGTGGCGGAGTTCTCACGGCGTGCCATCGGCCGATCGCCCAGGGTCATGATCAATGTCACCATCGATCATTTCTTCGGGACTTTACGCGGCGGAACCATTACACCTATCGGCGGTTCGGAATGGTCTCTTCACCCCGCCCGGGTTTCGCCCATTTGCCGGGAGAGGCGGCCGCCTCGGCGTGGTGATCCACGGCCGCCCGAGCGGCCGCCAGTTGAGCTCCGCCGACCGGACGTGGACGTTGGTCGGCGAGTTGCCGACGGCCTGCACGGCGAACCGGTCGCCGGTCGCGGTGGCGAAGTCGATCCGGTCGGACACCGGGCTGCCGATCACGTGCCGCGCCGTCCAGGGGAGTGGTCAGTGATCCGATGAATGGGTCCACGTAGTCGACCGGCTCGACCCCGACAGTCAGCGCCCCGGCCAGCCCGGCGGCCAGCGCCGCGCCGCCCGTCGCGGCCAGAAAGCTGCACCTGATGACCGAGTTATCCGAGTCGGGCATGGCGTGCGCTCCCCACGGCGAGACGGCGGCGTCCGCCCTCCAGCTCAAGGCATCCGCCGGCGAGCGTCAAGATTAGGTCCGATGTTTTCGGGATCCTGTCCGGTATTGTCAAGCCGCCCGCCACAACGACGTGTCGAGTGGAGCAGCCCGTGACGAGAAGATCCCTGCTCGCGGCCCTGGCGGTCGCGACAACGCTGGCGACCGGCGCGACCCCGGCCGTCGCCGCCCCGGCCGCCCCCGGCCGGCTGGCCACGTGGGGCCCGAGCATGACCATCGGTGGCCCCAACTTCAACAACCAGACCATCCGGATGGTGGTGCACAGCAGCATCGCCGGCAGTTCGCCCCGGATCACCCTGTCCAACCTGCGCGGCACCACCCCGCTCGCCGTCGGCGCCGTCGACGTGGCCGTGCAGGGCGCCATGGCAACCGCCGTGGCCGGCAGCCATCACGCCGTCACCTTCGCCCGGTCGCGGTCCCTGACCATCACCGCCGGCGCCGAGGCCGTCAGCGATCCCATCCCCATGTCCGTCGGCGCCGGGCAGAACTTGCTCGTCAGCGTCTTCCTGCCCAAGGCCACCAGCTCCGCCACATGGCACTCCGACGCCTTCGACACCAGCTACCTGTCCCTGCCCGGCGACCACACCCGTGATGACGGCGACGGAAACTACGTGGCCGCACGGACTTCCTGGTTCTATCTGTCCGATGTGGACTTGGTCCCCGCGGTTGCCCGCAGTACCGTGGTCGCCTTCGGCGACTCCATCACCGACGGCTACAACACCCCCGCCAGCGCCTACCAGCGCTGGCCCGACGACTTGGCCCGCCGCCTCGCCGGCACTCGTGGCGTGGTCGACGCCGGTCTCGGCGGCAACCGTGTGCTCACCGACGTGCCCAACATCTGGCAGGGCATCAGCGCCCTCAAGCGCTTCGCCCACGACGCCCTCGGCCAGGCCGGAGTGCGGACCGTCATCCTCCTGGAGGGCGTCAACGACCTCCACGCCGCCGTCAACACCGCCGGCGGTCCCCTCACCGCCCAGGACCTGATCTCCGGCTACCAGCAGCTCATCGCCCAGGCCCACCAGGCCGGTGTGCGCATCATCGGCGGCACCATCATGCCCGACAACGAACCCACCGACCGCGAGGCCATCCGCCAGGCCGTCAACACCTGGATCCGCACCGGCGGCGCCTTCGACGGCGTCGTCGACTTCGACCAGGCCATGGCCGATCCCGCCAATCCCCACACCCTCAACCCCGCCTACGACTCCGGCGACCACCTGCACCCGAACCCGGCCGGCATGCAGGCCATGGCCAACGCCGTGGATCTGGGCCTGATCAGCTGACCACGGATGCCACCCATGCGAGGAAGGGCCCCCCTTTCCAAGCGTCGAACGAGAGGAAGGGGCCCTTCCTGGCGTTGGGTGCCAGGAAAGGCCCCTTCCTCGCATCTCGCAGCCCTGTTCCTCAGCCGATCAGCTGGAACCCGTCGACCAGGAAGTACGTCCCGTCCACCTTGCTCACCGTGAGGGTGTGCGTGCCGGGGTGCAATCCCTTGACCGTGAACACCTTCTGCTGCACGGCCCGTTGAGCCGTGTTGGCGTTGACCGCCGGCTTGGCGACGCCGTCCAAGGTGACGCCGATCTGGCCCTCGTCCGAGTTGGTCTCGGTGAGGAAGCTGATTCCGGTGCCGGTGAAGGTGATCGTCGCCGACGCGCCGTCCTGCTGGCTGTAGTGGACGCCGCTGTCCAGGTCGCCGTAGGTGCGGCCGCCCTGGAACGCCCAGCTGCCGTGGTAGGCGACGCGCAGGTCGTCGTCGTCGACCAGGGCCGGCTTGGGCGTGTCGGGGCCGGCGGCGTTGATGACGGCCTGGGCGGCCGGCGGCCAGTTGCCGTCAGGGACCACTGTGGACGGTTGGAAGGTGATGGCGGTGCCGTTGTTGTTGTAGTTTCCGGTGTCGGTGTAGTTGTCCACGATCTTGTCGTCGTGGATGGTCGGCGTCCACAGGTTCAGCCACAGCGAGCCGCCGATGGACTTGACCACGTTGTCGTGGGTGTACCAGAGGGAACTGCCCTCGTCGTGGTAGATGGCGTTGCAGCCGTTGACGCACTCGCCGAGCACGTTGCCGGTGAACTCGGACTGGGTGGCCTGGCCGCCGAGCGTGTAGATGGGGCCGCCGTCGTTGAGCTCGCCCATGACGCTGTGCACGTGGTTGCCGACGACATGGTTGCCGCCGGTGTAGGTGCTGCCGTGGGCGCACGGCTGCGAAAGTCCTTGCTTGGCTTGCAGATCGCAGCTGGAGGCCCAGCCCCAGCCCCAGCCGATGGAGATGCCGGAGTACGGCGTGTAGCCGACGTCGTTGTGCGACAGGGTGGTGTTGCGGCTGTGCCCGACGAGAATGCCGACGGCGTCGGCGAATTCCTGCCCGACCCGCTGGATCGTGTTGTCGGACACGGAGTTGCCGCTGGTCTGGAGCGCGGCCTGGGTCTGGTAGTAGTCGTCGACCTCGCCGACGCTGACGCCGATGCCGGAGGTGTCGGTGACGCTGCTGCGGTAGACGGTGGAATCCTGGGTCTGGTCGGCCAGGTCGATGCCGCTGGTGCCGACGTCGCGCACGGTGTCGTCGGAGAAGGTGATCCGCTGGCCGCGGTGCACCTGCACGGCGGCGGGGATGCGGATCGGCGCGCGGGTGGTCGGATCCCACAGCACGCCCGCCTGGTTGTCGACGTACCCCTCGGCGGTGGGTGCGTTCCAGGTGGTGTAGGCGAACGTGATGCCGGAGAAGGTGATGTCGTGCACGGGGTTCACGACGTCGGGGATCACGGTGACGCCGTCGACGAGCATGTAGGCGCCGCCGGTCTTGACCAGCTTGATCGTGTGCTGCCTCTTGGCCAGGCCGGTGACGCTCACGATCGCCTGCTGCGCCAGGCGTTCCGGCGAGCTCGCGTCGACAGTCTGCGTCTTGACGCCATCCACGTAGAGGTCGGCGGTGCCCTCGTCGGAGTTGGTCTCCGACAGCACCTGGATGCCGGTGCCGGTGAAGGTGTAGCTGAAGGAGTCGCCGTTGGCGCCGGTGTAGTGCACGTCGCCGCCGAGGTCGCCGGTGGGGCGGCCGTTCTGGTAGCCCCAGCTGCCGGTGTAGGTGGCGCGCCAGTCGGTGTCGTTGAGCGGCGCGAGGTGGCCGGGCGTGCCGCTCACGTCCAGAAGCTCTTGTGCGGTGGGCAGTTCGACGTCGGCCTTGGCCAGGTTCTCACCGGGCCGCGGCACGTAGTAGAGGTAGCCGGCGGCGCCGTCCAGGTAGAACTGGCCGGGCGTGCCGAGCAGCTGGTAGGCGTTCTCGATCCAGCTGATGCCGTTCAGCGCGGGCAATCCCGCGCCGTTGAAGGGAAATCCCGGGTTGGGCACGCTGCTGTGGTTGTTGTTCCAGCAGCCCGGGTCGACCGTGAGGTCCGAGCCGCCGGCGGCGTTGCCGGTGATCGACGCCAGCGGGCAGCGCATCTGCTTCCAGCCGCTGTCGTTGACGATCTCGACCTGGCTCTGGTTGGTCCAGCCGGCGTACGAGCCGTCACCGGTGGTGAAACCCGTTGCCGTGGTGGAGAAGCCGGACGGGTTGGCGGCACTGCGGGTCCGCTGCGCCCTCGTGCCGTCGACGAACAGGTCCCGGCTCTCGGTGCCCTTGGGCACCTTGGCCCGGTAGATGTTCTTCGCGGCGTCCACCTTGGTGAAGCCCGTGACCTTGGCGCCGCCGCTGAGCACCGGCTGCTGCCCCGGGGCGGCCCGGTAGACGACGCTGTGGCCCGGTCGGCCAGAATCCTGTGGGCCCAAGGTGAACGGTGTGCTCAGTCGGTAGGTGCCGCCGCTCAGTTCGACGACCACGTCGCCGTTCTCGTGCCGGGCCCGGTCTCGTGCCGCGGTCAGCGAACACGGCACCTGGGCCAGGCATAAGCTGCCCCACCCGTCGGGCGAAACGTGCAGAACATCCGAGGTATGCCCACTCGCACCCACGACGGTAGCGGCAGCTACCAGGTGTGCGGCGACAACGATGGCGAACCGCATCAGACCTCCATCGGACAGACGTCCGATGAATATAGACACACGGTCACCCCTGGAGCGAGGGTCAATCGCCAACCCCGGCGAGTCACGCCCAGGAACAGGGCGAATGTCGGTTTCGCGCAGTTTCGAACGTCACATGCGCGTCGCACTTGCCTCCCAGCGGCACATCCGGACCGCAAGTGACAAGAATCGGGCGAGGGCGAGGCTCAGGCGAGTAACCGCGCCCCTGGGCCGGGTGTGGCGCTGACGTCACGGGTGGTGAGGTGCTCGTGCCCCGCGTCGCAGCGGAGGTCGGCGTGCACGGGCGCGCCGCAGTCCCGGTGGTGCAGCAGCACGGCGGGGCCTTCGGGGTCGGCGACGTGCCGGTCGCCCCAGTCCAGCAGGGCGACGAGGATCGGGTACAGCTCCTTGCCCTTGGCGGTCAGCCGGTACTCCTGGCGGGCCCGCTGCCCGGGCTCCTGGTAGCTCTGCCGGTCGAGGATGCCGTGCTCGACGAGGGTGGCGAGCCGGGTGGCGAGCAGGTTGCGGGCGACGCCGGTGCGGAGCTGGAACTGCTCGAACCGCCGGTTGCCGTTGAACGCCTCGCGCAGGATGAGCAGCGTCCACCGCTCGCCCACCAGTTGCAGGGTGCGAGCGATGGAGCAGTTCGCGGTGCTGTACGTAGCCCTCTCGTCCACGCCACCCAGTGTAGTCTGGGTTTTTGTTCAGAACTTAGACGGCGGCCGAGCGGGCGGCGGCCCGCAGCGCGCGCAGGGTCCGCGAGTCGGAGAAGCCGACGGCCCGGGCCGCGCCCTCCACCGTGGTCCCGCTGGCGATGAGGTGCTCGGCCCGCTCCAGCCGCAGCGCCTGCTGGTAGCGCAGCGGGGTCAACCCGGTGGCGTCCCGGAAGCGCCGGGTGACGGTGCGCTCGCTGCACCCGAACTTGCGGCTCAGCTCGGCCAGCCGCAGCGGCTCGGTGTACCGCTCGTCGATCACGTCCTGTAGCCGGTGCACCAGGTCGGACAGGTGGCTGCGGTGCCGCAGCAGGGCGCTGACCTGCTCGTCGCTGCCGTTGCGCCGGGCGTACACGACCAGCGCCCGCGCGATCCGGCCGGCCATGGTCGGCCCGTGCCAGGTGGAGATCAGGTGCAGGCAGAGATCGATGCCGCTGGCGATCCCGGCCGACGTGGCCAGATTTCCGTCCACTGTATACAGAACGTCCCGCACGACCTCGGCCGCCGGGTAGCGCGCGGCCAGCTCGTCCTGGAGCTGGTGGTGGGTCGCGCAGCGCCGGCCGTCGAGCAGCCCGGCCCGGCCGAGCGTCTCGGCGGCGGCGCAGACGCTGACCACCATGCCGCCCTGCCGGTGGTGCGAGCGCAGCATGGCCAGGGCCCGCTCGCTCGGGGCGACATCCTCCAGAGTGGCGCACTGCTTGCCCGGCACGATGACAATGTCGTTGGGAGACAACGTAGGCCACGTCGTGGAGATGCGCACCGGCAGCAGCTCGGCGGTGACGACCTCGGGCTCGTCGCCCACATAGGACAGTTCATAGGGCAGGCCGAAGTCGCGCGCGGCGTGGAACACCTCGGCCGGGCCGGCCAGGTCGAGCAGGTACACCTGCGGCTGCACCAGGAACACCACGCGGCGCATCAGACGCCTCCTCACCTCACCCGACCCGGACTGTCCGGGATGCTAGCGATGGTGAGCTCGGCGACGTGTCATGTCGACCGGATGCATCCGGTTTCTGGCTGGATAGCCGGCTGCGCTTGCCCGCGCGGGCAGGCATTGGCGAGCCGGATGCCGCTGAACCCCAGGGTGCTGGCGATCACCCGGTCCCAGAACGGCCACAGGGTCGGCAGCACCCGCAGCTGGATGCCGGCCGCCTCGTGCAGCGCGAACAGGTCGCCAACCCGCTCGGCCGGCCCGAGCGGGCGGACGGTGCGGGTGGACACGTGGCAGTAGTCGCCGAACGGCTCGAAGTCGGCGGCCGGCAGCCGGTACGCGTACAGCACGACGGACCGCATCGCCGCCAGCCAGCCGTATTCGACGGCATGCACCCGGTTGTCACCGAGCCACGCGCGGTCACCCTCCGTTGTGGACTCCGTCGTCCACGCCAGCGCCCGCGGACACCGCCGCGGGAACCAGTAGTCAGGTGAGCGGGAAGCGTCGGCCGCCCAGACGTACGCCTCGGGATGCCTGGACGTCGCCGCCACGTGCGGCTCGAAGACGGTGATAGTCGGATCCTCGGAGAAGTGCAGCACCTGGCCCGGTTCCGGTCGCATCCCTCCAGACTATTGGCCCCGCACAAGCCCATTTAGGTGCGCGTAGACGACGGCGTGCACCCGGTCGCGAAGCCCGAGCTTGGCCAGGATCCGCGACACGTGCGTCTTCACGGTCTCGTCGCCGACATGCAGCTGCACGGCGATCTCCGCGTTGCTGTGGGCCTTGGCCACCAGCAGCAGGACCTCGCGTTCACGGGGCGTGAGCTGGGCCAGCTCGGGCGGCTCGGGCGGCGGCGCGACCGCGGTGGCGAAGCGGCCGATCAGCCGGTGCGTCACCGACGGGTCGATCAGCGCGTCGCCGCGGGCGGCCACCCGCACGGCGGTGATCAGCTCCTCCGGCGGCAGGCTCTTGAGCAGGAAGCCGCTGGCCCCGGCCCGCAGCGCCCGGTACACGTACTCGTCGTGGTCGTAGGTGGTCAGCACGATGACCTTGGTGCGGTTGCCGGGCGCGGCCAGGATCGCCTCGGTGGCGGCCAGGCCGTCCATCTTCGGCATCCGCACGTCCAGCACGGCCACGTCCGGCCGCAGCCGCCGCGTCTCGGCGACGGCCGCGCTGCCGTCGCCGACCTCGGCCACGCACCGGAACTCCGGCTGGGTGCCGAGAATCGCGCGCATCCCGGAGCGGAACATCGCGTGGTCGTCGGCCAGCAACACATCGAGAGTCGTCACAGTCCCACCTCGCTAGCGCTCGGCGAGTCTGCGACCAATGCCCCTGTGTTGAATGGTTCCCTCGCAAGCTCGGTCACAGTCCCACCTCGCTAGCGCTCGGCGAGTCTGCGACCAATGCCCCTGTGTTGAATGGTTCCCTCGCAAGCTCGGTCACAGTGGGAACACCACCGAGGTGCGCCAGGACCGGCCGTCCGGCTCCGGGCCGCTGCTGGCCACGCCCTTGAACATGGTGGCTCGGTTGGCAATGCCGGCCAGGCCACGGCCAAGGTGCGGGCTGTCGGACGGCCGGGCGTCTGAGGGCATCGGGTTGCTGGCCGACAGCACCAGCGACGACTCGCCGTAGTCAAGACGCACGGCGACCGTGGTGCCGTCGCCGTGGCGCAGGGCATTGGTGAGCATCTCCTGGGCGATCCGGTACAGCGCGATGTCCAGCGATTCCGGCAGGTCGCGGCGCTGGCCGGTGGTGGCGAGAGAGGCGTGCAGGCCGGCGGTGCGCACACCGTCGAACAGCTCCTCGATGTTGTCCAGACCGGGCTGCCGGGCCCCGTCGGCGCGATCGCCGTGCAGCAGGTCGAGCAGGTGCCGGAGCTCGACCATGGCCGAGCGGGCCGAGCTCTCCACCGCCGTCACGGACTCACCGAGCTTGGCGTTGTGCTGGTCGCCGGCCATGATCAGCCGGGCCGCGCCGGCGTGCACGCTGATCGCGCTGACGTGGTGGGCGATGACGTCGTGCAGGTCGCGGGCAATCGCCTCGCGTTCCTCGGCGACGGCCTTGACCACTGATTCCTTGGCATCGCGGCGTTCCTGCTCGGCGCGCTGCTCCAGCTCGGCCAGATAGGCGCGGCGGGTCGTGGTGTAGCGGCCGACCAGCCACGGCAGCAGGCCGAACTCCACCATGCTGAGCGGGATGAGCGCCCAGTTGTGCAGGCCGTTGGCCAGCACCCGGGTGAGTCCGACCATGATCGTGGTGGCGGCCAGGGTGAGCCAGGCGGGCCAGCCGCGCAGCCATGCGCCGGCCCGGTAGCCGGCGATCATCAGGCCGGCGGTGTTGCCCGCGGCGGACGGCGCGATCGCCAGCACGGACAGCATCCGGACCAGGCCGTGCGCGACGGCCACGAAGCCGGAGAGCCGGGCCGGGCCGGCCAGGCACAGGTCGACGCCGATGATCGCGAGCAGTCCGACGACCTGCGCGACGGTGCTCGGGGTGCAGTCCGCATAGAACACGTAGCCCACGTCCGCGACCACACACAGGACGCTGACCAGCAACGACTGGCGCGCGAGCGTGCCACGCACGGTCAACTGCATAGCCCCTCCCGGTCGGTCCGGCACCGATCATGCGGCACCCGACCCCGGCGCCGAGTCCCTCCCACGGGGGACAATCATCCCTCGGGGCCGTGGTTACCGAGGGCGTTTCGACCTCTAGCGTCCTGTCCGATGAAAGCCACCGTTCTGGCCCTGCTGCTGTCTCTGTTGCTGGGGCCGCTGCTCGTCGCACCGGCGTACGCGGACACCGCGTCCGCCGGCGGCGACGTGCATGTCGCCCAGACACTCGGCGACCGCGAGCTGACCGTGACACTGCGGCGGGTCACCGGCGTGCCCGGCCCGCTGCACGTCGACGTGCTCACCCATGCCGGCTCGCCGGCCGGAACGCTGCGGTTGTCGATCACCGGCCCGGGCACGGCCGCGGGGATCGCCGTCGTCCTCGGCGCCCGGCCCGGCTCCTACGGCGGTGACCTGCGGGTGGACGCCGCTGGGCGCTGGGAGCTGGCCCTCGACGACGGGCAGCGGGTGGCGCGCATCCCGTTCGTGGTGTCGGCGCAGCCGGTCAGCCCGCCGGAACAGGCCGTATACCTGGGTTTTCTGCTCGCCGGCGTGGGCCTGGTGGCCACTCTGGTGGTGGCCACGCGATCCAGGCGGGGCTGGTGGGCCATGATCCCGATCGGCGGCGCGATCGCCGGGGTGGCGGTGGCGATCACCGGGGCCGTGCTGTCGACGACGTTGCCGTTGCCGCCGCAGCCGGGCACGCAGGTGGACGCCGACGGGGCCAACACCACCGACCCTTATCAGCTGGCCCAGCCGTTGACCGGCGACTACTCCCGCCAGCCGGCCAACCTGTCGCTGTCGCCGACTTCCGTCGCCACGCAACGGCCTTTGGACTTCACGCTGGCGTTGACCGACGGCGCGACCGGTCGCCCGGTGGACGACCTGATGGTGCACGACAGCGCGTTGACGCACTTGATCGTCATCGGGCCGTCCGGTCAGCTGTGGCACCTGCACCCGATCCGCGTGGCCCCGGGCGTGTTCCAGTTCCCGCTGACGCTGCCGGTCGCCGGTCACTACGCCGTGTCGGCGGAGATCGCCCGGACCGGCGGCGGCGTGCAGCTGGTCCGCTCCGCCGTCGGGATCGACGCCAGTGGAGATTCTGTTGGCACCCAGCCGAATTCATCCTCGGACGTGCACGTGACCGTGCCGGAGTTCACCGCCGGGCAGCCGGGCACGATCGACGCCCATGTCGGCACCGCGGCGGATCTCCAGCCGTGGCTGGGAATGCTCGGGCACCTGATCGCCGTCGGTCCGCTCGGTCCCGGCGGCGCGCAGGCCGCGCCGGTGTGGGTGCACGCGCACTCCATGGGCGGCGACATGACCGGCATGGCCATGGCCGCCGGGTCGATGGGCGGCCTGATGCCCGTGAACGGGGACAGCGCGCCGGACGAGACCGTCGCCGCCTACGGGCCGGATGTGGCCTTCACCTATACGTTTCCGCTGCCGGGCGACTATCAGGCCTGGATCCAGGTGGAGCGGAACTACCAGGTCGAGACCATCCCGCTGGCGGTGCATGTCGATGCGGCACCCGTTGTCAAGCAAGGAAAACACGACGTCACGGCCCGACTGGTGGACACCGGGACCGTGGAGCTGGACGTGACGCCGTCGGCCGGCGCGACCGTGAGCGTGCAGGCGGTCATGCCGACCACCGGCTACACGACCGGCTCAGTGCCGGCCGTGGCCACCGATGCCGGCAAGTTCCGGGTCACCGGCCTGCCGCTGATGACGCCGGGACAGTGGGAGATCATCACCACCGTGCGGGATCAGTCCGGAGTGGACGAACATGTGTCACCGGTGACGGTGACCGGATGAGGGGGCAGGGAATGAGGCCGACAGGGGCCGGTTTTGTGTTGCTGGGCACGGGGATATCGCTCGTCGGCACCTCGTGGGACGTGCAGTGGCACATCGACGTGGGGCCGGACACGTTCTTCACGCTGCCACATTTGTTCATCTACGCCGGCAGCGCCATCGCCGGCATCGCCGCCCTGGTTGTCGTGCTCGCCGTGACGGCCGCGCAGCGCCGCGGCGAGACGCCCGACCCGCGCGACGGCGGCGTCCCGATCCGGGTGTTCGGCGGCGCGTTCACCGCGCCGCTCGGCTACCTCGTCACGGGGCTCGGGGCCGCCGCGTTCCTGTTGTACGGCCTCACCGATCTGTGGTGGCACACCGTATACGGCTTCGACGCCGTGTTGAACTCGCCGCCGCACGTGGCTCTGTTCACCAACATCTCCATCACCATGATCGGCGCCGTGATCATCGCCGCCGCCGCGCGGGAACGGCTGTGGGGCCGGATCGCCATGGCCATCAGCGTTCCGGTGCTGATGACGTTCTTCCCCATCACCGCCAACGCCTTCCAGGGCTTGAACCTGCCGTTCGACACCATCGTCGCCGCCACCACGCTGATCGTCGTGCTGCTGCTCGTGGTCACCCGGGTCGCCATCGGCCGCCCCGGCGCCGCCCTGGCCACCGCCGCCGCACTGCTTGCCATGCAAGGGATCCTGTGGGTCTTCACGCCGTGGGCCACCGCGGCCTACGCCTACTCCGTCGGTCTGCCGATGCGGGACGGCATGGGCGGCGAGCCGTCACTCATCCCGTCCGGCATCCCGCTGGCCGCCCTGCTCGCCGCCGTCGCGATCGAGCTCCTGCTCCGCCGCGGCCCCCTGCTCTCCGGCGCTGTCGCAGGCCTCGTCCTCGGCTTCACCTTTGTCCTGCAACGATCCTGGCTCGGCTACGGTCCACATGCCACCCCGCTGCTCCTGCTCACGACCACCATCGCCGGCGCCCTGTTCGGCTGGCTCGGCGCCTACCTCGGCTCACGTTTCGGCGCCATGGTGCGCGTCGGGGAGAAGGTGACGGCATGATCAAGCGCCTCTTCGTCGTGTTGGCCGCCCTGCTGCTCACCCTCGCCACCGCCTCGCCGGCCATGGCCTACGAGCCCGTCAACGTCGTGCACACCGAACGCGTCCAGGTCGGGCCCTACGGCCTCACCGTCGGTTTCTCCACCTGGCCCCTCCGGGCCATGCAATCGCTCGACTTCACCTTCGCCCCCGACGGTGGCCTCGACGGCAAGTCCGGCACCTACTTCCGCACCGGCCCCTCCGGCTCCCACACCTTCCCCGTCCCCCTCGCGCGCCACCCCCGCAAGCGGGACGTGTGGGGCCTGGACGTGTTCGCCCTGCAGACCCAGGGCAACTGGAAATTCACCTTCGCCATCGACGGCCCCCAAGGCCACGGCGAAGGCACCCTGGCCAACCTCCAGGTGCTCGAACAACCCGGCCCACCCCTCACCCTGAGCTGGATCGTCTGCTCCCTGCCGTTCCTCGGCCTGGTCGCCTTCCTGGTCATCGCCTGGCGGCGCAACGGCAGAACTCTCGTGCCCGCTTAGGTGTTCTGCACGTGCTGCCAGCCGAAACGGCCCTTGATGCAGAGGTTGCCGTGGGTGACCGAGCTGTCGTGGGGTGAGGTGACCTTGACGATCTCGTTGTGCTGGACGTGTAGGGTCAGGTTGCAGCCGACCCCGCAAAACGTGCATACGGTTGTGGTCTCGGTCTGGGCGGACTCGTCCCAGGTGCCCTCGGCCCGCTTGTGGTACTCGCGGCGGAAGCTGAGGGCGCCGGTAGGGCAGACCTCGATGCAGTTGCCGCAGTAGACGCAGGCGCTGTCTGGCAGCGGGGCGGAGAACTCGGTGGAGATGCGGGAGTCGAAGCCCCGGCCGGCGACGGCGATGGCGAAGGTGTTCTGCCACTGGTCGCCGCAGGCGTCGACGCACTTGTAACAGAGGATGCACTTCGAGTAGTCGCGGACGTAGAGGTCATTGTCCACAGTGGCTGGTTGGGCGACGGTGGCGGCGTCGGGGCCGAAGCGGGCGGGATCGGCCCCGGCCTCGGCCATCCAGGCGGCGACCTGGGGAGTGGTGGACAGATCGGTTGCGGAGCCGAGGAGTTCGAGCACCAGGCGCCGGCTGTGCCGGGTCCGCTCGGTGTCGGTGCGCACGACCATGCCGGGCTCGACCTTGCGGGAGCAGGAGGGGACCAGGGTGCGCGAGCCCTCGACCTCGACCATGCACACCCGGCAGGCGTTGGCCGGTTCGAGGGTGTCGCCGTAGCACAGGGTCGGCATGTCCCCGCAGGCGCTGAGAATGGTCGAACCCTCGGGCACGGCGACCGGTTCACCATCCAAAGTGAACTCGACGAGCCGGCGAGGCAGTCCGATGTCGACGATGGTCACAGTCCCACCTCGCTAGCTGCGACCAAGGCCTCTGTGCTCAATGGTGCCCTCGCAAGCTCGGTCACAGTCCCACCTCGCTAGCGCTCGGCGAGTCTGCGACCCAGGCCTCTGTGCTCAATGGTGCCCTCGCAAGCTCGGTCACAGCTGCACCCCAAGTCGGTCGATGGCGGATTCGATGGCGTTCCAGGCGGTCTGCCCGAGGCCGCAGATGGACGAGTCCCGCATCACGCGGCCGACGTCCCGCAGCAGCACCAGGTCCTGGGCGTCGCCGGTGCGGCCGACGAGGCGGTGCAGCGCTTCCTCCTGGCGCACGGTGCCGATCCGGCACGGCACGCACTGCCCGCACGACTCGTCCCGGAAGAACTCGGCTATGCGCAACAGGAATCCACCGACATCGACGGTGCCGTCCAGGACCAGCACGACACCGGAGCCGAGGGTGGCGCCGGCGGCGCGGGCATCCTCCATGGTCAAAGGCAGGTCGATCTCGTCGGGACGTAAGAACCCGCCGGCGGCGCCGCCCAGCAGCACGGCCCGCAGATCCTCGACGCCGCCGGCCAGGTCGAGCAGGTCCCGCAGGGTGGCGCCGAACGGCACCTCGTAGACGCCGGGCCGGGGCACGGTGCCGGAGACGCAGAACAGCTTGGAGCCGGTGGACTGCGCGGTGCCGATCCGCCCGTACGCCTCGCATCCCTCAGTGAGGATGAGCAGCACGTTGGCCAGCGTCTCCACGTTGTTGACCACGGTCGGCTTGCCGAACAGGCCCTTCTCCACCGGGAACGGCGGCTTGCTGCGGGGTTCGCCGCGGTAGCCCTCGATGGAGTTGAAGATCGCGGTCTCCTCGCCGCAGATGTACGCCCCGGCGCCGCGCCGGATTTCGATGTCGAAATCGAAGCCCGGCTGCCCCATGATGTTCGCGCCGAGGAAGCCGCGCTCCCGAGCGACGGAGATGGCGTTGCGCAGCAAGGAGAACGCCAGCGGGTATTCGCCCCGGATGTACAGGTACCCACGAGTGCAACCGGTCGCGAACGCGGCGACGGTCATGGCCTCGATCACCGCGAACGGGTCGCCCTCCATCAGCACACGGTCCTTGAACGTGCCGGGTTCGCTCTCATCGGCATTGCACACCAAGAAGTGCGGCCGATCCGGCTGCCCGGCGGTCGCGGCCCACTTGCGCCCGGTCGGGAAGGCCGCACCGCCGCGGCCCATTAGCCTGGCGTCGGTGACCTCACGGATCACCCCCGGCGGCCCGAGCCGAAGAGCGTTACGCAGTGCGGCATATCCGCCGGCGGCGCGGTAGTCGTCGAGGCTGCGCGGATCCACCACGCCGACCCGCCGCAGCAGCCGCAGCGACGGATCACCCAGCTGCGGCAACGGAAGCTCCGGCATCAGGTACTCGGATCCCCCACCGGCCTCGACGGCCAGCGCCGCCGGCGCGCGTTCGCAGACCCCCAGGCACGGGCTGCGAACGACGTGCGCAGTCTGCGCGGCGGCCAGCGCCTCGGCGCCGTTGATCTTGCACGCGAGGTCCACGCAGACGTGCACGACCTGGCGCGGCCGCTCGTCCATGGAGAACAGGGAGTAGAAGGTGGCCACGCCGTAGGCCTCGGCCGGCGGCGCCGACAGCCGCCGGCAGATGTGGTTCAACGCGCCCTCGCTGATCCACCCGACGGCGTCGTTGGCCGCGTGCAGAGCCGGCAGCAGCTGGTCCCGGCCGAGATCCGTGCCAGCCAACGCCGCGTCGATCGCCGAACGCTCCACAGTGGACGGAGCCGCCTCCAGAAACCGCAGGTCCATCAGTGGCTCACCATCTTGTCCACGCGAATCGCGGCCGCCTTGTACTCGGCGGTGCCGGCGACCGGGTCGGTGGCCTCGATGGTGATCTGGTTGACGTCCACCTCGTCCGGGAAGTGGAAGGTCATGAAGGCCAGCCCCGGCCGCAGCCCCTCGTCGATGCGCACCGGCGCGACGATGGCGCCGCGCCGCGACGAGATCTGGACCAGCTCGTCCTCGACGACACCGAGGTCCAGAGCGTCCTGAGGGCACAGGTCCAGGGTCTCGCCGCGACGCAGCGGGGACGAGAAGCCGCCCGACTGCACGCCCGTGTTGTAGGAGTCCAGGCGCCGCCCGGTGGTCAGCCGCAGCGGGAACTCCGCGCTGAGCTCGTCCACCGGCGGGCTGTGCCGCAGCACCGAGAACGGCGCCGGGCGGCCCCGCAGTGCGGGGTCGGTCTCCCACAGCCGGGCGTGCAGGTAGGTCGGCTCCAGGCTGTCCTCGCTCGGGCAGGGCCACTGAATGCCCCCGAGGTCGGCCAGTCGCGCGTAGCTCATCCCCCGGTGCATGGGGGACAGCGCCCGCATCTCGTCCCAGACCTGCTCCGCGCTGTCGTAGTGCCAGTCGTGACCCAGCCGCCGCGCCAGCTCGCAGAGCAGTTCGATGTCGTCGCGCGCGCCGTCGGGCGCGTCCACGGCCTTGCGCACCCGCTGCACCCGGCGCTCGCTGTTGGTGAAGGTGCCGTCGGTCTCGCACCACGCGGCCGACGCCGGCAGCACCACGTGGGCCAGCTGCGCGGTCTTGGTGAGGAAGATGTCCTGCACCACCACGTGGTCCAAATTGGACATTCGTTTGACGGTGTGCTCGCAGTCGGCCTCGGACTGCACGGGGTTCTCGCCGATGACATACACGGTGGTCATGTCGCCGCGTTCCATCGCCTCCAGCATCTGGGTCAGGTTCCAGCCCTTGTAGGGCGGAATCCGCGACCCCCAGGCCGCGTCGAACGCCGCCCGCACGCCGGAGTCCTGGACGTCCTGGAAGCCGGGCAGCCGGTCCGGGATCGCCCCCATGTCCCCGCCGCCCTGCACGTTGTTCTGGCCGCGCAACGGGTTCAGGCCGGCACCGTAGCGGCCCACCTGCCCGGTCAGCAGCGACAGGTTGATCAGCGACAGCACGTTGTCGGTGCCGTTGTGGTGCTCGGTGATGCCCAGCGTCCAGGACAGCTGGCCCCGGTCGGCCCGCGCGTACGCGTGCGCCAGCTCCCGGATCACCTCGGCCGGCACGCCGGTCTCCAGCTCGGCCACCGGCAGCGTCCACTCCTCCACCGAGGCGGCGTACTCGGCGAAGCCCTCGGTGCCGCGCTCGACGAACGACCGGTTGACCAGCCCGGAGTGGATGATCTCGCGGGCGATCGCGCTGGCCAGCGGGATGTCCGTGCCCACATTGAGCCGTAACCACTGATGGGCCCACTTGGCGGTGCTGGTCAGCCTCGGGTCGACCACATACAGCCGGGCGCCCTTGTGCACGGCCTTGAGGACGTGCTGGAAGAAGATGGGGTGCGCCTCACGGGCGTTGGAGCCCCACAGCACGATCAGGTCGGCGTCCTCGATCTCCTGGTACGAGGAGGTGCCGCCGCCGCTGCCGAACACCTTGGCCAGGCCCGCCACGCTGGGGGCGTGACAGGTGCGGTTGCAGGAGTCCACGTTGTTGGTCCCGATCACCGCGCGGGCGAACTTCTGCGCCACGTAGTTCATCTCGTTGGTGGCCCGCGCGCACGAGAACATGCCGGTCGAGGGCCTCGTCCCAGCCGGCCGGCCGCAGCACGCCCGCGTCCCGGACCAGCGGCTGGGTGAGTCGGACGTAGGGTTCCCGCTTCCTCCGGCCCATGGCACACCTCCTCGAAGACTGTATGCAATCTACGGTATTCGCTAACCAGGATCCAGGGCAAGCGGATCCGCCAGGAGGGGCAGCAGGGATCGGGGTCCGGGTGGGAATCCGGCGGATGGCGGCGCGATTGGCCGCCCGGGCGGCCGGGCGAACTGCTATGGGCCCGGCTTTCTGTGTCAAACGACGCACAGCGACGCGCGATCCGGCGGCAGGCTAGATCGATGGAGAACCACCTCGACGCCCACTACGTGTCGATGGTGCTCGTCGACGTCGAGCGCTTCGGCGACCCGACGCGGACCGACAACCACCACCTGTCCGTCCGCCACGTCGTCTACTCGGCGCTGACCAGCGCCTTCACCGCATCCGAGATCCCCTGGGACGACTGCGACGTGGCCGATCTCGGCGACGGCGTGATGATCCTGGTGCCGCCCGTGGTGTCCAAGAGCCGACTTGTCGCCCGGCTGCCCGAACGGCTGGTCGACGCGCTGGGCCGGCACAACCGGGACGCCGAGGCGCCGTCGCGGGCCCGGCTGCGGCTGGCCCTGCACGCCGGCGAGGTGCACCGCGACGAGCACGGCATCACCGGCGACGCGCTGAACTTCGGCTTCCGGCTACTCGACGCGCCGGCCGCGAAACGCGCCCTGGCGCTGGCCGCCGGCGACCTGGTGGTGATCGTCTCCGAGGACCTGTTCGCCAGCGTCATCCGGCACGACCCGGCCGCGCAGCCGGACACCTACCGGCGCATCGACGTGCAGATCAAGGAGACCGCCGCCGGCGCGTGGATACGCCTTCCGGGTGACACCCACGACGGGGCATTAACGATGGCGTCCACAACGCCGATGCTGGCTGAGTCCGCGCCGCCATGCACCGTCGAGCCCGAGCCGGAGGACCCGGTGAGACAGGTCCTGGTCGCCGACCGACGCCGGCCGCGCAAGCCGCAGATCGGTCTGACGGCGCTCGTCGAGGCGCTGCTGGCGGTCCCGTTCATGGCCAGCGAGTCCGGCCGCCGGCTGCTGCTGGACAACCTGCGGCCCGAGATCGCCAACGCGGTGGCCTACTACCCGCAGGCCCGACTGCACGTGTTCAGCCTCGTCAACACATGCGTGCGCTACGACTACGGCATCGAGGAACTACTGGGCACGGTGCACGAGCTGGAGGGGGAATGCCCGGCGGTCCGCGCCCTGGACGCCACGGTGGCGGCGCTGCTGGAGCGGCCTGGCCCCGGCGATCCGTCCCTGGACTGAAGGCGCGACCATGTACGACCAAGGACAGAGCGGCCGCGTCTCACTGGGGCAGCTCGTCGACGCGCTCCAGGAGGTGTACGTCCTGCGACACAAGGACGGTCGGGACCTGCTCCTGGACCTGTTGCGGCGCAAGCTCGGCCCGGGTTTCGATCCGGCCGAGAACCCTGTCGCGCGCCTGCACGTGTTCAGCATCGTGATGACCTGCGAGCGTCACCACGGCGGTCTGCAGGCGCTCGTCGACGCCATCCGGGAACTGGACCCGGACTCCCTGGACGTGGCTCGCGTGGTCTACCTGGTGGACACCATGAGCCCGCTGGACCTGCTGCCGGTGGCCGAGCGCAATCAGCTCGTGGCCCTGCTGGAAGGGGCGCCGCTGCCGCCGCTGGACGAGCTCTACCGGGAGGTCCTCGGCCCGGCCGCGCACGCCCTGCCGCCCGGCCCCCGCACCCTGCGCGACGTGCTCGTGCTGCTGGAGCAGCACAATGTCCGCGCCGACGGTCTCCCGCACGTGCTGGTGTTCATGGAGCGGCTGGCGGCGCTGACCGACGAGGCGCTGGCCAGCCGGCTGCGGGACTGGGTCAGCCAGGAGGCCGAGCGGATGGACCTGGCCGGGCCGGTCGCCGAACTGCGCGCGGCCAAGCCGGCAATCGCCACCGCCCGGGACAACACCGGCAGCCTGCACCTGGTGATGCGGATCGAGCGGGACCGGCTGGAGGCCGACCGGTTCGTGCTCTCGCACTGGCGCTCCGGCGGCGGCGACTGGCAGCCGGTGCCGGGCGAGGACCGGGCTGGCACGCTCGAGGAGATCAAGGGGCACGTGGCCGACCTGGTGGACCGGGCCGAGGACGACTGGCGGCGGCTGCCCGAGCCCATCCAACTGGAGTTCCTGCTGCCCCGGGACCTGATGCACCTGCCGGTCGACCAGTGGCTGGCGGCCAACGACGGCGGCGTCGAACGCCGCCTGGGCGTGCACTTCGAACTGGTGTTGCGCAGCCTGGACCGGATGCGCAACCGGTCGTGGCACAAGAACTGGTGGCGTCGCTGGCGCTCGATGTCCGCGGGCGCCCCCGCGCTGTGGTGCCGGCAGGAGTCGGACAACTACCTGCCGGAACTGGTCGCGACGCTGGCCGACCAACCCGAAACCTGCGTCGTGGTGCTGGACCACTGCCTCGACGAGACCGCCGGGCCCCGCGACGCGCTCACCGTGGCGCTGCGCGAGGGCGTGCCGGTGGTGCTGTGGTGCCGTGATCCCAAGGCGTTGGAGGAATTCGTGGCGGTCGCGGACACGTTGGTCGCGGCCGGGCCACGCGGCCTGCGGGCCACCACCGGCAAGCTGCGCAACCAGGCGTACTGGACCGGCCGGGACGAGCATTGCGGAGCACACGTGAGCCTGCTCTGGGACGACCCCGAGCGAATCATCGACCTGTACGACCGACCGGCGGCCCCGCGCCCGGAGGTGACGACATGACCAGGCAGGTCTACCAGGGCACCGGCTGGCCGCTGCCGGATCAGGGACAGGGGCCGGCGATACCGGACCCGCCCCCGTGGCGGGCCTTCGACGGCGGACCGGTGCTGCCCCCGCCGCCCGAGGACGACGCGGAGAATCGCCGCCGGCTCGGCTCGGTGAGCCCGGCGCAGCCGAGCGCGTCCCAGCGCGAGGTCGACTCCGTGAACCTGTCGCTGCTGCTGCGCCGCCCGCTGCTGGTCACCGGCCGGCCCGGCACCGGAAAGTCCGCGCTGGCCTACCGGATCGCCCGCGAGCTGAAGCTGGGTCGGGTGCTGCGCTGGACGATCACCAGCCGCAGCACGCTGAATTCCGGTTTGTACGACTATGACGCCATCGGTCGGGTCGAGGCGGCCAACGCGCGTCGCAAGCCCTCGGAGGAGCGCGAGGTCGGCGATTTCCTCACGCTGGGCCCGTTGGGCACCGCCCTGCTGCCCTACGAGCGGCCGCGGGTGCTGCTTGTCGACGAGATCGACAAGAGCGACATAGACCTGCCCAACGACCTGCTCAGCGTGTTCGAGGACGGCGAGTACACGATCAAGGAGTTGGCGCGGCTGGCCAAGGTGGCGCCGGAGATCGAGGTGCACACCGCCGATCCGGACCGCACCGCGGTGATCCGCCGCGGCCGGGTGCGCTGCCGCGCCTTCCCGATGATCGTGATCACCAGCAACGACGAGCGCGAGTTCCCGCCGGCGTTCCTGCGGCGCTGCCTGCGCATGCACATCGAGGATCCGGACGTGGATCAGCTCGCGGCGATGGTGCACGCTCACTTTCGGGGTAAGGAATCCGCCCGTTCGAGGGACCTCATCCAGGAGTTCGTGGCACGCAGTCGCCGAGTGGACGGACTGGCCGCGGATCAACTGCTGAATGCCGTGCATCTCGTCACTTCGGAGGAATACAGCTACGACGAGTTGTGGGATGGTCTTATCGACAGTGTCTGGCAACGGCTGACGGAAGCAGAATGACCGGACCGTCCCGCGCTCTCCCGGTGCCACCGCGAGGCAGTGGCACCGATGACTCGCGCGCGGACCCGGTCGGCACCGCGGACCTGTACCCGTTCGAAGTGGCGGACGCGTTTTTCGTCGCCGCGCACCTGGCCCGAGAGCAGGGCGTCCCACCGGCGGAAACCCCTGGCAACACTGCGGAAAAACCTCGGCCGCCGGCCCTGCGCGGGGAACCGCGGAGATCGACCCGCCCACCGGAGCCCCAGCCGCGTGCCCCCGACCCGGTCCCTCCCGGCATCCGCCTGGTCGACGCCGACGATCGGCAGCGCCGGTCCCCCAAGGGTCACGCCACCCCGGCCGCCGCACCGGCCGCGCCGATGGTTGAATGGCCCGCGATGCCGGGGCTGCACAGTGGGCGGAGGATCGCCAGGGCGTTGCGCCCCTTCAAGCGCACCGTTCCCGCGCGCTTCCGCCACGAGCTGGACGAGGACGCCACCGCCGAGCAGGCTGCCGTCTTCGACGGCATACCACCGGTCATGCGGTCGGCTCCCGACCGTCCACTTGAGGCAGTGCTGGTGGTGGACAGCTCGGAGTCCATGGTGATCTGGCGGCACACCGCCGCCGAGTTCCGCACGCTGTTGGAACGCCAGGGCGCGTTCTCAACAGTACGACTGTTCCATTTGGACACCGACCAGGTCAAGCCCCTGTCGCTGCGCACCGAGAACGACAATGTGGCGCTGCCGCCGTCCCGGCTGCTGGATCCGACCGGCCGGCGGCTGATCGTGGTGCTCACCGACGGCATCGGGGCCGCCTGGCAGGAGCCGCTGGCGCAGCGCTGGCTGGCCCGGTGGGGCCGGTGCGGCCCGGTCGCGGTGGTCAACGTGCTGCCGCAGTCGTTGTGGCACTGGTCGAGCCTGAAGCCGACGGGCGCCACGCTGCGGGCCGCCGCGCCGCGCGTGGCCAACACCCGGTTGCGGTGCCGGTTCAGCGATCTGGAGGCGACGCCCGGGATCGTGCCCATTCCCTTGCTGGAACTGGACGAGCGGTCTCTGGGCCGATGGGCCCGGCTGGTGGCCGACCCCTCCCCGGCGCCGGTCGCGCTGACCGTGTTGCCGACCATGGCGCGGCCGCCGCGGCTGGACGAGCCGCTGACCGAGTCGGAGCCGACGGCCCCGGCCGAACCGGCGCCCGAGCACCGGGTGCGACGCTTCCGGGCCGCGACCTCGGGGACCGCGTTCCGGCTGGCCGTGCTGCTGGCCGCCGCGCCGCTGAACGTGCCGACGATGATGCTGGTGCAGCGGGAAATGCTGCCCGGATCGCGGCTTTCCCACCTCGCCGAGGTTTTCCTGTCCGGGCTGCTGCACCGGGTTGGCACCGGGGCGGTGACCGATCCGGAATCCGTCGCCTACGAATTCCGAGACGGCGTGAGGCAGGAATTGCTGGCGGCCGGTTTCCGCCAGGACACGATGCGGGTGCTGCGGATGGTCGCGGACCGGCTGGCGCCGACCGTGTCGGCGATGCGCGGGCTGCGCGACGCGCTGCGATCGCCGGACACCACCGAGCACCCCGATGTCGCCGACGACGGATCGCGACGGTTCGCCGCCGTCGAACAGGCCGTGATGGCCGCGCTCGGCGGCGAGTACTCCAGACGGGGCAAGGCCTTGCGGGCCAAACTGGAGCAGGCCCGAAGCTCGTCGGAGCAAGTCGGGGCGGAGGTCACGGATGTGCCATCCGTAACCTATCCGAACCGTTCCGATGAACTAGAAGGCACCCCAATGAGTTATTCCCACAGTAGTTCCGCGGCCAGCACCGGCGGCGTCTCGACCCACCCCCAGCCCACGGTGGACGAGCCGGACGCCGCGGTGGCGCGGCCGTCGGGAGACGCGGCCACGCCCCACCCGGGAGGAGACAAAGTGTCCGTCGACGTGCACAGCCCCCGACAGCGTCGGCGACCGGGTGATTTCCCGCCCATCTGGGGAAACGTGCCCTTGCGCAACGCCAACTTCACCGGGCGCGAGGACCTGCTGCGCAACCTGGCGGAGCGACTGGACGCGTCCTCGCCGATGGCGGTGCTGCCGGAGGCGTTGCACGGCATGGGTGGCGTGGGCAAGACGCTCGTCGCGGTGGAGTACGTCTACCGCCACATCGGCGACTACGACCTGGTGTGGTGGATTCCCTCCGACGACCCGGCGTTGATTCAGTCCTCGTTCGTCGAGCTGGCCCAGAAGATGCAGCTGCTCACCGTGGATCCGAGCCCGCAGGTGGCCGTGCCGGCGGTGTTGGAGGAGCTGCGCAACCCGACCACTGACATGAGGTGGCTGCTCGTGTTCGACAACGCCGACCAGCCGGAGGACCTACGTCAGTTCCTCCCCCAGGGCAGCGGGCACGTCGTCGTCACCTCGCGCAACCCGCGGTGGTCCAGCGTGGCCCTCGCGGTCGAGGTGGACATCTTCGACCGCGAGGAGAGCGTCGAGCTGTTGCAGCGCCGTTGCCCGGAGCTGACCGTCGAGGAGTCGGCGAAGCTAGCCAACGTGCTCGGGGACCTGCCGCTGGCCATCGAGCAGGCCGGCGCGTGGTGCGCGGAGACCGGCATGTCGGTGCCGGAGTACCTCGCGCTGTTCGAGCAGCAGCGCCTGGACCTGTTGCAGGACAACGCCCCCATCGACTACCCGGTGACCGTGGCCGCCGCGTGGAACGTGTCGCTGGACCGGCTGCGCCGCGACAGCCCGCAGGCGTTGCAGCTGGTCCAGCTGTGTTCCTGCTTCGCGCCGGAGCCGATCAGCCGCAGCATCTTCACCGACCTGCGGGACTCGACGGTGCCGGCGGAACTGGCCGAAGCCCTGCAGAAACCGGTGTCGCTGGGCCGGGCGATCCGAGAGATCAAGCGCTACAGCCTGGCCCGCGTGGACCACCGCAACGACACCATCCAGCTGCACCGCATCGTGCAGGCGGTGGTGCAGGACCAGATGAGCCCGGCCGAACAGGCCCGGATGCGGCACATCGCGCACCTGTTGCTGCTCAAGACCGACCCGAAACGGCCCGGTGCGCCGCAGTTCTGGCCGATCTACAGCAGCCTCCAGCCGCACGTGCGCGTGTCCAAGGCGGTGGACTGCGACGACAGCGAGGTCCGCCGGCTGGTGGTCAACCAGGCGGTGTTCCTCGCCGCCTGGGGTGACTACCAGGGCTCGCACGAGGTCGCCGAGGAAGCCCGCCAGGTGTGGCACGAGAAGTTCGGCGAGGCCCATCTGGACACCCTGTCCGCGGCCCGCCGAGCCGGCGTGGCCCTGCGCAGCATGGGTGACTACGCGCGGGCCAAGGAACTGGACGAACGCACCTTCGCACTGCTGCGAGAGACCGTTGGCGAGGACCACGAGGAGACGCTCATCCTGGCCGGGCTGGTCTCCGCCGACCTGCGTGCGGCCGGCGACTTCGCCGGCGCGCGCAAGCTCAACGAGGACAGCTACGTCCGGTCCCGCCGGGTGTTCGGCGACGACGACCCGAACACCTTGTTCGCCGCGCACAACCTGGCCATGAGCCTGCGCCTGACCGGTGAGTTCACGGCGGCCCGGGAACTGGACGAGCGCACCTGGCAGGGCCGTCGCCGCGAGTTCGGCGACGAGAACCGGTTCACGCTGATTTCCCTGGACGCCCTGACCTTGGACGACCGCGAGGCCGGCGACTACGTGAAGGCAACCCTCCACCAAGAGAAAACCGTGAAGGCGCACCGGCAGCTGCTGGGCGACGACCACCCGCAGACGCTGAACGCGGTGCGCAATCTCGCGGTGGCCCGTCGCAAGGCCGGCGACCACACGGGCGCGCTGGAGCTGGCCAACGAGGCGTTCGACGGCTTCCGCCGCCGCTTCGGCAAGGAGCACCCGGACTCCATGGCCGCGGCCATGAACCTCTCGGTCGACCTCCGCCAGAACGGTGAACTGGGCCGAGCCCGCAACCTGGGCCGCCGCAGCTGGGAACGCTACCGGGACACCCTCGGCGAGCAGCATCCGTACACCTCGGTCGGCGCCACAAACCTCGCGGTCTCGCTGCGGCAAGCCGGCGAGATCGCGGAGGCGCGCCAACTCGACGAGGACGCGCTGCGGCGGTTCACCGACACGCTCGGCGCGGATCACCCGTTCACCCTGGTGGCGGCGACCAACCTGGCCAGCGATCTGGCCGCGAGCGGGGATCACGCGGCGGCGCTGGAGCTGGACACCGAGACCCTGGCGCGATCCCGGGCGCGATTGGGTGAACGCCACCCATCCACGCTCGCGGTGGCGCTGAACCGGGTCCTCGATCTGTTCGCGCTGCACCGCGATGCCGAGGCAGCGCCCGAGCACGAGGCCGTGGTTCAGCTGTACCGCGGCGTGCTCGGTGCGCAGCACCCGGCGACGCTGAACGCCGAAGGCCGACACCGCGCCGACTGCGACATCGAGCCGATGCCGATCGTCTGACGGGCCCAGCGCCCGGTGGCGTGGGCGTCAGACACCTGCACTGAATCGATACAGAGACCGGTCACTCCCGGTCGAACCACGCCACCAGTTCGCCCGGAGCGGCGTCCACCGCCGCCGCCACGGCGCGCACGAGTTCGGGAAACTCGGCCAGACAGCGACTCCCCACCGTGAGACCGAGGCCGATCCAGCCGGCGAACCCGACCGGATCGGCCGCGATCTGCGCCAAGTACAGCGTCTGCGCCCGCCCGGTCTCGCCCAGCACCAGGCACAGGTCGGCGGCGGTCGCCCCGGGGACCTCGGCCGCCACCGCCTCCTCGGTCAGCGTCTTGAACGACTCCGGATCGCGCAGCGCCCACTCGATCAGATGGGTTCGCGCGCGCGGCTCGGTGAGGCCGGCGGCCGGTCGGACCACCGGCGCCGGCCCGAGATCACCCCGCCAGCGTCGGCCCGCCGTCCAGTCCGCGACCACCGCCGCCACGTGGTCGGGATCGGGCACAAGATGCCGCAGCCGCCACGTCGCCCGATGATCCAACGCCACCTGTTCGGCCGCACGGCGATGCCGATCAGGCACCGCATGGTGCTGCCAGCCCTGCACGTGCACCCGCATGGTGGCAACGAACCGCTCGCCGACCTCGGTGAGCAGACCGCTGCGTTCGATGGTGTCGATCGCGCCCATCGTCTGCACCCGGTGCAGCGCGAACCTGAAGTGCGCCAAGTCATCCACACCCTCGGCCTGCCAGAAGTCCGTGACGGCAAGGAAGCTGTAGACACCGTGCAGCACTCCGTGCAGCGGCCGCGGGTCATCCCGCCACGGCGCGTAAAAGATCTCCTCGCGGTTCTCCACATCCAGCGCCACCAGGTCGAACAGGCCGTTCAGCTTGCTGTGCGAGAACTCGTGGATGAGCACCGCCGCCAGTCGTGGCGCGTCGGAGGGCAACGCCAGTTCCACCGAGCCGAACGCGTCGGCCGAGGTGGCGCTGGAATCCCGAAACCGGCCGCGGCGCCGCCCCGGCACCAACGCGGTCAGACCGGCGGTCAGTCCCTCGGCCTGCTCCGGGTGCCGGGACACCAGCAGCCGCCACGCCCGTTCCAGCGCGGACGTCCAGTCCACGACCGCTTTGTCGGACAACGGTTCGGCCGGCTGCGGGTCGCCGAACGCGCGGAACGGCGACAGGTCGTCCAGCCACACGACAAGTTCGCGACCCTCGTGTTCGACCCGGATCCGGCGCATCGGCAGCCACCGTGTCGCCTCGACACCACCGTGGCGAACCACCACTTCACCATGCGCGGCAACGAGCTCGGCGACGGCGTGGCGCTCGCCGGTCGGCACCACGGCCGCGCCGACGGTGGGAAGCACCGCCAGTCCCGAAAAAACGGGAATGCTGGTGCGAAAGTCCAGTCCGGCCGACACCGCGGCGGCCGCGGCGATCGCGTTCAGGTGGCCCAGCGCGAACCACAACGGGGCATCGGACGGCACCGAACCGCGCAGGTAGCGCAACGCCTGCGCGGCCCAGGAGTGCACCGCCGGCAGCGCCAGAACCTCGCTCACCGACACGGAATCCGCCTGCTCGGCCGTGGCCAGCAGATCCCAGGCCGCGGCGAACGTGCCGAGCGGCCCGGCCCCGGCCGGCGCCGAATCGAGCAGTGTCCGCAACGTGACCAGCAGTTTGCTGCGCTTGGCGGAACGCAGTTCGAGCACGGCGTCGCGGCCGCCGCCCCCACGCGCGAAGGCGTCGAGATCCTTGCGGGACAACCCGTGCGTGGCCGGATGGCCGCCGCTCACCGTGGTCAGCAGCCGCTGTCGCCCTGGGCGCTCTGCAGGCGCAGCGCGGCTATCCAGGGGTCGTCGGCCTCGCTGAGCAGGTTGTCCACCGAGCGGCGCAGGGCCGGATCGGCGCACGTGCGCAGGGCGGTGAGGGACATACCGGTCAGGTCGATCAACTCGGATCGCAGGCTGAGTTCTGGTTCCGGCATGTCACCAGCCCCTCTGTGTGCACGGATCGTAACGAGCCCGACACAAGCCATGATGCATCACCGGACGGGCGTTCCGCTTGACCCAGCAGTAGGAATGCGTGCCGCAAAGCCACCCGGCCATTGCATTGTGCCAGCTAACGGGGGTCCGTGCGCTACGTCCGTGGGTTGACTTGTCCGGACCACCTCCGTGAACACCCGGCGATCGGTCACCTGCACGTGCACCGAATCAGTCCACAGTGGACGGTCAGGCGCCGCGCCGGGCCCGGTTCAGGGCGAGCAGGTCCACCGCCGCGTAGACGTTGCGCAAGGTGGGCGCGGAAACGCCGGTCAGCTCGGCCAATTCGACCACAGCGCCGATGATGGCGTCGGTCTCCAAGGCCTTGCCGGCCTCCAGGTCCTGGAGCATCGAGGTCTTGTGGTGGCCGACCCGGCGCGCCCCGTCGATGCGCTTCTCGATGGAGACCGACGGCTCCGCGCCGGCGGCCCGCGCGATGGCGATGGTCTCGGCCATCATCGCCGCGACAACCGCCCTGGTGTCGTCGTGCGCGCAGATCTCGGCCATGGTGGCGCCGGTCAGCGCGCTGAGCGGGTTGAAGGCGACGTTGCCCATGAGCTTGATCCAGATGTCGTCGCGCAGGCGCGGCTCGACGGGGCACTTCAGGCCGCCGGCGATCATGGCCTCCGACAGCGCGACGCAGCGCTCGGAGACGGAGCCGGAGGGCTCGCCGATGGAGAACCGGGTGCCCTCCAGGTGACGGATGACGCCCGGCTCCTCGATCTCGGTCGAGCAGTAGACAACACAGCCGATGGCCCGGCGCACGTCGAGCACCTCGCTGACCGCGCCGCCGGGGTCGACGGCCTCGATCCGCCGACCCTCCAGCGGATGCCCGGCCAGGCCGTGGAAGTACCACCACGGGATGCCGTTCTGCGCGGCGACGACGGCGGTGTCGGGACCGAGCAGCGGGGCCAGCAGCTTGCCGCACGAGGCGTAGGAATTGGCCTTGAGGCCGAGGAAGACGAAGTCGGCCGGCCCGACCTCGCCGGGATCGTCGGTGACCGGCGGCGTGGCGGTGAAGTCGCCCCGCGGGCTGAGCACCCGCACACCGTCGCGGCGCATGGCCGCCAGGTGCGCGCCGCGCGCGATGAGATGGACGTCGACACCGGCCCTGTGCAGGGCCGCTCCCACATAGGCGCCGATGGCCCCGGCGCCGAGAACAGCGACTTTCATGGCTCACCCTCAGGTGTCGGCGGAGATTGGATACAGTATGCGATGCGTGGACGTTCGACGGTAGACCTACGCGAGTGTTACGTCCGGTAGCAAGTTGATTGCCCTGTGTGCACGATTTGCGGTAGTATGAGCGTCAGAGGTGATCGACCCCACGTGCAGTGTCTTTTGCATACGAAATTCTGTAACCTTTAAGCACCAATCCCCTGTTCGAGGAGGCTCCAGGTGAGCGAGCCCGCGACACCGTTCCCCGGCGGAGCGGTCAACCGGCGCCGAGCGAACCGCGGCGCGCTCGGCGAGTCGGCCGGCCGCAAGGTGGAGCGCCCGGCCCCGCTGCGCCAAGCCGTCTACGAGGCGCTCATCGAGCTGATCGTCAACCGGACGCTCCAGCCGGGCCAGCACCTGGTGGAGATCGAGCTGGCCGAGTACCTGGGGGTCAGCCGGCAGCCCGTTCGTGAGGCGCTGCAACGACTTCAGACCGAGGGCTGGGTGGATCTGCGCCCGGCCCAGGGCGCGTTCGTGCACTCGCCGACCGAGGAGGAGGCCGACCAGCTGCTCAGCGTGCGCAGCGTGCTGGAGACCTACTCGGCCAAGCTGGCCGCCGAACACGCCACCCCCTCGGACGTCGACCTGCTGCGCAACCTGCAGACCGAGGGCGTCGACGCGCTGAACAACCTCGACGTGGACCGGCTGGTCACGGCCAACGCCAACCTGCACGCGTTCATCACCAGGCTGTCCGGCAACGCGGTCCTGGCCGAGCTGATCGGCATGGTGGACCGTCGTGTGCGCTGGTACTACACCCCGATCGCCCAGCCCCGGGGGGAGGACGCCTGGGCCGAGCACGAACAGCTCATCGAAGCCATCGCCGCTGGCGACGCCGAGGAGGCCAGCCGGATCATGACCGTCCACACGGAACGAACCCGGCTGGCCTACCACATGGAGCGTCAAGCTCAGACGAGCAGCTAGGCGGTGGTCGGGGCGCCGAAGCCCGAGGCCGCGGCCGACACCGTGGTCTTGGTCTTCGGACGTCCTGGCTGGTGCAGGAACAGCGTGAGGACGGCTGCGAGCAGGGCGATGCAGCCCGCCAGCACGTACGCGCCGGTGTAACCCCAACTGGAAACCACCATGGCGCCGAGTCCGCCGCCGCCGACACCGCCCACGAGCTTGGCGCTGTACACCAGGCCGTAGTTGGTGGCGTTGTAGTTCTCGCCGAAGTAGTCCGGCACCAGGGCGGCGAACAGCGGGTAGAACGCGCCCCCGCCGAAGCCGACCAGGAACGCGAACACCATGAACAGTGCGATGTTCTCCGTGTTGCCCGAGTAGACCAGACCGAACTGCGCGATGCCGGCGATCACCAGCACGAGGGTGAGCGTCTGCCGACGGCCGATGTGGTCGGACAGCCAGCCGACCAGAGCCCGACCCGTTCCGTTCACAATGGACAGAACGCCGGCCGACGACGCCGCCACGAACGGTCCGAAGTGGCTGGCCGTCGCGAACTGCACCTGGAAGTTGATGCCGAACAGCGACACCCCGCCGATGATCACCAGCGAGATCCACATCAGCGGGAGCATGCCGCTGCGGATCGCCTCGCCCGGCGTGAACTGCCGCACCGCGGGCGGGTTCTTGGCCAGGCTCTTGTTGGTTTTGGTGTTGCGGACCCACTCCTTCGGGTCGATGTGCTGCGGCCACCAGTTCTTCGGCGGGTCCCGGAACAGCAGGCCGCACACGACCACCACGATCAGCATGTACACGCCGATCAAGGACAGGATCAGGGTCGTGCTGCCGGGTGTGAGCACCGCGCTGAAGATGTAGATGAACGGCACCGCGCCGTAGGCGAAGCCGCCGTTGACGAACCCGGTCCGCGCGCCGCGCTTCTCCGGGTACCACTTGCCGACCATGTTGATGCAGGTGGCGTACACGAGGCCCGCGCCGATGCCGCCGCAGACCGAGTAGCCCGCGAAGGCCAGCCCGAGGCTGCCACTGTAAGCGATGGTGAAATAGCCGATGCCCGACAACACCGCGCCCAACAACATTGCCGAACGGGCCGACACCACATTGCGCTCACGTAAGCGTCCCGCGGGGAACGCGATGGCGGCCTGGAAGACCGCCCACACGGTCGCCAACCAGAACACCTCGGTCAGCGTCCAACCGTTCTTCTGCTGCAGCGTCTTGACGACGGCGCCCCAGCCGTACTCGTAGACGCTCACCGCGATCATCGCGATCCAGGGTAACCAGACCATCCAGGCCCGGGAGCGCCCCATGAGGTCGTGGGGGCTCTCGCCGATCCGGTAGACCCTGCCGTTGTCGTCCGTCAACTCCCGGTAACTCGTGGTGGAACTTGTGGTCATCAGAGCCTCTTTCGCGTCTTTGCGAGTCCCCAGTTCCCCTGTGTCCTCCGATGGCGTCTGATCGTGCTCGCGTGTGGTCGGCTACGTCTGGACCGGCATCATGCCTCCCCTTGTGTCGTGTGTCAGCCCTCCATGAGTCCCGCCTCCCTGGCCCAGCGATACTTGGCCCCGAGCACGGCGACCGGCTTCTCCGTGGTGTACGGGTAGGCCACGATCCCGTGCCGGTACAGGAACTCGGCCGCCTGCTCGACCTCGACGTCGCCCGACAGCGACGCCACGACCGGCTTGTGGATGCCGTGTTCCCGGTACTGCTCGACGACGTCGACGACGAGTTCGGCGAAGACCATGGGCGGCGTGACGATGGTGTGCCAGTAGCCCAGGATCAGCGCGTGCACCCGCTCGTCGGCGAGGCCGAGCGCGATGGTGTTGCGGTAGGTGGACGGGGGTTCGCCGCCGGTGATGTCGACCGGGTTGCCGGCCGCGCCGAACGGCGGGATGTACTCCCGGAACGCCCTGTCCAGATCGTCCGGAATGGACATCAGCGTGAGTCCGTTGTCCACGCAGGCGTCCGACAGCAGCACTCCCGAGCCGCCGGCGCCGGTGATGATCACGACGCTCTCGCCCTTGGGGGTGGCCAGCAGCGGAATGCCGCGGGCGTACTCCAGCATGTCGTTGAGGCCCGGGGCCCGCACCACGCCGCTCTGCCGCAGGATGTCGTCGTACACCTTGTCGTCGCCGGCCAGCGCGCCGGTGTGCGAACTGGCCGCCTTGGCGCCCTGCGCGGTGCGGCCGGCCTTGAGCACCACCACCGGCTTGGTCCTGGACACCCGCTTGGCCGTCTCGGCGAAGGACCGGCCGTCCTTGAGGTCCTCCAGGTGCATGGCGATCAGGTTGGTGTTCTCGTCGTGCTCGAAGAAGGTCAGCAGGTCGTCCTCGTCGATGTCGGCCTTGTTGCCGACGCCGACGATGGCCGACACGCCCATCCGCGCGGACCGGCTGAAGCCCAGGATGGCCATGCCGATGCCGCCGCTCTGCGAGGACAGCGCCACCCCGCCCTGCACGTCGTACGGCGTGCAGAAGGTCGCCGACAGGTGCTCGGGCGTGTAGTAGTAGCCGTAGATGTTGGGCCCGAGGACGCGCACGTTGTGTTCCCGAGCGATCCTCACGACCTCGTCCTGGAGCTCGTGGTTGCCGGTCTCGCCGAAGCCGGACGGGATCAGGATCGCGCCGGCGACCCCCTTCTCCCCCGCCTCGCGCAGCGCCTGCGGCACGAACTTGGCCGGGATGGCGAACACGGCCACGTCCACGTCGCCGGGCACGTCGGCGATGCTGGCGAAGGCCTTGCGCTCCAGGATCTCCGCGGCCTTGGGGTTGATCGGGTAGATCTCGCCCCGGTAGCCGCCGTTGACCAGGTTCTTCATCACCGAGTTGCCGATCTTGCCGGCCTCGGCCGACGCGCCGATCACCGCGACCGCGGCCGGTCGCATGATGCGGTTCATCGCGGCCAGGATCTCCTGCTGGGAGAACCGGGTCGGCTCGGCCGCCGCGTCCGGGTCGACCAGCACCCGCACGTCCACCGCGGTGGCCCCGGTCGGCGTGGCCAGCACCGGGTTCAGGTCCACTTCGGACAGTTGTGGGAAATCCGTTACCAGGTCGGAGACCCGCGTGATCAGGTCGGCGATGGCGTCCCGGTCGGCCGGCTCGGCGCCGCGCACGCCGCGCAGGATCTCGGCCGCGGCGATGCCGTCGATCATCGACAGCGCCTCGGCGCGGTCGGTCGGCGCCAGCCGGAACGTGACGTCCTTGAGCACCTCGACCAGCACGCCGCCGAGGCCGAAGGCCACGATCTTGCCGAAGGTCTGGTCGGTGGTGGCCCCGACGATGACCTCCTGGCCCGCCGGCAGCATCTGCTGCACCTGGACGCCGACGATCGCCGCGTTCGGGTTGTAGATCCTGGCGTTGGCCACGATGGCGCGGTAGCCGTGGGCCACCTGACCGGCGTCCTTCACGCCCACCAGCACGCCGCCGGCCTCGGTCTTGTGCAGGATGTCCGGCGAGACGATCTTCAGCACCACCGGGAAGCCCAAACCCTCGGCCAGTTCCACCGCCTCCTCGGAGGAGGTGGCGAGGCCCTCGCCGGGCGTGCTGATGCCGTAGGCGTCGCAGACGATCTTGCCCTCGGGCGCGGTCAGCGAGTCGCGGCCGTCCGCCGCGACCTGGGCCAGCACCCGTTGCACGGCCTCGCGGTCGTAGGCGGTGACCGCGGGCACCTCGCTGGCGTTCGGTGTCCGCGTTCGCGGACGTTCTGCGCTGAATGATTCGCTCGCGAGCTCGCTCATGCGCCACTCCCTCAGATCACGCCGGCGGCGCGCAGCCGCTCCAGCTGGTCGGGGCCGTAGCCCAGTTCGCCGAGCACCTCGGCGTTGTGCTCGCCCAGCAGCGGCGATCGGGTGATCTCCACCGGCGAGTCGGACAGCTTGAGCGGGCAGCCGACGGTCTTGTACTCGCCCCGCTCCGGGTGCTGCACCGGGACCACCGAGCCCAGTTCGGCCAGGGTCTCGTCCTCGATCAGCTCCCGGGTGGACAGGATCGGCCCGCACGGCACGTTGGCCGCGTTGAGCGCCTCCATCACGTCCCACTTGGACAGTCCGCTGGTCCAGTCCTCGATCAGGGCGAACACCTTGTCCAACTTGGACAGTCGCGCCTCCGGCGTGGCCCACTGCGGGTCGTCGGCCAGCTCCGGCTTGCCGATCAGCTCGGTGATCGGCCGCCACCCGGGCGGCTGGATGATCACGTAGATGTAGTCGTTGGGGCCGCCGGGCGCGCAGCGCACCGCCCAGCCCGGCTGGCCGCCGCCGGAAGCGTTGCCGGAGCGGGGAACCTCGTCGCCGAAGCTCTCGTTCGGGTACTCCCCCAGCGGCCCGTGGGCCAGCCGCTGCTGGTCACGCAGCTTGACCCGGCACAGGTTGAGCACCGCGTCCTGCATGGCCACCTGCACCCGCTGCCCGCGGCCGGAGTTGGTGCGCTGGTAGAGCGCGGCCAGGATGGCGGCCACCAGGTGGATGCCGGTGCCGGAGTCGCCGATCTGGGCGCCGGTCGCGGTGGGCGGGCCCTCCTCGAAGCCGGTGGTGCTCATCGAGCCGCCCATCGCCTGCGCGATCACCTCGTACGCCTTGAAGTCGGCGTACCGGCCGGGGCCGAAGCCCTTGATGGAGGCGTAGACCAGCCGCGGGTTGAGCTCGACCAGCCGCTCCCAGGTGAAGCCGAACCGGTCGACCACGCCCGGCCCGAAGTTCTCCACCAGGACGTCCACATCGGACACCAGCCGGCCGAAGATCTTCCGGCCCTCGTCGCTCTTCATGTTCAGCGTGATGCTGCGCTTGTTGCCGTTGAGCATGGTGAAGTAGAGGCTGTCCACGTCCGGGATGTCCCGCAGCTGCCCGCGGGTGATGTCGCCGCGGCCGGGGGTCTCCAGCTTGATGACGTCCGCGCCCAGCCAGGCCAGCAGCTGGGTGGACGACGGACCGGACTGCACGTGGGTCATGTCGAGGACGCGCACGCCCTCCAGGGCTTTGCCCATGACGACTGCTCCGATCAACCTCGGCTGGCTCACTTGTACATGGTCTGGTTCATGGTTCCGGGGGCGTACGCGTCCGGGTCGACCCAGACGTTGATCAGCGACGGCAGGCCGGACTCGCGGGCGCGCAGCAGGGCCGGGCCGATGTCGGCCGGGTCGCGCACCTGTTCGCCGTAGCCGCCCAGCATCTTGGCGAACTGGTCGTAGTGCACGTCGCCGAGCGTGTTGCCGACGCGTTCCCGGGCCAGGCCGTACTTCTGGGCCTGGCCGTAGCGGATCTGGTTCATCGAGGAGTTGTTGCCGACGATGCCCACGAACGGCAGGTTGTAGCGGACCAGTGTCTCGAAGTCCCAGCCGGTCAGCGAGAACGCGCCGTCGCCGAACAGGGCCACCACTTCCTTGTCCGGCCGGGCGTGCTTGGCCGCCAGCACAAAGGGAATGCCGACGCCGAGCGTGCCCAGCGGGCCCGGGTCCATCCAGTGGCCCGGGGACTTGGGCTGCACCACCTGGCCGGAGAAGGTGACGATGTCGCCGCCGTCGCCGATGTAGATGGAGTCCTCGGTGAGGAACTCGTTGATCTCGTGCACCAGCCGGTACGGGTGGATCGGGCTGGCGTCGGAACGCAGCTGCGGCAGGCGCTTCTGGCGGGCCTGCTCCTCCACCTTGTGCAGCTCCTCCAGCCACGGCTTGCGGCCGGTGGCGCCGTTGTCGACGCGGCCGGACGCGGCGGCGGTGACCGAGGCCAGGATCAGGCCGGCGTCGCCGACAATGCCCAGGTCGATGTCCCGGTTCTTGCCGACGGTGCGGTAGTCCAGGTCGATCTGCACCACCGTGGCCTTGGCCGAAAGCCTTCGCCCGTAACCCATCCGGAAGTCGAAGGGGGTGCCGACGATGACGATCACGTCGGCGTTGTCGAAGGCGTAGCGGCGGGACAGCTGGAGATGGTGCGGGTCGCCGGGCGGCAGCGTGCCGCGGCCGGCGCCGTTCATGAAGGCCGGGATGTTCAGCGTGCGCACCAGCTCGATCGCCGCACTGGTCGCCCGGGTCGTCCAGACCTGGCTGCCCAGCAGGATCGCCGGCTTTTTGGCGTGCGTCAACAGGTCCGCCAGCCGCTCCACGGCCGCCGGGTCGCCGGCCTGCCGGGTGGAGGCACGGTAGTGGCCGGCCCGCGGCACGCGGGCCTTCTCCACCGGCACCTTGTTGTCCAGGACGTCCCGGGGGATCTCCAGGAAGGACGGGCCGGGCGCGCCGTTGAACGCCTCCCGGAACGCCATCGAGACCATGTCGGCCGCGCGGGCGGTGTCCGGCACGGTGGCCGCGAACTTGGTGATCGGGGCCATCATGTCGACGTGCGGCAGGTCCTGCAGTGAGCCCATCTTGTGCTGGGTCAACGCGCCCTGGCCGCCGATCAGCAGCATCGGGCTTTCCGCGCGGAAGGCGTTGGCCACGCCGGTGACCGCGTCGGTGGTGCCGGGCCCGGCGGTGACGACCGCGCAGCCGGGCTTGCCGGTGACGCGGGCGTAGCCGTCGGCGGCGTGCGCGGCGACCTGCTCGTGCCGCACGTCGATGACCTCGATGCCCTCGTCGACGCAGCCGTCGTAGATGTCGATGATGTGCCCGCCGCACAGGGTGAAGATGGTGTCGATGCCCTCGGCCTTGAGCGCCTTCGCGACCAGATGGCCGCCGGAGATCATCGCCGGCGCGGGCACGGATCCGTTCGCCGTCTGGGCCTCTGACACAGGTTCTGTTCCCACCATGCTGGTCAACTCCTCGCCGGCTCCGCTGCACTGTAGATTGCATACGATATGGAGTAGGCATATGCTTACGCCTGTTCCGGCCCGGTGTCCAGAGCGAGACGAGAACATTTCGCGTCCTTGGCGCTCAGCGGAAGGTGCGGAGCCGGAGAGATCAGCCCCCCACCCGCGCACAGTTCAGGAGGGCCGCACGTTGGATCTGTTCGAGCACGAGGCCAGGGACCTGTTCGCCCGCCACGGCGTCCCCGTGCCACCCGGCGAGGTCACCAGCACAGCCGCCGGCGCGTTCGCGGCGGCGGTGGCCATCGGCGGCCCGGTCGTGGTGAAGGCGCAGGTCAAGACCGGCGGCCGCGGCAAGGCCGGCGGCGTGAAGCTGGCCGGCACGCCGGCCGAGGCCCGCGACGCGGCCGAGGCGGTACTCGGCATGGACATCAAGGGCCACACCGTGCACACGGTGCTGGTGACCGCCGCGTCCACGATCGCCGACGAGTACTACTTCTCGTTCCTGCTCGACCGCGCGAACCGGACCTTTCTCGCGATGGCCTCGGCCGAGGGCGGCATGGACATCGAGGAGGTCGCCGCGACCCGGCCGGCCGCGCTGGTCCGGCGGCCGGTCCGCGACATGGACCTGGCGCTGGCGCGAGACATCGCCCAGGAGGCCGGGCTGCCGGCGGCGTCGGCCGAGGTCATCGTCAAGCTGTGGGACGTGTTCGTCCGCGAGGACTGCACGCTGGTCGAGGTGAACCCGTTGGTGCGCACCGAGTCCGGCGAGATCATCGCGCTGGACGGCAAGGTCACCCTGGACGGCAGCGCCGCGTTCCGGCACTCCGGCCGGCCGATCGGAGCCACCGCCGACGACCCGCTGGAGCGGGCGGCCCAGGCCAAGGGGCTCAACTACGTGAAGCTGACCGGCGACGTCGGCGTGATCGGCAACGGGGCCGGGCTGGTGATGTCCACTCTGGACGTCGTGGCCCAGGCCGGCGGGGCCGGGCCGGCCAACTTCCTGGACATCGGCGGCGGCGCCTCGGCCCAGGTGATGGCCGACGGGCTGGAGATCATCCTCGGCGACCAGGACGTGCGCAGCGTGTTCGTGAACGTGTTCGGCGGCATCACCGCGTGCGACGCGGTGGCCAACGGCATCGTGCAGGCGCTGGACATGCTCGGCGACCGGGCGACCAAGCCGCTGGTGGTGCGGCTGGACGGCAACAACGTCAAGCAGGGCCGGCAGATCCTGGCCGAGGCCGGGCATCCGCTGGTGACCATGGTGGAGACGATGGACGACGCGGCCGGCACGGCCGCGCGGCTCGCGGCGCGGGGAGCGTGACATGGCGATCTTCATCGACGAGGGCAGCCGGGTCGTGGTGCAGGGCATGACCGGCTCCGAGGGCGGCAAGCACACCGCCCGCATGCTCAGGGCCGGCACGAACATCGTCGGCGGCGTGAACGCCCGCAAGGCCGGGCAGCGCATGGACTTCGACGGCACGTCGTTACCGGTGTTCGGCACCGTGGCCGAGGCCATGTTCCAGACCGGCGCCGATGTGTCCGTCCTGTTCGTGCCGCCGGCCTTCGCCCGCGACGCCGTGATCGAGGCGGTCGACGCCCGGATCGGGCTGGCCGTCGTGATCACCGAGGGCATCCCCGTGCACGACACCGCCGCGTTCTGGGCGCACGCCGCCGAATCCGGCGGCCAGACCCGGATCATCGGGCCCAACTGCCCGGGCGTGATCAGCCCCGGCAAGTGCAACGCCGGCATCATCCCGGCCGACATCACCAAGCCCGGCCGGGTCGGCGTGGTCTCCAAGTCGGGCACGCTGACCTACCAGCTGATGCACGAGCTGCGGGACTTCGGCTGCTCCACCGCCGTGGGCATCGGCGGCGACCCCATCGTCGGCACCACCCACATCGACGCGCTGCGGGCCTTCCAGGACGACCCGGAGACCGAGCTCATCGTCATGATCGGCGAGATCGGCGGCGACGCCGAGGAACGCGCCGCCGCCTTCGTGCGGGAGCACGTCACCAAGCCGGTCGTCGGCTACGTCGCCGGCTTCACCGCGCCCGAGGGAAAGACCATGGGCCACGCCGGGGCGATCGTCTCCGGCTCCTCCGGCACCGCCGAGGCCAAGAAGATCGCGCTGGAGGCCGCCGGCATCGCCGTCGGCCGCACCCCCGGCGAGACCGCCCGGCTGGCCCGGGACCTGCTCACCGGATGATCGGCTTGACCTTGTCGTAACGTCCAGGTTTTTACTGGACCCATGCGAATCGGGGAACTCGCGGGATTGGCCGGGGTGTCGACCAGGACGGTGCGGCACTACCACCGGATCGGGCTGCTGCCGGAGCCGCGGCGGCGGGAGAACGGGTACCGGAGCTACGAGCTGCGGGATCTCGTCCTGCTGCTGCGGGCCCGGCGGCTGGCCGAGGTGGGGCTGTCACTGGAGGACGTCGCCGACGCGCTGTCCAGCGACCGGAACCGGGACCTCGTGGAGATCCTCCAGGAGATCGACGGCGACCTGGCCACCCAGCAGGAACGCATCGCCGCCCAGCGCGCGGCCATCGCCGACCTGCTGGCCGCCGACGGCGACCTCCGCTCGCCCGCGCTCGTAGGCGTGCTGGACACCCTGACCGATCACCCCGCCTCGGAACGGGAAAGCCTGGTCGCCGAGGTCATCGAGTCGATGACCGGAAATCTCGACCTGTACCACTCGGTGCTCGCCGATTTCACCCTGCGGGAACGGTTGGTGGGCGCGCAGGCCGACTTCGAGCGGCTGGTCGACGTCTCCCCCGACGATCCGGCCGTCACCGAGTTGGCCGAGCGGGCCCGGGATTTCGGCCCCGCCATCGCCGCCATGCTGCCGCCCGAGCTCCAGTCCGTGGACGCCGACCCGGAGGCGCTGCTGGCCGCCGTCAGCGCCGGCATGTCCCCGGCGCAGACCCGCTGCCTGCGGCTGATGTTCTCCTCGTGGAAGCAGGCCATGCCATGATCCGCTGCCTGTTCGCCCGGGTCTTCCGCCGCCCGGACGACCCGTCCGGCTTCGGCTACGGCCGTGGATTCCGCCCGCTGGCCTACGTCCTGATCGCGATGTCCATTGTGGAGGGTCTTGTCGTCGAGTTCGTGCTGGCCGCCGTGCTGCCCGGCACCTTCTGGCCGTGGCTGCTGCTGGCGCTGCACGTCTACGCCGTGCTCTGGCTGTTCGGCCTGCTCGCGTCCCTCACCACCCGCCCGCACGTGTTCGGCCCCGACGCGCTTGTTTTGCGGGACAGCACTTTCAGCGAGCTGACGATTCCGGTGGCCGCCATCACCTCCGTCACCGCCATCGCGAAGCCCAACGTCCTGCGCTCCGGTCTCAAGGTCGACGGCGACACCGCCCTGTACGCCTACGGCGACGCCAACATCGCCGTGCACATCGACCCCGTCGACGATCCCCGCCTGGCCGGCGTTCGCCACCTGCACATCACCGTGGACGAGCCGCGCCGGTTCCTGGACGCCGCCGCGGTGCCTCGTCGATCTCCCTGAGCTACGCCTCGCTGGATGACCTCCTGACCACCGGGAGCATCGACAGCGGCATTACGGCGCGGGGCCTCGTGGTCGAGGCTGCCGAAGTAATCGGCGATGTCACCCTCGATGAACTCTGGCCAGCATTCACATCAAGATCACAAACGGTGAAATCCCCTCGGCTGCCAACAGTGTCCGCGGCAACTCCACCCGAGTGCCCGCTGGTGGCGGCGCCCCGCGTTTCAGGGCGCCGCCATGGAGGTCAGCTCCTGGTGTAGGTGAACTCGTCGGCGGAGCTGGTGGCGCTCCGGCCGCCCGCGGTTGTCACCGTAACGTCGGCGGTCCCGCTGCCGGGCGGTGAAATGGCGCTGCAGAAGGATTCTCCGCACGAGAAGTGCGGCGCACTCACGCCCCCGAATCGCACCACGCCACTGGTGAGACCCGATCCGAGGACGTCCACGTAGGTGCCACCGGCGGCAGGGCCGCTGCGGTAGCCCAGACCGGTCACCACGGGAACGGGCGGCGAGGTCGGCGCCGGTCCGGTGTAGGCGAACGAGCCGGGTGCGTCAGCCGAACCGCCCGGTGTGACGACAGTGACCGGGACCCGGCCGTGGCCACCCGGGGATGTCGCGGTACACGAGGTGCTCGTGCAGGTGGCCGATGCGCTGTTGCCGTTGCCGAACAAAACGAATCCGTTGTCCAAATTCGATCCGGTGAGTGACACGACGGTACCGCCGACGCCGGGGCCGGTGGTGGTGTCCATATCGGTGACCTTCGGCGTGCCGGGGGCGGCGGGCGGCAACTGCTCGCCGCCGACCGTCACCGAGGCGACGTTGTTGGCGGTGTTCACGTCCTCCCGGTTGGACACCGTGGCGGTGACCACCCCGGACGGCGCGGCCGCGGCCGTGTAGAGCATGACCTTCATGAAGTCGGAGTAGTGGAAGTAGGGCGCCGGTTGCCTGCTGCCGACGAAGGTGGCTTCCAGGCGGTGGCCGTCGGGCGAGACAGTCTGGGTGAATGTGTAGTCATAGGGAGTGTCCTGGTCCATCAACGCGGGGCCGGAGAGCGACACGCTGGGTGGCAGGTCGACGGTCAGGTGGGTGACGCCGGAGTAGTCGGCGGTGCCCACCGAGCTCCATTGCACGGAGATGATGCCGATGTTGTTGGGCCCCTGGGGGAAGTTGCCGCCGACCCAGACGGCGATGTCCGGCCCTGGTGTCGCCGCGAGCGCCGGCCCTGCCGTGGTCAGTGTGGCGGTGGCAACTGACGTCGCCAGGATGACGGCTGCCAATCGATTTGTCATGTGCTCTTCCATTTCCATCGGTTGCTGGAGGCGCAGACGTCGTCGACGTTCGCGGTGACGTTTGGATGCGAACACCACCGGCCCAAACACATCGGCCCGATTGACCGTTCTCGAGGTACCAGCGAATGTAATTCTCCGCTCAATGTCAGACAATCAACCGAACAAGGTATCGAAACTGACCCGTTCAGCCCAATCAGACGGTCCGGACGTTTCCATCATGCGACCAAGTGGATCAATGTCGACTGTTTAGCTCGACCATTTGCCCGCTTATGCCGGACAGTTCACGTGAATCCGGCATCGGCGCAACTGGTGCGCGAACAAGCAAAGCCGAGAACTGACAGGAAATCGACATGTACTCAACACGTCCGCGGTCGACGCCGATCACGGATGGCCAGATAAACATTTAACGGATTCACAGGGATCGGGTCGATGGCGGATATCGGGTTGACATACGGGGCACATTGGGGAGGCGGCCGCCATCTCAATCGCGAACCAAAGCGCTCCCATGTGACTGTCGACCCGAGTCAACTGTGATCCGGAAACCGTTGGCGACCGTAAGGAACGCGCGCCAGCCGCCGTCGGCGGCCGTGACGATCACCTTGCGACCTCCGACCCAGCCGTCGCACCCTCACAGGCGGACGATCTCGGCGCGAACTCGCACCGGGTGGGACGCCATCGACCGTGGAACGCGACCGGTGGGGTTCCTGCCCGGTCCTCCCCCGAGGCCGAGCAGGAACCGCACTGGTGGTCGAGTCGGACCTCTCCCCTGGACAACATGCCCGCCCCTCGTCGGGCGCGTCGTCCATTCGACTCAACCAAACCCCCCTTGGTGCGGTCCCCAGTGCAAAGACCAGTTGACCGCGGTGATGCCAGTCTATGGAAACCACCGAGCGTGTCAACTACTGTTGGGACAGTCGACGCCGGTGCGTGGACATCAGTTGAGCGGAGTGGGGGACGCCGATGCTGAGCTTTCGGGACAAGCTCAACGCCGCGTTCGACGCCGTGCGGCCGAACGGACCCGACGGGCCGGAGTACCGCAACACCGAAGTTGCCGCCGCGCTGGGCGAACTGGGCGTGAAGGTCACGGCGTCGTACCTCGGCCTGCTGCGCAACGGGGAGCGGGACAATCCGACGGTGAACGTGGTGCAGGGCCTGGCCACGTTCTTCGACCTGGACCCGGTGTACTTCCTCACCCCGACCACGCCGCAGGCTGCGGAGAAGGTCGCGGGCATCCACCGCGACCTGATGCGGCTGGCGGAGTGGCGGGACAAGGGCGTGCTGGCCTTCGCGTTGCGGGCGATGCTGCTGGAGCAGGACAGCGGCCAGCTGGCGGAGGCGGCGAAGGTCCTGTTGGAGCAGGTGATGGAGCTGCGGCGGACCGACCGCGAGTCAGGAACCCCGGACCAGCAGTGACCGCAGGTAGGCCGGCACGGCGATCGCCAACTGCCGGCCCGTCCCCACGCTGGCCCGCTGGGCGATGACGTCGTAGCCCGAACGCTCGATGGCGTCGAGGATTCCGCCGTACAGCCGCATGCCGGCCAGCGCGGCCGGTCGACCGGCCGGGTCCAGCAGCGGCACCCCGGCCCGCGCCTGCCGGTAGAGCGACCGGGTGCGGGCGATCTCGTACTTGATCAGCTCCCGGAACCGTTGCCCCTGCTCGATCTCGGTCACGTTGAAGCGGCGCAGGTCCTCGCCGGGCAGGTAGACGCGGCCGCGCCGGAGGTCGTCGCCGACGTCGCGGAGGATGTTGGTGAGCTGGAAGGCGATCCCCATCAGCCGCATGGCCTCGACCGCCTCATCGGTCCGCGCGCCGAGCACGGGGGCCGACTGGAGGGCGAGGGTGCCGGCGGCGCCATGCATGTAGACCTCGAGATCGGCATAGGTCTCGTACGAGGCCACAGTCAGGTCCGAGGCCATGGCGGCCAGGAAACCCTCGATGTGCGCCAGGGAAATGTCCCAGGTGTGCACGGTGTGCAGCAGCGCCCGGCCGATCTCGTCCTCGGTCTCGCCGGCCCTCAGCTCGGCCAGGATCCGGTCCCGCCACGGCCCGAAGCCGGCGGTGTCGGCGCCGTCGACCATCTCGTCGGCGTGCCGGGCGAAGCCGTAGATCGCGTGCGCGAACGGCCGCCGCGCCGGCGGCAGCAGCAGCGAGGCCAGGTAGTACGACTTGTCGTGCTCGGCCAGCAATCGCTTGCAGCGCAGATAACACGCGCGCAGCTGGGGGTCGCGGATGCCGGCGGCATCGAGCTCATCGGTCACAGTCCCACCTCGCTGGCGCTCGGCGAGCCTGCGACCAAGGCCTCTGTGTTGAATGGTGCCCTCGCAAACTCGGTCACAACTGTCCTTGATACTCGGCCAGCACGTCGTCAATCGGGCGAACTTTGGCCGCCCGGGCGATCTCCAGCCACCAGTCGATGTCCCGGCCCAGGTCGGGGTCGTCCAGCCCGGTTCCGCCGGACATGGTGGGCCGCACGGCGAGCAGCCCGTCCCACAGCTCGATCACCCGCCGGTAGACGAGCGCGTGCTGCTGCCCCGGCCACAGCCGCAACCGGTCGTGCCACTCGGTCTTCGGCGGGTCGAGCCGCACGACGGATCCGCTCAGCCGCAGCCACAACGGATACAGCAGCCGCCGGTGCCGGTAGTGCCGGGCCGCACGGGCCAGCCCGTCCAGCCGCGGCCCCCACATCGGCGCGGTCACGCCGACAAACGCCGGCAGCAGGCACATCGCGATCAGCGCGCCGTCGCCCTCGAACTCCGACCACGGCGGGAAGATCCCCAACACCTCGGCGATCTGGTAGACGGCCACGTGCACGCAGTACAGGAGCCCGAACACACAGCCGACGGTGTGCACGCGCAGGCCCCGCCGCAGCCACGGCAGGTCGGCCTTGGCCGCCCACCGCCACGACGCCGAGGTGATGCTCGCGACGGTGTAGGTGAAGTAGCACAGGATGATCAGGTTCGTCAGCGCCGCGGCCGGACGCACCGGGCCCGATGTGATCATCCGACCGTTGGGCCCGCTGGCGAACAGAACATCGTGCGGCATGGTCGCGAACAGGGTCAGCCCGACCGCCAGCGCCGTCACGCCGAACAGCGCCGAGCGCCGCACCAGCCGCGTGACCCGGGCCCGCTGCACCGGATCGGCGCGGTCGGACGTGGCCAGCCGGTAGAACGTCTGGGTGAAGAACCCGCCGGCGCACGCGATCAGGCGCAGCAGCGGCCACGACAGCCCCCACCCCGCCCAGCGGTCCACGGCCACGGCGATGGACTCGATTTCCAGTGGCACGGCCAGGAACCACGCGACGAAGCCCAGCGCCAGCACGTGACCGGGCCGCCGGTCGACGGTGACGCGGACCAGCATGCGCAGCCGGGTGGTCAGCGCGACGGCGGCCACGACCACGGTCGCCACGAGCGCGAAGGTCAGCACGGTCAGACGCGCAGCTCTTGGACCAGCGCGTCCACGATCTGCGCCTCGGCTTCGGTCAGGTTGCGGTGTCCCGAATCCGGAGCCGGCTCGCCGAGGGCGCGCACCGCGGCGCCGGCGAACACCTCCGCCTCGACCTCTTGCTGGTCAGCACTGTGTCGTTCGCAGGCGCCGCGGCCGAGGATCCGGCTGAGCACGGCCGGGCTGAGGTTGGGCACCAGCGCGTTGAGCACCTTCATCAGCACGTCCCGGGTCGCCGGGTCGACATCGCAGGTCCGGGCGTGACCGGGCAGCAGCATGTGCCCGATCTCGTGCCAGATGACGTGGATCTGGTGCAGCGGGCTCGACCCGACCGATTGGTAGACAATGTAATCCGCGTCCGGCATGCCCAGCCAGGCACCGCTGATCGAGGTGCGCAGCGGCAGCGGGATCAGGTGCAGCGGCCGGCCGCGGTCCCGCGACAGCCGTTGGCACACAACGCGCACGTCCGGATGCAGGAAGTCACGACGCCGCAGTTCGCGCAGGACCTGGTCGACCGTGGTGGTTCCGCCGAACCGCCTACCCATGTGGAGGGCACTCCCCTCGATGCGACCGTGAGCGACCATTCTAGCGTGCGCGGCGCAGTCTGTTGGCGTCTGCGACGATCGCGGTCCCCAAGGCCCTCGCGGGTTCGGTGCGCAGCCGGGGCGGCGGCGACAGCACGAACTCGATCTCGCCGAGCGCCGGAAGCCCGTGCTGCGGACCGAGTTCCACGAGATCGTGCGGGACCAGGCTGCGGGTGTGAGCGGTCACGCCCAGTCCGGCCAGCACGGCGGCGCGCAGCCCGCTCAGGCTGGTGCTGGTGCAGGCGATGCGGAACTGCCGACCGTGCCACTGAAGGGTTTCCAACGCCTGGGCGCGGCTGACGCTCGGTTCCGGATACAGGATCAGCGGCACCGGCGCGCCCGCGTCCACCTTGGTGTCCTCGGCCCCGACCCAGACCAGCCGGTCCCGCCACACCAGCTGGCCGTGCACCGCGCCCAGTTGCCTTTTGCCGAAAACCAGATCCAGTTGGCGAGCTTCCAACTTCCGGTGCAGCTCGCCGCTCAGCCCGACGGTCAGCTCCAGTTCGACGGCCGGATGCCGCCGCCGGAAGTCCCGCAGCACGTCGGTCAGGTAGGTGGCGACGAAGTCCTCCGACGCGCCGAACCGCAGCCGCCCGCGCAGCTGCGGCCCGGCGAAGAAGCTGACCGCCTCCCGGCCGGTGTCCACGATGGTGCGGGCGAAGCCGACCATCGCCTCGCCCTCCGGGGTCAGCTCGACGGTGTGCGTGTCCCGCAGGAACATCTGCTTGCCGACGATCGCCTCCAGCTGCCGCACGTGCTGGCTGATCGTCGACTGGCGGACGCCGAGCTCGTCGGCGGCCTGGGTGAAGCTGAGCGTCTGCGCGACGGCCAGGAAGCTCTCCAGCTGAGCCGGCTTGAACATCGGTCCAGCGTAGTCAGAGGCCCAGCCGCTGGGAGCCGGCGTAGACGTTCATGGAGGCGCCGCGCAGGAAGCCGATCAGCGTCAGGCCCATCTCGGCGGCCAGCTCCACCGCCAGCGACGAGGGCGCGGACACCGCGGCCAGCACCGGAATGCCGGCCATGACCGCCTTCTGCACCAACTCGAAGGATGCTCGGCCGCTGACCATGAGCACGGTGCCGCTCAGCGGCAGCCGATCCTCCCGCAGCGCCCAGCCGATCACCTTGTCCACGGCGTTGTGCCGGCCGACGTCCTCACGCAGACATAGCAGCCGACCGTCCCGCGTGAACAGTCCGGCGGCGTGCAGGCCGCCGGTGCGATCGAACACCAGCTGGGCGGTGCGCAGCGTGTCCGGCATCCTCGTGACGGCGTCGATGTCGACCCGTAGGTCGTCGTGTTCGACGGTCCAGCGGCTGGTCGACCGCACGGCCTCCAGGCTGGCCTTGCCGCACAGGCCGCACGAGGACGTGGTGTAGAAGTTGCGCTCCACCGACGGATCGGGCGGCGGCACCCCGGGCGCCAGGCCGACGTCCAGCACGTTGTAGGTATTGCCACCGTCCACAGTGGCCCCGGCGCAGTACCGGATCGCGCTCACCTCGCCAGCCCGGCCGACGACGCCCTCCGACACCAGAAACCCCGCCGCCAGGTCGAAATCGTGGCCGGGCGTGCGCATCGTGACCGACAGCGGCTGGCCGCCGACCCGGATCTCCAGTGGCTCCTTGGCGGCGAGCGTGTCCGGCCGGGCCGTCACCCGGCCGTCCACGATCCGGACCACTCGCCGCCGCGCGGTGACTCGGCCCATCAGGCCGGCACCAGCAGCCGCGGCACGCCCGGTTGCCGCAGCAGGCCGCTGGCGATCGCCGCCACGACGCCGAGGCCGGCCGCGAGCAGGAAGCCGGCCGCGTAGCCGTACACAACCACGATGGACGCCGCCAGGCCGATGCCGACGATCCCGCCGACTGCCTTCGCGCTGTAGACCAGGCCGAAGTTCAGCAGGCCCGCCTGGTCGCCGAAATGGACCTCGACCAGGGCCGGGAGCAGGGCGTAGCAGCAGCCGGCGCCCGCGCCGACCAGCAGCGCCGCCAACGCCAGCAGCACTGGCGCCTGCTGCTGACCGGCGACGATCAGCAGCAGCTGGCCGAGGGCGCCCAGGCCCAGCGCCGCGCGGACCACCCGGCCGACGCCGAAGCGCTCCCCCGCCCAGCCCGTCGCCCAGCGGGCCACGCCGCTGGACAGCGTCAGCAGGCAGACCGCCACCGCGGCGAAGGCGTACCCCCACCCGCTGGTGGTCACGAAGGCCGCCAGGAATGCCACGTCGAACAGCCAGGCCGCCGCCGCGCAGGCCACCAGCACGTACATCACCGCGTAGGTCGGGCAGCGCAGCAGCTCACCCGGCGTGTACCGGCGGATCGCCGGGCGGCTGTGCCGCAGGCTGAGGTTGACGTTCTTGTCCAGCGCCCATGTACGCGGGTCAGGACGCTGCGGCCACCAGTCCTTCGGCGGCTCCTTGAGGTAGAGGCCGCAGACCGTGATCACCACGATCGCGATGATCGGCAGCGGGGTCGCGAACAGCACCGCCCCGGCCGCGAACGACCCGCTGACCAGGCCCAGCTGCGTTCGCCGCTCCGGGAACCACTTCGCCACCACCGCGAAGCACGTGCCGTAGACGATCGCCGCGCCCAGTCCACCCAACACCGCCGACCAGGGTCCCGCGAACAGGTCCCCCACCGCCGTCAGCACCGCGCCCGCCACCATCGCCACCTGCGGCCGGACGTTCAGCCGCTCCCTGAGCAACGCCAGCGGAAACACCGCAACCGCTTGCGTCGCCACCCAGATGGCCAGCAGCCAGTACTGGCCGCCGCCCACGATCAGCCCGAACCCGTACTGCCCGGCGCCCGCGACCATCATCGCCACGCACGCCGCCGCCAGCACCCGGTTCCTGGAATGGCCCAGCAGCTCCCGGTCGCTCTCGCCGACCCGGTACCGCCGGCCGTAGAAGTCGGTCACCTCGGTTGCCATCGGTCTCACCTGCCCGCAGTCGTCGATCCCACCGCCCGGCCCATCCCCGCCGACCGATCGATCTGGTCCGATTCCGTGTCCCGCTCGCCAGCCGATCCCGCCTGCCGATCGATCTGGCGCCACTCCGCGGCCGAGTCGGCCGACCCGGTTCGCGATCCCACACCCGCCCAGCCGCTGTTCCGGCTGCCGGCCGGGCCATTCAGCCATCGGCGCGGCCCGTCAACCACCCGTCCCGCCTTCTTACTGAGGTCTTCACCACATTCCTGGCTCCAGATTGCATACAGTATGTGATAAGTTGTATAGCATGACCACAGGCTGGGCGGAAGCCAGGCAGGTCGCGCGGGACGCGGCCGAGCCGCTGGAAGCGATCACGGTCACCCTGCGGGAGGCGCTGGGCCTTGCCATCGCGGAGCACCTGCCGGCGTTGGTTCCCCTGCCGCTGTGCGACACGTCGGCGATGGACGGCTACGCGGTCCGAGGCGAGGGCCCGTGGACGATCGTCGGCAGCCGACTCGCCGGACCGTGCACCGCGGCGGCGATCGAGCCGGGCCGGGCGTACGAGATCGCCACCGGCGCACCAGTTCCCGTTGGCACAGAGGCGGTGCTGCCGATCGAAATGTCCTCAGTGGACGGCAACGAACTCTCCGGCACACCGATGGCCAAGACCCACATCCGCCGCCGTGGCGAAGACGTGCCGCGCGGCCGACGGGTTCTCCAAGCGGGCGCGGTCGTCACGCCGGCGGTCCTCGGCCTCGCGGCCAGCGTCGGCTACGACACCCTCGACGTGCACCGCCGCCCCCGCGTCCGCGTGGTCGTCAGCGGCGACGAACTGCTACGCGCCGGCTTGCCCACCTTCGGCCAGGTCCGAGACGCCATCGGTCCGCTGCTGCCCGGCCTGATCGCCAACGCCGGCGGCGAGCTCGTCGACACACAGTTCGTCGCCGACCGCGCCGGCGCCCTGTCCGAGGCCCTGGCCTGCGACGACGTCGACGTGGTCGCGGTGTGCGGCTCCACCTCCGTCGGTCCCGCCGACCACCTGCGGCCGGTCCTCGACAGTCACAAGGCCGACATCCTCGTCGACGGCGTCGCCTGCCGGCCCGGGCATCCCCAGCTGCTGGCCGCCCTGCCCGACGGCCGCCACGTCGTCGGCCTGCCCGGCAACCCCTTCGCCGCCCTCGCCGCCGGCCACACCCTGCTGGCCCCGCTGCTGCACCGCCTCGCCGGCCGCTCCCCCCGGGCCCCGCTCACCGGCCGCCTGCGCGCCACCATCGTCGCCCCCGAAACCCGCCTGGTGCCGGCCGTCCGCACCGACGGCGCCCTCGTCCCCGTCGGCCGCGACCGCGCCGGCAATCTCTGGGGCGCGGCCATGGCCGACGTGCTGGCCGTCGTCCCTCCACAGTGGACCGGATCGGACGTCGAGGTGCTGCCGCTGTAAATCCGTTGCGGCCGAGCGGATCCCTTGGCAGCCTCGGTGGCGTGACCGCCATCTTGATCGTCACGGGAATGCCGGGCGCCGGCAAGTCGACGGTGACCCGGCTGGTGGCCGAGCGGCTGCCCCGGTCCGCCCGGATGGACGGCGACTTCATCTACCGGCTGATCGTCAACGGCCGGGTCGGGCCGCTCTCCGAGCCGGCCGGCGAGGCGGCCCGGCAGGTCGAGCTGTGCAACCGCAATCTCGCCACGCTGGCCGCGAACTTCGCCGACGCCGGGTTCACGCCGGTGATCGACTGGATCATCCCGGACCGCGCCCAACTGGACTTCTTCCTGACACTGCTGGCCCCACGGCCGGTGCGCTTCGTCGTGCTGGCGCCAGGCATCGAGGTCTGCCGGCACCGCAACACGCTCCGGGATCCACGGGAGCGGTTCTACTTCGACGGCTACGAGGCGCTCGAGGCCGGCATGCAGCGCGAGCTGGGCGACGCGGGCCGGTGGTTGGACACCTCCGCCCTCACCCCGGAGCAGACCGCGGACCTGGTCGTGCGGGAAACTCTGCCCTGATCGACCGCTTCATGGTCAATAGTGACTCAGAAATCGCACCCCCAGGCCAGACCGTCGCCCCGGGTCCGCCGCATCGGCTACGAATGGGCAGTCGATACGGACGGAGGCCGACCCGTGCAGCTGACCCAGTGCGTGCACCACGCCGTGCAGCAGACCCCGGACCTGGCGGCGACGATCTTCGGCGACCGGGTGCGGACCTGGGCCGAGAGCATCGACCGGGTGGCCCGGCTGGCGGCGGCGCTGGCCGAGCTGGGTGTGCGGCCGGGCGACCGGGTGGGCCTGCTGGCGCCGAATTCGGACATCTACCACGAGTTTCTGCTCGCTGTGCCGTGGGCGGACGCGGTGCTGATGCCGATCAACACCCGGTGGTCGGCGAGCGAAATCGCGTTCTCGCTCCGGGACTCGGACACCCACGTGCTGTACGTGGACGAGGCGTTCGCGCCGATGGTGCCGCAGCTGCGCGAACTGGCCCCGTGCCTGCGAACCGTCATCGAAGGCGAGAAGGCCGTCGACCGCCTGGTCGCCGGCCATGATCCGGTGCCGGACGCGCGGCGCGGCGGCGACTCGCTGGCCGGCATCTTCTACACCGGCGGCACCACGGCGGAGCCCAAGGGCGTGATGCTCAGCCACAACAACATGATGCTGTCGGCGCTGGGCGTCGTGGCCGCCACGAACGCGGTGCCCGGCGGCCGGTATCTGCACGCGGCGCCGATGTTCCACCTGGCCGCCATCGGCGGCTGGATGTTCCACAACGTCCTCGGCGGCACGCACGTGCCGTTGTCGCCGTTCACGCCGGTGGGCATGGCCGACGCGATCGAGCGGCACCGGGTGACGGACACGCTGGTCGTCCCGACGATGCTCCAACTGCTGGTCGACTCGCCGGCGACGGCCGGCCATGACCTGTCCAGCCTGCGCCGCCTGGCCTACGGCGCCTCGCCGATCTCCGACGCCCTGCTGGACCGCGCGGCGAAACGCTTGCCCGGCACCGAGTTCACGCAGGCGTACGGCATGACCGAGCTGGCGCCGGTGGCCACCCTGCTCGGCCCCGAGGCGCACCAGGTGCCCCGCCTGCGCCGGTCCGCCGGCCGAGCCGCGCCGCACGTCGACGTGCTCATCGTCGACGAACACGATGTCGAGGTGCCGCGCGGCGACGTCGGCGAGATCGTGGCCCGCGGCGACAACGTGATGCTCGGCTACTGGAACCGGCCCGAGGAGACGGCCCACACGCTGCGCGGCGGCTGGATGCACACCGGCGACGCCGGCTACATGGACGAGGACGGCTACGTCTTCGTGGTCGACCGGCTCAAGGACATGATCGTGTCCGGCGGCGAGAACGTGTACTCGGCCGAGGTGGAGAACGCCCTGTCCAAGCATCCGGCGGTGGCCGCCTGCGCGGTGATCGGCGTGCCGGACGGGGAGTGGGGCGAGCGCGTGCACGCCGTGGTGGTGCCGGTCAACGGTATACAGTCCACCGCCGACGAGCTGCGTGACCACGTCAAGCAGCACATCGCCGGCTACAAGGCCCCGCGCACCGTGGAGTTCGTCGAGGAATTGCCGCTGTCGGGGGCGGGCAAGGTCCTCAAGCGGGCGCTGCGGTCCCGGCACTGGGACGGCCGGGACCGCAGCGTGTCCTAGCCGTTGACGAGCAGGTCAGCGGCGATCTCCACACCGTCGGGCACCATCTCGGCGGCGACCGCCTTCGCCTTCGCCGCCACCTCGGGCCGCAGCACGCGGTCCAGCGCCGCGGTCAGCGACTCAACGGTCGGCGTGGTGCTCCGATGCTCGGCGCCGATGCCGAGCGCCTCGACGCGCTGGGCCCAGTAGAACTGGTCGTAGCGGTGCGGCACGATCACGTGCGGCGTGCCGGAGATCGAGGTCACCGTGGTGGTGCCGGAGCCGCCGTGGTGCACGGCCGCCGCCACCCGCGGAAACAGCGCCTGGAAGTTGGCCTCGCCGATCACGACCGCGTCCTCGGCGCCGGCCGGCAGCTCCAGGTCCGACCAGCCGCTGGAGATCACCGCCCGCCGGCCGAGCGCCCGCGCCGACGCCAGCATCGTCTGGGCGACCTCGGCCGCCGCGTTGCCGGTGCTGCCGAAGCCGAAGAACACCGGCGGCTCGCCGGCGTCCAGGAACCGCGCCAGCTCGTCCGACAGCGGGCGGGTGTCCCTCACCAGCCACGCGCCCGTCTGCACCACATTGGGATCGTCCGGCTCCGGCCACGGCCCGATCACCGGGTCCGCGGCCAGCCACGGCCGCGGCGAGTTCATGTTGCTCAGCACGTCCTCGATCGGGG